>JACCDY011242952.1_pt1 | contig 35717 bp, 45 predicted proteins | sample 7446391 | NCBI WGS metagenome assembly JACCDY01 (sample SAMN15323451, study PRJNA562643) | freshwater metagenome | isolation source: river surface water | place: USA:Blue River Watershed | collected 2017-08-18 | reverse complement strand
CGCACTGGATTTCGGCTCCAGCGGTTGCAGGTTAGAATCCTGCCGGGGGCATAAGTAAATAAAAGTACTATTTCTATTAGGGTTGTTTTTTTAATTTTTATAAAAACGGTTAATGAATTAATCAAGTTAACTTAGATCTTCCAAGGTATCAAAAAATCAAAAGCTCTTATTTTATCTCTTTTTCCTCAGCCCAAAGAATGTATTGATTCTCAGGTGGTCGATTGAAAATTCGGATTTTATCTAATTCCTCCCGTCGCATTGTTGTGTAGGACTTATCGATTAAACAAATGTCAAAACCTAATTTCATTTTAGATTGAAAGCTTGAGCAATGAAAACGAGCCATAAAATTGAAATTACTCTTTGGTGCAATTTTACCAATTTGAGGCATACTGAAGTTGCAAAAAAGGGTAGGAGTTAAAGCTAAAAGCGTGGTGTCAAAAACTAAAGAATACTGTTCACCTTCACACGATGTGGTTAGAAAGTAAACTGTATCCTCACCTGGATTGATGATTGACCCTAAAATTTCAACAGTCTCTTTATATGTATTAATTCGTTGTGCACTAAAATCGAAGACCAAATTTTCTGTTTTTGCAACATCTTTTTTTTCAATGTTTTGAGCGAAAGGACAAAAGGTTAACCCAATAATAAGGAATGCTAAAGTCAATACAGTATGTTTTTTCATTGTTTAACTGCTTTAATTATCCAAGTTCCAATTCCTATCGTTCCAAACAAGAAACCGTTCAAAATAATTCTTGGCTTCGTTTCCCACAACCACCAGGTTTTATCCCCATACAGTACAATCACAATCAGAAATTGAAGTGCCAAACCTAAAAAGAGTAAGATAGGGAAAATACAAATTGCGAGTAGAAGCTCTTTATAATTTAATGTGCGGACCAATAAAAGCAAACAACTCATAAGTGAGACACCCCCAATAGATACTAGCACTTCATTTTCAACTCCTCCTTTTTGAAATACACAGGGCAACAATAGCATTCCAAGCAGTAGAATTACAATTCCAATCGTATTTTGTATGTTATTTTGGTTTATTTTCGAGGACAAAATGTTACAGGTATAGATAATCTAAATTTGGCAAGGGTATCTTTTTTTAAATCTACCAACTCCCACTTGGGTATGGTCCTTAAAAAATCTACTTTCAATTGTTCTATATACAAAGGGTCTGGTTTACAATCATCTTCAGGATATTTTTTTGAAATTTTAAAATCCGGGTTAGTAACTACTCCAGCTGTATCTAAGGTGAATAAAACAAAAATATTATGAGGATCGCAAAGTTTATTTAGTTCGATTTTACTTACAAAATTTGCGAAATGAATATTTCTATGACTTATTTCCGGTGAGATATCACTTTTTGAACTCGTTGTAACTATTTTCTTTTTTTTCCAAATTCCGCAAGAAACAAGTCCTAGAGTAATAAATAGTGCGAAAAGATAGTTCATACTTGGGTTAATTTCTTTCCACACAAAGGAAACAGTTTTATTAATTCTTAATTTTATTTTCCAAGCAATTTAGCAAGTTTTTCATAATCTCCATTTTCTCCAAAATTTTGAGTGTGGGCTTTAGTGCCAGTAATATGAAGGGCATTGCACCCAAAACAAATTTTAGCTATACCAACTACTTTATTTTTCTTTTTAAAAATGAGAATGTCACGATAAACATAAATACATGCAGAAACAACACCTTCATTTTTAACTTTTTCAACGAAAATAGCGTCAACCTCCCTAAATTTGGACGTATCGATGGAGAACTTTTGATACCCAATTTTGACTAGCTGATCTATGAATGCTAAATCTGAAATAGAGGTTGGTATTTCACCTAAAATTACACCCATTTTCAAAGAGTCCAACACTGATTTTGATTGATTATCGTATAGTTTATCAATGTTTTCCTCATCAATTGCGTTGGTATAATACTCTATTTCATCATACTCGAAGAACTTTTTACCAATTTTTGTGTTGCCCGATTTTAGATTTTTTGTTGCTTCCTTAACCGTTTCAGTTTTTTGATGACAACTAAAAAGGATTAAACTGGCGGCAATGAAAGAGATAAACTTCATGGTTTTTGTTTTTTTATTCTCTGAAGAATAAGTATTCTATTTTATTCAAAAATGGAAATTTCAAATAAATGTACAAAAATTTAACAAAGTTAAAAGGCTAAATCATTAATCACTTAAGAAAATTACAATTATTACGTTTTCGCCTAATTAGAATGGAGAAATTATTTATACATTCGTTATGGTGTTCGCTTAAAAATAAATAGATTAGCAACTACAAACGGTGAGTTTCATTTCATGATAAAAAAACTAGTTATTGGGGTTTCAATCCTCTTGGTAATTTCGATAGTTACCTTATTTTCATGTGATTACTATGTTTCCAGTTCTACAAAAACGTATTTGTACGACAATCCAAATTTAATCCCCAAAAATAGAGTGGGTTTACTGCTGGGTACATCCAAATACTTAAGCAATGGTAAAATAAATGGGTATTGGAAATATCGGATTGACGCTACGGTGGAGCTTTACAAAAAATCAAAAATCAAATATGTGATAATCAGTGGCGACAACAGTAAATCAACCTATGACGAGCCAACAGACATGAAAAATGAGTTAGTCAAACGGGGAATTCCGGAATCAGTCATTTTTCTAGATTATGCCGGTTTCAGGACCTTTGATTCGGTTATTAGGGCTCAGAAAGTGTTTTCACAAACAGAATTCACCGTTATTTCGCAGCAATTTCATAATGAACGAGCCATTGTAATCGCAAGGCATTACGGAATAAAAGCCATAGGATACAACGCCAAAGATGTAACTGCCTATAATGGATTTAAAACTAAGTTAAGAGAAAAGTTTGCGCGTGTGAAGTTGTTTTTGGATTTCATCATTGGAAACGAACCAAAATTTCTCGGGAAAAAGATTGAAATACCTATGGGTGAATAAAGAGCGAGGGTAAACGATTTTACTCACAAAAGTTTGATCGGTTTGATTCGTTTTTTGAATGAATAGTAATTAGTTAGTAACAAGGATTTGAAATTATTTGGTTTTTTTAATAAGAAGAAGGAGGACACAAAGATTCTCATTTCAGCAACGGAACAACTTTGGGTGGAAGAAAATTTTCATTGGTTAATCAATGCCTTTAGTTATCCTCATCCTGAAAGTAATCCCATTCTATTTTCAAAAGACTTCTTCCCTAAAACATTTGAAAATGAAGCGGTTTTAGTAGAAAATATACTTACTGACTTATGTACATTATTTCGGATAAATAGGGATTTTATAACGTTTGAATTACATAAAGACTTGAGGGATATCTCAGGAATGCCTTTATCTGTTGAAGGAAACACATTCGAAACAGAAGTAGAAATTATTGATGGGAATTATAAAATTTATGTGGCAAACTTTTTACTTCAACAGCCGAAAAGATTGGTTTACTTTTTAATTCTTGAATTCGTTTTTATCAAGCTAAATGTGTATTCCATTCAATTAGAGCAAAATGAAGATTCTCAATTGTTTATTTATATAGCTGGAATCTTTTTTGGCTTTGGAGTATTATTATCGCAACATCTTGAAGATTCAGGTTCGGTAGAAGTTGGAATGTGGGTGCAAAAATGGAAATATAAATCCGAAATGCCTATTGAAATTATGGCCTATGCACTCGCTTTATATACTAAATTACAAAATGACAACTCACCTCATTGGAAAAATGAATTACCAATTGAAATAAAACGGCAATTTGAAATTAACATGAAGTATTTGTCACACAACCCAACAAATCTTTTTGATAAGAATGAATTAGAAGCATACGAGCTATTAAAATTGGCAAATGACAAATATTTTTTGAAGGAATATGAAGACGCTATTGGCAAATTGGAAAGGTTAGTAGAACTGACAAAAAATATTTTGCTAAAATCTGATGCCTACAACGATATGGGATATAATTGCATCATGCTGCAACACTATCAAAGAAGTGTCGAATATTTTAAAAGTTCAATTCAGATGAATCCAGAAAATGCATTTGCCAATGATAATTTAGGATATGCGTTGATTCAGATAGGAGAGTGGGAGGAAGGTAAAAAATGGATTGATAAAGCAATGGCCACTAAATACAATGATATTGCCTATTCATTTAGGAATTTAGCCCTTTATTATCAATCGAAAGGAGATAATGTGCAAGCTGAAAATTACTTCATAAAATCATTTGAATCATTAACTGTTCCTGTTGATTTATTGGAGTATCATTACGCAGATTTCTTGATAAAGAAAGGTGATTTGGAGAGAGGGATTGAATTTTTGAATTTATCCATAGATAAAGGAGAGCCAGAAGCCGTTGCTAAAATGAATGAAATCAATAAAAACGAATATTAAATTTAAAAAAGATGATCGTTCTAAAAAATCTAAAATACCTTAGTCTATTGATGTTCTTTGCACTTGCATTAACCGCTTGCGGTCAAATTGATAGCGAAAAAACTAATCAACATGAAAGAATTATACTGGGTAGGGCATATGCTGAAAAAGAACTCAAAACAGCACGAACAGATCAAACGCAACACAACGTAATTGATACAAATACGATTATCATCAAGGATAAAGAGACGGCTCAACAAGTTATTGAACCAATTCTTTACAGCGTATATGGAAAAAATAATATCGAAAGTCAAAAGCCATATGAAAGCTATCTGATTGATAATCATTGGGTAATTTCGGGTACCTTGCCCAAAGGAATGGAAGGGGGAACTTTTTTGATTATTGTTGATGCTAGAAATGCTGAGGTATTGAAACTTACGCATGGAAAATAAAAGGAAATGTATTGAGATTCCTGCATTCATTGATTTGTCCAAATCAATCAAAGTGCTTGGGACCAACTTGAAGGCAGAATAAAGCTCCCAGTTTTGTCTATGTCAATTTTAAAAAGGGATTTTTTTAATAATTACACGTTTCAGCAATGATATTACTAGATTTAGGAAGTTTATTAATATATTCGTAAATCTCCACTTTATAAGGCAAAGCGAACAATTGTATGTTGTACTTCAGAGAGATAGTGGGGGTTATAAGTAAGTTAGAGGTAATGAGATATCCATGATAAACATTCAAGATATAATAAATGAACTAAGCGACTTAGTTGAAGATTTAAAATATAATCTAAATGAAGATGATTTAGTGCTTAAAGCTTCAAATGAAGACGGATTTGATATTAAAATCTTTTTTCATCCGCGAGAGAGTTTTATTGATTACGGAAATGGAGGCGTACATGATCATTTCAATCATAATGAAAGAAGTTTTGAAGAACTTATTTTAAATCTCCTTGAAGGACTAATTGGCAGAATGAGAATTATTGAGTACTCATGGGACGGTCAACCTAAAAGATTTCATTTTCAAACAATAAACGATAATGGAACTTGGGACACATTACACAAATTGAATTTCCCGAAATGGAAGTTTTGGTTGAAAAATAAAGAAATTCAGAAAAGAATACTTATTAATGATTATAACTTAAAACAAGATACCTCTAACACACGCTTAGCAAAAAAGCCGAAATCTATTTAACGAAAAACGATTAACATAAAAACTTTAGATCATTGATCGCACCGCGAAGCAGCACCGAAGGTAAATAATATTAATTTTAAAAATCGGCTTCTTCGCCAAGCGCGGAAACGTTATGTGCCATTTTAAAGACAGACACGCAATGAAAATAGTATCTTTTATATTGACAATTTTAATTCAGTTTTTATCACTTGTGACGCTTAAACTGTTGGACAATTTTTATCTGATAATATTGATATTCATGTCTTGTCTTGTAAGTGGACTTTTAATCAGAATTTATAGTCCGACACAATCAAAAACAAAGGAAATCGGATGGGGTCTATTATTCGGTTCGTTGACATCTTTAACTCTGACAATACTATTCGTAATTTGGTTGTCTTTTAACTTTCCCAGATAGAAATGAAGGAGGAAAATTATCAGATAACATCTTGGTTGGAATATTGGAAAATATTTGACTTACTAAATTCGGACAACAAAACAGACATTGCCGTTAAATTTAACGACGCACAGAAATATGCGAATGGGTTGACAGACGGTTGGTATGAATTTAAGTTAGCATTTGAGAAATCATTAAACGCCAACAGACAAAATGGGACAGAAGAACAAAATCACATTGCCAACTTTTTACTCATAACCTTAAACAAATCATTGCCAAACAGATGAGAAGAAAAACACCCAATAACAGCACCTACCCAAAAGGCGGGGTTTACTTTCGTTCTGCTTCGCGGTCGTGTTACAAAGACAGTTTAGTGGTTAATCAATCATTAGTTTTTCAAATCGAGTTTTGTGGTAAAAGTCTCGCCCATCGCTAATCTGAAAAACGTTGCATCCAATTGAACTATCAACTAACTAGAATTAAAATACCATGAGAACACTAATTATTTTCTTTTTTCTTGCAAACAACATTTATTCTTACTGCTGTACCTGTTTAGGTCCAGAAACAATGGAAGAAGATTTTAAACAATCAGCTTATATTTTTGAGGGTACTGTTAAATCTAAAGAAATTGTTTGGGTTAAAGATACCTTATATCCAATATTGGTGGAAAAGGGATACTTAAAGGCCGGTTTAATCAATCTTTTTCTAACAAAGAGAACTTTATTTTAAGAAATCATATATCAAAGCCCTTAAACTAAGGATTTAAGACGTTTTATACCTTATTTTGAAAAAGTTATGGGTTTAAATTTGATTATATGTATATAAATAGTATATTTGATGAAATTATTTGATGAAAATACTGACTTTTTTAATTTTAGTAGGAACTTTTTGTTTTTCTCAATCCATTTATACACAAGTTGCAATTGATGGTCTAACAGGTAGATATTGGGGAATCTCAGCAATGCAATTTGAAGATAGTTCTTATGTAATAAGCTGTAATGATGGTTCTAACCCATCAAAAATCGTAATGTTAGACAAAAGTGGAAAACAGACCTTAGCAAAGACTACCAACAAGAAAGAACAATGGACATTTGGTAACCGACCGATAAGCAATTTTGCATCTGGGTGGTTGAATATTCCTATAGTAGATACTAAAAATAAAATTTGTTACAATTTAAACAGTCGTAAAGGTATGTTAACCGTAACAATTGTGAATGAAAAACTTGAGAGTGAAACTATTGTTTCTGATGCTAAACCATATAAGAAATTTCAAGGTTTGTATAATTATACCGCTCCTGTAAGTGCATTTGATTCGGATGGAAATCCTATTTGGGCAATTACTCAAAGTAGAATGGGCATATTGTGGGTAAAATACAATTTAAAAGACAAACGCCTTGAACAGAAATTTTTTAAACATGAGGGGTATTCAAATATTGTTCGTAACGGATATGATGGTATTAATGCATCCGTAATAGGGTTTAAAAATGATAAAGTGTGGTTTGCACGAGTTACTGAAAGAGGCATTAAGGAAAACTCCTGTAAAATAACCATCTATTCAATTGATAAGAATCAAAATCTAAAATCAGAAAAAGAAATCAAATTAAAAAAACCAGTTAACAATATTGGTATGGATGTCAAAAGTGTAAATCAACAAACAAATATTAATACCGATAAAATGTTTTTTACATTTCATACCCATGAAGAACATGTTGGATCGTCCCCCCGCGAATTGTGGTTTTTAAGTTTCGATGGAAATGTAGTACAATCAGTTAAATGGGAAAACAATTCTGGAACATCTTTTATGCATTCACAATTAATAGGTAATATTTCAAATGATAATCAAGCTAGATTTATCCTTGGAGATAATTATGGAAGTGCAATAATTTGGGATGTTGATTTTACAGATTCTGAAGTAACAAATGTATCAGCCTTAAACAAAATACTTTATGACGATAAACTAAAAACTCTAACTGATCAATCAGATAGAATGATTTTTTCAAGCTTTTTATTTGAAAAAGTATTAAACGATAAGATGAAAACCAAAATTGGCGAATCTTTAAAATCCGGAAATATACCATTAATTTTTCCTGTCAAAGGAGATAACTTCCTGCTTATCGATGGGTTATATAAAGAGCAATCAACAGCATATATTACACGATTTTAAAATAGGAAAATTAGATATTTTATTATCGTAAGAATACATACTTTTTTTAAATTACAAATTTTGGAACTTTAATTTTTTTTTCATGAAATTTAGTCTTGTAGGATTCTTTTTATTGACTTTGACTTACAATTCTTTTTGTCAAAAAAGAATGTTTCTAGAGGAAGATATACGTTTACTAGGGCAATTTGAAAATTCAGAAATTTTAAAGGAGAAAGCTATTTCTGACCGATACAATGAACTTACAAGAAGCGAAGGGTTTCTTGTAAATAATGTAGCTTCTTCAGGTTCTGTTTATACTAAAATGCTTCACAGAAGCGGAAAAGTAATTTTTAATTGTCCAGCAGCTACATATTTGAACAAAATAAAAAGTAAATTACTATCAGGATATCCAAAACTGGATAAACTTATTCAGGTGTATGTTTCAGAAGATCCAAGTTTAAATGCTTTTGCAACAGTAAATAACCTTGTATACGTAAATATTGGATTACTGGCCCGTGTTGAAAATGAAGCACAACTGGCTTTTATTTTATCTCATGAAATTATGCACATTGTTAATACGCATATTATTTCAAGTAATTTAAATTTAAATAGAGAGGCTAAAGAATTTACCAAATCTAATATTGGAATCGAGAATGAAATTCTTGTATTCAGAAAACATGAAATGAGCAGGGAATTTGAATTAGAAGCAGATTTAGACGGAGTAGCTCTTTACTTGAAACAAAATTACGACCCGAATGAAGTGTTAAAAGCTTTACAATTATTGAAATTGGCAGGTGACTACACTGCAAATATTCAACCTGATGTCAAAATATTATTTTTTAATTCAGAGGAATATAATAAGCTTAGGAAGGACTATAATAGTTTTTATGTGTCCTCTCGAATTAGTTCCTCGCAGAAGGATAAGAAACATGAATCACTTGAAACGCATCCTTCGATTGAAGAGCGGATAGAAAAAATGTCGAAATTAATTCAGGAAGAAAAAATCAACGAAAACAGTAAAAGTAAATTTTTAATTTCAGAAGCAGATTTTCATTCAATTAAACAAGAAGCAATTGAATTAATGTGTCAGATGTATACAGAGGACAAAGATTTTTTATCCTTATTTTTACATGCATCCTCAACACTTAATACAAAAGAAGACCATTCTAAATCGAATTTAAATTACATAGGATATTCATTGCAAGGTCTTCTTTTTGACCATAATAAAAGTACGAAAATTGGATTAGCCAGAAGCTCAAATCCTACAGATTCATTATTGAGTTTTTTTTACAAAAAATCCAGCAAGGATGAATTTTCTAAATGGGCCTATAAAGTTATTGACACATTGAGTGATAAGTATTCTGATAATCAGCTTCAACGATATAAAGTAGCAATGATTAAGACCATATTAGCTGAAGAACAAGAGAATTTATCCTTTATTTTTGGTTCGGATTCAACTATTGCAAAAACATATATAAATGATACTGTTAAAACGAGTGGGATCGATATAAATACAATAGATTTTAAGGTAACTCCCTATTCAGATATGATTTCAAAAAAGGTTAAAAAGTATAATCGTTTTAGTAAATATGAAGAAATCAAATCCGGTAATTTAGGAATCATTGGCTTGAATTTAATTCATATTAGAAAAAATGTTTTTGTGTCTGAAGATTATGTCATTGATCTCCCTAAAGTAGAGACAATGGAAAGAAGGGCTGATAAAGTTTGTGAAAATTTGGAAAAGGATTTTAAAGGACAAGTTAAGTCCTACATACCTAATTCTTTTTCCTACTATGGAAAAGAATATCAAACGTATGACAAGTTAAATCAATGGTTATCAGAACGTTTATATTTTGATAACTCCATGTATGTTTCCATTTACGAGGACGATGTCAGAGAAATTCAGAAAACAGATGGTTTAAAATATGTAATGTCTACTGTTAACGTTGGGGTTAAATCATTTAGTTTTAAAACGTTATTTTTTTCTTATTTATCACCTTTTTTCACCCCGATTTATTTGCCACAAATTGTCGCTAATATTATTGGTTCTAGCACCAGAAAATATCAATTGGCAATGGTGTTTGATTTAGAAAATGGAAATCTTGTTTTTTGGGATCGAAGAACTTACCTTGACCCAAATACACAAGGTCAATTACAAGTCTTAAATAACGATGTTTTAAATAATTTCTTTCATGCGAAAAAGTAGTTTTCTTTATACCTTGCTTTTTGTTTCTGTCTTTTGCAAGGAATTTCATGCACAAGGTTATCGGGGAAGGAAATTTTCCTTGTCTTACGTTCCAGGATATTCTATGATTGAACCACCTTTTGATTTTAAGCATGTCATCGCTCATCAGAAAATTAATTTAGGTTATTCATTATCAAAGCACTTGTCTGTTAATTTAATAGGATCATTCACCAATACAAGAACAATGACCAGCCCACGTTACAAGGAAGTTCAGATCAAAGATATTACTTATGGTATTGGATTTAATTATTTTAAGAAACAACAACAAAGTTTTGCTCCTGTTGGTCGATTTATAGGTTTTAGTTTTGAATTTGGAAGTCAAAATCTAGAACAAATTTCTTATGCACCTCCTTATTATCCCGGTGGAAAGCCAATTAAAGAATATTATTATAATGACCAAAAAAGAGGTGATTTAATGCTGTTTTCAATAAATTTTGGTAAAAACTACCTATTTAAGGATCGATTTTTAGTAGGGTATGGTATTCAATATGGGTATTGTACTCAAGGAGGACCTAACTGGCGACATTTTGTCAAACCTCAGTTTAATTTCGGGATAATTTTTTGATATGAAAAAGCACCTTTGGATTTTCTTTTTGACCCTTGGATATAATTTTTGTTTAAATGCTCAAATAAACTATGATGAATTTGAGAAAAAAATGAGGATGAATACAAACACAGAAAACTATAATTGGATTCACAAAAATGTTTTTGTTGATTATAAATTTGGAATAGTGAATGAATTATTTGTAGCTCCTGAAAAAAGGTATTTGTATGCAAAGTATAATTTCCAATGGGATTTAGTTCCATCGGATACTGTGACTTTTATAGATAAAGGAATAATGATAGCCGTATTTAATATTGCGCTAGAACCTAGAATCAACATTCTGAATAATCGGAAGTTTAATTTGTTTATTAAATCACCGATTAGCTTTGGATATTCCGTATTTTATGAACCTAAAAAAGCTAATATAGAAAAGCGATTTGGATATTATAATGTAAATCTTCCGATTTTACTGGGAGTTTCTTCCGGTTTGAACAGTTCATTTACTAATACAAACAAGAGAGGGTTTTCATTGTGTGCTGGTTATCAGTTGATGTTAGCTCCTCTGACACGTGGCAAAACTGAATTTTTACCGTCTAGTAATTATAAGCCAATTAGTGAGCCTTATAAACAAAGAAAATCATGGAAAATGCCTCTAGTACAACTTGATTATTATTTTTTAAATAAAAGAAGTAATATAAGAGGATATTCACTTGCATTTTGTCCATATGGTAATTTTTATGTGAAGCTGTCAGCAAATGTGGCATTAACGAAAAAATAGTAAAGCGCGGTCTTTTTCTTACTTATCACAGCTACAGAAAACATGAAAACATGAGTAGAACTAGGGGTTCGTCAAGTGTATACTTAAATACAGTATTTGCTTATCACTACCTTTTTTTAGCGTTTCTTAGACAGTCATTTAATTCCGACAGTCAATTTGACTCCTGCACGACCACCAATATGCGAACCATTACTGCCATTTGAAGTGTCAACTAACTAGAATTAAAATATCATGAGAATAGTAATTATTTTCTTTTTTCTTGCAAACAACATTTATTCATACTGCTGTACCTGTTTAGGTCCAGAAACAATGGAAGAAGATTTTAAACAATCAGCTTATATTTTTGAGGGTACAGTCATATCTAAAGAAATTGTTTGGGTTAAAGATACCTTATATCCAATATTGGTAGAAAAGGGATATTTAAAAGCCGGTAGTGCTGAACGCGATTCGGTTCAACTAGTTCGTACAACAATCCAAATTGAAAAACGGTTTAAAGGAAGAATCAAAAATGATCAAATTATAATTTACGCTGGATTTGGAGACATAGATTGTGGTTTTACGTTCACGATGGGACAAAAGTATATCGTGTTTGCAAGTCAAAATAAATATGTTGAATGGGATGAACCGGAAAGAACAAAAAACAGTTTAAAAGTTAATACTAGTCAATGTGGTTTTACTTCTTCTTATGCCAAAGAAAAAAGTAAAATTATTAAAGGATTGAGTAGAAATAAAAAGGAATCGTGAAACCAAAAAACAGTAACTTCGAGATCGAAAGAAACCTACTGCTCACTCCCTCCGCGTAGAAGGGTATTGGTAACCACAATCATATCAGAATTATTTTTTAATAAACTTCAATGGTGATCTAAATCCAATTTTAAAAGAAAAGAAGTTGTTGTACCAAGGGTTTTCCGTAAAAACGTCTTTATATTTGATTTTTTTTATCCCTAAATTATAGGAGGTCATCAGAAGTAATGTGGACTGGTTTTTCAATTTAATTCCTATACCAATCTCCGACAGGAAAGAAAAATCTAACGGTTTTAAATTTCGAAATGTGGAATTATATCCTTGTGAAATTTCGCCATTATCAAGAATAAAATCGTAGCAGTGAACATTTGTAAACATATAATAATAGGCAGACAATCCGACCCCCATGTTTACAAAAATTTTCTTACCGTACTCAAGACCAATTAATTCGGATATTCCGATATATGAAAATCTAGTTTTTTCAATCGCTCCTTGACCTAACACAACATCATTCGTGTCAACAAAGATAAGTTCTTGAGAAAACCCTTTTTGAGTATATCCCAAGCTTGATTTAGATATAAAATGATTTTTTTTAAAGAGGTAATTACCGTCGACTGTTATGCCTAGCAGACTTTTATAATAGGAATAATTTGGTCTTGCTACCGATGCATGGTTTAGTCCAAAACTAAAACCTTTGAAATGTTCTTGAGAATGGCTTTTTAGAAAAGCAAAAACAAAAATTATAAAAACAAGATTTCTCATAGAAGTTATAAACGTAAAGTAAAAACAAATATTACCTGAAAATAAAATATGCATAACCTGGGTTTAGCTTCATGCCTCAACTCTTTCTTCGTGAAAATGAGTAATCCACAAGCCTGATTACGTTTTATGCATTTTAATTAAAAATCGTAAAAAACACATGGATAATGAATTTGAATATAGGATTAGACCTTGTTTTTAATCTTTTACTTTTTGTAGTTTTTTTATATCCCCATTGACAAAATAACAAGCGTGAAGAGAGTAAATGCGTAGTTCCTTGTCCAGTTTCAATTTAGTATTCTTGCTATGAGAAAATAATATAACTTAGCAAACTGTTCGCAGTACGTTGCCAACATTGGTAACATTACTTCAAAAAATACAAGAACGGCTCTATGATAGAAATTAAACTAAAAAATAACAGTGCAGATTTACGTGCGATTTATTACCGAGATAATCATCAACAGATTTTTTTTGGTCCAAACACCAAGAAACAATCCATTTATTTGACTCTTGCGATCATTGTTTATCCATTTTTTGCTTTTTACGCGTTGAATTCAAATGATAGTTGGTTTTTTATCATTGGGTCAATGTCACTTTCTTTGTTAGTCTATGACTTTTGGAGGGTGGTTAAACCAATCCTTGTGTGGAAAAAATCAGTTGAAGCATTTTTGAAAAAGGCCGAAAAAATAACAGATTTGAGACTAAAATACAATGATGATTTTTTTGTTTATGTGGAAGATAGGGAAGAGCTCAAGCAAAATTGGAGCGTACTAGAAAAAGCAATCATTGATGATGATTTTATCTGGCTATTTTCAGATACCAATGTGTTATTACCAAAAAGTTCAATGAATGAATCAGAATTTGATGCGTTAAAAGAACTGATTTCGCACAAGGTGAAAAACGTTCAGAAAAAATGATAAAGTTACAAAGGAGCAAAAACGATTCAAAAAAAGTGATAGAAAACAACTGAAAATAAAAGGTTGAATACTACTTCCTATTTCTCCAAAATCTGCTTTTTCTCCAGTAAATACATCTGATAGTCATAGATTTAGGGAGTTTATTGGTATATTCGTAAATCCCTACTTTATGAGTTAAAGCAAACAAGTGTATGTTGTGCTTCAGAGAAATTGTAGGGGTTATAAGTAAGTTATTCACAACTGCTCGACGAAGAACTCGCTTCGGGCTTAGGAACAACTAATAATTTTAAATTAAGACTTCGAAAAAAATGAAAAAGTTTAAATTATTTTTCTTTATAATTTTCTTCCAACAAATAACTTTTGGACAGACAAAAGTTGTTGAAATAGAAAATATTGAAAGCTTAAATCTTAAAGGTAAAATTAAAACCATTAAGGAAATTTCTTTTAAAGCCAATAAAATAAATAATGAATTTGTTAAAACTACTAAAGGTTGGCTATATGATTGGGAAAAAGATCAGGAATATTATTTCGATTCGTTAGGAAATTTGCTTATGAGAAAAGACATTGGTAATTCAAGTCCCAATTACTCCATTAAATTAGATAAAAAAATGAGAATCATTGAATTACACAGGTTGTATAAATCAGAATATTATGTTTATGATTCTTTGAATAAAATTATTTCTTCTAAACTAATAAATAAACAACCAGAAGTTATTTCCAAAGGAAACACTAAACCAACAAATGGTACTATCTCAAATTATAAATATTACTATGATTCAAAAAAAATGCTAATCAAAAAAGAAGAATTTAAATCCAACTCAATTATATCAATTGAAACTTACAAATATGACAACCAAAATAATATTATTGAAAGTGTTTATAAAAAAGGTTCATACATTGAAAAACATAATTATGAATATGATAGTAATAATTTACTAACAAAATATGAATGGTCTGACAATGAAGAAGGAACTGCTGAAATTACTACTTATAAATATCTTAATAACTTAAAAATTTTAGAACATTGGGTAGACTTTGAAGAAGGTGTACCAGTTGGATATATAGATGATAAATTTGACAATGGGAATATAATTGAAACAACAGAAGTTGATGCAGATGGTACAATAACTTTAAAAGAATTATGTAAATATGAATTTGACAAAAAAGGTAATTGGATTAAAAAAATAATTGATTATAACGGAAAATATTATATCATTGAAAGAGAAATCGAGTATTATTAAATTACAGAACTCCAAAGAATTATACTTTTGGAAAATCTGTGTAGGTTAGAGTACTCACAGCAGTGTATAACAGCACCTATGCGACCACGGGCGAAATAACCAGAACCTTTTAGCCCGCGGACACATAGCCGCAAAACGTTATATGACATAGCTTAAGAACCGTATAAAATTAGAACATGAAAACATTTATCATTATCGCATTTTCAATATTTAGCTTGGCTTTATATTCTCAAAACGAAAAGCCCAAAAGAAGCGCATACAGATTGGAAATTGCAGCTAATGAAACTCAACAATATGCAATGGATGTACAAGAAAGTCCATATTTTGTAAAAGAAAAAATTCTTCAAATATATTGCGGAGAAAAGATTTTTGTGGAATGTGAAATTCAAGGTGATTCAATAAGTAAAATGAAAGTCGTTGAGAAAATCATCAATCCCGAAAAAACGATCGCTATTGATTTTACTCAAGATTCAGAAAACAGAAAAGATATCCGCACAGATTTACATGTTAAAAATCCTTTTAACAAGAAGCTTACTTATAAAGCACTTATGTTTACTCCTACCAGCCAACAATGGAAAAGGACCTCCATAATTCCAATTCAACCTGACTTGGAAAACTTTGAAATGTGGCCACATTCTATTATAACTCTGGTATTGGATAACTGGAAAATTGAATAGCTACGTCATATAACAGCGCATAGAACTTATGGCTGGTTTTCAGTTGCTTGAACTCTATTTTTTACGAAAAACATTATCTTAGCCGAGACAACTCAGCTCGCTTCGCCGCCACAAGGTCTATGCGCGAAACGTTGTGCTCAATATTGCAAAACCCAACAATTACTATGAATAAAGGACAGAAATACAGTTTGACTATAGCAATTGTTCTTTTGACAATTATTGTTGTGGTAATTCTAATTTCAAATTGGTGGCAAGTGGTATTAGAAGGAAAACCAAATGGACCATATCATTCTTCAATTTCTATTAAAGAAGCAAAAAAAGATAAAGTTTGGATTGGAACATATTTTTCTGATTCTGAAAAATATTTCTCCTCTGACAAAACTGATTCAATTGAATTGTCTGAAATTTGGATCGAAAAAAATATAAATAACAAGGAAATTTATTGGGCTGAAGCTGATTATAAAAACATACTAAGTATCTACTTTAATAGGCTCACAGAAAATGATTTGCATAAATTCCGATTAATCCCTTTTAAACCTTTAAAACGGTATGAATATGTCCAACACCCTGACAGATCCCCAAGAGTTCGTTTCTTACTAAATGAAATACCAGACACAATTAGAATAGAAATAATTGAAAGAAATCCTGATGACAGTTTAGCGTGGACAACAGAAAAAATAATAGATACAATAACTTTGATAAAAAAATACTGAGCATAACAGCTGTCTAGCACCAGCCCAAAATTCATATTTCGTTGAACGTTTAATTTAAAACAAACTATTCTTACATTTGGAAACTAATTTAGTTAAAGAGTCGGCCGAGCGCTTGATGGCAAAACGATATATTAAACAAACAACATTAAACACTTCATTTAATATATCTCGTCTCTGAATAACAAGTAAAAAAATGAAACTCACAATTAGAATAATAGTATCCATTTTGATCTTTTTAGGTTCAGTGTTTTTTGCTTTTATGATTGAAGATGAATACAGAAAAAGTGTTCGATGGTTATATGAGATATTAAGCAATCACAAAATTTCGTTTCATCATCCTGCTAAAAATATTCACTTTGCCAGTGGGTATTTCGTATCTTCCATTGGTGCTTTTTTTGTTATCATATTTAATTTTATCTTCAATCAAAAAAAGCATCAAATACTATTAAATATGGTAATATCTCTCGTGCTGTTTACCACTAGTATAGTTTTATATTCAGCTATGGACTCAAAACTAAAACTTATTGAGTTTACAGCATGCGACAATGGATTACGAACACTTGAATATAATAAAATCTTGTATGATAGAATAATGATTTTGACATTGATAAGTACTTTATTACCATGGGTGTTTACTGAATTCATAAATAGAAAAAAAAATGGAAGCCTATAATAACTGTAAAGTGCAAACCATCTTTCGTACGAACGGCAAATTGGAAAGAAAATATGTTTAACTTCGAAATTATAATTTAGTTAAAGAGTCGGGCCGAGCGCTTGATGGCAGAACGTTAGGCGGCAGCTTATGACGTTACAACACGACCATAGAATTAACATGACATCAGTATGTTTTTAATACTTAATATTTTTCCACTGACAATTATTCTAATAGTAATATGGGCAATTACTAGGAAAAAAATAGTTGGAAAAATTCTGGGATATTTCTGGCTTGGTTTGTTTGGACTTTTTTGTCTTGGAGTGGTAATTAAACTATTGACAGACCAGAAAGTACTTGACAAAGAAGATTATTATGGAGAATACATTGTGAACCGTGACTATTTCCACGGCAGTCAATCGGACTGGCAATACAATAACTTCAGATTTGAAATTAAAGAAAACGACTCAATTTACTTTTACCTTACTGACAAAGAAAAAATAGTAAAAACTTATCGTGGGACAATTACAACGACTAAACGATATAGTTCAGAAAGACTGAAACTAAAAATGGAACAACCAACTCACCATATTTTGACAAGTAATCCGACCACTTACAGAGGGGCTTGGAGTTTTTATTTAGTATTTCAATCCCCGAAATTTAATAACGTTTATTTCAAAAAAGGAAAATGGAAACCTCTCGACAAATAAGTGACAGAAAAGATGGCTGACCGTATAATATGGAGTTTGCATCAGTCGTTATTTCCCAAACAAAGCAAACTTATTTAATCAGACGTCTCTTTTGGTAAAGAGAAATGTTCAACGAAAATGAAAAACAAAATTCGAAATATTCCGTGGATACTAACCGTGATCTATTTTTCACTGGGATTTATACCCTATAAATTACCACAGGAAAAAATTCAAAGTAAGGATGAGATTTTAATTTACAGCCCGGAATGTACGGAATGTCCTGACTTTTATCTAAAAGAAGGAAAACTACTGATACCTGAAAAATATAAGTCAAAATTACCTGAAAACGTATTCGAGATTACATTAGAAAAAGATCATAAACTAAATGGGCTTCAATGGGATTTAAAAAAGGGGAGTAATGAATTTATAATTACAGGAAAAATAATCGGAATTGATTCATCATTAGCCAATCCAAAAAATCAAATTCCTGCAAGACCTATTGTGGAAATAGAAAGTTGGCATCCAACTGAATTTCATTTTAAATTCATGGAACTTCCTTATCATTGGATGTGTTTTTATTTTTATTTTGGGTTTGTACTTATCGTTTTGTCTATTATTTCATTGGTATGGGAAATCGATAAAAGTGGCGGTTAAGTGGTTAAATCGAGCTTTTAGCACCTGATGAAGTCTAGTACAGAAAATTCTTCACTTCGGCCAGTCCAAACCTTTACCAACCATAATAAAACATAAGATACAATGAAACAGATATTAACACTTTTGACTCTTTTATTCAGTTACCTTGCTTTTGGTCAAAACAGCAGAATTGAACTAGCGAACTCTAAAATGTATATTCGAGCAACCTACTTTGACGATAAAAACGAATATATCGGACTGCAAACAAGGACCGACATAAGCGATACAATTATTGACAGCGTAAAATTTCGCAAGTTTCAAACAGCAGACTTTATAGATTATTCAGCTAAGCAAGAAACAAAAACATTCTATGAAACTTTTACGAATGACGTTTATTGCATGCTTGATAACAACAAAAAAGTAGTTCATAAAATCAACTACCAAATTAACGAGGAGCAAACAGCAATCATCTTCGGTAAACAAACAACTATCCTTCTTGAATTTTTGGGCACGCCAGACAGTATTGAACCTTCATTTTATTCACCAAGAAAGTACTATCAAAAAGACAATTCTGAAATCTATCTTATAATTATACCAGCTTTGAAATCATTGGTTGTTTCTAGTAATGGTGAGTTTTATACTAAGCAATTATTGGGAGACAATTTCAATGAAATATCAAACGGACTACTAAACAATTATAAAGCCTCCACGAGATTTGACATACAAAAGGGTGACGAAATTCAATTGTTTTATCGCAGGAAATGGTATGACGACACAACCAATCTTGCCGAGTATAGCGATAAACAATTCAAGAATTTTAAATATTTAGGCGATACCATTGTGAATGATAAAAAAATAATGAAATTCGAAGTGGACGGATACAATTATTTAAGTGGCTCCTATGACAGTCCAGAAGAATTTTTTGTAACCGTTACGGATAGCGGTTATTTTGTAGGTTATCAATTCGTGCCATTTAAAGAATTCAAAACTGAATTGAAAATTGTTGAAACAGAAACTGGTAAGGACCTATTTCTTCAAGGGATTACGTTCGATACAATTAACGGAAACACGTACCAAAAAATCGTTCAAGCCAAAAGCGATCCTTACAGAAATTATATTTTACCCTTCTTTCCAATGCCTTTCGTTGAATTTGGTAATGTTCAAGGAGTAATTACCTACTCAAAAATTAAAGGAGTTGAACAGGGCAAGAAGCGAGAAAGAACATTCATCACAGATAAAAATAACATCAGAGATATACTAATTAAAAGTAAAAACGAACTTGAAGTTAAGTTCTATTTTGTGGACGACGCCGAGATTGAAATCAATATTCAAGAAAGTGAAACGAACAAATTACATGGAAACGTAAAGACAAAAGCAAAAAAGGGATTAAACACTTTTGTTGTTCGAACTAAAAAATTTGCTAAAAACAACTATTATCATGTTCAGATAAATTACAAAAGCAAAGACAGTTCAGGTAGTTTTTCAAATAGTATAAAGTCAAAACATTGACAATTGAAAAAAGATGGTTGGTAAGAGGGATTGGAAAAAGATCCAACTATTTGATAACAAAAAACGATTGATTTGCTCGGCTATAGTCAATTATGAAAAAAAAAGGACATTGGAATTTACTATGATTCATTACCTTCTGCCAGATGAAACAAAATTTAAAATTCTACTCTTTCGCAAAGTCTAGGTATATTGGACGTAATACCATGAAGATACGAATAACAATACCATCCATTTTTAGCTTCTTCATTTTAACCTGTTGGCCATTCACAACTAACGGACAAGCCCCAGCAGACTCCTTACTTTTGGATGAACAAGCATTAAAAAAAGTAAAGGTTTATAACGATTTATACAGTGCTTTCAAGAAACCTGATGAGGTTTTTATACTTGACTTGCGAGGACAAAAACTGAGCCAATTGCCAGACTCGATTGATAAATTTAAAAATCTCCAACTATTGCGCTTGGGTTGTAAAATAAAGGATTCAACCCCAAAAAGAATCATAAGGAAATCTAAAAGAATTGGTGGAGGAATCATGCATCTTGATAGAATGCAAGGGAAATATATCGCTTATAATTTCTTGACAAAACTACCAGTGACAATTAAGAATTTAACCAATCTTCAAGAAATTGACTTGGCTTATAACAATTTGAGTGATGTTCCAGTTGAATTAGCAGAATTAAAGAATCTAAAAAAAGTGAATTTAATTGGTAATTATAAGCTATTAGACAAGTCCGATCAACTAAAAACGATAAAAAAATCCTTGCCGCCAGACTGTAAACTATGGACAGATCTAAGAATAGATTAAAATACTACATCCAACAGATTTCTGAGCTGGTTTAATGTGATAGCAAATGCCGATGCATTTTTTTTTCAAAAAATGCATCTGATATTCATAACTTTATGTAGTTTAGTTGTATATTCGTTAAGCGCAATGAACTTTCGCTTTTGCATCTAAATTGGTATGCTTTATGAAGGTTTGTGGCGGTTATAAACGAGTTATAAGCAATAGATGTTATCCCTCAAAAACATAGACGTAGAAAAGAGTTTGTCAAGGAAGAGATTAATTTATTCAAAAGATTTTCTGGAATACCTTGATTTGATTTTCTATCCGTTTGCCCAAATTTTTGGGTTTGTAATTTGCCCCTATTTGATTTTTTTCTACGAATTAGATTTTGAAAATGTGAATGAGCGATTTGTTGGATATTACATTCTGCCGCTAGTTGTATTTAATGGGATTTATATGACAATCCGAATGTTCACGCAATTAAGATTGAAAAAAATTGATACAAATAATACTTACATTCTAAATGAGCAACTAATTCAAGAATTTGCTAAAAATGAAGAGTTCGTCATCAGAAGAAAGAAAAGAAACGAAGACAACTGTATAATCCTCGATAAACCTCATTTGGAAGGTAAATACGGGCGAACCGCAGTTTTAATTTTAAAGGGCTCGCAAATCTATTACACTTTTATTCAGGATGGTTTCAAATTAAATACGCCTACTTTCATTTCTCATCTACTATTTGGATGGAGATTGAAAAAATGGTTAAATAAAAATGCTATTAACACGCCCTTAGCGTCAGGCTGAGATCTTTCTTCGAAAGAAAAGAAAATGTAAAGTAGAAAAATCAATCTTCGTGTTTGAGTTTATGGGCTAAAATCAGCCCGTACGCCAAGCGCGGAACCGTTATAGTGAATAAACAATTGTGTAAAATGACTCAACAGCGAAGTATGTTTTCCGTAGCAAAGATTCTAAACTACTTCTGTGTTTCCTTTATTTCCGTTATGCTGTTTCTTGCATGGTTAAATTTGAAAACTGTTTACCTATTGCATGACGAAAATTATGCGCATTACCAAGTGCTTGGTTCTGATTCCGCTCCATCGCCTTGGTATATGAAATCACTAGAGGTATACTCTGAATATAGTTTTTTAATGGGCCTATCTGAACTCATTATTGGAGTATTACTCTTGTATATTTTATATTATGGTTTGAGATATAAACACATATTGTCGATCTTAATCTGTTCATTGGTTCTCTGCTATGAATTTTTCAACTTCACAGAAGGTTTGCCTTAATTAGTCACTATAACACCACCTATGCATTATGCAGAAAATTCCCTACATTTGAGAGTCGGCACTAAGCATAGCCGCAAACCGTTAATGGACAGATCGAAGAATAGATTAAAAATACTACCACTAACAGATTTCTGTGCCTTTTAACGTGATAGCAAATGCCGATGCCTTTTTTTTTCAATAAATGCATTTGATATTCATAACTTTATGTAGTTTAGTTGTATATTCGTTAAGCGCAATGAACTTTCGCTTTTGCATCTATATTGGTATGCTTTGTGAAGGTTTGTGGCGGTTAGCAACAAGTTATGATGACACGATTAACAATACTTACACTTTTTCTTTTGACTGTTCATTTATCGTATGGACAGAAAAAGAAAGCACCCAAGGACTTTGCCGAAGCAATAACCATATTGCAAACAGACTGCCCAGACAGTTTAAAAGCAATTATAAAAAGTACGGGAAATGACAGTCTGATTAATTTATGCTACCCATGGGACGGAGACTATAAAACCATCTATGAATGGACTGAAAATGATAACAAAAAATCAAAGATTAAAAAGTATTTAATCGAAAAGGGTGTCTCATCAAATGAGCATCAACAAACAGTTATACTAATTGCCTTCAAAAAGACACTGCTTGGAGAGAGTTATAGTGAAAATGAAATACTTCTTCCATATCAAACTATAGAAAATAAGTGGGCGAAAGAAGATAGCGTTCACTTCACAACCGACAGTTTGCGCGGAATTTATATTCCTAAAGACCTTGAAGATTGTTTTAAACAAATTGACAGTTTTTGGGACGATTCAACCAAAGTTAAAGTTAAACAATGGACAGAAGACGAGTTTAGCGGTCGAGTACACCATGGTTTTGGAATGTGGATGAGAAATAATTGGCAGCTTTGGGGTGGCTCACGACTGTCCAAATATTTCAATGACTTAGGAATTTATCACCCGGACGATATGTCGGGAATTATTCTTGACAGCTACCATCGCTATCTTACCGGAGAGGATATAAAACTTGAAGAACAAATCCAATTTTATCAAGACTATTGGAAAAAAGCAAGCGAAAAAAACAAGAGGAAATGAAAAGCACATTGCCTAACAGCACCTACAAGAAATTGGCGATTCGGTTGTTGAATGAAGCTTTTTGCTTCGTATCGCTAACTTCTTGTAGCTCAAAAACGTTAAAGGGAGTTTTGAAATAACGATAAGCATAACGATTAAAATAAGTAAATGGACGCATTTTTATTGATTGGATTTTTTGTACTTGTATTCATAGGAATCCCAATTGGACTTGGACTCCTGTTCTATTTTGTTCCTAAAAAACTCGGCAATCCAAAAACTGCTAAATACCTGACAATTGCATACGGACTTTTTGTATTGACCATAGGACTTTATATTGCATTTGAAGACCAACTTTTCACAAAGCATGATGCAAAAGAATTAGTTGAAGAACAAGACATTAAACTGACTGACGACTTTGAATTAGTAAAGAATGAATCTATGTCTGCAATTGGTGACTACCACCATACATTTACATTAAAAATAACTGAACGAGACAGACAAAACGCAATCACTAAAATTAAAAGTGCGGACAATTTTAAAACGAGCAATGGTTCCATAGAGACATTAATGTATCAACCAGCACCAGGCAGATATTTTGGAAAAAAAGTTATTCAGAATTATGAAACCGAAAACTCATTCGTTCGAGAATACTTTGAACCAAGTGGACAAGAAGGATATGCACCGACTTTAAGACGTATTTCAATCAGTAAAAAAACTAATGAATTGACATTTGAAGATATTGATGAATAAAAAATGCCCTATAACAAGCTGTCATAAGCCATAGGGGTTTGTGTGGTAGTTTAATCTAATCGTCTTGCATCAAGGTTCGAGAACTTTGAAAATTCTAGTTCCATACCCCTACAGCGCATACAGCCGAACTCAATGGACAGATCGAAGTATAGATTAAAAATACTACGACCAACAGATTTCTGTGTCTATTTAACGTGATAGCAATCGCCTAGGTCTTATTTACTTCCAATAAATGCATCTGATATTCATAACTTTATGTAGTTTAGTTGTATATTCGTTAAGCGCAATGAACTTTCGCATTTGCATCTAAATTGGTATGCTTTTAGAAGGTCTGTGGCGGTTAGCAAAACGTTATGCATCAACCTATGAATCGACAAATAATAACAATATTAATAGGACTATTTTGGACAAGTAACTTAATTGGACAGGTGCAAAATGATGTGAAAGAAATTCTTGCCAATAAGGATTATGTGGCGTTTAGTTCTTATGCAGACACTTTATCAAACAGTGAAAAAAGAATATCAAGCCATTGGACAATTTTGAGAGACCTGACTACCGATTTCAAGGAAGGTGTTTTCTATTTCACTAAATTTGTGCCGGATGCTAAAAATGCCGCTATAAGCACAGTTTATACGTATAGAGTTAGACTTCTTACCACGGACAAAACAATCCTTTATTATGAACTGAGCGAGAAACGAAATAAGAAAATACAAAAAGAATGGGTTCCATATTACGACACGCTTGACTATTATAAAAATGACAGCTTGTTTTCCTTACTTCGGCAATCATTCAACAAATCATTTGATGGTGAATTAAACGAAACAGAACTATTTATTGACGATCTTGTTTATGGACAGGCTTGTGGATTGGTCGGTACGGACCCCGATGAGAAAATTATTATTGATAGTCTTGTTGCTGCAAAAAATAAAGAAGAATTATTTAAATGGATAAAGTCAACAAATTTTGAAAAACAAATTTATGCCGTTGATGGGCTATTTCAATTGAAAGTAGCAGGGACAACATTTACTTCTAAGGAAATTGAATTAATCAATATGGTTTTAAACAAAAAGGGAACTATTTATTATTGTAGAGGATGCAGTCATAGTTGGCAAGACGTAAGAAGTGTGTCTTATAAATTTAAATTTGAATAAAAAAGCGAAGCATAACAGAGGCTCATGCTCCATACCGAGATTATGCTTCGATAAAACGATTTTGTATATTTAAAAATAATTAAACCTTCAAGGTTTTGGTTTTGGGTGAAAGTTCGGAACGGCGCATAGCCTCAAACCGTTATGGGCAATTAAACACTCCCGTTATACCTACTAGTCAATAAAAATTTGCATAATTAAAATAAGTTACTTACTTTTAACGTTAGTAACGTAAATCAATATTAATGATAAAGACTTTTGGCGATAAAGAATCCGAAAAAATTTGGAATGGAATTCGGTCGAAAAAATTGCCAAATGAAATTCAGGATGTAGCGCGCAGAAAATTAAGGATGCTTAATAATGTACAAGATGTAAATGACTTAAGAATTCCTCCTGCAAACAGACTGGAAAAATTGAAAGGTAACCTCGAAGATTGTTATAGTATTCGAATAAATAACCAATGGAGAATCATCTTTCAATGGCTTAATAATGATTCTTACGATGTTAAAATAGTTGATTACCATTAAAAAAAGAAATTATGGAAAAGTTGAGCAATATACATCCTGGTGAAATACTACTTGAGGAATTCTTAATTCCAATGAAAATTTCTGCTTATCGTTTAGCGAAGGCAACATATCTTCCACAAACACGCATATCTGAAATAATCAAAGGTAACAGACGAATAACTGCTGATACTGCGTTGCGTTTTGCCAAATTTTTCGGAACAAGTGCCAAGTTTTGGTTGGGCCTACAAGATGATTATGATATTGAAGAAGAGAAAAATCAAAAGGAGAAAGAATTAAATGACATAAAACCAATGGAAGGAAACGCTGCATAACAGAGGCTAATACTCCATTCCGAGATCTTGCATGGATGAAACGATTTTGTATATTTAAAAATAAATAAACTTCAAGGTGTCGTTTTTGGGTGAAAGTTCGGAACGGCGCATAGCCCCAAAATGTTATGTGCTATATTAAATGACCGACAAACTAAAAATATCAATCGATAAACTTTACGACATTTTCGAAAAGTATCAAGGACTTTCAAAATTGGAAGGAAGTCCACTATATGACGATTTAGAAACTTGGAACAAGCAGATAAGGAGTAAAAAATTGAGAGAGTTGACTGCCGATGATTTATCATTGTTTGTTGGAAAAGTTATCTTGACTTGGGGAGATGAAAATGATTACAGATTTTATTTGCCCAGAATTTTAGAATTGACAGCAGAACTGAAAACACCATACGACATTTGGACATTTTACAGCAGACTGGAAGACGCTAATTGGAAAACTTGGGATGCTGACGAACAGACAGCCATTAACGACTTTACGCTTGAACTTTGGAATAATTTACTAAATGACAATAGCGAAAAAGCAGAATGGGAATTTAAAGACTATTTTCACTCAATAGCTTACTTCTACCTTGACTTTTCTGAGATTTTAAAAGTTTGGGAGACTAATAACAATTTTTCATCAACAAAACATTTGATAAATTATATATTTGAAGAACGACAACATTTATTTGATAACAACTACATCGACAGCATTGAAAAAAACACAAAGAATATTGAACAATTCAAGATTTGGTTAACTTCCGATAATATTTTAAAGAAAATAGAAGAGGCATTTTACGAAAACGACAAAAATGAAATTGCAGAACGACTTTCTTGGGTTGAACAAATATTGACGAATGAAAAGAAATAAAGCACATAACAATACCTACCCGAAGTAGCGGTTCAATGGTTAAATCTGCCTGCGCTGCCACTTCGGCAGACAGGTCAAGCTTTGTGCTTCTATGAAAGTTTGTGCTTGGTTGACAGTGAAGTACTTCTAAATCGCCACTTTCGGGTAGCTGCAAACCTTTGTGTGTGATTAACCATACCCAAAAACTCCCAAAATATCTTTTGAAATAATACCAATATTTGGTATGTTTGCTAAAATTAGTTGTTATGAGTAAAAACACATCAATTACCTTGGGTAGTTATTTTGATCAATTTATTCAAAATATTTTAAAAGAAGGACGTTACAAAAATGCAAGTGAGGCAGTTCGTGCTGGATTAAGACTACTTGAAGAAGAGGAGCAGAAAATTATTGCTTTGCGTCATGCAATTGACGAAGGTATTAATAGTGGTTTAGCCGAAGATTTTGACCCTGACGAGCATTTAAAAATGTTAAAAGCAAGCAGAAAATAAATGGCAAAGTTTAAGTTAACGAACAATGCCGTTATGGATCTATCCGATATATGGCATCACACTGTTGAAGCTTGGTCTGAAAGTCAGGCAGATAAATATTATGAACTCTTGCTTAATGCGTGTTCTTCAATCGCTAAAAAACCTCAAATAGGAAAAGTTTATGAAGAAATTTACCCAGAATTGAAAGGTAAAAGAACTTCAAAGCATATAATTTTCTATCGAGTAATGGACGATCAATCGATTGAAATCACGAGAATCCTACACGAACGAATGGATTTGAAGAATAAATTAAAATAAGAAACGCCACATAACAGCTAGCAAGCGCCAGTCCAAATCTCACTTCGACCGACGAAGTCAGCAGCGCAGCTAAACAACAAATAGTTTTTAAAAATTAAGTCTTATCTTCGGTGAAACGACCTTGTGAAAGGTGGGCCGATTACCAAGCTGCAAAACGTTATGTAAAACGGAACTGTGAACACAAAAACAAAATAGGATGAAATTAAATAACAATACAATTATATTCGTATTGACATGCATATTGTTGGATAGTTGTGCACAGAAAGGTAACTCAAATCCAATTAAACAAGACCCTCAAAATCTGACAGAGCAAAAATACAACAGAGTAATTTCTGACTCAACCCACAAATTGATAGACAAAATAGAACAATTAGAGGTTGAATATACAGTATGGGGATGTGCCTGTCCAAACTGGATACAAACAAAGGACAATCAAAATAATGATACTACTAAAAATTACCTTAGTTTACATTTTTACATTGAACCAGCAGACAAGTCCTTAGAACTGCCAACTAATTTTGATGCACACAAACATAAACTAAAAATTAAAGGACAATTTTACGAAAAAGAGGATTATCCTCAAGGAACGATTGAAATGGAGGAACCTATGGCAAAAGCAAAAGTATTTAGATATTCTGAATTAACGATTTTGAATAAAAATGATTAAAAATACTACGTCCAACAGATTTCCGTGCCTGTTTAATGTGATAGTAATGGCCCAGGTCTTATATACTTCCAATAAATGCATCTGATATTCATAACTTTATGTAGTTTAGTTGTATATTCGTTAAGCGCAATGAACTTTCGCTTTTGCATCTATATTGGTATGCTTTATGAAGGTTTGTGGCGTTTAGCAACAAGTTATAAGCCATTTTAGAAAGACCGTGCAAACAAGAAAAATGACCATATTAATCCTTACAGTTGCGACTTTGATAAGTTGTTCTGCTGTACTGTCTACGAGACCCAAACAATCTATTTATTTATTCAAAGACAAGGACGGACTATATTCTTACGACCCGGTAACAGATAAAGAGACAATTATTTTTAAGGCGACAGACAAACAAGTGTTTCTTAATGAACCTTTAAAAATATCTGGTGACACTTTGACTTTTGGTATTAAGGGAGACCTAGTTTTTGCCGAAACATCGTCATCAGAATCAGGAGGAGAAAGATATTTCAATGAGTATTATTCCGTCGACCTGAAAACTGGAAAAAGTTGGTTAACCAAGAAAATACTTTACGAAGTAATTGGACATTCAACATTAAATGTAAAAACTCTTTCATTTGATATCAACGGCAAACAAAATATTGTCATAGACACATCAATGATTTATCAAGGTTCATCTTCGACTTCGAAAGGAGTTTCTTATAATAACTTCAAACCGAGATTTTTTTCAAAACAATCTTTAGGCGACAAATCTGTTTTTTCGCTTCGTGGTAGTATTTATTACACAGACAAATCCGATACCATATTGTTAGTTGAATACAAAGGACATTTTGACCCCAAATTTGGTAGCGGTTATTTTCAACCACAGCTTGATCCGACAGGACAGTATGCTGTTTTCCATTATTTGCCAGGCTTTTTGAACTTCAAAGAAGACGCTTCATTACAAAAGGTAAACATTCGGACAAAGAAAATAGAGATATTAAAAACTGGCGATTTTAACAATCCAACATTTTCTGCAGACGGAAAATTTATTTTGTTTAGCCGTGACCAGAAAGAAGGAAAATTAAATACTTGGATTAGCAAAATATACTTACTTGAATTGACGTCATTAAAAGAACAAAAAATTAGTAACGCATATTCAGCACAATGGGGACAATAAAAACGGCTTATAACACGGGTTTTGCGACAGGCGGGGTGACGTGCAAAATTAGAGTTTTGTGCTTCTAATAAACTTAAGTAATAAATTGAAGCTTTGTGCTTCGAAACCCGCACGAACGCAAAGCCCGAAATCGTTAGCACCAACTTTTTAAATTCACGCTTCGAAAACTATGAATATCAAAACTTTCAATTTTTAATAAAGAATAATTTTATTATGGAAAAACTAAAAAAATGCATCTTTCTACCATGATAAAACTTGTAATACTATTTAACCTTTTTCCGTTTCAGATATTTAGTCAAGATAGTATTGTATCTGACAAAACATTGACATTCGATTTTCAAGGTTCTTGTGATAAAAATTTTTCAGAAATTAAATTGGACTCTACTTTTACAAATTTTTATATTATAAATTACAAAGACACGATTTTTTTTAAAGACAACACTTGCATGATTTCTCGTCAAACAACATCGCCAACGACATTTATTACAAGAGTAAAAGGTGGGTATGCTGAAGGTTTTCTTCGAATATTTACATCAAGTGATTTGTCTTACTCAATACTCGATGCTAATTTTTCGAATGGTCATCTTATAGACGGTAACTCTTTTGAATACTATAATTCTGGAAAGATAAAATTAACAGGACAATACTTAGGAGGAAGGCCTTTTGGAACTTGGACAACATATTATGAAAGTGGACAAGTTCAAAGAATCGTAACGTATGACCAAAGAGAGTATATCAAACTTATTGAATATGAGGAAAATGGGGTAGTAATTGAAAATTATGATTACTTTGAAAAGAAGGCTAAATATAAATAATTGACTTTGAAAATTATATAAACTGTGTAGGTTACACAACAAAAGCATGTGCTAACAGGTGTTTTGCTATATGGCGGAAATGCACTATTTCCAGACCGCTACATAGCCAAGCTCCCAAACGTTAAATACCATATTAGGACGACCATAAACCAATGAAAAAATGACAATTGGAATTTATAATATATTGACAACCTTATGGTTTATTTTAATGCTTGGTAGTGGTAGCATTTTGACCTACATGACATGGGACAAAATAGTTAGCTCCGACATAATTTTCATTGCTAAATTTTTCGTTGTTTTAGTTTATATTCTGACATTAGGAACAATAATATTTCTTCTAATAAAATTAAGATTACTATTTGTAACCAAAGACAAACTGACTTCACTTTACTTGTTTAGACTTAAAAAGACAACAATTTTTAAAGACGAAATAACAACTTCAAAATGGGCGACTTGGGAGATTAAAGCACACAAGTTTGTTTCACTGACAATAACAGACAAAAGCAAAAATCAAGTTTCATTATCCGACTTTGAATTTGAAAACTTTGACAGTATTGCTTCTTCCATTCTTGGCGACAACTATTTAGACAAATCAATAACTCATTACAAAGAACAATCAAAGCAGAACATTTCTGTAACCAATTTTATTGCAATATTGACAGGAATATTTTCAATCTTCATTATTGTAAAATCAGCTATTGATAAAGACATTAATTATACTAATTGTTTAATATTTTTGGGAGCGTTTGTGACTTTTTTAGCGACAATAAAAAGGATTAATAAATATCGAAAAATTGAAAAATACGGCATATAACTGGCGTTTAGCTTCGCTGATTTTCAATTGGCAAAAGTGGCGGTTCAGAGCTCCGCATACACATGTCACTTCGTGGCTGCTTCGCGGTGTGGTGAAAATTGCCACCTTCGCCAATCTGCAAACCGTTATGGACAGATCGAAGAAAAAATTAAAAATACTATATCCAACAGATTTCTGTGCTATTTAACGTGATCGTAATCGCCTAGGTCTTGTTTTTTCCAATAAATGCATCTGATATTCATGACTTTATGTGATTTATTTGTATATTCGTTAAGCGCAATGAACTTTCGCTTTTGCATCTAAATTGGTATGCTTTGAGAAGGTTTGTGGCGTTTAGTTAAAAGTTATGTGCTATTTTACCGAGACAAACTAACAATGAATAAACCGACAAAATAATTCCCAACAAATGAACTTCAATTTGACATTCATACCAGATGAACCTTACCACCAAGAAGCTTACAATGAAATTGTATCTACTTTAAAGTATAAAAAATATGAGCCATTTTTTGCGACATTAATGGTGATTTTTGGCGTTGGGTTGTATTTCTATGACACAAATAGAATATCAGGCATCTTTCCAATTGTTTTTAGTTTGATAGGTATTTATGAGTTTTATAAACTGTTCCACGAAAAAAATAAGTGGTTAAAAGACAGACTTGACAGTATAGTTGCGGGACAAAAAATTGAATTGGAATTTAGCGACTCAACAATAATTCATAAAGGTCCTTTCTCAAATGGAGAAATAAAATGGGAGGGCATTAAAAATATTTTTAAAACTCAGAATGGGTTAATAATTAAACCCGAAAACGGAATCAGTATTTATTTGCCGGACAGACTTTTTGCAGACAGAAAACACATAGAGTTTATATTGACAAAAAATAAAAACAGCACATAACAGCAACTACAAGTCATGGCGGGTGAAGTGCGAACTTGCAAGAGTTAGCTTCGTGCTCAACGCCAGTGCATGCCGCCACATTTCGGTTTCGAATGCCGCTACGAACTTGTAGCTGCAAAACGTTAGTGGTCAGACTATGATAGCAACAAAATACATTAATTAAGATCTATGTTCAAAATGAAAAATTTTTGGATTTTACTTATTCTAGCTTTCACATTAGTTAGCTGTGACGCTATGTTGCATATGACGTATGCTGTTAAAAATAAATCTCTAAATGAAGTAAAACTATTTGTTCCAAATTTTCCTGTTGACAGCTTGCCCCATATGTTTGGACAACGAAAAGACACTATATTCACGTTGAAGCCTAATGAAGAGATAATAGTAGGAATAGAAAGTAAGATAGATTTTCCTTGGGGGAGAAAAAACATATACCGAAATAGACCAGGTATTTGTGGAATAAAGAGGTTTAATAAGGATAGAATAACCACATTGGGTTGTTCAGAGAAAGAATGGAAATACAAAAAAGGTCAATCTTGGTTGAAGTTAGAATAGGGAATGCCCGAAACCGTTACTTACTATGTTAAATTGAAACAATAAAATAAGAACTATGAAAAAGACAATTGTATTATTGGTGTTCCCTTTACTTTGTAACAGCTTATTTGGACAACAAAAAGAAGAAGCTGAAATACTTGTTGACGAAGGTATTGCATACCACGACAAAGGCGACTACGAAGGTGCAATCGATAAATATGATAAAGCATTGAAACTTGATAAAGACAATCTACTTGCATTGGCTGAAAAGGCAATGTCGTTGTTGTCCTTGCAGAAATACGATGAAACAATTGAAAATTGCCAAAGAGCAATTGAAAATCATCAAGGCAACGAAGCTCTAAAAAGTGTTTATGTAACGTACGGAAACGCTTATGACGGATTAAAGAAAACTGACAAATCACTAGATATATATGATGAAGGATTAAAACTATTTCCCGACTTCTATATGTTGCATTTCAACAAGGGTATTACACTATCAAGCATTAAAAAATATGATGAAGCAATTATTTGTTTTCAAAAATCTGCATCTCTAAATCCAAAACACGCAAGTTCTCAAAATGCTTTGGGTAGATTACTCAATGTAACTGACAAAAGAATACCTGCGCTTTTAGCGTTCAGCAGATTTCTAATTTTAGAACCACAAACTAAACGTGCAAAAGAAAATTTAGGATTATTGGAAGGTATAATGAAAGCAAATGTTGAGCAGAAAGGCAAAAATTCTATTAACATCAACATAAATCCTGCTATGCTTGGCGACACAACTGCAGACGGAAAAGCCAAAGAAAATAGTTTTTCAAGCACGGACTTAATTTTATCAATGTCAGCTGCATTGGACTACGACAAGAAAAACAAAAAGAAAACTGAGGTTGAACATTTCATTAGAAAATTTGAAACTGTATGTGCTTCATTAAAAGAAACGCGAGATAAAAATTATGGTTTTTATTGGGACTTCTATGTTCCGTATTTCGTAGAAATGAAAGACAAAAATTTCTTAGAAACATTTGCTTACATTGCATTTGCAACTTCTGACTATCCAGACGTTGACATGTGGCTGAAAGCACATAAAAAAGAAATTGATAACTTTTATGAATGGTCAAGTAATTTCACTTGGACAACAAAATTTTAAATAAAGAACACAGCAGTTAACACAAATTAATGCTTGGCGGGTTCAATGCTAAATTAAGTACTGGGAATTTAATATACATTAGTGCTAAAAACAAAGCAAGTGCTCCGAAATCCGCTTCTTCGCCAAGCGCCAAAACATTAAGGGAATTGAAAGAAATCTCTCTTAGGGTCTAGGGACATTGGAAAAATAAAGATGAATAGCTTCGATTTAAGTTCACAAATGAGGAAAACCAGTAAAAAATGAAAAAAATGAAAATTCTAGTAATTTACATATTCATAATTCCATTAAAAATAGTTAGCCAATTACCAACAATAAACTCAAATACAAATAAAGAAGATTCTACCAAATCAACTATTTTAAGACCTGAATTTGCTAAATATGATTTTATAATATCCTATGAAGCAGAAAGTTATTGGACGAGATATCAATCTAATAAAAGTATATTGGCAAATAAAAAAAATAAATGGTATTTGATAAATATTAAAAAAACATTTAGACAAGATACTTTGTATAATATTGATTATGATCATCCCTTAACCAATTCAACAAAAAAAAGAAGGATTTCAAGATTTAAGATAAATAAAGTATTAAAAATATTCGAAAAAAACAGAATATTCACTTTGGATGTTGATTCTTTAAATATTAATTACAGAGAAATTAAATCTTCAACAAAGGATACGACCAAACCTGAAATTGTTGAAGCATTAATAATAACTGATTGCACAAACTATACACTATCATTTAAAACAAACAAATCTTTCAGAATAGTTAATAGTTACTGTCCCTATACTTATCTAGAGGAAATCCCTGAAATAATTGTAAGACAAAATTTTGTAAATTGTTTTGAAACTATAAGTTTATTGGGGCGAACACCTCAGTTATTAAGAAAATTTAGAGAAAAAATAACAAAGAAAATTCATAAGGATGAATAAATTCGTAAAGAAAAACGAAGAAGGAATATGCATAATAAGCAGTAAGCAAAATGTCTCAACAAATACACTGGAGAGAAAGCGCCACATAGCCTACTGTCAAACCGTTAAATACCATATTAGGACGACCATAAACCAATGAAAAAATGACAATTGGAATTTATAATATATTGACAACCATGATAAAAGAAGCTATAATCAAACTAATCGTTACTTGTTTTATACCTTGCTTAGGTTATAGTCAAGATTTGAAAACAGTTTTTTTAGATTCAATAGATATAAATCACTTTATAGCAAAGGCCTTTGTTGTTGATACTGTTATCATGAAAAGTGAATATTCGATTCGAATTAACTTAAATGATAAAATAACTGTCTTTGGGAACTTGGATCAGATGAATAGGCCAAATGGAAAATGGATATTTACGTTTAATCATGATCAGTTTGAATATGTAAAGGGAAATTTTCACAAGGGAAAACGCGACGGCACTTGGTATATCGGTTGTGGGGCGAGAAAGTTATATAAAAAAGGGAAAGTTATAAGGGTAACAATGTGCCCGTTTTAGGATACTACTTACATCATCTAAAAGCCAAGGGCTGAATAACCACAACTAAGAAGCCCGCGTCTCTTAGCTGTAAACCTATGGACAGATCTAAGAATAGATTAAAAATACCACGACCAACAGATTTCCGTGCCTTTTAACGTCATAGTAATCGCCTAGGTCTTATTTATTTCCAATAAATGCATCTGATATTCATTACTTTATGTAGTTTAGTTGTATATTCGTTAAGCGCAATGAACTATCGCTTTTGCATCTATATTGGTATGCTTAGAGAAGGTTTGTGGCGTTTAGCAAGAAGTTTAGTGCATAGACCAGAGTGAAAGAAGCGCAGTTTAAATATAATCGAACAAAAGTTTTTATGAAGTCCATTTTGATATGGATTGTACTACTTATGCAGATTGGTCTGACGTATTTTATTATTGACTTAAACAATGAAAGATTAGTTACGGCACTTCTTGGCGCAAATATCTTCTTTTCTGTCATTACAGTCTCGGGATTAGTAATACACATT
>JACCDY010159144.1_pt1 | contig 35723 bp, 27 predicted proteins | sample 7446391 | NCBI WGS metagenome assembly JACCDY01 (sample SAMN15323451, study PRJNA562643) | freshwater metagenome | isolation source: river surface water | place: USA:Blue River Watershed | collected 2017-08-18 | reverse complement strand
TGTATCACTACACCCGCGCCACAAACCTGATTGGAATCCTCAAGTCGGGCCAAATCAACCAAGCCACCGCATTTGTCGACACCACAAGAGAGATGTCGGCTGTCTGGTTGTCATTTGCCCCCCATTGGGAACCGACTGCCACGCCGATGCTTGCCAGCCTTGAGAAGCTCACCTTCGAGCAATTCGCTAAGATCGATACTCCGATGCGAATCGCCGTGGACCCGGAGAAATACACTCTCGACTGGTATGATTTCATCAACCTCTCCGGCTGTCATCCCCGCAACATCAAAGCACTTAAAAAAGTGGCAAAGAAGGCCAAGTCCAACCCCAGGAATTGGCGAGTGAGTTTTGAACCAATTCCCTGCGATGACTGGCTGAGCATCGAAGGACTCTTCGGAAAGCAGTGGGTGACCTTGTCTCCGCTTCAGCTCTCCGAAATCGCAGCCATCAATCTCGCAAGGAACGCCTAATTTTCCAGAAAATCCAACCAACACCACTCATCTAATGTCCAACACCTAACACCCACCCCAACAACCATGAAATCCACCATCAACAACAAAACCTACAACACAGAAACTGCCACGAAAGTCGCAGAAGCAAGCAATCACGCTCCTTACAACGACTTCCGCGCATGGCGGGAAACCCTGTACATAACACGCAAAGGCAACTGGTTCCTCCACGGCTGGGGAGGAGCGATGACTAAATACGCAACCCACTATTGCAATAGCAGTTCGGACGGCGAGCAAATCATCCCCATGAGTCGCGAACAAGTCCTCGCTTGGTGCGCGGAACACAATGCCCAAGAGGCTATCGACAAGCATTTCACCGATCTGGTCGAAGAAGCGTAGCAGATAATATGGAGCAGAGCGGAAACATGCATCGCAGCATGTCAACCACCCTGCTCCTACAACACACACTGAATACCATGAAACATAAAAAACCCATAACATCAGGCGTAGCCTCAAGCTGCTCCCGATCCACCATGAACGGCAAACCTGTCCTCTACCGGAATGCCAAGACCGTCCTGAAATTGGATGCCGAGGCATTCGCCGAGAAACTCCTTTGCGACGGACTGATTCTGAATCCGGGTGACGCTTGCGCTTACAGCTGCGCCTATTGTTACGTCGAATCAATGCTGCGCTATCTCGCGCCACCTGTCCTTCAGGCACACGAGCAAGAGTCAGGAAAACCTCTGGAGTTCTCGGAGGCGGTCATTCGTCGACGAAACTCAGTCGAACTGCTCCGCGACCAATTGCTCACGCCATCTGGAACGAGCAAATTTAGCCAACGTGAGGATTGCCGTGTGGTGTTTTCCTCCTCGACGGTGGACGTGGCCGCAAACATGGAACTGCTCCGGGAAACCGCGACGCTGATCAATTTGATCCTGGAGCACACCCACTGGCACATCCGCCTGCTCTCGAAAAGCCACTTGCTTCACAAGCTGGTTGCCGACGGGATGATCCCGGAGAAATATCACCATCGGCTGATCTTCGGCTTTTCAACCGGATCCCTGGATGATCAAGTGGCACAGTCAATTGAGAAGGGGACAGCCTTGGTGTCTAAACGGATCGAGTCATTGCACTGGTTGCAGGACCGTGGGTTTCGCACATTTGGCATGATTTGCCCCAGTTTGCCTCAGTCTGATTACGGCAAGTTTTCCAAACAGATTTGCGAGGCGATTCGGGTGAAGCACTGCGAACATGTCTGGGCCGAACCGATCAATGTCCGTGGAGACTCTTTGCTCAAAACGCTTTCGGCTTTGATGTCTGCTGGATTTCACGAAGAGGCTGAGCGGCTCTCGTCGGTTTCCGGCAAGGGGCACAGTAAAGCTTGGGAGGAATATGCCCGGCAGACCTTCCTTGCCCATGCTCGAAATATCCCGCCAAAAAAGCTTCGGTTCCTCCAGTACATCGATCGTGAAACAGCTCCCTGGTGGGCGGAACAGCGCTCGAAGGGGGCGGTGTTGTTGGGCAAAACGGCCAAAGCCATGGGGCTTACTGCCATCTGATTCAGAATGAAAACCACAGACCGACTCAATCATCACATGAAACATCATTACAAACACTGGATTCATTCTCATCGAGCTGGAACCACAATTGGGCCATCAGATCACACTCGCTTCGAAATTACTTATGGTATTCTGCCGGGTGTCAGTGGGAGAGCTTGGCATAAGATTCTCACCCTCGAAATGGAGCACATCCCATATCGGCACGAACCCTTCGAGGGAGATATGCGTGCGATGATTGAATCCATGGTGGATACCTTTCCCGGCATTATGGATTGGAGCTATGAGGAATGGGAAGAGTTCCTCCGCAAGGAGCCTGATCCAAAACGGGAAATCCGCCACTGGATAGCCGTGGCAAAGGCATTCCAGAAGTTCGCTGAAGGAAAGCCGCTGGAATATCGCATGGAGGTGTTCCGCCTTCTGGGATCAGTTTGCTGCCATGGACTGATGGGTGAGTTGCCTATGGATAATGAGCGGAAACTGCTTCCGAAGAATGAAGTGGATGCTGTCTTGGAGGAATACTACGGACATTATTTGGTGGGTGGGTGATCAGGCCGGCAAGAGGCCTCTTCCCTCGCTCACACTCCGTTCCCTCGTTGTTCGCTCCCATCTCTAGCGGGGACACCCCGCAACTCCCCGTTTCACCCAGAACCCGCCCGACCCGGCAAATCCGGGTCGGGCGTTTTTGCGTTCGGGATAAAGATCTAAGACACCTACTAATCATCAGGCGTTGGGCTCGTATCGTTGTGCCCCAGTGCGTCGCGGATCGCCTTCTCCATCTCCTCGATTTCCGCATCCGTCAGCACTTCGAACTCGGGCAGCTTCCGTTTCTTCTTCGAGAGGGTTCCACTGTTCTGCCTGACCAGTGTGATAAACAAATCCGCATAGCGATCGGGCAAATCCACAATGTCCCTGATCCTGGCACGGATCTGGTCATAGACCGTCAGGTAGCGGAGTTCGGCGGGTAACTCCGTCTCAATCGTCTCCCGAATGAAGTCGATGACGATCCGGGTGAGTTCGGTGCAGTCGATGTAGCGGTAGAAATCCACCGTGTCGTTGGTCACCGTCATCCGCAGGCGGTCATCCATCGTATGTTCCACCCGCTCCATCAGCGGCTTGGAGAAACTCTCCAGCGCCTGGTCGTATTCCCGCGGACGATTGAGAATCACGGCGGAAACCGGCAGAATGATACCCTCCGGCCCAAATGCCCGGCGGGCCAGCACGTGGTGGAGCAGAAATCGGTGGATCCGGCCGTTGCCGTCGCTGAACGGGTGCAGAAAGTTGAACACGAAAGAAATCACCGCCGCCGCGACCAAGGTTGGCACCGCGCGATTAGCCGGCGGGACCTCCCCGGAGTCCGACAAATCAAACCCGTTGTCGGCCATATTCCAGGCCACAAGAAGGAACTCACCCATCAACCCCTCCAGATCCTCGGGCTTCGGCGCGGCGTAATGGACCCGTTCTAGGCCGGGGCCGATGGTTTCCCCCACATAGACCTGCCGATCACCAGGATCCGTCAGCTCGCTGCGCCAGCCGCGATTGGCAAAGCGGGGTTCGACAATCGCCTGCTGCAGCTCCACCAAGGCTGGTTTGTTGAGGAAATCCCGGTGCCACGCCTGCTCCAGCAGGCCGATGAACTTCTCCGCCCGTTTCTGATCCGGCGTCTCCCGCTCGATCTCGTGACTGCTCTTGCTTTCCTTGGCGTAGAGATAGCGCACGGCACGTTCGAAAACCTGTGCCGGGTAATCCCCCACGATGTCCTCGCAGCGTTTCCGCAGGTTCGATTCGCTCCAATCTCCCAACCCGGCCACGCGCACCACCGGCGAAAACTCCAAGGTCCCCAACAGGTTCACGTTGATCCGCTGCCGCTTCACCTTCCGCAGGCGTCCGGTGATGTAGATCTCCGGATCGAGCAAATCCATGTAGTTCCCCATGTGCAGATCGGGCACATCGAGGCGCTCTCCAGTGAAGGACTCATGGAGAAACCAAAGGACCCGGGCATATCGACCGGTCGGCCGCCCAAGAAGGTGCTCCGCCATATCCTGGCCGGGAATCTGGACCAAAACCTTCCGCAGCAATTCCAAGTGCAACCCCTCCTTGCGCAGGGCGAACTCCAACTGGTTGAACACGTCGTCTCCCGGATCCTGGGCGGCGGGGAGGTATTCCACCTGCCTACCGCCGGATTCCACCAAACGCCGGGCACCCCGGGTGAGGATGCGCGTCTCCCGCCAATGCGGCATCGCCACCACACCGAACCTCTCCGCCAGCCATTGGTATCCGGCAGGCTTGCTCTCGGGGATTTCCATGCGGATTCGATTACGGGATTTCTGAAACGATTACAATTCGTAATCGCAAAGAAATTTCAATTACAAAATCGATAAACTGGCCTAAAAAGTTGACCACCGCGTTCCGAAACTCCTACAAGACTGCAAGAAATAGTTATAATTTGAGGATTTTGCGTGAAAATGATTACGCCCCGCTTACTTGAAACGCCTACCTGAAATTACCCTCAGACTGGGATAAGGAACCGATCCGGTAGACGACTCTCGATCCTACGGAACAGCTCTATCTCAATCATCCTGTCGGTGAGGATCCTCTTTCCGCTGGCTGCTGACCAATGGCTGCACTTTCTCCTTCTACGCGGCTACCGGACTGTTAGCATGTCCCACAATCACCCGAAACAGGCTAGCCTCCATGCACCTACTCACTCCTTATCCACATTCCGACTCCTGCCTGCCAATGGCAGGGCGACACGGCCCCGTGGGGCCGACTTCCGAGGAGGGAGGTAACGATTTCGTCTGTGCTGTGCCCATTGCGTATGGATCGCCAATGATGCGTCATACCCCCCAGTGCGACATCCACAACCACACAGCTCGAGATCGATGAATTCTATGCCGAAATGTATAGCGACTACCCAATTGAATTCAACTTTGACTCCTAATAACCAACTTTATTCATGACGCAAACATTCTTTAACTGGATTCACCTCTCTGATTTACATCTTAAAGTATCAAATCAATGGGACTCGGACCCGATCACACAATCCTTGATTCAAGAATGCAAATGCCTCCAAAAAAACAGCGGCTTTCGACCTGACGCACTTTTTTTTACCGGGGACGCAGTATTTGGAGATCTCTCTGATGAGCCAATCGAGCAGCAATACGAAGGGTTTGGCAACTTCTTAGATCAAGTTAGAAATTCATTCGAACCGCCGTTGGATAAATCTTCGATCTTTTTGGTTCCAGGTAATCATGACGTCAATCGGACCAATGTTCTCGAAGCCGAGAAGGAATGGCTTCGCAACGATCGACACAAACTTGAAGTAATCGAGACAGCACTTGGTAAAAATTCGCCCGACTGCAGGCAATGGATGTCAAGGCTCGGAGCTTATCGTGGATTCCTTCAAAAGTATGGACTGGATCATCTTGAGCCAGAGAGTGAAACGCTAATTTGGGTCAAAGAGCTGGAGGCATCGAGAATCAAAGTCAGGATTATAGGCCTGAATACTGCATGGTCTTGCTGCGAGCGAAAAGAAAAGGGAACCCTTAGAATGGGCGGCCGGTGGCAAGCCGGAAAACTGCGCTTACACGAACCTTCAGAGGGCTTTACATTCGCACTTCTTCACCACCCTGCCAACTGGCTTCACGAGACCGAAGACCCTGACTTCCAACGCTGGTTGAATAAGCACTGCGATATACAATTTCATGGTCACGAGCACTCACAGTTTATTACGCCTCAACCAAATGGAAGGTTAATTGTTTCGGCGGGAGCCTGCTATGACAGGAGAGATCGCCCGAAGGGATTCTCGTTTGGGAGTATATCGGGAGATGGAACAGGTTCCATCCATCTTAGATCTTGGGACGAATCAGGCTCAGGATGGGTGAAAAAGGCAATCGCAGGCTTAGCACCTGATGGTATATACCCAATCTCAGTTTCCACACGGTCCATAGCAATCCAATCTTCATCAACTGCCGGAAGCGCTAAACCAATCGACCACGCTAGACTGCGGGAAAAACTTGAGAGGCAGTTTGAATCCGCAGCCACTTGCTTCTCCTCCTACAGCGGGGCTTGGGTGGAACGAACTTTTTCAACTATCTCTGAATTCGCAGCCAAAACAGAGACCGCCCCGTTGATGACCGTTAATGATATTTGTGATGCTGAAAGTAATTTAGTGATACATGCTCCTGTCAACTTTGGCCTTACATGCGTAGGTCGTCGAATCTCTCTGCAAAAGTTTAAACGCTCACCGACAGACATCTACCTCTATTTGCGCATCGCATTCAAACCCCACGAGGAGGCAGTCAGAGAAGCAATCGATTTGCAGTTGAATGAAATTAACTGTGAATTCGATCAGATAACTGGAATTGTTTTAGATGGGGTTGCTTACGACAAGGCTACCCGCCGCATCCTCAAAAGTCTAAGCTCGATTAATTCACGATGGAGAATCATTGCTCTTCATTCGCGGGACGACATGACTGATCTAAATGCTATTGGTCAGGATGATATATTCGAAGGTTTCGGAACTATCCACCTATGGAGCTTGAGTAGAAAGGATATACGAGAATTAGTTGAGAAATGCGTTTCTCCAAATCATGTCCTTACGGAAGAGGCATTGGCAGAAAAAATAATCTCCGACATTGATGCCCTTAATATACATCGAACCCCCTTGAATTGCCTCACTCTGCTAAAAACCAGCGAGAATCAAACGGACGATACACCTGTTAATCGGACTGAAATGATTAAAAGGGTTTTGACGCTTTATTTTAATCAGTTTAACAGCGTGCCACGCTATAGCGAGCGCCCTGATCTAGTTGATTGTGAGTATACTCTTGGCATGTTTGCGGAGTATCTGATTAGGCGTCAGGATTACTCATTTACTAAAAATGAGTTTTTCTCAGTTTCTGCCGGATTTTCAGAAAAACAAAAACTTCCTTTGGAAGTTGATGTTCTTTTCATGTTTTTGGCGTCCGAGCGGATCATAGTTCATCGGAATAGTCGTTTTGAATTTCGATTTGCATATTGGATGCACTATTTTGCCGCGCATCGTATGCATCACTCGGATGACTTTAGGAAGTTTATGCTTGATGAGGGACGCTACGTATTCTTCCCAGAGATTATTGAGTTCTATGCCGGGATTGACCGACGGCGGGAAGATGCTGTAAAAATTGCTATTCGCGACCTGAAACGCCTAAATGAAGAATTCACCAAGCGATCTGGTATCGCCTCAGACTTCAATCCATATCGAGCGGCAGAGTGGCGACCTTCTGGCAAGTATTTAGAGTCAGTTGCTGAGGAAGTGGAAGATGGAGCGATGAATTCGGCTCTACCGCAAGAAGCTAAAGATGCAATTGCGGACAGAACATACGATAGAAGCAAAGCATACAAGCAAGAGGTTCAGGCTTTCATCAAAGAATCAACACTTCCCGAGCTTGTTAGCGCAGCCCGTGGCGCAGCCAAAACACTTCGGAACAGCGACTATGTTGACCCTGAGCTGAGAAAGGAGCTTCTTGCAGAAGTGATGCGCAGCTGGGAAAAGGTAGCCCAAGCGCTTTTAGTCATATCTCCCATCCTTGCCCGGCAAGGTCGCGCGAGTTTTGAAGGCATGGGTTTTACGCTTATCGATTTTGATAAAGTCCCTGATGAACAAAGATTGCATGCTGTAGTTGATGTGGTGCCGTTCAATGTAGTTGGGTGGTTCGAAGAAGATCTTCACTCGAAAAAACTTGGGGTTCTGTGTCTGGAAGCGTTTGCCAAACATGAGAGTACAATCGCATCTATACTCCTTCGACGGGCAGTTATTCTGCATAAACCGAAGGGTTGGATTGAAGGGGTTGAACGATTTATGACGAAGGAGCACAAAAATTCATTTTACCTGTATGATGTATTTCGTGCGCTACGCACTGAAGCCCGGATGGGACGAAGGAATATTATAGATGCCTGCAAGCGGCTTGCAGCAACAGCAATAGCGAAACATTGGACGAATCGTCCCAATCCTAATCAGAAAATGATTCAACAGGCTCTGGCGCGTCTCGAAGAGGGCGAAAAAGAAAAGCGATAGTAAGTGAAACAGCGTCGCCCATTGCATTCGCAAATCATCCGATCTAGATCAATAGGGATGATGTCCCGTTAAAACGACTTGGCACTCGGAAAGGTTCAGAAAGCTGCTCGGGAAAATCGGCAGCGTCCAGAATTTGGTAGCGTCCAGAATTTTCCGCACTTTTGATTGGATGGGTCAGGTCGGGAATGGTTGTGTTTGGTTTGTGTTTTGCTACGCGGGAGGCCGGGCGGAGGCGGTGGAGCGTCCCCCTCAAGAACTGGACAGGGAATAAGCCCTACCCGCAGGGCCTCCGAGAGTCGAGCGCCCGGCGAGAATGGGCCCTTTTGGAGCTCGTCGCAGACCATGACGCCATAGCCCGGCCGGGCGAGTGGCCTCAGGAAAATCACCCCGATCTGAGTTTGTCGCAGTGGAGCGGTAAGGGGGATGCAGGAAAATTTCCTGAAGAAAATGCCCACGATTTATCCATGCTAATTTTCCTGCTACGCGCACGCAGCCAACAGGAAAATTTTGCATGATCATCGCGATGGTCGCCTCAGGAAAATAACATGGCCTGCATAGCGATCCACCAGATCACTCAGGAAATTTTCCTCATGCAGGAAAATTCACTGGCCCAAAAAATATCTCTGGACAGATCGAATGTTTCACCCGCATCTACCCATACTGGGACTCTTTGCGTTCCGGAAATCACAACAACCCTACAATCAACATGAAACACTCCATCCAAATTAATATCCTCGTGATTCCCATTGGGATCGCGGTTCACGGGCCCTTCAACGAGCAAAACAATGCAATCTACAAGTCGCTCGGCGGGCGATTCGACCGTCTCGGCCGGCGTTGGATCCTCCCCAATAACGAGGAGGTCTGGCTCAAGCTTGCCGAATTGTTTGGCGAGGACGGTCCGATTGTCATCGTCGTGATCCCGCCACGGATGCTGACGATTTTCCACGGCCAGCTGCAGTTCGGTGGCTATGTCATTGCCATCTTCAATACCCAAAAGGGTTGCGTCCAGGTGGCCGAAGGGGTCGAAGTTGTCGGCGGCAAATGGGATGAAGCAGCCAGTGCCGCTCGCAATACGCCATACGTTTCCAATCCGAATGCCGTGCTGCATGTCGTCATGCGCCGTTCGATGGCTGAAAAACACGGCCTCACCATCATCAAGGAATTGGAAAACCAACCCATCCCCAACCCGCTTGCTCCTTACGCCGACAGTGATCTGCAGGTGGAGCTGGAGAGCCGGGGATACAAGGTCGAAGAAATCCTGTGCTGATCCGCTGATGATCCATACGACATGCCAATAAGAGCGGTTGGGCGGCAACGAGAGCCCCTCTGCAATTAATCCGAACCAACTGCTCATTATGGCAATCGCTCCCCATTTTCCGTACGCCCCGCACGCCTCACATCCATCCCCAAAAATCCAAGCCCCAACCCCAACCAACAAATCCATGTCCGATACATCCCCATCCACATCGTCCTCCACGCCACCCAAGACCGAACCCGGCACGATCGCCAAGTCGCCGGCAAAGCGAAGGCATGATTCGCAGCCCTCATCTGGTGCCCTCAATATCAAAGCCGCCCCGATCAACCCAGCCTGGGCAAGCGAGGTTGCCAAAGCCTATGGACTCACCGGCCCCCTCGCGGATGCTGTTGCCGAGCAACTTAGCAGTGCGGTTTCCGCTCGTCTGGAAAAGATCACCCGATCCGACAAGCTCTCCAAACTCGTTAAGGAGGCGGTGATCGGCTCCATCGGGACCGTTCGATGAACGGCTACGCAGAGGGTGGGCGCGCCATCCTCTGCTACTCGCAGTCTACCCGGTGGAGTTGACGCATCCAACTTTAGAACCCGGGTCAGGATCCAGTTGGGCAATTTGACGGTGAGGACATGGGATTGAACTTCCAAAGAATAGAATGCCCATTTCCCATTCCATCCAAGACCCTTAGGAAAATTGTAAATACAAAGCATGCCATAAAAATGGTTGCATTTTCTTCTAGGTGATTTCGCAGAAACCGCGAAAAAATCAGGATGCAAAATCAACCTGCATTCAATGAGTCGGTCCGGTCGCAAGATTCGGAGGTCACCCAGAATCAGCAAACATCCCAACCAAACCCTGCCTCCAGTGGCACCGGGGCCTCTTCTGGCTCCCCGCCGAAGGCAGTGGCCAAGGTGAACGAAACCGGGAAAGAGCCTCCCGAGGGAGAGGCGTCTGGTCGCGTCGCCAAACCCAAGCGGAGCCCAGTCGCTCCAGCGTCCCCAGCACCTCCCGATCAGGAGGCTGCAATTGGGTCGCCGGTGGAGGTGGAGCCCATCGAGAAAGAAAAGTCAGTCTCCAAGTCCATCCGCCTTTGGAAAAAGGCCTTCGATGCGCTTCGGGTCTTGATGGGAAAATACGGGATGAACATGGTGGACATGGCGTCCACCGCAATCCTTGCCTACGCCGTCAAGTCCGCCGCAGCCCCCATCGCCCGCTACCGGATCATGGACTGGAAGTCCCTATTCGCACTCCAGGCCTCCGCCACCGACATCAAGGCTGGGCTCAGCACCCTGGGGAATGACCTCTACAAAGCCCGCAAATCCCATCGGGACCCCGTAGAGCGTAAAGCTGTTTATTCGGAGATCGGCACCAGCCAGCTGAACGTTTTGGCGGATGCGCGAGAAACCCTCCGCAAGATGGACAAGGAGATCCTGCTTCATGATTTGCTCGAACCGGGGGATTACGAGCTTCTGGTCCAAGCCATTGTTCAACTCAAGGCCTCAAAACCGAGAACACGTGCTCAGCGACAGATTCGGGACCTGTACCTCAAAATCTTCGAAACCTTAATCCTCTAAAGCCATGTTCAAGCGCGTCAAACGCAAGCCGGAAAATTCCCGTGATTGGCGTTGTTTCGTCAACCGCGTGCGCTACATCATCGATCAGACCCACCCTCACCACAAACTCAAAAAAGTGGTGCAGGCTGCCGTGAACTTCTGGTGCCGGTGGGGGCGGACAGCAGAGGATTTCATCCAGGCCGTCCACAAGGCCATTGAACTCTGGAAGATCCGATCCTCGAAAAAGAAGGGAGGCGGAAACCCAACCGAGGACATTTTCTTTGAGCTCGTCTATGCGGCGCCGAAATGGCTCAAGACCACCGTCAAGGAGCGTGATGCCATCGATCAGATGATCACCGCGCCGTTCTCGGACTGTCCGATCCGCCGCAACTGGCATCTCGCCGCATGGGATCTGCCCGAAGACGAAAGGCCAGATAAATGGAAACCCATCGATGATGCCCACTACCTGATTTCGGCTCGGGATAATTTTGGGAACGCAACGATTTCCACCCGCTTCGGCCACGGCAAGGAAACCCTAGAGTCCTGGATGCGCCGTATGGACGAGCAGATTTGTGACATGCTCAACAGGAGCCGTGAAAACAAGGTTGAGCCGGTGCGCTCGATTTACCTGAGGCGGCTAGGGGGCAAGCTCGGGTTTGAATTGAAGAAACTCCATGAGATGATCGCGGACCATACGTCTGAACCTGTGACCCGCGAAAACCTGGCCGACGTGATTGAAGCGATGGAGCGACCTGTCGCCAAGAAACCGGGTAAGACGGTGCCCGTGGCAAAGGTCACCAACGAAGACCGTAGCCTGACGGACGACAAACTGGTCTTGGTACATTTCACGGGCCGCAAGAAAGCCAACAAGTATCGCATCAAGAAGCTCCTGCTCGAAGTCGCTGAAACCCAGCTCGATTTGTCTCGGCCTGAGGGCAACGAGGGTGAAGAGGGCGGAGCTGGCGGCGAGAGCGGTGGCGGTACCGGTGGGATGGGTATGGTTACGCGGGAGTCCTCTATCGATCAACCACAACCGGACCATCGACCAAAGTCTAAGCCCAGGGAACCCGACGCCAATGAAATGTCATGAAGCAGACCCACCATGGCTACAGCCCCAGGGAGTGTCCCAAGACTCCCGCTCTGGCATTGTCCGGCTCAATGCCGAGGCAATGCTGCTCCCAACTTGGTCGCCGGATGAACGGCCCAATTCCGTTCATGTCAGATGCCTCAACGGCAGAGGCCGACCAAGCGGCCATGGGCGGTCCAAGAGCTCGCCCGGGTGCCGCTCAAGTGAGCGCCACAGATTGCCGCCAATGCGGCCAAGAAGTGCTCCCACAACGGGAGCATGGGCGCCATCATTGGCGCCAGGACGTCCGGGGCGGTCGCTCCACGGCCCAGCCAGAGGCGGGCTGTGGAGCGGGACTTGCCCGAACTCATTGTGCAAGTATGGGTATCATCACACAATTGTACTACAAAGTAGCCAATTGGATGATGAAACCCGCCTTGCCAAGGGACATTTCCCTTTGGAATCCCTGCATCGACGCGCCCATCTGTCGACAAGCTCCGAAGCGGCTTCGTCCACGCTTTCTGCATGGCCGGGATCAAGGATCCAGCCATGCAACAAGTGGCAACCATGAGGTTGTCCATTGCTGATCGTGCCATAGTTCTGAAAAAATATCGGATTGTTTCGGATTTTTGCAGGATAATGACCTGATTCAAATCCGATTAGTTGCCGATTTGTTTCAAGAATCACTCAGATAAAATCCAATGAAAACATCAATGACATCGCGTGAACTTTTGCATGCAGCGGGGGTGGAGCCCGAGAGTAAACCTGAGATTCCATTGGAATGGCAGTCGTTGCTTATCACCTCGGCCATCAAGTTCATACCCGCGAAAAAGTTCATGGAGGCTCTGAATCAAGAAGGAGAATCCCCGTCATTGCGCGAAGTAATTGATTGGCAAAATGCCACGCGAAAGTGGCTTGGGCTGCCTAAAATTGGCCGTGGAAAGCCGTCAAAGGAATACCGGGATGCGGTTCAGAAGTGGCTCGCAATCCACGGGAATCCGACGCTCGAAGAGATTGATGCCGGCTGGCTTCCCAAGCATTTGCGTAGGGAGCAGCCGGAGTCCCCCCGACCTTTGTCTCCACGTTATGAGTCCATGTTGAACGCATTTCGCCATGAATTGAGCGCTCTGATGTATGCGAAGAATGATCAAGAAGCGAAGAAACTGCTCGCGATATTTATTGGTGATGAAGCCTTGAGTCAGCTCGATTTTGAGACCTCAACGCATTCGGGCGATACCCTGTGATGGGTTTTTCTGATTTTGGCCCTGAGAAGAATCAACGTGGAAATGCCCGGTTACGATTCACAACGCATCCAATCCCTCTCCGGAATAAGCTCCAAACTCGACTTTTTGAAGAGCAGCAGATCCTTCTGCATCGGAATTGCCCAAGCCCGCGTCATGCCAGGGTCACTGCCGCGAACAAATGGCGCATAGCAGTGAAGTCCCCACCGATCGATGAGGGCTTTTCTACAATATCCAAGGAGGAATTCGACGCCGCCACAGGTCACAATGATGGCAAAAACCATGCCCTCGGCGCATTCGAGGAGTCGATAGGGTTCAGTGAATGGCTCGGTTCCCTTGCCCCGGCCGGCAAATAGATGGGTGTTCTGTCTCATTATCTGCATTAGGGGAGAATTGGCCATTTTGTACAGCGAACCTCTGATGAATTTCGAAATATTTTTGTCGGCCAGCTGTACAACTTGCCACAAAACCGCCTAATAAGGGTGAATGGCGCAACATGCCGTTCACCTCTAGGCATGAAAACCATCTTATCTCCATCCGCTGCTACATCCTCCTCGCTTCTCTGGCTTAGTGACCTGCACCTTGACCGGGCAAGTGATCACGATGTAGATCGATTTCTACAGGAAGTATCTGAATCCACCGCCGACGGCATCGTCATCACCGGCGACATTTCCTCAGCGAAGTTCCTGATTAAACATTTGAAGGAATTGGCCTCCGCCGTTGCGCCGAAGCCAATCCTGTTTGTGACCGGCAACCATGACTACTACGGTGGCACGTTGGAAAATGTTGACGCCGCGCTCAGGCGTCTGTGCGCTAAAAGCACCAATTTGCATTTTCTCGATGGTGAACAGATTGTGCCGATTGGTCGCCACACTTGTGTGATCGGTCACCGTGGCTGGGCGGATGCGCGCACTGGAAAAGGAAAATTCTCACGACTGCACAACCCGGATCATCGCGCTATAGATGATCTTCGAAGCCTTACACGGGAAGAAATGTTCACCCGAATGCGCGCACTCGGCGCTGAATCAGCTGAGCAAATCCGCAACATTCTGCCTCTGGCCCTGAGTCGGTATCGGCATGTCGTCATTCTGACCCATGTCCCGCCATACCCGGAAGCGGTGCTTTACGACGGGAATGAATGTTCTCCTTCACATCTGCCACACTACACCAACCTCTCGGTTGGCCTTGCCATCCGGGGGATCGCCCGCGCGTTTCCAAAACGCAAGATCACGGTCCTGGCCGGACACTCCCACAGCGCAAGTGTAGCCCACATTACCCCCAACCTCTGTGTGCGGGTCGCACACGCGCGAACCGGAAAACCCGGCACGGCTGAGGTGCTGAGGTTTTCTTAGGCTCAGCAGTCATAGCGGATCCATACCGGCAGGCATGTCCGGCTGGCTGACGCTTTCGCGTCAGTCACCCAGCAATCGGAAAAACCCGGTTGCATGAATGCAAACCCATCCCATCAACCCACCAATCATACCCAACCCAAAATCAATTACCCTGTTCGCGAAGTCCATGATGACACCTTGGAAAATATCGCCGATGAACTCACTGCACTGGCCCGGAAAAAGCATCCTGACGGTGTTCTGTCAGATGTTCTACGGGGTCACGAGGCAGACATCCGGCAGTCAGCCATCCTCCTGGCCCTCACATGGTATCTCAAAGGAGGTGAACCGAATGACGGCAAGCCACCAAAACCATGGATTGCGGCACGAGCCATCGCGGGTGCCTTGAACATCTGCAAACGAGACACCAAGAGGAAATTGCTCAAAGAAGCAGAAAACCAACGCCTTACACCTCCCGATACGGCAACAACCATGCACCCAAGCATGTTTAGGGCCGCGGATTGGCCTGCAGATCTCAAACATGAACTGTGTGCAAAGGCCATCCGGATCGCCCTGCGTGAAGGAAGCATCAGCCCCTGCAACGCAGCCGTTTGCGAAGCGGTCTACCTACATGGCATGCGTGTCATCGATCTTGCCACCCAGCGCGGGGTGAAGCGCAGCAGCATCTACCAGCACCTCACCAAAAGCAGGCCCTACATCCGGGAAATCATCCAGTCCCTCGAAGTCCCACTCGATCAAATTTCATGAAGCACAAACCACCCCTATCCGCCATACCCATCAAACGCCAGCAACTCATCCATTGCCTCAAGGATTACGAAAAGAATGAGGTCATCCACGACTCACTGATTCCATATTACGACCAACATGGCAAATGGCGAGGTGACACATTGCTTTGGCGCGAAGACGCCATCAAGAAATTGATAGCATCCATGCAGAAATCCCACCTGCCTGAGCCGCGGCGAACCATGAAAAGCCGAATGGGACCGATCCTGCTCACCTCTTGGGTGGCCTCTGCCGAGGAGTCCGTCATGGTCAAATATGTGGAGATCCGCGGCAGCTTGATCGCCTACAACAGCCAGCCGATCGTTGCAGCATCGCTGCGATACATCGCAGGGGACTTTTCAGCCTCGACCTCAAATCGGATCGACTTTCCCAATCTCGTCCGTGTGGAGGGAAACTGTGAAGCGGCGGCGAGTTTCCGTCTTCACGCGCCCCGCCTGCGCAGCGTAGGTGGTCGCCTGAAACTTTCGGGCGAACTTCCACCGAGATTGGAGTCCGTCGGGCGCAGTCTTTCGACCTTCTGGCTGTTTGAGTTCGTTGCCCCCAACCTCAAACATGTCGGTGGAACCCTGATACCCCATAAAGCGGAAACCGTGCATGCACCGCTACTTGAAACCATCGGCGGCGGATTTCTTGTCAGTGACCGCACGGAGAAGATCGAGGTGCCCATGCTGAGCTCAATTGGGGATGATTTTCTGGCTACCCACACCACCGACATCCGCGCGTATCGACTCCGCGCCATCGGTGGCGACATGGATACCCGCTCGGCAAAGGAATTTTACCATCCGGCAATTCGCGTCGGCGGTGACTGGACCTGCGATCCCGATGCCATCCACCACTGGGTAATCCGGGAAAAGGCCAGGCAAGCCCTCCGGTATCACTGTGATTTGCTGGAACTTTGAGGGGCGACCAACCACACAAAAATTAGACTTATATTATGGCAAATCAATCGGACCATCCATCCGAAGTAACTTCATCGGTCAGCACAGTGTTCGGGCACGCGCCTGCGAATATTGCTATCCCAACACCTGCCGAAATCGTCGCGCTTCTATCCAGACACGTCATCGGTCAGGAAGATGCCAAGCGCGTGCTTGCGGTTGCTGCCTACCAGCACTTCGTCAACTGCGCCATGGCCGATCTCCATGGGCGTCGCATGCAGCCGGAAAACAACGTGCTGCTCGTGGGCCCCACCGGCAGCGGCAAGTCGATGTTGCTAAAATGCCTCAAGGACATCCTCAACTGTCCTCTGATTTTCATTTCCTGCACGAACATTACCCCCGACGGGTACAAAGGTAAGAACTTTGACCAGCACCTGGATTCGATCGCCAAGGAGATTGCCAGAGATGAGATCACGCGTCCGGCGGTTGTTGTCTACGACGAGGTGGACAAGCTGGCCATACCGTCAAAATCCAATTTTGCGGAGGAAGCAAATGTCTACAAGAGAATGACCCAAACGAACTTTCTGACCTACCTCGATGGAAACAAATGCGGTGATGATGGAGAGCTGGATGCTTCTCGAATTCTCAACATTGCGATTGGTGCCTTCGTGGGTATTGATGAGATCAGGAAACCCAAGACAATCGCCTCCCTTGGATTCCACCAGATCATGGCCGATCAGATGTCGCGTGAATCACCGAGTATGGTGACCGCAGACCACCTGATCGCCTATGGGTTGATCCCCGAATTCGTCGGGCGCTTTTCGCGCATCGCATCCCTCGAAACACTCGATCATTCGGCCCTGCGACGCATCCTCACTGAGGCTGAAGGCAATGTGTTGTCACGGCGCAAGGACTTTTATGCCATTCATGGGGTCAAACTGGAGGTGACAAACGATGCCATTGATCAGCTCATCCAATCCGCACTGACCGAGGGTACTGGCGGAAGAGCGCTGCGCGTGGTCGTGGATCGCATGCTTCGTTCGGTCGAGCACAGGCTTCCAGATTTGGCCATTCAAGGGATTCACGCCTTGATTTACAACCGAGCCGCCGTGCTGGGTGAGACCGGTCCAATTGAGCTTCGCAGCACGCCGTCAAATCCTGAGCAGCTCATCGAGCTGCGCCGTCATGCCGCATACGCAAAGCAGGGTGGTGCTGATCCATCCCCAGGCAAGAGGTCACTGGACATTCAATGAGGCTTCCGTCCCGGCAGCCAAGGTCAACGTGATCGCGCAGCCCTTTCGGGCAACGCATGCCCACGCAAATACCCCGATACTCTTTCTGAAGATTAGGATTCCAAAGCTGAACCCGTCAGGAAGACCACCAAACCAAACCAAAAAACCACACACATGAAAAACATCATTGAATTCAATGACGCCACATCCACCACCGGCGCCGCCAAGTCCCCATGGGCTTCGCCAGCCAAATCCACGTATCAGGATCTGATCCTGAAGCCCGAGATTGCCTCGCGTCGCCTGAAGTTCGCTTCAGGCAGCACCTGGCTCAGGGTTGTCCCGGCGTTGCCGGGCAGCAATTCCAGCTGGCTGCATGGGATCCACGCACTGCAATACAAGGGCGGCCGACATGCCCATCCCCGCAGCATCACTGCCGGCGCCAGAGGAGTGGCTGATCTCTGTTACGGCTGGCTCAAACAGCATCAACCCGAGTCGCTGTATTCCAAATCCAACAAGGAGGGCTATCGCCTCCTCACTGACCCACTAAGCCTCTGCTGGGTCCTTGTAGAGGAAGGTGGCAAACCGGTTGCGAGACTGCTGCTGGTAAGCGGCTATGATGGCAGCCGGGGCGGCAGCCCGGGACTGGGTCACGACCTCTGGCAACTGACCCAGGAAACCGACGAAGATGGGAAACTCTTGGGTGATCCCTCGCATTCAACCGAGGGTGTTCAGATCTGCGTCGAAAAGCGCCTGACACCCGGCGCCCGCTACGCGAGCTACACGCTCAAGCGCGGTCGTGTCGTCGCTCCAATCCAGGATCTGCTCGCCAAGATGGATCCCGAGGAAGTGGCGGTACTCACCCCCTTGGAGCAGGTCATCCACATTCCTACCGAAGAGGAAGAATGGGAGTTGCTTGGTAAAATTCTCGATGCGGAGACGATTGAAAAGATCCGCAATTCGACGACCTGAAATGCTTTTGTCGTGGCACGGGTCGCCATGGGGCAAAGCGGAGCCGGGCCAGCAATGGCCCGGCTCTCACTGTGCTGGGATCACGATGGAGAGCCTACTCTAGAACCCGTCATGGAGCTACCTGCATCAGCCTTTCGGCCGATCCTGAGGTAGAAGAAATGAGTCAGCGATTTTAATCACAAACCTCAATACACAAACACCATGTCACTCTTTGGAATCATCTTTGGCATCACGATGCTCGTTCTGATCGGTAAAGCCCTGCTCGAAACTGCGTGGGGACTCGTCCTCATCATTTTTGGGATCTTCTGCCATTTGTTGGCACTGATCCTTGATGGGCTCGCCATTTCACTGCGCATCCTGATTCGTCTGAACAAGGCGGCCAACTGGTAACCGGGGGCATTTCTTCCGAATGCCCACCTGAATATGCTGCGCCCGCCCACATCCGCTGCGGGATCGCTTGGAGTTGGGTCCCGGTCTCCCCAAACCCCTTGGCCTTACCCGGCCGGAAACCATGGGGGTTTCCGGCTTGCCTCGGGCAAGGCAGGCTACTTGGGGAACCCCCTCCTCAAAGCGCTGTCCTCGGAATGCTGGGGAATCAAACAGAGGCTACCAAATTTGGGGGATGCCCATCATAGCTGAATGACTGGCGCGCTTGCCGAGCTTTTATTCAATTGAATGGAGTGCTCACAATTCGCCTTTGAGGAATATCCTTCCGACGAGATTGAGATGATGGCTCCGTTTGAGGCTTTGAGCCGCCACCGCCACTCGCCGTTGGTTGACTGATACATTTCGTATTTCATGACTGATTTTTTGATGGAATTCCGGCATGAGGGCAGGATTGCACTCATCACCAATCCGTAGCATGCACGAACGTCACGCAGGTGGCTTTTACAATCCGCCTGCGAAATTGGAATTAGTCGTCGCCAGTGGGATTTCTGGTTTGAATGAGTCCGACGGCGGATTTCAAGACTGGGGCATCTCCCAATTAATGCTCATGGCTGGGGTTACTTGCCGCTGCTACGGCCGACGGATTTCATGGCCTCGGCCAACACCTTGGCGGGATCCAGCTGGAGCGCCCGGGCCATGTCCAAAATGGAGGCCAAACCAGGGATGCGCAGCAGGTTTTCGGCGCGGCTGATCACACCCAAATCCACGCCTGAAAGCTCGGCGAGTCGCTCCTGACTGATGCCGGCCTTCTTGCGTGCCTCGACGATGCGTTCAAGCAGTGCGTGGACGATGGCTTCACTGGTCGTTGTGGGCATGGATGCCTCCTTACTACATCAAAACCAACATATCACGAAAAACCCACCTTGTCAGTTGACAAGGGCAAGGGTGCCACCCTACAACCCAACAAGTCAATCATGGACGAAACCGACCATCCCATCAGGGCCATCAACTACTGTATGCAGCGTTTACCCCTAATCCTTGAAGTTCTGGGCGAAATGTCGGGTGATGCAATCCACCCGGGAGATGAGGAGATTGAACGCGGCTGCCACCAGGCAGTCAGCAGGATACTCGACCGACTGGGCAGAATTGAACCAAAGACCGGCGCTGCCCAGCAGCCGCTATCCCATCAGGAGCTTGAAATCGCCCATGCATGGTTGCTGGGCGAGCTTCCGGCAACATTGCTGCTGCCAGGCCACTATGAGGCGCTTGCCGAGCTTCTTGAACGCCATCTGGGGAAGAGTCCCGGCACGATGTGCCGCCCCGCTCCGAACCCTCCTGTGTCCAGGTGAATTCAACGATGCCAACCCGAACCCGCCCCCGCTGATCATTCCCACAAATCCGATACCATGAAACACCACCACTTGATCCTGCTGTCCACCGTGCTGATGGCGTCTGCACCCATGTCCATGGGCCAATACGAAGCCAGTCATGTTGAGGCACCCGCCACCTTGCGGATGCGAGTCGAGCGCATGCAAACGCGTCAGTCCACGGCAGTCCAAGAACTGGTCGGCACATTTGAGCGCCTTGCCAAGGATCCAACACTGATTTCGAGCAAGGAAATCGTTGATGCCATCGATCAAGGAGACAGGTCCCTGAAAAACACGATGTCGGCTTGTGGTAGCCTGCTGACATCCCTGCGTGCGAAGGCCAAATTGATCGCCGCCGATCCTTCCTTCAGCGATGACCAGAAATCCGAGCTGCTGAAAGCGGTTGAGTCGATGATGGGCCAGGTTGAAGCCTCAGCAGCCCAGTGCGCTTTGACCATCGAGCGATTGGAAGGATCCTACAAGGCGATGGCGAAATGGCGAACCATCTACAAAACCTACCTCGATCTGGATGGGGAAACCAAGGCCAATGAGCAACTCAAGACACAGGTCGACGAATATGTGAAGGCGCTGACAGAGAAGCCAGAACCTAAAGAACCAGCTCCCGCAGATGCGGTTGAAACGACCGATGGGCAGGACAACTCGAAGCCGGAGTGATCTTCATGCCGATTCCAGCAGCGCCGTCAAAGATCACGCACAGCTACATGAAATCCCTGATTCTAATGTTGATTGCCCTCGTTGTCACAGGGGTATGGGCCAAGGCTGCCAATCCGGCGCAGGATAAGGATTCATACATTTGGCCGATGTTTCGAAGGCCTGCGGTGGTGAACCTTGCGGGCAAGGACATCCCGGCAGATTTCAAACGCACGAGGATAACGGATGTGCAAGGACGCTCCATGGAGGGAGAGTGGCTGGTCATCGACCGTGGTTCTAAAATCGTCACATTCCGCAGGGCTTACGATGGCAAGGAATTGCCGATCCCAATGGAGAGCTTGTGCGAGCCGGACCGCCGCTATGCGGAACTGGAAACCGGAAAAATCTGGATGACAGAAGAATCATGGGTGATTCCGCCTGAGTTGAGACGGAAATCCATCACGCAGGCTCCAAGCGTGGTCACGCAGGACTGCGAGTGGGTGCGCATCGACCGCAAGGCGCGACTCGTTTACATATTCGATGAAGATGGCGATGGATCGTATGAATTTGATGCTCTGGCCTTGGAAGACCGGCGCTACGCCGAGGATGAATCCACGCCTGCGGTGTTGCCTCCGGCACAGAGGCGAAAAAAGATTTCCACCGTGTATCCCAGCCCGCCTCTCAAGGGTGAATGGCTGGAGATCAATCCGATGCGGGGTACGGTCCAATTCCGCGGTGAAAACGGTAGGGATTACCCGATTGAGATCAACCGCCTCGCTGAAGATGACCGGAGTTACGCGAACAGCTTGATCGAGAGGAATCTGTCGATTGGCAAGTTTGACCCTGCGGGCATGAATCCCCGCATTGCGCATCTCCCGATGTTTCGCACGGCATGGGCTGTCATGTCACAGGCCTTCACCCAGGAGGAAATCTTTGATCATCTGCGGGTGCGCACCCTTTGCTCCTCCTTTCTATTCGAGTACAGCGACTATTGCTCGAACCGGGACTACGAGCGCGAAATGGAGCGATACGCAAAATTCGTACGTCCAGGTAGCCCTGCTGCACAGCGCGAAGACCTCAAACCCAGGCGCGACAACATCACGCTCAAGCAACTCATGGCCATGCTGGCAGAAAAGGAGCCCGCAAGTGAGCGCATGTCGCTTCAGTCCAGCATCGAGAAATCCGGTATCCGGATGTTTGAAGAGCCCACACCAAGGGAGCAGATCGGAGCGCCAACAAACAGCGAAGCCAACGGACCACCACTCGATGGCGAGCTTCAGGCCATGCATTTCATCGCGCAATACATGCGGGTGAGCGCCGGCAAGCCCAAGGTGCCATTTGCCGAGGTGTTTGCCAAGGTGACACCCAGAGGGATTTATGTTGGCAATCGCCAAACCCGCTATCTTTCCTTTGATGCGACCGCCGTGCAGTATGGCATCGAGCAGGCATACGGGATGAAGGTTTGCCGGGTTCCCAATGCGATACCGTGCAAGGGCATCCATGGCAAGATTGCGAGGCAGCTGATCCGCAACGATCAGCCGGTCTTGGTGACGCGTGATGATCTGAAGGGATATGCGGTGCTCATCGGGTTCACGTTGGAGCCAGGCAAAGAGCCGGTTTACGAGGCCATTCTGATGGATGGCCCGGTGGGACTGCCATCTTCACTGGACGGTCTCCCATACAAGACCCGCATGACCGAATCCTTGGCCGAATCACAGATCACACCACAAATCCTGACGCATTTTCTGCAACTTCACTGATGAGCCATGTGCATCCAAATCCAAGAACACACCTCTTGTCCATGAAACCAAGTCCACTTCACACCACCCTCCATCTGATTGCTTTTGCCATGATGCAAATATCCGCTTTGCATGCTGATGAGCCCCAGGATCTGACCAAACTGCGCGAAACCTACGATCAGGCTGTGGAGCAGGCGATGAACCCGCTTCAACTGAAGTACATTGCCGCGCTCGAAAAGCTCAAGGTGCGCTACACCAAGGAAGGGGTTCTGGAGGCCGCCCTTGCGGTGGATGCGGAAATCAAGAAGCAGAGGGCGGATGTCACCGCCAAGGAGAACGCCAAACTTGTGTGGGACGCCAAACACCTGATGGGCACATGGATGTGCAACGACAACCCGCATGATCAATACCACATCTGGTCGCAGAACAACGCGGCGCAACACGCGTCCGATCACGGGAAATGGGAAGAGGACGGCAAGCTTCTGAGGATCAGGTGGGACAATGGTTTCCGGTTGGAAATCGAACTCAATCAGACCGATGACACTATTGTGGGTAAAAGCTATGCACCCGGAGTGAGCAATTTTCAATCACTCAAGCTGACACGCATGAGTCAGGAGCAGGTGAACAAGGCCAACGAAGAAATGAGGGCGCGATTCGCTCCGACTGCGCCGGACCCGTTTGCACCGCAGGCGGGTGCCGTGAGGGTTGAGGGCGAGCAGCTCAAGTCCCTACGTTTGCGGGGAGGTATCTTGCAGCAGCAACCGATGGCCGCATTCGGCAACAAGTGGAGCAATGCCAGCCAACTCTACTGGGTACCCGAAAAAACTGGAGATGAATTGAAGTTGGCGATTCCCGTCCATGAGGCAGGCACTTACCGGATCACCGCCCGATTCACCATGGCGCCTGATTATGGAACGTTCGATCTTTATCTGAATGACAAGAATGTCATCAAGTCACTCGATCTCTATCTCGCCCGTGTGGATGTCAGCAATGTAGACCTTGGATCTCTGGATTTGAGGAAAGGAGATCAAGAATTGAAAGTGGTCGTCACGGGGGCGAATGATCTTGCCATCAAACGCTACATGTTTGGATTGGATTGCATTGAGCTGACCAAGCAGTAGGCAATGAGTAATGTATGAAAGGCACTATCCATTCCGAGTCGGATTTACGCTGATAACTGCTACCCTCAATCTGTGTCGAGACCGGGCTCTTTGTGGCGGATTGTGGACATGAACATTCGACTGGTGAATCCCCATGGATTAAAGGATTTGCGGTCAAATTGGCTGTCTTGGTCAAATGGGAACAACATGGGGTGGGGTTTGCCTCCCTGAACATTGAGGTGAAAATATTAGCACCGGTTTAACCCCGGCAGCCCTATACACAGCATTTTAGGCCTACAATCTGAAGGTGGCAATATTTTCTGGATTTATGTCTTGCCTAACACTGCCTAACTGCGGTTTTTATCCCCCGTGCTATTTTTCCGTTGGGCGAAAAATTGTTATCTTGCCGACCGCATCCAAGCGGGTTTCAAGGCATTTCCCCAACCTAAGTCATTGATTCTGTTACTGGTTGTGTGCCCGGTTCTTGCGCAGGAGCCTGGGGTGAAGATGCCATTAGAGGCAAAGCCCATCGCCCAGGCTTTTGAATCCACCGTAATCCACTTTGATGCCAAACCCGGCAACGAGCCCCAGACGGTGGAGTGGGCCTACACGAATCACTGGGAGCTGCCTTTGATAATCGAGAAAATCGACAGCTCCTGTGGTTGTCTGGGCCCTAAGACCGAAGCAGCCACCGTTGAGAACTTCAAGCCTTTGGTTACCGGCAAGAGTGGCTCGATTCAGGCAACATTTACGCCGGGAAGCTACCGAGGCATTGTCCGAAAGTCCATCCATGTGAAGTTCGCTGGATATGACCAAATTGTCGAACTGGTTGCTGAGGCCCACATCCCGTCTCCCATCGAGCTTTCCACCCAGGAACTCGCATGGAATTCCGACCACAAGGATCAAACCCAAACCATTGAAGTCACCACCGGCACCGGTCAGGACTTCCAGATCACCGGCCTTCTGGGTGTTGCCGAGCGCCTCTACACCATCAAGCAGGAAACCATGGAGGAAAACCGCCACTATCGCCTGCACATCACCCCGACCGAGGTCGAGGCCCCGGGCATCCAGACCTTGCAAGTGCGCACCAACGCCCGCGATCCCCGCGACCAAGTGCTCGCCGTTTTTCTACGCTCTCCCAGCGCTTAAATCCCCGTGAGCTCAACCACCAAACCAAGCACCAAGCCGGCCATGCTCATTGTCGCGGGTTTGTGCCTTGTTGCCGCGGCCTTTGTTGTCTGGCCCCAGCTTCGTAAACCCGCCGATTCCGGCAAAGTGGCAGGTCGCGATCCCTCGGCAGGCTTAAATCTCAAGGACCCTCAGCCTTCATATCTATTGCTGCAGTACGTCACAGATAAGGGCGGGAACGAGGTCACCCGCCAGATGGCCATCGACTGGCTCAGTGAACAGGCCCGCCTGCGCCAAGCTCTGAAACCTGAGCAAGAAGCGTGGCTTTTCTCCATGATTGAGGGCGGAGGGCACAAAGACTGGGGAATCGGCTATAAGCAGTGGATCTTCAATGAGGCCTTCAACGTCTTGCACATGGCCAAGGACCAGAAGCGCCTGACCCATCTGCTTGAAGGCCTTGCCCTCAAGCACGAGGACAAGACCATGCGCCTCTACGCCCTGCAGCACATCGAATTGCAACGCGGCCAAGGTCATTTGGTTGGTGAACTCGCCGAGCAGATTTATGCCTCACTGGTCCGACTGGCGCGTGAGGACCAGAGCGAAGTAGCAGGCACTGCCTTGGTCAATCTCATCGCATGGGAGGGGCCTGAGGCCGAGCCCAGCAAGGACTTGATCGACCTCGCGCTGGATATGGCAGCCGAGACCCAGCGCGCAGACGACATTCGCGTCACGGCACTGCACGCTGTGGGCGCACACAGCCTCGCGCTGGCCCGGACCCTCGCTCCCGACACCAGCCAGCCAGTCCAAGTTCGTAAGGCAGCCATCGCTTGGATTGGCAAGTATGGCAGCGACGGCGACGCCGAGGCTCTCAAACAACTCGCCCAGGAAAACTTCCGCATCGCCCAAGCTGCCAATCCCGCGCTTCAAGCCATTGAGGCCCGCAAAGACGGCAAGCCTGCCCGCGAGCGCATCGAGCTTTGAGCCATTCTCAGATTTCCAACCCAAGTTCACCCAACTGATCCTTCCCATGACCACCTGCATCCGCCGCCTCGCCGCATTTATTGCACTTTTGGTTCCGGCCACGAGCCTGCACGCCCAGACCGGCCTGACCAAGGAAACCTGGACCAACCTGCCCCAAAGTGACTCCATCATCGTTTTGCAGCAGAAAGGCATTTCCATGCGAGCTGCCGATGCCACGGGAACAGTCACCGACGCCAACCTTGCCGGTCCCACCGCCTCGAAATCCGGCACGCGCCTGCGCGGCAGTATCACTCCCGCTCTCACCGACACCTACACATTCTGGATCAGCGGCAAGGACAATGTGGCCTTGTGGATTTCTGAAGACGCCAGCCGCTTCAACAAGAAGCTTGTCTGTTACAATCTTGAGGCCACCAACGCCTCTGAATGGGACAAGCACGCCGACCAGAAGTCCATCCCCATCCAGCTGACTGGAGGTCAGAGCTACTACCTTGAAGCCCAAGTCATGGACAAGAGTGGTGGCGGTCACCTCGAAGTCGCATGGCGAGGTCAAAATGGTCGTTATGCCCTCGATCTCAACGGCGCCACCGCCACCCAATCCAGCACCTATGGAACTTCCGTAGCGGCACTCGCGAACAACGGTGATTTCAGCCAAATGACACGCACTCAAAGTCAGGCCAACTCATGGATCCAGATTGATTTCGGCCAAGACCGCGAGATCAACCAAGTGGTTCTTTACAATGGCACATGGAATCAAGCATGGCTTTCGAATTTTCGCATCTCGGTTCTCGACGCCAACAATGTGGAGCTTGTCGGCCAGGATTTCTTCACGACCTCAGGCAGTGTGGTTGGCAGCCTGACTTGGAATCTTCCTGCCTCCCAACCCACAGCTCGCAAGATCAAGGTCCAGCTCAAGGGCTACAACCTTTCTGGCAATGGCACATTGATGGTTTCTGAGATCGAGGCCTACGGCAACGGATTGGTTTCCGGTCAGATCGAGCAGCGCGGAATCATTCCCCAAGCTTATCTCAATACCCTTGCGGCTGATGCCGACGACGCCAATGGAAATAACCTCAGTGATGCCTGGGAAGTGAGCACCGGACTCAATAGCTCGGCACTTCCCGGTGCCCTGCTTGAGTATGGCGATCCCGACAATGATGGGCTCTCTAACTACCAGGAACAATACCTCGGTTCCAACCCGCTCGCCAAGGAAGCTCTGGCCAATGGTCTGACCCGCTACATCTGGATGGGAATCAATGGTTCCACGGTTTCGGCAGTGACGAGTAACGCGATTTTCTACAGTTACCCGAATGCCATCGACCACGTGCCCGGTATCGATGACCCGGTGATCAACCGCAAGAAGCTGGGTGCCCGCTACCGCGGCTCCATCATTGCGCCAGTGACCGGTGACTACCGCTTCTGGGTTTGTGGCAATGGTGGTGGTGCTGAACTTTGGCTTGCAGATGGATCGGTCATTGAGCCCGGCACAGCCAATCCCTTGACCAACCGCTTTGGCAAGAAGCGCATTGCCACCAGCTACTTCAAGAGTATTGCCGAAGACGACTTCGATTACAGTCCAACCCAACGCAGTGCCCTCATTCACCTCGTGCAGGGTCAGGAATACTACATCGAGCTGCTGCGCGCCTCGCAATCGGACTTCAGTCTTGGTCACGCCTCGGTCGCATGGCAGACCCCGGGTGGATCCCGCGTGATCATCCCGGCTGCGAATTTCCTCTCCAATGAGCCATTGGAGAGTGATGCTGATGATGACAACCTTCCTGATGCCTGGGAAACGGCCAAATCCCTCAGCCCTACCGACAACGGCTACACCAGCCTCAACAACGGTGAATACGGCGACCCCGACGGGGACAGTCTGAATAACCTACAGGAATACCAGCTCGGCACCAACCCCAAAAGCGCCGATTCCGACGGCGATGGCTATTCCGATGCTGACGAGGTCAATGTCTATGGCAGCGACCCAACCACCTCCAACAATCTGGCACCCGTTGCGATTAGTCTGCCCAACCTCAACCAATACACCAGTGCCACGGGTAGCTGGAGCACCAATAGCAATGGCTCTCTTGTTGCGAATGACCGCCGTGGAGCACTCACCTACACCTTCATCGTCACCGAGCCCGGTGTGCATGAGGTAAGGGTGGGAGCGGGTTTGGTTTATAGCCCGTCCTGGTATACCAAATACTTCGACCTCAGTCTGACAATCGATGGCAACAGCCAGCCCTTCGCCCGGGACACACTCAAGTCATTCAATCAAAGTGCAGACACCATGGTTGCGACCACACCGTGGCTTGCCGCCGGCACCCACACGATCTCCATCTACCACCACAACTTCGATGCTGGTTTCCGACTGCGGGTGGATTCAATTGCGATCAAACGCCTCGGTGGGACGGATCTCGACGAAAACGGCATTCCTGATTGGATCGAGACCAAGGCTGCCGAGGAAAATGCTCTTACCCGCATTGCCACCAGCAGCCGCACCTCACCCGCCTCGATTGAGGGCATCACTGAGCAGGTTGAGTCCGTGGTGATCACCTCACTGGCCCCCGGTGCCGCCGAAGCGGTTCCCGTCACCGTCACCCAATCCATCAACGACAGCTTCTTTGCTGACGTCGTCCTCGATGAAGCAGGATCCGTCACCGTCGATGCCTCCTTCGTGGGTGGTCTCGTCACCGAAAGCCACAGCATCACGTGGGCTGCCACCAACCTGTTTGACGCCTTCACTGACAACACCTTGCACATCAGGGCAGGGGACTCGCTGCGCTTGGACGCTTGGAGCGGAGCCAGTGCCGACGGCCAGCCCTTCACCGTCACACTGAACGGCACCTTGCTTGCCGACGCCAACCAGAACACCACCCACACCTCTGGTGTTCCCTTCGCGAGCACCTTCACCACCGCGGGCAGCTACACCCTGGTGGCCACCCACGGCGGCCAGAACGCCACCGTCACCCTCGAAGTCCACGCTGCCGACTTTGGCTCGAGCCATGTGGTTGCCATCAACAAGATCCGCGCTTGGACGCCCACCACGCTGGATGCAGCTTCCACCGTCCAGGCAGATGAGCACCTCGTCTTCACCGAAACCGGCAACGGCACTCCACGCACTTTTGATGTGAAGGCCGAGGAGCCCATCAATCGTTACGTCATTGCTCGTCTGCCGGAGGAAGCTGATGGCGCCCCTGGAGCCATCCTCGCCCGCGGAACCGTGCACCCTTACGAGTTGGCCAGCACCAGCCAAACGGGCGATGCACAGGTTGTCACCCAATATGCGGATGGAACTTACCTCATGAGAAGCACCATCGTTGGGGTCAACCTTCCTCCCAATCTGCTCATTGAACTGACCATCAAGTATCAGGGCACCCTGTTCACCAACGGCAGCATGGTCCTGGAGCTTCATCCCGAGGACTTTGATGTCAACGGCATTGCGACCATCTACTTTGAAGCTTCCGAGACAACGACTTCAAAGCTTTGCCACTTCGTCAGGACCTACATCGAGCCCTGATTCAGGCCATCTGACGCCATCCAATTTTCCAAAATAATAATTCTCCACTCACCATGAATCCCGCCCAAATCAAAATTCACGTGAAGCATCGTATCCTGTCCGTTCTCGGCGCAGTAGCGATGATTGCGGCTCTGTTGCCAAATGACCTGCGGAGCCAGGACACCTATGAAGCGGTCAATCCGACGCCCAAGAAGTGCTGTGAATGTTTGAATATCACGGTGTGCTCCCATGCTCCGAAAGGTGATGATGTGGATAGCCAAACTTCACCTGCGCGTGGCCGTAATGGCTCCTATGAGGTCAGGGTGACCATGGATCTCAACAGCATCATCGATCCGAATACAGGCAATGACATTTGCAACGGCCTTACGGTCGTGAAGTTGCTGCTGCGTTCCAAGGGGGATTCGAGTTTTGTCATGGAGGTGCCTCAGGTGACTGATGCTGCTCCCATGAGTAATGGTAGCTCCGTCAGTATCAGCGTTCCTGAAAGTGTGGTCCGCGAGCACGGCACGGAGTGGGAGGTTGTCGCATATTGTCCTCAGGATAAATACAATGACGGCAATGGATGTATTTATCCATTCACCATGGGTGGCGGGTGTCAATCATGCTCATCTGGATCAGCCTCCTGCGGGTTTTCATCTGATGTCAGTGTTGAGATGGAGGGAGACACCATCACCGCCACTGTGCCGGTGCCTAACAGCGATGGTTCCAGTGATGTTGGAGCAAGCGGGAAAGTGATCTGCAAGATTGAAGGCATGAGTGCCCCAACCATTTCGGGATGTAGTGCCCTGTTGCCGATTCAGCCCACCACGACCATCAACACCAATGGCAGTGGTCAATTTGTCAGCTGCCAGGGGCAAAACGGATCATCCCTGTCGTTGGCGGCAGTTGCAGGTGAGCAAGCCATCGAGTTCACACACAAGAACCCTGCCACGAACAATTATCGCACGACCAAGATTTCCAAGACCACGTACGGTGGTAATGATGTGATTCGAGTCGACACCACTTTTAATCTCACCACCTGGCGCTACGAGCGCACCCAGACCTCCCCTGGCACCTATCGTCTGGAATACGGCAAAGTGGATGGCGTCAATGGCTTTGGGCCCCTGAAGCGTGAAACCCTGACCAAAACCGTTCCATCAGCCGGAACCCACGTCTTCCTTCGCAAGGTGGAAGAGCGCTCAGACGCAAGTGCATCTTGGTCCGAAGTTTCCAGAGTGGAAACCACCTACGAAAAGCAAGTGCATGGTTGGGTCAAGACCAAGGAAGTCATCGCGCCAGGCACGCCTGATGCGCTCACGTCGACTTGGGTTTACTACCAGCCCGGCGAGACGACTGGCCCCGGTTCATCCACTCGGGGGCTCGGTCGGATCAAACAGTATAGCGGTTACGACGGCTACCAGTCCTTCCACACCTACGGCCTCAACTATGAAAGCGTCACCACACCCTATGCCGACAGTCCGACAGGCAAGACCGTGACCCGCCAGTGGAATCCAGGCTCAAGGATCCGCACCATTACCACCACGGTCGGTGGTCAGACCCTCTCCAAAACCGAGATTATTTACACCGATGATACCGTGGAGACCCGTGTCTACACCTCTGGCGGCCAATTTCTGAAAACCAAAACCACCTACGTGGCTTCGGGCAATGACTTTGGCGGCAAGCCTCTCAAGGTTGAGCATCCCGACCACACCCTGACCACCTACGCCTACAGCCGCATAGGCAACGGCGGCATTCAGACAATCATGGAAAATGGCTCTGACGACAATGGATCCGTTGGCAAAGGCATGCGTACAACCACCATCACCAATTCACGTGGTGCAACCATTGTGAACAAAACTGAAGGCATTGGCTACGGCACAGGATCTGCGCTCTTTGGCAGCATGGCGGTAACCGCCATTGATGATCTGGGGCGTCCTACATCGACAGCTTACCACCCTGCTGCTGCGGATCAGGCTGGCGAGATTGCAACAGCGAGCAACCCGTCTTGGACCACCACCACTCAATACGCATGCTGTGGTGTCATTGAGGAAATTGACCGCTATGGCATCGCTACCAAATACGCTTACGATGGCATCAAACGCCTCATCAAAACCAATCGCATGGGTGTGACCATGGAAACCGTGCGCAAAGGCCTCACTACCGAGTCCTATCGCTACGCGCAAACCGTCAGCGGCAGCTTGAGCTCCAGCTTTGGAGGGGCCGCCACAGACCTCATCTCCAAGTCCGAGCGTAATCTTTCGGGCACCGTAAGCACATCTTACAGCCCGGATCCCACCAGTAGCTCCGCTGGTGCCTTGGTGGCAACCACTTCCACCACCACCTACAAGCCCGCTGCAGGCCTTTCCACCCGCACGGTCACCACCACTCCCGACAACTACAGCCAAACCACCGATAGCTTCCTCGACGGCCGCACGGCGGCCACCTACGGCGACCTGAGCCCGGCCATGGCCTACGGCTATACCGTCAATGCCACCGGTGAAGTCACCTCACAGGGCTACCTCGATGGCGCCAACCTCCGCGAAACCACCACCACTCAACAAGACTGGGCAGGTAGAACGCTGAGCACCACTTACCAGGACAATTCGGTCGCCACCATGACCTACAACGCCCTTGGGCAAATGGTCAAATCCACCGACCCCGATGGAGTCATCACCTTGATGGAGTATGATGAAAGGGGTGTGCAAGTCATCTCTGCTGTCGACCTAAGCAATTACGGCAGTGTCGACTACGGCTCCGACATCGTCAGCTTCAGTGATACCTATCCAGCGTCCGCTCATGGCACCAATGTCATGCGCACCGAATCCAAGGTGTGGAAGCCAGGTGGAGCAGCAATCGTTGTTTCCTACTCGGACCGCACGCCCGATGGCCTGCGTTCCTGGTCCACTCAATTCCCAGATAGCGACAACCGCGTGAGCAGCAGCATCACCACCCTTCAAGGTGGCGGCAACTGGACCACCACCAGCACTTCTCCCGATGGAACCTACGCCATCACCAGCTATGTGAATGGTCTCATGGACATCACCGGATTCTATGGTTCCAACAATGCGCTGATCGCATCATCTGCTGTCAGGGATTCGAGCAACGATCCCCTGAGTGGATATGATTCCCTCAATCGTCCGACGCATCATAAGGATTCACGCACCGGCGTTGCCTCCACCGTTTACCGCAGTGCCACCAACGACCTGGTTGCCTCGGCCACCGATGCCGGAGGCCGAACCACCTCCTTCACCTACGACGTGCGTGGCCGCCGAACCGCAGTCACCCTGCCTGACAACTCCGTCACCACCACCGCCTACAACCCGGACAGCACCGTGGCAGAAACTGCCGGCAGCCAGACCTACCGCACCACCCACACCTATGATTATGCCGACCGGCAGGTCAGCATGACCACCTATGGCTCTACCCAGGCCACCACCTCTTGGACCTACAGCAGCGACCGCGGCTTCCTGACCGCCAAGACCTACGCCGACAACAAGTCCACCACCTACACCTACACCGCAGCAGGACGGCTCCTCACCCGAGCATGGGCACGACTTGAGGGTGGCAACCACCTGGTCACCCTCTACGGTTACGACTCCGGAGGTCGCTTCATCTCCACCGACTACGACGGCACCACTCCCGACGTGTCCGTCAGCTACGACTGCCTCAGCCGCATCATCACCCAGTCGAATGGGGTAGCCACCTGCACCTATGCTTATGATGGTGATACTTTGGAACTCGACACCGAAACCATTGCCTATGACTTCATTCCCGGCGGCGCGCCTGAGTTCACCCGCGTGATTGACCGCTCCACCGACACCCTCGGCCGCAGCACTGGCTTCAGCCTTGGTGACGGCACCAACCCGGCTGAAAACCAAGCCACCTATGCCTACGGCGCAACCGATGGCCGCCTCGCAAGTGTATCCAACGCCACCGATTCCTTCGGCTACGCCTACACCAGCAACTCCGCGAACCTGCTGGCCACCGTTACCGGCCCAGTAGTCACCACCACCAACACCTACGAGGCCACTCGCGACGTGCTCGACATCAAATCCAACAGCGTGACTGCGGGAGTGGTTTCCAGCTTTGACTACTCGGTCAACAACCTCGGTCAGCGCACCAATGTGGCCACCGCAGGCTCTGCCTTCCCGGCCACACCCAACTGGGCATGGAGCTACAATCCTAAGGGCGAGCTCGTCACTGCCGACAGCTCGGTCAACGCCTACGACCGCGCCTTCGACTTTGACGGCATCGGCAACCGTCTCGAAGCCGTCGAGGGCACTACCACCCTGACTGGCACCGCGAACTACACGCCCAATGCCCTCAACCAATACACCGCGGTGGGCTCGGTCAACCCGGTCTACGATGCCGATGGCAATGCCACCGCCTACCCGCTGCCTGCCAACAGCGGGGTCAACAGCAGCCTGGAGTGGGACGCCGAGAATCGACTGATCTCAAGCACGGTGAGCGGCACCACCACATACCAATACGACAGCCAGAGCCGCAGAATCAGTAAGACCACCGGGGGCGTGACCACCGTCTACGTTTATGATGGCTGGAACGTCATCGGAGAATACCTTGCAGGAAGCCTTGTGAAGGCGTATACATGGGGAATGGATCTCAGCGGTTCCATGCAGGGTGCAGGTGGCGTCGGTGGGCTCTTGGCCGTCAAAGACGCCACCGGTAGCTACTACCCGACCTACGATGGTAACGGTAACGTCAGTGAATACCTGGACAACACCGGAGCCGTGACTGCGCACTTTGAATATGACCCATTCGGTCGAGCCGTAGTCGATACGGATAGCAGCGGGCAATTCCGCTATCGCTTCAGCACGAAGCCGGGAGATTCAGAGACTGGCCTGTACTATTACGGCTATCGCTATTACGATCCAGAGACGGGCAGGTGGCCGAGTAGGGATCCGATTGAGGAGTCAGGGGGAGTGAACCTATATGGGTTTTTGGGGAATTATACTGTTAGTAAGTGGGATTATCTTGGATGGGAATATTCTTCTTCTGGTAATTACACTGAATCACAAACCAGTAATGAGTCAGGAGGTAAGTGGAAAGAAATTGACCCTCTGCAGAAAGATTGTGGCAATTGCCCAGAAGGAGTCAAAGAATTGAATCTAGTATATGTAGATGTAAGTTTGTCTCATCATGCTAATCTATTTGTGAGTGACTCGACGACAATCGTCAATTCGTTTGCACAATTGTTAAATGATCTGAAGTCTAAGGTGGACAAGTGTAAATGCGTCAAACGCCTCTTAATTTATGCTCACGGTTCAGATACAACAGGGCCACGTATAGGTAGAGACTTTAACATCACCAAGGGTGATTCGAAATTACTCGGCAGTAAAATCAAGGGCCTGATGTGCAAAAAATCTGATGTGATTATGTTTGGCTGTAATACAGGTTTGGATAATGATGTTAACAAAGGATTTGCAGAGGGCGTCGGAACCACCACATATGGAATGCCTGGTTTTTTAAAAGCAATGAAGAGCGCAAAAGCCCCGAATGGCGATTGGGGGGAAAATGTCGAAGTATTCAAATACAGTGAGAATAATACCCCGCCAATCGAAGGGTTGCTTTGGGATGGTGGTGGCATAAACCAAGTTACGCCTGATGGAGTAAAACCAGCAAACTATATGCTTAATCAAATCGAGCATAAGTATACAGGAAAATATTTCGGAAATTGGAATTGGGGGTTTGGTAAATAGCAGCAATTAATGACGATGAAAATTATTTTTTACCGTATATACATAATCATAACCGCCTTCTCTGTTTTTCTGAATATATACTTAATAACAGAATATAGAAGAAGTTCGGATGCTGAGCATGCGATCTGCAATAATCTATCCGATAGCATCAAGAAGTTTGGCAGTCCCACAAGCAGAATTACTACGGCTGCATATTTCACCAACAGCAATGAAGAAAGGATTAGCTTTTTTTCATCTGAAAACTCCTTCACTGGCCATACGCTTGTTACTTTTGATGGGCTAGACGAAATATTTATCTTCAAAGGAAGTGGTGAGCTATTCGGATGGTATGAAGGCAATTCACATGAGTATTTTAAATATAGAATCGAACCCGACCTAGCTGAAAAAATTAGACCCAGCGCTCCAGATCCAGAATCTACGAGATGACGTAGCTATACAGCATACAAGGTGACAGATCATACAAGGCGTCTTGGCGGTGAAATTCTACCCACTACATGTACAGCACTTATTTGACATCGTACGACGTGGCCGAATTGACATCGTCGGATTTGGGGTGTGATTACCACGCTCTGATCAAACTTTAGGTCCGGAGTGGTCGTACAAAGTACGACGATTGAGGGAATGTGTACAGCACTTATTTGACATCGTACGACGTGGCCGAATTGACATCGTTGGATTTGGGGTGTGATTACCACGTGTACAGCACTTATTTGACATCGTACGACGTGGCCGAATTGACATCGTTGGATTTGGGGTGTGATTACCACGCTCTGATCAAACTT
>JACCDY010269684.1_pt1 | contig 35852 bp, 59 predicted proteins | sample 7446391 | NCBI WGS metagenome assembly JACCDY01 (sample SAMN15323451, study PRJNA562643) | freshwater metagenome | isolation source: river surface water | place: USA:Blue River Watershed | collected 2017-08-18 | reverse complement strand
TCATGTCGCGTCCAAACGCCGTCCTGAAAAGAAACCAACGGCAGGCGGGACGGATTCGCTTTTCGGTGGGATAGCTACCCCCCACCTAGCCGGGTTTCAAAAAACTATACCATCAAATTCCGCAACCACAAATCATTTTGCCGTTAGCGCCCTGGATGCAACGATAAGGCTGGAAGGTAGGGCAAGCTGCCATGGCAACGCCAGAGGCAAAAAGCACGAGGGAAACGATCAGTTTTTTCATGGTGGTTCCTTTCATTGAATAACATCAAACCATTTGGGCCGCAAAAGCATTAGCTGGTAAATCCGTCCTTGTGGGATAGATTTCCATTGCCAAACCGCCCCTCTGGTGACCCCCAAGAGGCGTGCTAGGTTGGCTTGTGAGCCAGCCAGTTCAATTGCTTTGTCTTTTGTCAACATCCTGCGAGTATAGAATCCTAGACGAAAATACAACACATAACCCTGTATTTTGCTGGGGTATTGAGTTGTGGTCTAGTTTGCTATACACTTCAGTCATCCCGTAGCGCAATGCAAGCGGTCTTTTAAGGAGCAAGTATGAAGCAAGCGTATGTTGTTGAGTTCAACACCACAAACACTTCTGATGGCTGGTCAAGGATTGAATTCACTTCAATCACCAAGGCTTTGGGATTCGTTTCCCTGATGGTCAAGCGCGGCTGCCATTGCCAAATTTTCCAAGCATAAAGGAGCACACATGAAAAACTACCAAACCCCCCGCAACCTCGCAGACGCCACCTACACGGTTGGTCACAGAACCGAACAACCTGAAAAGGTCTTGCGGTATGTCTACGCATTCGCCGCAGGTTTCCTGCTTGCCATGATCGTTTTTGGAGGTTGAACATGAACGCACAACAAATCATTGAGAGCATTCGTTCATACCGTGATGCCCATTTCGCAATTGATGACCCCATGCGTAACGAGTACCAAGTGGGTTGCCTTGAGACAAAGATCATGGAACTCTGTTTCATCTACAACAACACCGTGGAAGCCTTGAGAGAGATTCAGCGCGAGTTGGAGGCGAAATGAGATACCTTCTCCTCCTGCTAGCCCTTACCGGATGTGCCCAGATGAAAAACGAAGCACCTGACCAAAAACTCATCATTGATGACAAGGTGCAACCGATGGGTCGCCACGAGGTAATTGATGCGGTTCGCCAATGCGAAACATCTGGTCTGAGAGCCATTCCGTTGTATGCCAAGCGCAAGATCAACGGATACACAGTTGAGACAGTCGTAGAGGTCACTTGTGGCCCGAAATATCAGTTTTAAGGAGCACTCATGGAAACACCAATCGGAACAAAAGTAGCGGCGGCATTCGTCAAGGCACAAAAAGAGTTTGGCCCTGCACTCAAGCTGTCAAGCAATCAGGCATTCAAGCAAAACGGCAAGGTCAGCCGATACGCTGATTTGACGTCTTGCTTAGAGGCAGTCATGGACGCGCTGAACAACAACGGCATTGCATTGATGCAACGAACTTACGAATGCAAAGACGGGGTGATGTTGGAGACTGTGTTCTTGCACGAATCTGGCGAGGTATTAGAGGGTGGGTTGCTTCATGTCCCGGCAACCAAACATGACGCGCATGGATATGGTTCTGCCCTGACCTATGCCCGGAGATATAGCCTCATGGCAACCTGCGGCATATCGGCAGAGGATGATGATGGGAATGCGGCATCTGGCAAACCAGAACCCAAGCCTACAACCAAGGTTGACCCCAGCATGATGGCAGACCACCTGGCGGCAATTGAGGCGTGTGCTGATATGGCTTCCCTCAAGACCACCTACAACGCCGCCTATGCGTCCTGTGATGGGGATGCGGTATGGCAAGCAAAGGTAATGGCAGCAAAAGACAAGCGCAAAAAGGAGTTGTCAAATGTCTAATACAGGTGGACCAGCGTTCCCTATTGAGATAAACAGCGAGATGACTTGTTTGGGCATGACCTTGCGCGACTACTTTGCGGCGAAGGCGATGCAGGGGTTTGCGTCCAATTTAGGTCCGGGATACGCTTTTAATTCAAGGGCAGAGATAGCGTACGAATGGGCAGATTCAATGCTGAAAGCGAGGGAACAAAATGGATAACATTCAACAAGACATAGATTTGCTTTTTGAATTAAACAGTGCTGATTTGTCTGCGTTGGAAGATGCTCAAATTACTCTTGAATCAATCAAAAAAGCAGACCCAGGCACTTACGATGAAATTATTGATGAATCTTTAAAACTGATTCGAAAAGCATTGAGCATGAGCCCTCAAAGTTCCATAGAAAGACTGGCAAAACAGTTAGGAGTCAATACATGAGAAAACACTACCTTTTACCAAGTGACTTTGCTGGATTTGCGGTAACTAAATTTAAGAGAGCAAAAGATGCGGCATTAAAAGCAAAACGTGAATTTCTAGCAAAAGAAAACGCAGAGGCCGTATTAAGGATTGAGCGCCAAGGTTTGGGATTGATCTACAAAGAAAAAACAGTTCGATCTGGGTTTACGTTACCAACAAGTTATGAAGGTTATTGGTTTATCAAGCCAAAGAAAAACACCATCATTGGCAAACGTATCCAAAAAGAAATGGACGATGTTTGTGGGCTGTTAGATGATTGGCAATGGTCAACTGAGAACGCTTTAGGCATATATGAATCGGTGTATGACAGAAGAGAATTCCACAACACCGTTTGTTACGCATTGAAGGATGATTCAGTTGCAGTCAGCCAGCATAAGGACGCAAAACATCAATTGCCAGAGCAATATGCAATAACAAAAGAACTGTTTGAAACAATAATTAAGGAGGCAATTTAATGGAACAGAAGTCAGAAGAATGGTTCAAAGCCCGTCTGGGCAAGGTAACCGCTAGCCGTGTTGCTGACGTAATCGCCAAGACCAAAACGGGCTATAGCGCCAGCCGTGATAACTACATGGCTCAGTTGGTGGTAGAGCGCATGACCAACACTCAGGCCGAATCGTTTACCAACGCTGCCATGCAATGGGGAACAGATCAGGAACCGTTTGCAAGGGCGGCTTACGAAGTCCAGCAGAACGTCTTGGTAGACGAAACTGGCCTAGTCGATCACCCAACGATTGAGATGGCGGGTGCGTCCCCGGACGGGCTGGTGGGGGAAGATGGGTTGGTGGAGATTAAATGCCCCAACACGGCGACCCACATTGATACGCTATTGACGCAGACTGTGCCCGGGAAATACATTACCCAGATGCAGTTTCAAATGGCGTGTACAGGTCGCCAATGGTGTGATTTTGTCTCTTTTGACCCAAGAATGCCGACCAAGGCTCAATTGTTTGTCAAAAGGGTGCAACGGGACGATGGTTTTATAAAGGAGATGGAATCGGAGATAACAAAGTTCTTGGCAGAAGTCACAGCCAAGGTGGAGCAACTTAACAAACTAATCGCATGAAATACCAATTTGACATCAAATTCGCCGCACGCAAGTACACAACCCAGAACGGGCAGGAAAAGACGTACTGGAGCCCTCACGGGACGGTTTGGATTGAATCTGACCAGCCTTTGGACATTAAAAGCATGACCATCAAGATTGACAGCATCCCACAGTCAGTCAATTGGGAGGGTTATTTCAAGGCATTTGCCCACCGCCCCAAAGAAGAAGGCAATATGTACCCCAAGGGAGGATTCCCTCCCAACGATTACAACGAAGATTTCTGATTAACGGGCGGGAAAACGGGTTAGCGCCGTGGTCACTTTTCTAAAGTGTTGTTCAAGCCTACGCTGCTTTATGCGACCCGCCCACCACTTTGAGCTTATAAGGAGCAAATATGACTAGAGACGACATCATCCGCATGGCGCGGGAGGCTGGGATGGAATATCACGAAGCCGTAGAGGAAATGCACAGCCCGATGACAGATGGGGTGTGGCTTGAAGACCTTGAAGATTTCGCCGCCCTTGTCGCCGCCGCAGAGCGTGAGGCGTGTGCGAAGGTGTGTGAAGAACCCGGATGGAACGCCGCGAACTGGTGTGCCCAGCAAATCCGAGCAAGGGGACAAGCATGAGCATTTTTGACGTATTAAAGAAAGCCAACATCTTCCCTCGGGTTCGCAACACAGACCCAATTACAAGTGCCCAAGCAGCGGATGGGGCGGGGAAGCTATCCGTCCAGCATGGGGAAATCATTGTTCAGGCTCTGGTGGCTTACGGCCCGATGGGCAAGGATCAGATCGCCGAGGTGACCTATCTGGACGGAAACCAGGTCGCTAGACGCATGAAGGAACTGGAAACACTAGGGTTAGTCCAACTGACCGGGCGCACCGTCAAGAACAAATCAGGCCGTCAGGAACGGGAGTGGGCGGCTACAATGTGCGCTTGACAAGTCCCTAGATTTGTCGAAAATTGAATTTCCCACAACCTTGCAAGGACTCAAAATGGGCAAAATGGACAGCATGAAAGGTGTGAAAAGCACCACCGGCGCAACCCCCCCGAAGGGTGCAACCTCTAGCGACATGACCGGCGAGCGCAAAGAGCGCATGGTTGGTGGCGTGGCGATGGGCAAAGAGGACGCAACTGGTAAGGACAACCAGTTCAACCAGGGCCGCACCTCTGGCATTTGCTACACCCACACCCGTAGCGACTACCGTTAATCGAGGCACGCCAGGGAATGCCCTCCCTGACGCCCTCTAAACTCAACTATCTAGGAGTTGAATCTATGAATCATTGTAGCGATTGCCGACACTTTGTCGATCACGAGGTGATGGGTCAATGCCGCGCTCATCCACAGTTTGTTCACAAGCACCGCAATGATTGGTGCGGGGAACTATCTCCTAAACCGCTACCAAGCACCACGCTCACGGTGTCTGTTGGTAGTTCGCTAGTTCTGCCTGTTGTTGATGCGATGACAGAGCCCAAAAAACGCAAATACACCCGGAGGCAAGATGTTAAGACCTCTGCGTGATCGTGTTGTGGTCAAGCCCACAGTCCGAGAGTTATCCACAATTATCCATGTCAACAACATAGAACCTTTCAACGAGGGTACTGTGGTTGCGGTAGGGCCGTTGGTAGATCAGACCAAGGTTGGCGACTTCATCAAGTACGGCAACGGCGATTATCTGAACTGGCCTGTCCAGAAGATTGACGGGCAAGATTACCAAATCATTCAAGAGGCCGACATTTGCGCGGTAGTAGAAAATGACTAAAGAGTTGATCCAGACCAGAATCCAAGACCTGATTGCCAAAGGCAAAGAATTAGAGCAAACTGGTAGCCAGATTCAAGTGCAATTGCAGCAGATCAATGGTGCATTGCAACAATGCCAATGGTTTCTGACTGAACTGGAAAAACAAAATGTCCAAGAAAGCTGAACACGACAAGCCCATTCCGCACAAGACCACGGGCAAGGGCAAGACCTACAACCCAACGGAAAAGGGTGCAGGGATGACTGCCAAGGGCCGTGCTGAATACAACGCAAAGAACAATGCCAATCTAAAGCCGCCAGCGCCCAACCCTAAGACCAAGAAGGACGAGGGGCGTAAAGCCTCTTTCTGCGCCAGGATGGAAGGGGTAGTCAAGAACGCCAAAGGCCCGGCAGAACGTGCCAAAGCCTCCCTGAAGAACTGGAATTGCTAATGAAACCCGGACTTTACGCCAACATTCACCGAAAGCAAGAACGCATAGAACGGCAAAAAGCAGAGGGCAGACCTGTGGAAAAGATGAGGAAGCCTGGTTCAGAGGGTGCGCCGACTGCCAAAGCATTCAAAGAATCGGCAAAAACTGCCAAAAAGAAGTAAAGTGTTGGGTGTTTTGGCTTACCATCCTGCCTAGTTAACGACCAAATCGAACCCAACCATGCCAACACTAGCCGATCTCTATAGCGCAATTGGAACTGCCAAACGCAAGGCATCGGATTTTGTTCAGAATCCCATGATGAGCCTGGGCCAGATGGTGGGGAATGCCAATGACCGGGCTAAGGCGTTTAATGAGTTAAATCGCAGGGCTGCGGATGAGGCGATGGCAAGCGGCAACCTTGCTGACTTTAGTGGGCCATATGGTCGCCAATTGACCAAAACGCTGGCAGATGCTTACAACCCCACAGGGATGACTCTATCTTACAGAGGTAGTCACATTGCTCCTGGCCCTGACTTTGGCGCACCATTACATGATTTAACTGGTGGCGGGAAAATGTATCCCGCTGATGTCTATAGTTCTATGGCTCATCACTACTATGGCGGCGGTTTCCCTTATGACAAAGAGGCTTTTGAAATCGCAAAATCGTTCAAAGATAAGCCAGATGCAATGGTGACCATTTACCGTGCTGTGCCAAATAACGTAAAAAATGCAAAATTGAATTCCGGTGATTGGGTTACCTTAACAAAATCTTACGCAGAAGATCATGGCGATATGGTTCTTGACGGCGAATACAAGATATTGAGCAAAAAAGTAAAAGCCAAAGATTTGTGGACAAACGCAGATTCAATCCATGAATTTGGATACCATCCCAATGAATGAAACAGCCGAAAAGCGCCCCGTTGGTAGACCAACGCTATATGACCCAGTACTTTGCGAAAAAGTGGTGGAACTGGGCAAACTCGGCAAAAGCATAGAACAAATTGCTTACAACTTGAATCTATCAATAAGAGTTTTGTATAAATGGCGTGATGAGCACGAAGAATTTATGCAAGCCTTGGAAGATGCCAAGCATTTTGAGCAAGCATGGTGGGAAGAACAGGCTCACGCTTATATGGTTGAAACTAAAGAAGGGCCGAGACTGAATGCTTCTTTGTGGTCTAGGAGCATGGCAGCAAGATTCCCGAAGAAGTACCGGGAGCAGGTAAAGCAAGAGATTACGGGTGCAGATGGTGCGCCTTTGCTGACAGGCATCCAGGTGTCTTTCGTAAAGCCTAATGAGTAACATAGCCAACGCAGAGTTCCCGGAGAAATTAGCGTGTCTGTTTGACCCGCCCTCAATGCGTTTCAGGGTTCTGTATGGTGGTCGAGGTGGAGCGAAGTCTTGGGGGGTGGCAAGGGCTCTCCTGATTAAAGGCGCACAAAGCCCGTTAAGGGTACTCTGTGCCCGTGAATTCCAGACCTCAATTAAGGATTCCGTCCACAAGCTATTGAGCGACCAGATTGAGGCGCTTGGCCTCAGTTCGTTCTACGAGATCACCCAGGCACAGATACGGGGCAAGAACGGGTCTGAGTTCAACTTTGTTGGCCTCAAAAACAACGTGGCAAACGTCAAGTCTTATGAAGGCGTGGACATTTGTTGGGTTGAGGAGGCGCAAACAGTATCCCGGCATTCCTGGAACGTGCTGATTCCGACCATCCGTAAGGAAAAGTCCGAGATATGGCTCACGTTCAACCCGGAACTGGAAACAGACGAAACCTACCAAAGATTTGTCATTCACGCCCCTGACAACGCTATCGTCCAGAAGATCAACTGGTCGGATAACCCTTGGTTTCCAGAAACCCTGAAGCTGGAAAAGGACGCGCTAAAGCTACGCGACCCTGCTGCCTACAACGTAGTCTGGGAAGGCTTGTGCCGCCAGACTGTAGATGGGGCGGTGTTTGCCCGTGAGATGCAGATGGCAGAGTTAGAGGGCAGAATCATGCGTGTCCCCTATGACGCAACAAAGCCTGTCCACGCCATCTTTGACTTGGGATGGTCGGACGCCACGGCAATCTGGTTTCTCCAGTTCATTGGGATGGAAACCCGCCTGATTCGGTACATTGAGGGCAGTCAAAAGACCATTTCCGAGTACCTGGCGACCATGCAATCGTTCGGATATATCTACGACACCCTGTGGTTGCCCCATGATGCTGAGAACAAAACCTTGGCAGCAAACGGGCGAAGCATTGAGGAAATCGTCCGGGCGGCGGGGTATAAGACCCGAATAATTCCCAGAACGCCGGTGGCAGACTCGATAAACGCCGCTAGGACGTTGTTCCGTTCGTGTTATTTCGATAGGGAAAATTGCCACGAAGGGCTACAATGTCTGCGACACTATCGGTATGAGGTTGATCCAGAAACAGGCCAATTCAGCCGAAATCCTCTGCACGACCATTATTCTCATGGCGCAGACGCTTTCCGCATGATCGGGCTGATGGTGAATGAACCTCGCAAGCCGGTTAGAAAGCAACTGAACCAACAGTTGTATGCGAACAGCAACCTTTCATGGATGGGCTAAACATGGCTGACGATACCTCCTTGAGCGACTACGACCCTCGCATTGATAAAGCCAAGAAGTTTCTCAAGATGGCGAATGATGCGGACACCATGAACCGCCAGGAAGCCCTTGAAGATTTGAAGTTTGTAAACGGCGACCAATGGCCCGTTGAACTGCAAAATAGCCGAAACCTCGAATCCCGCCCGGTTCTGACCATCAACAAGCTAGACGGATATTGCCGCCAAGTGGTCAACCAGATGCGTCAGCAACGCCCCCGGGTCAAGGTTCACGCCGTCAACAACGAAGCAGACGCCAAGATTGCCCAAGTCATTCAGGGCATCATTCGGCACGTTGAGGTCAATTCCAACGCAGACATTGCTTACGACAACGCCGCTGACTACGCTGTGCGTGGCGGTTGGGGCTTTATTCGGGTTCGCACCGACTATGTGAGCGAGGATTCGTTTGAGCAGGAAATCTACATCGACCCTGTTCACAACCCATTCACGGTCTATTACGACATCAATTCCGTGGCATTGGATGGCTCAGACGCTGAAGAATGTCTGATTACCATGATGATGCCCAAAAAGGTTTTCCAAGACCTCTACCCAGACGCCGAGGTGGATTCGTTCACCCAGCGCGGGACGGGTGATGACCATTCGGAGTGGATTCAGAAAGAGGACATTCGGATTGCCGAATACTTCTACACCGAGCGCCGCAAAGCCGAGTTGGTTCTGTTGTCTGACGGGACATCGGTGTTTGCCGATGACCTTCCGGATGCGGATGTGATGGCTGCGGCTGGCGTGACCGAGATTTCTCGGCGTGCTTCCTATCGCAAATATATTAAATACTGCAAGCTGACCGCCATCGAAATCCTTGAGGAAAAAGAATGGCCCGGCAAGTACATCCCGATTATCCCGGTGTATGGTCGCCAGGTTGTGATTGGTGACAAGCGCAAAAAGTTCGGCATGGTTCGCTACGGCAAAGATGCCCAGCGGATGTATAACTTCTGGCAGACCTCCATGACGGAGAGCGTTGCACTTGCGCCCAAGGCCAAATGGTTGCTTGCCGAGGGTCAAGACGAGGGCCACGAGAACGATTGGGCAATGGCTAACATCAAGTCCTTGCCTGTCCTGAAGTACAAGCAAACGGACATTGAGGGACGCGCCGCCCCCGTCCCCCAAAGACTTCAGCCCGAGCCGCCCGCCGCCGGCATTATGTCAGCCGCGGCAACGATTGATGATGACATCAAGACGCTGATGGGCATATTTGACCCGGCGCAATTGGGTCAAGGCAACATCTCTGGCAAAGCCCTGAACGGGCAGATGCAACAGATGGATTTGACCAACTTTGATTTCTACGACAACCTGACCACCTCGATTGCTCAGATTGGCAAAGTTATCCTAGACCTAATTCCCAAGATTTACGACACCGAGCGTGTTCTGCGGATTATTGGCGAAGATGGCAAGCCTAATATGGTGACGGTCAACCAGCGCGTTCCGGATGACTTGGGGGCAGTTGAGCAGGTGCTAAACAACGTCACAGTTGGCAAATACGATGTGGTGATGGAAACCGGCCCTGGCTACAACTCCAAGCGTCAGGAGGCTGTTGAGGCAATGATGCCGCTGATGGCAAAGCCTGAACTGTTCAACGTGGCGGGTGATCTGGTGTTCCGAAACATGGATTTCCCGGGTGCAGAGCAGATTGCTGACCGATTGGCTGCGACAAACCCGCTGGCTCAGATTGACGAGAAATCTGATGTGCCGCCCATAATCCAGATGAAACTCATGCAAGCCCAAAAGCAGGTTGCGGATATGCAAGAGCAGATGACTGCCATGCAGATGTTCATCAAACAGCGTCAGGACATTGAGGAAGTGCGTCAAGCCCACGAGGACAAGCGCAAACTCATGGATGTCACGGCACGCGCCCACAACACCGAGACTATTGCCGAGGTCAAGGTCAACGACCAAAACACCCGGGCTATCACCTCGCAAAACAAGACAGAAATTGACGCAATCGTGCAGTTGCTCTTGCACAACATGGACACGGCACGCCTGAATGCGGAGATTGACCGCAGGAATGCCGAGCAGATGCAATATGCCCAGGTTGCGGCCCAAGACATCGAGCATGGCGCTAATCCGTTTACAGGTGGATTGACGCAGTAACCAATAAGGTCTATATTGACCAAACCTACCCGTGGGTTTCACGGGGTAAATTCTTAGGGTAAAACCTATGTCAAACGAGAAAAATGCTGGGTCGGTAGTGACCAGCGAAAATGCGGCAGAATTTTATGCAGAGAGATTAGGTTTAGCTGAATCCAAACCCGAAACCGAGGCGGTAGAGACTGAACAGGTTGATGCCGAGCCGGTGGCAGAGGATCAGAGTGAACCGCCCGAAGCAGAAACCGCGAAACCACAAGAGGAACGTAAACAGAATCCAAAGATCGAAAAACGGTTCTCGGAGATAACCCGGCAACGTGAAGAAGCGAGGGCAGAAGCCCAGCGGGAACGCGAAGCAAGGTCGGCTCTTGAGGCGCGTCTGGCAGAACTAGAGCGACAGTCAGCCCCCAAACAGGAGGTCAAAGTCGATCAAGAACCCCAGCCGCATCAGTTTGAGGACGCATTTGAGTATGCGAAGGCTCTTGCTGATTACCGGGTAGAGCAGCGATTCAGACAGGAAAAAGAGGCGCAAGAGCAAGCCCGAGTGCAAGCCGAGCGTGCCAAGACTCAAGAGACTTGGATGCAAAAGCTAGTAGCGGCGAAAGCAGAAATGCCCGATTTTGACGAAATGATCGCATCGGCGGCAGATACACCAATTGCCGATCACATTCGGGATGCGGTGATGGACAGTGATGTGGGGCCAAAACTCCTGTATCACTTTGCAAGCAACCCAGAGGTTGTTGAGCAGTTGTCCAAGATGACGCCGGCCAGGGCTTTACGCGAACTGGGGAAACTGGAGACGAGGTTTGAATCGAAAGAGGAAAAGCCCCCAACTGTGGCTAGAAGTAAAGCACCGGAGCCAATTCAACCGATCCGTGGCGCTGGAAAAGCGGATGTGCCCATGACCTCCGATGGAGTGTTCAAAGGGTCATATCACGAATGGAAAGCGATGCGTAAGGCTGGAAAGATTCGGTAAATCTAATCTTTTTTCGTAAGGAAATGACAAAATGTCTAACCAATTGCTAACTATTAGCAAGATCACCAACGAAGCGTTGATGGTCTTGGAAAACGAGTTGACCTTCACCTCTGAAGTTGACCGCAACTATGACGATCAGTTTGCCGTAGTTGGAGCCAAAATCGGTAACACGGTTAACGTTCGCCGTCCGGGTCGTTTCATCGGCACGACTGGCCCCGCCCTGAACGTTGAAGATTTCAACGAGACGAGCGTGCCCGTTACCTTGGGAACCCAGTTCCACGTTGACACCCAGTTCACCACCCAAGACCTGGCTCTGTCTCTGGATATGTTCTCTGACCGCGTGCTGAAACCCGCTGTCGCCGCAATTGCCAACAAGATTGACCGTGATGGTCTGTCGATGGCTACGCTGAACACCGCCAACATCGTTGGAACCGCTGGCACACCGCCCACGGGCCTGATTACCTACCTGACCGCAGGTGCGTATCTGGACTCCGAAGGCGCACCCCGTGACGGCCGCCGTTCGTGCATCGTTGAGCCTTTCACCAGCGCCACCATCGTGGACAGCCTGAAAGGTCTGTTTGTGCCCCAAGAAGCCGTTGGCGAGCAATATCGCAAGGGTTTGATGGGTCGCGACTCTGCGGGTAAAGTTATGCCCGCATATCTGCACTAAGCGGATTGGCAAAATTTCTTCTGATTGACTTGGAAGCCCAGAGATGGGCGACAGGGCGCAAGCAGGGCAACCGTGCAGCGTGAACGACTAAGTGAAGAAACCCTGAAATGGGATGCGATAGTCTGAACAGGGCCATAATCTAAATGAAAGCCTTGAGGGAATTCCGAAGAGTTTTCCCCGCCACGAAAGTGGTCAGTAAGCGGAAACGCTGAAAGTAACAGATTGATGAACTGGAAAATGGATCAGAACGTGGTTTCGCAGACGTTTGGTTCGTTCGCAGGAACGGCCACGATCAGCACGACCGCGGCTACTGGCTTCCTGACCTCTGGCTGGGCATCGTCCTCCACGATCAGCATCACCTCTACCGGCGCAGTTTCCCTGAACGCTGGCGATGTGATTACGATTGATGGCGTCTACGCTGTTAACCCCCAGAACCGTCAAGCCTACGGTAGCAACAAGCTGCGTAACTTTGTGGTCAAAGCCGCCGCCTCCGGTACTGGCGCGACCTTCAACGTGACCGTCAGCCCTGCTGTCATCACCGCTGGTCAGTTCCAGAACGTGTCGATCCCCAGCACCTCCTCTACGGCTACCGTTAACTTCTTCAACAAGACGGGTACGGTTTCTCCGCAGAACATCATCATGCACCGAAATGCGTTCACGCTGGCAGTTGCTGATCTTGAACTGCCTGAGGGTGTGCATTTCGCAGGTCGCGCCTCTGATAAAGAGATTGGCCTGTCAATGCGTGTCGTTCGTCAATATACCATTAACGTTGCAAATGATTCGTCATTTGCATTGGTGGCCTAATACTGTAAGGTATTACGGAAAAATCTTCTCTGATTGACTTGGAACTCCAGAAGTGGACAACAGGGCGCAAGCGATAAAAAGCAGCGTGAACGACTAAGTGAGAAGACAACCTGTAACAAGGTTGATGCGATAGTCTGAACTGGGACGTAACTTAAAAAAGAAGTCTCAGAGGGTAGGTCGAAGAACCAACCCCGCCATCGAAAGGTGGTCAGTAGGCGAAAGCCGAAAGTAACAGAATGCAACAACGATTCGATCCCAACTCGCCTGGATGTACTCTATGGCTGGGCTCCCCTGTACCCGGAACTCGCTTGCCGTGTTGCGGCTTAATTGAAAGGAAAAAAGATCATGCCTCTCGCCCCTACGACCTACACCAACAACGGCCCTGCCGTTACCACTAGCCCCCACTATCTGATTGATGGTGACAGCACGGACGGAACCGCAATCGCCCCCAACGGCGGTTTGGTTTCCTTCTTTGGCGCTACGGGCTCGACCCAGCCGACCGCATCTGGCAATACCGCCACCTCCGCTGCTGGCTCGACCACGGCTGCCTATGTGAACACCACGTTCACCGGCGGTTCTGGTTCCACCGCCTACACGATTGGTGACATCGTTGCCGCGCTGAAGGCTTTGGGCCTCATCAAGGCTTAAATTGCCTTAAATAAGGGAAAGCCACTCTCAAAAGGGGTGGCTTTTTCTCTTTTTCTGGTTAAAATCAATTCATCTCTAAGGAGAAATCATGGCTCTGCAAACCACCGTTCTGCGTGGCAACATCCTTAATTCGTTTATTATGGGTGTCCCCGTCACCGCAACGACCGTTGCCTCCTCTGGCGCATCCAAAAATGTGTCTGTGCCTGGCTTGCAAGTTGGCGATGCCGTTTCCGTTACCCTTCCCGCCGCGCAAACCGCTGGTGTTGGCATTGGTAACGCCTACGTTTCAGCCGCTGACACTCTGACGATTCAATTCACTAATGCTACGGGTTCCTCGGCCTCTGCCGCCGCCGGGACTTACACCGTTGTGGTTGATCGCGCAGAATCGTTGCCGTTGGCATCTAACGCTGTCTGACATGGCATCGTCAACAGTTCAAAGAAACGCAGGGGTAACAGTTGCCCTTGCGGTCACGGCATCGGCTCACGCCAATGTCTTGATTGACGACAACACCAACGATCAGATTAACTACACCAGTTTTCTGAACCTTGGAACCAAACCGTGTGCGATTCGCTGGGGTACGACAACAGCTAATGTTGGAACCCCGGTGTTTCCCACGGATGGCACAAACGGCGACTTTGTTCTCCCCGGAAACATGGTCATGCCGTTGATTCTTGCGACACCGACAACCCCTTACTATTTGTCGGCAATCTGTGGTGGTACTGACACGACCACTTTATACGTCACTCCCGCAGCAGACCAATCGTAAGACTATGGCTGATCCTTCCAAAGTAAATGACCAGAATCTGTTGCCCGTTCAGGCGTATTTCGCCGTGGACGGGACTTTCCAGACGTTTATTGGGCAGGGTCAGCCCTTTTACGCAACTCCCGATCCTCAACAGTCGGGATTGCACATCACACTCAGCACTATTGACAGTTCACCAATCGGGGCAACAACGCCCTCGACAGGTGCTTTCACTAGCGCAACCGTCCTCGCATCCCCAGGTTCTGGCTACGATGTAGTCAATAAGAATTATCTGGATTATTTTGCGACAGGACTATCGTGGAAACAGCCCGTTTTGGTGGCCTCCACAACCAATCTGCCGCTGTCTGGGCTGTCAACGATTGACACAACTGTGACCGTCCAGGCTGGTGACCGAGTTTTGGTCAAGAATCAGGCAACAGCATCAGAAAACGGCATTTATGTCGCCGCCTCTGGCCCTTGGGCACGAGCCGCAGACGCAAATACTTGGCAAGAACTGGTTTCTGCCATCTGTTTTGTTGAAGAAGGCGACACCCAAGCTGGAACCGCTTGGTACTGCACTGCCCAACAAGGCGGGACAATCGGCGTCACGGCAGTCTACTGGTCGAATTTCAGCGTTGCCGCAAGCTATACCGCTGGCACAGGGTTAACCCTAGCAGGCAGTCAGTTCAGCATTACCAACACGGGTGTTGCTGCCGCCACCTACGGAGCCGCCGCGACTGTTCCCGTGTTTGCGGTCAATGCCCAGGGTCAACTGACCTCGGTGACCAACACCTCAATTGCGATTGCTGGGTCGCAGATCACTAGCGGGACAATTGGATCGTCCTACCTTAGCGGGTCTTATTCGGGCATTACGGGCCTCGGGACGCTGACTGACCTTACGGTAACAAACCCCATAAACGGATCGGTTACAGGCTCATCTGGTACGTCTGGAACGGCAACAAACCTAGCGGGTGGGGCGGCTAACTCAATTCCCTATCAATCCGCATCTAGCACGACAGCATTTCTGGCGTCTGGTTCTGGCGTTTTGCAGAACAACAGCGGTTTGGCATGGACAACCACCCCGACCCTGACCGGCACAAACTTTAGCGGAATCCCCAACACGGCAATTACCGGATTGGGCACGATGTCTACTCAAAACGCCAACGCTGTGGCGATTACGGGTGGAACGGCTACCGGGTTGACCAACTTGGGCGCTGATTACCTGCAACTGAACACGGCGGCTGGTGCTTCCTACGCCTACGGCAAACTCTACTGGAGTTCCACCGGCACGCTGAACGTGGGCCTGGATGGTGGTGCAAGCCTTGTCATGCCTGTTGGCGAGGTTCTTTACACCTACGGCAAGGCATCTTCTACGATCTCAATTGGTCAAGTTATCGTCAAAACCGGCGTAGTTGGCGCATCTGGCGTGATCGAATTCGGCCCCTCAACGGCTGGATTGACGGACGGAAATGCCATTGTCGGGATTGCTTGCGAGCCGATTGCTTCCGGTAGTTTTGGTCGAGTTGTCAATCATGGTGTTGTGCGCGGATTTAACCTGTCTGCTTACAACAACAATGATACGCTTTGGTACGACCCGGCGGGTGGTGGTGCGCTAACCGCAACCAAGCCCTCTGCGCCTAACCTAAAGGCTGAAGTTGGTATTGTCATCAACAACGGCTCTGGTGGATCGGGGTCAATGTATGTGGCGCTATTCCCAGGTTCTCAGCTTGGTGGAACAGACCAAAACGTGCAGATCACGGGAACGCCGTCAAACCTGTCATTGCTCCAATACGACTCAACCCTCCAATACTGGAAAAACGTGGCTTCCAGTACGGTGGCGGTTGGAACTGCGTCCAATCTGGCTGGTGGTGGTGCTGGTTTTGTTCCCTATCAGTCTGGTGCTGGCGCTACATCTTTTGTCTCTGCTGGCACTACCGGACAGGTCTTGACCTCCAACGGATCAAGCGCCCCGACATGGACAACGCCAACTGCTTACGCAACGGTGACGGATGACACGACCACCAACGCGACTCGATACCCTCTGTTTGCTAGTGTGACAACTGGCAACCTGACTACTGAATACGTCAGTTCCACAAAACTCAAGTACAACCCCTCCTCTGGTGCGCTGACTGCATCACAACTTATCATTGCTCCGTAAGGAAACAAAATGGGACAATTAACCTTTCAAGCAAACCTCGGCGGTGCAGTCAACCTTGTCGGGCCAAATACCGCTAACACGGTCAGTTTCACCCTGCCAAGCGCAGATGGTTCTAACGGGCAGGTGTTGCAGACCAACGGAACTGGAACGCTGTCGTTTGGGACTATTTCGTTCACCCAGGTTTACCCCGGCGCAGGTATCGCAGTCTCAACCGGGTCGGCTTGGACAACCTCGCTGACTGCCCCTAGTGGTGCAATCGTTGGAACGACTGACAGCCAGACGCTATCAAGCAAAACGCTCACAGCCCCCACGATTACGAACTACACCGAAACGCTGTATTCGGCAACGGGTAGCACTTCAATTAACCTGACAAACGGCACGATCCAAAAGATCACGACCTCTGGCTCCACGACCATTACGTTGCCGTCCTCTGTTTCTGGTAAGTCCTACACCGTGATTGTGAGTTACGCCGCCGCTGATTCGCTTACTTGGGCTGGTGGTTCTACGCTCAAATGGGCCAATAGCGTGACGCCTACCCCGACCAGCGCAACTGGCAAGATTGATATTTTCAACTTCTACTGTGATGGCACGAACACCTACGGTAGCATCTTTGGGCAGAACTTCTAATGTTTAGCGCCGCCAAAACCGCTGGCCCATCTGGGTACAACATCAGCCGGTCTGTTCGGCTGCGTTCTAGTGCGTCTGCGTATTTCAGCAGAACCCCGGCAAGTGCTAGTAATCGAAAGACTTGGACTTGGAGTGCTTGGGTTAAGCGCGGCGCTTTTGCAACACAAGATTTGTTTAACGCATATCAAGACGCAAATAATCAGACGCTTATTGCTTTTTCATCTGATACGTTAATTATTTACACAATTCATGGTGGCGGCTCTTTCGACTATGGATTTCAAACAACAGCAGTATTCCGTGATCCTTCTGCGTGGTATCACATTGTTTGTGTTTTTGATTCAACTAATGCAACCGCCGCAAACCGAGCAATTGTTTATGTCAATGGCGTTCAGCAAGCTGGAAGCATGGCGTTTGGAGATATTCCATTAAATCAAGATGGAATTGTTAATTCAACAAATGCTCATGCAATTGGTCGGCGAGGCAATGCAACCAACTATTTTGACGGCTACCTCACCGAGATCAACTTTATTGACGGTCAAGCCCTAACGCCTTCTAGCTTTGGCTCAACCAACGCAACCACAGGCGTATGGCAACCTGCCAAATACACCGGCACATACGGCACTAATGGCTTTTATCTGAACTTCTCGGATAACTCTGCCGCAACTGCTGCCGCTATCGGTAAAGACTACTCAGGCAACGGCAACAACTGGACGCCTAACAACATCTCTGTGACTGCTGGGGCGACCTATGACAGCATGATTGATGTGCCGACTCCGTATCCTGATGGGAGTACGAACCGGGGCAATTATGCGGTTTTGAATCCTTTGCGTCAAAACGGTTCTGGCACATTTGCCCAAGGTAACTTGGCTGGAACGTCCGAGTCCGGAACACAAAGAGGCTTGTGTAGCAGTATTGTTCTTGATTGGGCTGGCAAGTGGTACATGGAATGGACACCAGCATCTAATTCGGGTAACTGGTTTGGGGTAACTGCAAATTCTATTCTTGCCGCAGACATTAATACCGCTGGTCAGCAATCAGTTTTGTATTATGCAAGCAATGGTAATAAATTTGTAAATGGAACTGGAACTGCTTATGGTTCTTCATATACAACGCAGACAATCGGTATTGCTTTTGATGGCCCTGCGGGAACAATCACATTTTATCGTGACAATGTAAGCCAAGGCGCAATTACGCTTCCATCAAGCACCGTTGATTATGTGTTTTGTATGGGCAATGGAGTTACTAGCGGAATAACTAATTTTGCCAACTTTGGTCAGCGCCCTTTTACTTACACCCCGCCAAGCGGCTTCAAAGCCCTGAACACCTACAACCTGCCATCCTCCACCATTACTAATGGCGGGAAGTACATGGCGGCGACAACGTACACAGGTACTGGGGCTGCTCGTTCGGTGGTCAACGCTGGTGCGTTTCAGCCTGATCTGGTTTGGATGAAAGATCGTGGGAATGTGGTGTCGAACATCCTGTTTGACTCACAACGGGGAACTAACAACTTCCTGCGCTCAAACACAACGGATGCGGCTACAACTAACACCACAATGCTGACCGCATTCAACAGCAACGGCTTCTCACTTGGAACCGACTCTGCTGGCGCTGTGAACGTCAATACCAACAGCTACATTGGCTGGCAATGGCAAGCAGGTCAAGGCTCAACCTCATCCAACGCTAACGGAACAATCACCAGTACTGTGAGCGTGAATGCTACGGCTGGGTTTAGTGTGGTTAGTTTTACTGGGTTAAACACCGGCGGGACAGCGGCAACAATGGGGCATGGACTTGGTGTTGCGCCTAGTTTTATTATTATTAAAAATAGAGATATTGTTGACGGGTGGTATTGCTACCACGCTTCTCTTGGAAATACCGCATACATCATTTTAAATACAACTGCCGCACAACAAACTGGCAGTAATCTTTGGTCAAGCACATCACCAACATCAACTGTGTTTACTTTGCGGCAAGGAAACCTAAACACATCAACGAGTGACAAGTTGATTGCCTATTGCTGGGCGCAAATCGCTGGCTTCAGCAAGTTTGGCAGCTACACGGGCAACGGGTCTGCTGATGGGCCTTTTGTGTATTGTGGGTTTAGGCCACGTTGGCTTATGATTAAACGAACTGATACAGCGGGTTTTGATTGGTTTGTGTATGACTCTTCTAGGGATGCTTACAACGTTGTTCAAAACAACTTGCGGCCTAACACATCAGGCGCAGAAAGCGCACAATCAGCAAACTATATAGATTTGTTGTCAAACGGATTTAAGTTGAAAGGCGATAATACAGGTTCAACAAACAACACTAGCGGCACGTTTATCTACGCTGCCTTTGCCGAAAACCCGTTCGCCAACGCACTCGCTCGATAACAGGAGAAACAATGTTTGCAATCGTACAAAACGGAACTATTGAGCAACTGATCCCTGACGGGACGCAGTTCACGGTCAATGGCGTTGAATACCCGTCCAACTGGTGCAATCTTTCGACCCCGGAAGAAAAAGCCGCAATCGGCATGGTGGATGTGGTCTACGGGCCTCAACAAAGTTCTACCTACTACTGGGTGAGCGAGAACGCCCCGGTCTACAACTCAGGCACTAACCAAGTTGACATTACGTTCACTTGCACGCCTAAAGACTTGGCCCAGGTTCAGCAATCCGCTGTTTTGAACGTCAATAACACGGCTTACACGATCCTTTTGCCTAGCGATTGGATGGTTGTCAAGGCGTATGAGACTCAGACCGCAATCAACCCGACTTGGGGCGGTTGGCGTCAAACTATCCGTCTGGAAGCCCAAAACGCTGTGACGGCAATCAATGCCGCTACGGATGTGGATGGGGTTGCTGCCGCCTCGCAGGTTGCTTGGACGCCTGACCCGAGCCAACCGACTTCTCCGGTGACGCCTGACTCGGTATGAAGTGGAAGATTCTAGACATCTATGCCGAGGGTGATAAGGTCACATCGGCTAGATACCATGCGTCTGAGACTGACGGCGAGAACACGGTAGAAACGGAAGGGAACTGGCACTTTGAGGGTGCTGGTGAAGTCCCTTTCGACAAGATTACCGAGGATTTGGTCATTGCGTGGATTGAGCAAGAATCTACCCAAAACGGAACAAATCCAATAAAATGCCGACTAGAGGAGCAACTGGCTGGGTTGAACAAATCCAAGCAAGTTCACCCGCCCTGGAAGCCAAAAACATTCAAGGTAACCGTGTGAGATAACCATGCCCCAGCCAATAGACATTATCTCTCGCGCCCTCAAAGACATCGGCGCATTGGAAGCTGGGGAAACACCGACCCCAGAAGCCGCCGCAGACGCTTTCGATATGCTCAATGATCTGATCGATCAGTGGAGCAACGAAAACAACATGGTTTTTAACGTCACCGAGATCATTTTCCCGGTGGTTCCCGGTCAGGTTCAATACACCATCGGCCCGACCCCTAGCACCCAGAACTACATTGGCGCATCGTTTACCGGTTCAATCACCGGCAACGTGCTGACCGTAACAGGCATTACCTCTGGCGCTGTTGCTCAAGGACAAACGCTTTCTGGAACTGGCATTGCCTTGGGGACAAAGATTACCCAATTCCTGACCGGCGCTGGCGGCAACGTCAACGAGCAGGGAACGTATGAGGTAAACATCAACCAGAACGTGGCATCCCAGACGATCACGGCTTACTACCAAAAGCCTCTGTCGATTGAATCGGCATTTGTCAGGATCAACACCACGGCAAACGGGCAACCGATTACTGGCGGCGGTCTGGACTATCCCATTTCGGTTCTGGCGCTTGAACAATACGAATTGATTGGCCTGAAAACGCTAAATGGCCCGTGGCCCAAGGCAATCTACTTCAACCCCGGCGAGGACTCTGGCAACCTATTTGTGTGGCCTAACCCCGCCCAAGGCGAGATGCACCTGTTTGCCAATACGATTTTCAGCCGATACACCGGGCTCTATGAGGAAATAGTACTCCCACAAGGCTACTCGATGGCTCTGCGGTGGTGCTTGGCTGAACGCCTAATGCCCATGTATGGCAAGAATATTCCCACGCAGATTCAAATGATTAACGCATACGCTTCTCAGGCAAAAGCCACGCTGAAGCGCACCAATATGCGCCCCTCACAAGTCGCCCAATACTCTGACGCTTTGCTGACTGGTCGCCAAAAAGATGCCGGTTGGATTCTTAGCGGCGGGTTCTTGCGCTAAAGGTTAAATATGGCTGATTTCGGTTTTGTCGGCCCAAGTTACGAAGCCCCCAGCATCTACCAAGATGCTCAGGAGTGTATTAACTGGGTTCCCGAAATTGATCCCCTCAAAAACGCCGGTGAGCGTGGGGTAGTTGCGCTATATCCAACGCCTGGATTAACGCTAAAAACCGTGTTTCAGAACACCCAAGAGGTGCGCGGTCTGCGTACTGTATCGGGTGGAAACTTTCTGATTGCGGTGGTCGGCCCGTATGTCTATGCCTTAACGTCAACTTACACCCCGACCATGGTGGGTCAGTTGAGCACGCTTTATGGTCGCGTGGGCATCTCTGACAACGGCGTTAACGTCTACATTGTTGACGGTCTTGATCGTTACACATGGCGCATTTCTAGCCCCTCATCTGCCGTGTTTACTGCTCAAGCAACGGGCACAACGCTAGATGTGACATCCATGACTAACGGCACGATTGCTGTTGGTCAGTCTCTGTTTGGGCCTGGAATAATTCCCGGGACGATTATTTCTGCCTTTGGTACTGGATCGGGCGGGGTTGGTACTTACACCCTAAACGTATCCAACAGCACCGTCAGCGAATTGATGAACAGCACTAACCCTGCTGCCACGCTGAATGCTCAGATTATTGGTTCCACGCTATACGTTAACACGGCGTCTGGGACTATTTATCTGGGCCAGACCATCCAAGGCGCGGGCGTTGCCTCTCAAACCGTTGTAACCGCATTTGGTACGGGCACAGGTGGCATTGGTACATACACAGTCAGCCAGACCCAAACAGTTCCCACGTTGGGCGCATCTTTTACGGGTCAGATTGCATCCACCACGTTGAGTGCAACGGCTGTGGCAAGTGGCACTTTAGCGGTCAACCAGTATGTTTACGGGACAGGCGTAACTGCGGCAACCCAAATCACAGCGGTCAATACGTTTGCCTCTACCGGATCGTCTATTGCGGTCACCACGGGCATTCTGACGATTGGAACGTTGACCTCTGGGACGATTTCTGTGGGCCAAGTTCTGACGGGTACGGGTGTACCGGCGGGGACTCGAATAACCGCAAACATCAGCGGTTCTGGTAGCGGCTCGACATGGAACACCAGTATTACGACTGCGGTGGCAAGTACGGCAATCAGCGGCACAAGCTACACAGTTGACAAGACCCAAACGGTGGCATCTGTGGCGATGTATGCGTCTGTTGGGCAAACCATGTATGCCGAGAACTTCACCGTTCTGCCTAACTCGGATGGTGCGTTCTCTGGCGCTAACACCGTGGACATCGTAGACAATTATTTTGTATATGACCGGCCTGATTCACAACAATGGGGTGCGTCCAATCTGTTGTCGCCAATCTCTAGTTCTTTGAGTTTCGCCTCAAAGGATGGTGCGCCTGACAACTTGGTTTCTTTGATTGTTGACCATCGAGAGGTTTATCTTCTGGGTGAAAAATCATCGGAGGTGTGGGTCGATGTCGGAACAGCACAATTCCCCTTCCAACGCATCCCCGGAACAAGCACCCAACACGGTATTGCTTCAAAATTTAGCATGGCGCGTTTGGGCAATTCGTTTGCTTATGTATCGCGCAACGACCGTGGGCAAGCCCAGATTGTCCAGATGAATGGATACATTCCACAGCGGATTTCTACCCACGCTGTTGAGAATACCCTTGTTAACCAGACAATCAGCGATGCCTACGCCTGGACGTATCAGCTAGAAGGCCACGAGGTCTACGTCATTACGTTCCCAAGCATTGGGGACTATGGGTTAACTTGGGCTTATGACATTTCTACGGGAATGTGGCACAAGTGGCTCTATTTCAACAACGAGGGCCAATACGAACGTCACCGTGGTGCTTGTTCTGCTGTTTTCCAAGGCAAGGTGATTGTTGGCGATCACTCCAACGGATCGCTGTATTTTCTTGACAAGACAAACTACACCGACAACGGGCAATATACACGGCGTTTGCGCCGAGCCCCGCACTTGGTGTCTGACCTACAGCGCCAATACTTTGATGAGTTACAGATTCAGTTCCAACCGGGTGTTGGATTTACTGGTCTGTCGATCATCAAAAACAACTACATTGGCGAAAACGTCATCATCAACCCGGATCAGTTGTTCATTGTTGGGCCAAACGATTATTTCTACATTGGTCAAACCCAGACTGTCAACGCCCAAACCCCAACCACCACGCCCCAAGCCATGTTGCGCTGGTCAAATGATGGCGGGTCTACTTGGTCAAAAGAGTATTGGGTAGGCATTGGTCAGACAGGCCGATACAAGAACCGAGCGATTTGGCGGCGTTTAGGCATGGCGCGTGACCGTGTTTTCGAGGTGGTTGTGACCGACCCGGTAAAGGCTGTGATTGTGTCGGCTAACCTCAAGGCAAGTCAGGGGGATAACTGATGAGCAATGGCATCTATGGGTCAAGCCAAACAAACCCCTATCCCCAGAGTGAGTTTCTAGACGGGCAGAGCAAGCGTCCGACCAGGGCTTGGCAGCAGTTCTTTTTGAACTTGTTGAACTTCAGCAGTTCGACTACGGCAACCGCTGGGTCTGGAACGCTTCCCGCCGCCCCTGTTGGGTTCATCAATGTAACTGTGGACGGTCAGCAATACAAAGTGCCGTATTACAATGAATAACAGAGAACTTGCACTTGAAATGCTGTTTCTTTCTGTAAAAGAAAGGCTTAATTTTGGGTTTGATTTTTTTGTCAATTGTTTTAAGGATTGGGATGTTTTCCCATTGACTCAGAACGACAAAGTAATTGGCGCAGTCATTTTGAAGGATGCTGAAATCCACATTGGATATGGCGAAAAACCTAAAGGTTCAATCCTGAAACATCTAAAGCAAACATTGTTTGATGTTTTAGAAAAAAATGGGTTTGCCACAACGATGGTTTCAGAAACAAATCAGAATGGGTTGAAGTTTTGCAAACGTCTTGGATTTGTCGAGACAGAAAAGAAAAACGGCAACATCTACATGAAATGCGAGAGGTGCAATTATGCAAATTAACGGTCATCACAAGATATATCTAAGTCGTTCGCAAACACGCGCAATGAGTGCGTATGAGCCTATTGGCGATCCGCATGGCGGCGTTGCCTATGGCGAGCGAAATGATCCCGTTACTGCGGCGGTTGCAATTGGTGGGGCAACTCTTGCAAGCGGGTACATGGGTTCTCAAGCGGCAAAAAGCGCCGCCGAAACGCAAGCCAATGCTCAAAGAGATTCAATGGCTATGCAAAGGCAAATGTTCGACATTCAAAACGAACAGCAGAAGCCTTATCGAGAAGCAGGATATACGGCATTAGGTGACATTGCCGGGATGAAACCTTATTTGCAACAGCAATTTGGGCCAGAACAATTTGCCGCTGGCATGGACCCTGGATATGCGTGGAGACTTCAACAAGGCCAACGTGCTGCCCAACAAGCCGCAAACGTAGGCGGCGGGATGTTGTCAGGAAACACTCTGGCAGGACTTCAGGACTACACCCAAGGGCAAGCCTCACAAGAGTACGGAAACGCCTTTAATCGCTTCCAAACGCAACGATCCAACATTTACAACACCCTAGCCTCAATTGCTGGCTTGGGTCAAACTGCTGTTAATCAAAGCGGTCAAAACGCTATGGCGGCAGGTCAATCAATGGGCCAAAACCTTGCCAACATTGGAACGGCTCAAGCCGGTGGAATTGTTGGCGCAGCAAATGCTTTGTCTGGCGGCATTCAGGGCGCAGGTAATGCTTATTACATGAGCAACTTGTTAAAAGGGTCTGGTCAAAGTCCATTGACTAGTGGCGCACCTGCCGGTTATACCCCATCTGGTGGCGTTGTTGGCCCGGTTGATTATTCGCCAGCATCTGCGCCAGCGGCTACTGGCGGTCTTGGCTTGAAAATGGCATAAGGAATAAACATGGCTGAATTCACTCCTTTGGGGTCAATGGTCAAAGGGCCACAGGTCATGTCAATGGGCGACATGGTAAACATGGCGCGTGCTGTTCAGGCTTATCAACAAGCCGAGCAGATCAATCCGCTGGCTCTGCAAAAAGCACAGCAAGAAACCCGCACGGGACAGATTGCATTGGGTGTTACTGAGCAACAAGACTTGGAGCGTAAGAATATGCAAACATATTTTTCCGATCCAAACAATTTCCAAACGGATGGCCGAATTGATCTAAACAAGATCAACGCGGCTGTGCCTAAGATTGCTCCGTTAACTGGCAACGATTACATCAAGAAATTTACCGAAATTGGGAATGCCCAGACGCAAGCATTAAGCGCACAGCGGAATTTAACCAGAGATGCGCGTTCAATGATCGCATCTCGCTTTAGCGTGCTTGGTCGGGCTGGAATCCAAGAACCAAAAGCATACATTGCCGAAATGGAGTTGATGGCAAAAGAAAATCCAGATGACGTTGATTTGTTGAAGTCATTGGACGCCTACAAGAAGATTTGGAGCAACATTCCTGCGGGGCCAAACGTCCCTAGAGCAGCAATTGCAGGAAGTCAAATGTTGTTGAATCCCGCCGAGCAAGAAAGCGCATTTGCACCTAAACCTGGCACACTTAGCACCGGCGCAAGGGTTTTGGAGACTGTCACCACGCCAGGCGTTGCAGGTGGTCAACCGACCATTCGAGTTAGCAATCAACCATTGGCAACAACGGAACTGCCCCCCGGTTCTCGCATGGTTGACACCGGAAACAAAGACATCAACAACAATCCGATCTTTAACGTGTTTGACGAAAATGGCAGGGCTATTGGTCAAACAACCGTACCGGCGCAAGTTGCTCCTGGGCAAATGCCTGGCGCTACCCCGCAAGCACAGTCCTCAATGCCTGTTGCCCGTATGCGTCCCGGCGAAACCACGGACACGTTGCAAGCAGCGCAGAAGATTAAACTTGATGCGAATACAGCGGCGGGACAGGTTCCGTTGCAACAGTTCAACAACAATCAGATTATTAGTCTTGCTGATGATGTGATTGCAGGTAAGGGCGCTGGAAAGATTGGCGCTTTAACGGGTGGTTATGCTGGCTTGCCTTGGACTTCTGACAACGCAACCAACCTGAACAAATTGGGTCATTACATGGCTCTGCAAACGGGTTCATTGGCAAATTCTGCCGGTCTTGGTGGAACGGATGCAGGGCGCAACTTGGCGGGTGAAATGGTTGGCACAACCGAATGGACTGCTAAAGCCATCAAAGACACCGCCCGTGTTAACCGCGCATTGTCAACTGGAACGGAATTGTTCAATCGTGGCGTTACCGCTGAGATTGCCAAACAAAATAACGACCCGTTTGCGGCGCGTGATTTCCAGACCAAATGGGCTAACACGCTTGGAAATGAAGGCATTGACGCCATTCGGTTGTACGACTTGACCCGAAACAAAGACAAAGAAGGCATTAAGGACTTAGTTGATTCTTTGGGCGGCGTAAATTCCAAGAGATACCAGAGCATTTTGGGTAAACTGAAAGAAATGAATAAGTTGCTGGAAGGCAAATAATGGCTGACTTAATTGACCTTGACGCGATAACCTCCGCTGTTAATCAAGCCGTTGGCGGGAAAGCGTCAAAGGGCAAGTCCAGCGTTGACGATCTAAGTTCTGATTTCTCTGCCCGTGTTGCTCAAATGCAAGCGGCATACAAACAGCAATTTGGCAAAGACTTGCCGATTGTTAGTGGTCGCCGCACAACTGAACAACAACAAGAGTTGTACGAAAAACGAGGCTCAAGCAAATACCCTGTTGCAAAACCGGGCACAAGCCGACACGAAACGGGTGATGCAATTGACATCCCAAAATCTGTTCCAGACGCATTTTTGGCTCAGTTTGGCTTGCATCGACCAATCAAAAACGATCCGGTTCATGTAGAGATGATGCCGCAAAAGACCACGCCAAGTGAGCCGGGGTCTTTGCTTGACACGGGAGCTATTGATGCTCTTGTCAAAGATGTTTATGCCAACCCGCCTAAACAACAAACCAAGATCGGTAAGGCGGCACAAGGGGCGGCGGTTGATACTCTGAACACGCTATTCAAGGCAAAACGTGATCTGGGAGCAGCAACCGCATCATTGGCCGATATGACAATTGGCGGGATTATTCCTGGCGTTGCTGGGCCTGTTACCTATGCTGGCGCTAGAGCATTTGGCAAAACTCCAGAACAAGCGGCGCAACTTGAAAAGCAAGTGGTTGGAGCAACGGAAAGCCCATTTGGAAAACTTTTAGGCGTTACTCAAGAGCCAGCCTACAAAGGTGAAGCCTCTCGCCAGATCATGGACTTTATTGGTCAAAACATTAGCAAAGGTGCTGATTGGATTGCCCAAAAAACCGGCTTGCCTGTTGGTGATGTGCAGAACATGATGGGAACTGTGGTGGCTGGCGCAACGCCCGCCGTTGTAAAAACTACAGGAAAGGCTGTGCAAGCGGTTCAGCAAGCAATGCCTGAAGTTGTGCGCCCGACTATGGCTGACTTGAAAGCCCAATGGCAACAAAAAGCCGCGCAAACTCAACAAGGCCAAGCTGCGCCTGGAATGACAAGCATGGGTTCTGCCGCCGCTGTGCCAGAGAACGTGCTTAGAGGCAACATCGATGCGGCTGTTGCAAATGCTTCACCAGAATTGCAAGCACACGTTAAAACGCTTAACCCAAATGCGGTTGATTTGCCAGCACTAGAAACCAGGTCATTGGAAGAAAAACACGGAATCAATTTGACCCGTGGACAACGAACTGGTGACACCCAAACATACGCATCCGAATGGAACCGCCGAGGCGAAACTAGCACTTTGGGCGAACATTTCAACGATCAACCGCGCCAATTTAAGGCGGCGTTTGACAATACTATTCGCAGAAACGCCCCCGATATTTTTGAGACTGAACCTAGCGCAATTGGTCAGCTTGAAATAAACGCTTTGGCGGCAAAAGACAAGATCAGAACGGATGCAATTAGTGCGGCATACAAAGCATTGCAAGATGCCAACGGTGGACAGTTCCCGATTGACATTGGAACGCTTCAAGGCAACATCAATCAGAACCTTCTGAAGAATCTTAAAACCAATCACTTGTCATCAGCAATTGCATCCGACTTGGCTGAGTTTTATAAGAATCCCACGTTTGAATCTTATGAGGCATTGAGAACCAACCTTGCCAACGAAATGCGTTCTAGTTCTAATGGCAATGCAAGGGCTGCGGCTTACATCGTGCGAGACGAACTAGAAAGATTGCCTGTGTTTGGCGAAAACAGTACATCTCCGCAAGCCGTTCAATTGAAGGCATTGGCAGATGATGCTAGGAAATTGGTTCGTGAACGCCAAGCAATCATCAAAAGCAACCCCGCATATCGAGCCGCCATTGGTGAAGCCGCCGATTTGACGGAGGCAGTTTCAACTGGTGAGAGTTTGAGGGCCGATAAGTTCCACCAGAAATTTGTTAGCAACGCATCACCAGAAGCAATCCGCAGATTGAGGGCAGAAATTGCAGATGATGCTATGGCGTCCCAAGCAATGACTGCTGGCGAGTTGCGTGTTGCTATGCGTAAAGCCGGTCTTGCCACGGATGTTCCTGACTTGAATCCAAAAACATTATCAAATTACATCTATGACAATAAAGCCCGACTGCAAGAAGCATTAGGGCCAGAAGCCATGCAAGACCTAATGGAAATTGCGGCGCTTTCTAGTAAAGTTGGAATGCCTAAATCTGGCACGTTCAATTATTCAAACACATTTAGTTCGCAACTTGCAGAAATGGCTAAACAAGGTCTTGCAGGGGCGGCTGAAGCAAAATTGGCTACCATGACAAGTGGCGCATCTATTCTCCCTGTCTCTGCGGGTAAGCAATGGATGCAAAAGATGAACAAAGAGGGTTTTGCGCGTGAAGCCGTAAACCCATACGCAGGCTTGAGTAAGGAAAAATAATGGCTGTCAATCTCGCACCAATCGGCAACGGACAACAGTTCTTTGACAACACCGGCCTTCCTTTGGCTGGTGGCTTGCTGTACACCTATCAAGCCGGGTCATCTACCCCGTTTAGCACCTACACGACCATCTCTGGCAACGTGCTGAACAGCAACCCGATTGTCTTGGGTACTGACGGACGCCCTCCCAATGAGATTTGGCTTACCTATGGGTATTACTATAAGTTTGTCCTGACCGATAGCACCGGGACTGTAATTGGCACATGGGACAACCTTTACGGGTTTATTGGTACGGCATCGGCAACTGGTGCAACCATCCCCGCTGGTTTGATTTCGTTGTGGTCTGGTTCTATTGGTTCAATCCCGGTTGGCTGGTATCTGTGTGACGGAACGAACGGAACGCCTGATCTGCGTGACAGGTTCATTGTTGGGGCGGGTACAACCTACGCTGTGACTGCTACGGGTGGCTCTGCTGATTCTGTTGTTGTAAGCCACAACCACACGGCAACATCTGTTGTTACTGACCCAGGCCACAGACACGGTGTTGGTTATGTAAGCAACGTGGACACATCTGGTGGCGTTTATAGCTTGTCATCTAGTAGCACAGCAGTTATGTCATCAACCGCAACCACCGGAATAACGGTTGCAACAACCAACACGGCTGCTGGTGTTAGCGGGACAAACGCAAACCTTCCACCGTATTATGCTTTGGCCTACGTTATGAAAGGGTGATGATGGACGCCCAAATCATATTTAATGCCGTGGTTGGTATTGCTGCCTTCTTTGGCGGGTGGACGCTTAACAGCATCACCAAAGCCATTGAACGGCTTGATTCAGATGTGCGAATGATGCCTCACACCTATGTCTCGAAGGAAGATTACCACCGGGACATTGACGAGATCAAAGACATCTGCAAACAAATCTTTTCCAAGTTGGACAACAAAGCAGACAAGTGATGGACTTATTTGACATTCTTGCCAAAGGCTGGCCCATGTTGCTGGCAATCATCACGCTCATCATTGTTTTGTCAAAACTTGATTTGCGTGTTGCTGTTTTGGAGGAGAAGGTCAAAACCTTGTTTGATTTGCTGAACAAAAAGGCAGAAAAATGAATTGGGCAGATGTTCTAAAAGCAGTAATTCCCGTCATTGTGGCTTCTCTTGCCTGGTTGCTTGGGCAAGTGTCTGACTTTTCTTTGCGCTTAACCAAGATTGAGGGATCAATGCCAGCGTTGATTACCAAAGAAGGCGTGCCAACAGATAGCCCAATCTCTGCTGAACGGCGTCATTCGCTAAAAGAGGAAATTTATCGGGACATTCACCAACTTCAAGTAAAAGTTCAGTTGCTTGAAGAACGCGAAAAAATGGGGAAAAAATGATGTTAGATGCTTTGCTTAATGTTGGTGGCAAGTTAATTGACAAGCTAATTCCTGACCCAGAAGCAAAAGCAAAGGCGCAATTAGAACTTGCCAAACTAGCCCAGGATGGCGAACTTGCGCGGATGGCAAACGACTCTAAGCTATTCGAGGTAGAACAAACAAACGTATCAGACCGCTGGAAAGCCGATATGAGTAGCGACTCATGGCTTTCTAAAAACATTCGCCCTATGGCTCTTGCGGCTATCTTTGTGGCTTATTTCTTGTTCACCATGATGTCTGCTTTTGGCTACAACGCCCAAGAAAGTTACGTCCAATTGTTAGGACAATGGGGACAGATCATTTTCTTGGCTTACTTTGGTGGTCGCACCGTTGAGAAGCTGGCAGACATGAAAGGCAAAAAGTGAACCTTTCACCTCATTTCACCCTAGAAGAACTGACGCACACGGATCACCGTGAGTTTGACAACACCCCTAATGATTCAGAGAAAAATAACCTTAAACGGCTGGCAGACTTTCTTGAGCAAGTCAAAGAAGTCTTGGGTGGGAAACCCATCATGGTCAATTCAGCATTCCGCTGTAAACAAGTCAATGATGCTGTGGGGTCTAAAGATACTTCTCAGCATCGGCTCGGCTGTGCTGCTGACATTCGGGTTCCCGGCATGACGCCAGATGAGGTGGTCAAGGCGGTGATTGCCTCTGGGATTGGCTACGACCAAATAATTCGGGAATTTGACCGTTGGACGCATATTTCCGTTCCCAACACAATTACCGACACACCGCGCCGACAAGCCCTTATCATTGACAAAACCGGAACCCGTATTTACAAGGAGTAATCATGGCAACCAAAATGACTATTGCACGCGCCAAAGCCCGTATTGAAGAACCACGCGAATATGTGATTGAAAAAGAGCATATCAAAGAAGCACGCAAGATTGCTGCTTTAGAGAAAGAACTCAGGGCACACGAGAAAATGCCTATGGATCGCGCTCACCCGCAGGGAGGTTCACAAAAGGACGCCCCCTTACCCGCAATGCGTAAGTACTGATCTGTAAACGGAATCTCCTTGGGCCACAAACCCGCAGTTGCCAAACTCTGGAGAGTTTTCAGGTGGGCCTGTTCCCACCTGTTTTTTCGCTCCTCTTTGGACAACTCCTTACCCTGGTCGATCTCATAGTGACACCAGAAGCAAAGCGCGGCTATTTCGTTGTCGCTTGCCTTTATTCCCCGCCCCTTCCCGCCGCCCCAATTGCTGTGAGCCGCCTGGACTTGCTGGCCTGACCCGCACCATTGACAATCCAGACCAGCCACCAGCTTTAGGAGTTTTTTGCTCCTGACGTATTGGGTTTTGGGGAATTTCATTCGTGGGACTTTATCTGTAACCTGGCGCTAGCCTGACGGGTTCGGAAAATCTCAATGTCCAAACGATGGCTTTCAAGTTCCCACTTTAAGGTTTCCTCAACCTCCACGGCCTCCTTGATTTCCTGTAATAGCTTTTTGTATTCAGGGTCGCACAAGGCTTCACGCTCCTGGGCGTTTGCTGCCTCGATTCCCTTGGTAAGCGCATCTTTCATCAAAATGGCTTTCTGAACCCTTCTGTATTCCTCGAGGTACGTCCTGCGCCCCTTTGCCTGACCGAATCTAGGCGCTTTCTCTCGGATGGATTCTGCGGCTTTTTCGGGGCTCATGTGTTCTTCTCCTTGAGTTTGGCTTCGATGGCTCGCGCAAATTCTTGCGAACTGATGTATCTCTCGCCGTTGCGCTTCAAAGCAGTGATCTCCTCCTCCGTCAGCCCAACCCATTCACGCTTTTCAGCCTGCTCTATGGCTTGGCGTAGGGATGTGATGGATTTACTAATTTCATGCTTTGGTTTTGTGTCAGTTTCTAGCACCAACTCCAACGCCTCCAGCGCCTGTTTCATTGCGATGATGCTCATGTGTTCTTCTCCTTGAGTTTGGCTTCGATGGCTCGGGCAAAATCCCTAAACTCGGTTACGTCAAACTCGTTGTGGCAGTAGGGCATCAACTGATCTATTTCCTCGTTAGTCAGGGGCTTTCTTTTTTCCGCAAGCAAAGCGACAAAACGCTCGACTTTCTTCATAGTCGGATGCCATCCAAAAACTCCTTGGGACTCCTCTTTTAGCATCTCGGTTTCTGCCAATAAATCTATCAGTTGTCCCGGGGTCATGTGTTTTTCTCCTTCAAAGAATTAGTCACATCTTTTATGAGAACCTTCAGTGCTGGCATCTGGTCGTAACTAGGCCACCAACTAGCAAGTGCTTGTATTTCCTCATCCGTCAGCCCAACCCATTTACGCTGTGGTTGTGGGGTGGTGTAAAGGGGAACAGTTGGTGTGTCACCAAACTCTGACCTCTTAAATCCAACATCGTGACTACTCATCCACGCCACCGGCTCCTGCTTCTCAGCCTGCTCTATGGCTTGGCGTAGGGATGTGATGGCTTCTTCTTGAATAATGCGTAACATGGGGCTTGATGGGGCGTCCAACGCCTCCAGAGCCTGTTTCATTGCTTCTATGCTCATAACTTGATGAACTCCATATCTTCCCACTTGCACACGGGTTCTTCTTTGCACATGATGACGAATCCATCAATGTCTGCGTCACCTCCAATGCTTTGAACCTCATATCCATAATCACCAACCTGAATGACAACAGGAGCATCCGGGTTTATCAGTTCACTTTTGTCTATCCATTTGCTGTGTTGCCACTTATCTTCTACCTCCATCATGGTTGCCATGATTTGACGCATGGTTTGAGACTTAAAAATCATTGCGGGTTCTCCTCATCTCCAAAATCCATCTCTTGTGGGTGCTCAATGTCATCATGCACGATGACACCATGTTCATCTGCTGGTAGAAACCTGCCGCATATCACACAGTAGTAGCCCTCTTTCATTGCTTTTATGCTCATTCGTCATCCTCCTCATCTTCACATCTTTCGCAACCGGGATGGTCTGGATCACGGCAATCATGGGCAGACATCAGCCGATAGTGGCGTTTCTTTTCCCACCAAACCAAGGCTTTCAATTCTTCTGTTTCGTCATTTACCACGGCGCGTCCTCCGCATCTGATGGGTACTTTGGCCCCTTGGGTTCTTTGTAAGGGGGTAACGGAAAGGGTGGAAAAGGCCAATTACTCACGTTTCATGCTCCTGATAAAAACGGCAAAACTTGCCAATGTGTTCGGGCCAAAAGCCTTAAATTGCTCAATTGCTTGGGCAATCTCCTCAATCGTTCTATTCCGTACTTCCGTCTCATACGGGTTTAGATCAATCTTTTCGCTCATTCCAGCTCCTCCTTAACCATGATGTCAACGCCTGGCTCACTTGAATACACTTTTGTGCAATGCAACGAAACAATCTGAGAATCGTCCTTAAAAACCACCCCATTCATGCCATCCAAAAGGGATTTGGCAAGGTTGTCGATGTCTGGCTTCTTAATTGGCTTCTCCAAGCCCTTTAAACAGTCCTCTGTGCGCTTTTTGGAGTGCGACTTAGGGATGGGTAGCCTGATGTATAAATAAACGCCCACAGGGGTTTCTATGGGTTCGTTCGATCCCATGGCGTTTTGGGAGGTCAGGCGAACATGATCCTCATACGTCCGGGTTCCCTTATCGGTGTAGGACTGGACGATGCCGTTGAACTGACGGAATCGGGGGCGTTTTTTGGGGACGGGCGTGCCCTCAACGTGAAAGTGAACCATAAAAGTCATTTGTTTAGCCTGTTCATTCGTTGTCTGAGATCAAAGGCGGCATCGTCACCGCGCAACCTTCTGATGTGGTTAATGGTTCTGTCCCACCATATCCGGGCATCGTTCGGGCCAACCTCTTTGGCTTTCTCCCGGTATCTCTTGATCCATTCCCGGGCTTCTGCCTCGCGTATGAATTCCAAGGTCGCCGGTGACGAGTAGGGCGAGGTTGACTTTGTATTGCGGGGTCGGGATGCCATTTTTTGCTCCGTCCAAAATCAAGTGTGCTTCTGCGTTGGTCATGTGTTTTTCCTTAAAACAACAAAGGTTGAGTTTTTACTTTGTTTCCTGCGTCATATCTTTTCGACTCACCTTTGGGGTAAGGCAAAACTTCATATTGCAAGTCGTTCAAAAGTTGTTGTTTTTCTTTTTTATTGCCAACAAAAAACACATATCGATGTTTTGCACTTCTTCCCATGCGATTTTCTTTGTCGCCTTTGTTGTGCCTAGAGTGTTTGCCATCTTCACCAGCCATGTCGGTTCTTTCTTTTGTTGTTCCCGTAAAAAGAAAATTGCAAGCCTGGTAGATGTATCCAACATGATTCTGGGCTGTATCGGCATAACTAACAACAATGGTCGATGGTGGCAACATTCTTAAACTTTGACCAACTAAAAAACTTGTTGCGTTTTTTGTGTTTGTGTCCACACACAATCGGTTTAGTTCTATCACTTTGTCTTTGTTTTCTTTGCCACAAACACCCATGCAAAGAAATGGTGATGCTGGCATTCCGTAAGTGCAAATCCCAACCAGCAAATCATCTTCATACAAACCAAATGCGTAAGAAATTGATGGCATACGTTTGGCGTAGTGTCGTTGCATGATCCAGGGCTCTGCCTCAAAGGTTTTTATTGGCAAAACTTTCATGCTCCTTTCCTCAATGCCGCCATCTTTGCCAAAACTTCTAGGGACGGAGGGGCGGCTCTTTTCCTGTCCTCATCCAACTTGACCAAAGCCGGGTCGCGTTCTTTGGTTCCGGGTACTGTGGTTCTGGCAATGTCAGCAGGTGCAACCTTGGGCGCATTCTGTCGGCGTACCCAATTGCGCCATGTGGCCTCCCAATCGGTCTTAACGCCTTTCTGACCGGGTTGGGCAATCCAGTAGTCCCGGAATTGCTCCCAAACGTCAAAGGCAGAAAGTTCGGGGCGGGTTTTGATGCAAAACGAACACCATTCTTCTGGCAAAAGAAAATTTGGGTCTAGGCGCGAACCGCGCCGATTGTTCTGCCTCTCCTCTTTCTCTGTCTCTCTCTCTGTCTCTAGTAGATCGTGTTGATACACATCTGATATCACGGCGATATCATCTTGATCCAACCAATGAGACAACTTAGAAACGCAATCTTTAGTATCCTTTTCCGACATTCTTAGCCTAAAAGCCAAGGTTTTTGTGTCGGGTAGATTGCCATCATACTCGCTAGCAATCAGCCAGCACATGACTAGCACTTTGCTAGCGCGAGCGTCTAGTTCATGCCATTCGATGTCATCAAGAATGTCTCGGTACAGCTTAATCCAAGGCGGTCTGCGATCCTTGAAATGCTGAAATTTAGACCAGTTTTTGATCTTCATGTCGCGTCCAAACGCCGTCCTGAAAAGAAACCAACGGCAGGCGGGACGGATTCGCTTTTCGGTGGGATAGCTACCCCCCACCTAGCCGGGTTTCAAAAAACTATACCATCAAATTCCGCAACC
>JACCDY010246658.1_pt1 | contig 35875 bp, 12 predicted proteins | sample 7446391 | NCBI WGS metagenome assembly JACCDY01 (sample SAMN15323451, study PRJNA562643) | freshwater metagenome | isolation source: river surface water | place: USA:Blue River Watershed | collected 2017-08-18 | reverse complement strand
TTGACAACTACGACCGATCTTAAAGTAGATTGGTATTCAACCCATGAGATCCTTCCGTTCCCTCTCCACCGGCGACCAGTTGGCCAAACACCTGCGCGAGGAAATCCTCAGCGGTCGACTCACGGGAACGATGCCCGGCAGCAACCAATTGGTACAAACCCTCGGCGTGCACTCGGTGGCGGTCAACAAAGCCCTCCAACAACTGGAGCGCGAAGGCCTGCTGATCCATCAAGGCCGCCGCCGCAAGCGACTCATCGCCCCCATCGGCAAGCCAGCCAACAGCAGCCTGCGCATCGGCTTCCTCCACTACGACGTTCACAATGAACTGCGGCACGATTCGTTGCTGGTCAGACAAGCACTGATCGACGCCGGCCACTCACCGGTGATGGCTCCAAAAACCATGTTCGATCTCGGCATGAGCACCGAGCGCATTGCCAGACACGTGAAGTCCGTCGATGTCGATGCCTGGGTTGTCTGCGCCGGCTCTACCAAGACCCTGGAGTGGTTCTCACAATACGAGATTCCGACCTTTGCCTTGTATGGCCGCTTCAATCAAGTGGCACTCCCCGCCATGGGCATCCGCAAAATCCATGTCGACCAGATGATCATCAAGCGCTTCGTCGATCTCGGCCACCGGCGCATCGTCTGGCTGGCTCGCGAAGAACGGCGCAAACCGCATTACGGCGAGGCAGAATGCGCTTTCCTCGAACATCTGGAGTCGCACGGCATCAAAACGGGACCCTACAACATCCCCGACTGGGAGGAAACGCGCGGCGGTCTGGCCAATGGCATCGACCGCTTGCTGCGGCATACGCCGCCGACCGCCATGATCATTTGCGATCCGGTGCTTTTTCACGCCATACAGACCCACCTCAGCTACCGCGGTTTCAAGTCACCGGATCAGATCTCGCTGTTTTGCAACGACTACGCGGAAAGCTTCGGCTGGACCACCCCCTCCATCGCCCACCTATCGTGGGACCACCGCCCCATCATCCGCCGAGTGCTGCAGTGGGCCACCAACCTGACCGAAGGAAAACAGGACATGAAGCAGAGCTTCATGGATGCCAAATTCGTCGACGGAGATTCAATCGGGCCGGCACCGCGCTAAGCGGCTCAGCCCGGAACCGGGGCTGTCCGCGCCTCATGCCGTCTCCGCCTTGTCGGCCTCATCCGCGGTCTGTTCCGCCCGCTTGTAAAGTCGGTAGCAAAGCATCAATCCCGCAGGTGTCAGCGAGGCCATCAAGCCGATCCACACCCAGACCATCAGGTGGTTCGGGTAGCTCAACGCCCCTTCAGGCACGTAGGTCTTGAGCAACCAGCCCGACATCGGACCAGCAATGAACTTGGCGCCGAAATACGGCAGATAGGAAAGCGCGATGTAGGACCCCTCGCGGCCCCGCGGAGCCACCTCGGCCATGAACTGGGTCAGGCGCGGCGACCAGATCGCCTCGCCGATGGTGAAGATTACGAAGAACAGGATGAGCGAAAGGTAGAACGGCATGCGATCCTCCACCGGCACATCCAACCAACGGTCGAAAATCAACTCACCCAGCGGCGTGTCGATGAACGGCACGAACCAGGCTTCCGGAAGCAAAGCCAGGAACACCGCTGCCACCGAGACCGCACTACCGATCAGCAACATCCAGTATGACGACACCCGCTTGGTCACCAGACCGAATAATGGCACCAGAAAGACGATGAGCACCGGGTTGAGCACGCCCCAGATGTTGCCGACCTTCGCCCCTTCACCGAACACCCGAATGCCGTAAGTCGGGAACGTGTAGTGGAAATGATAGAAAACCAGACGCACGAAGACGAGAAGCCCGATCAGAAGAATGAAAATCCAGAATGCCTTCTCGCGGAACACCCGCGACATCTTCTTCGCGGTGTCCAGACCGGCCTGTCGGGTCAGCTCCCAGACGGTCTGCAACGAGAACGGCTTCTTCTCCACCTTTTCGGGTATACGGATCTTGCCATCATCATCCACCTCGACACCGTCGCGCATCAAACTGATGGCAACCAGATCCGGAATCGTCAGGAAAAAGCCCACGGCAAAAATGATCTGGTAGGTGGAGATATCCCAGCCGACCAACGGCAACACATGGGTCTGCCCGTCACCGAATGCGCCGCGCACGGCATCGAAAATCCAGCCACCGATCGCCCAACCGACATTCATCAGGGTGTAGAACATCGCGAAACCCATCGCGGTGGCTTCGCGGCTGGTGTAGACCTTGATGCCAACCGACAACACAGGCCCCGTGATCGCCGTGCCGAATGCCAGCGGAATGAATCCGAGCAGAGTCACCAACAACAGATTCTCGGTGAACGGCATGAACACACGCGAGAGCAGCAGGAAGTAGCAACCGATCAGCAGCGTCTTCTTGATGCCGATGGCATCACAGACCGCACCCACCAGCACCATCATCAGCGTCATGCTGATCGACCAGGCGCCGATGTAACTGCCGGCCTGCATGTCGGTCAGGCCGACATCCTTGTGCAAGTAGAGCACAAAGGCCATGTTGGCCGCTCCGTAGGCTGAATACTCCGTCACCTTGGTGAAGAACATCAGGTAGAGCTCGCGCGGGCTACCCTTGAGCCCCTTGACGTAGCCCCAGATGATCCAGACCAGAGCCAACCCGAGACCGATGCCGCCGATCAGGATGAACCAGTCGATACCGTCGGCACGTCCCGCATTGAACCGATCCAGCAAGCCTTCCTTGACCGCAACGGTTGGCGCCTCCGCGGCGACGGTCTCCACCAGGACCGCTTGCTCATCCGTGTCATCCTCCTCGTTCTGCACCCCCTGCAGCAGGCCCGGCATCAGGCAAAGCCCAAGCACCAAGGCAGTCGCCATGATGGCAACACGCCGTCCCAGTCGATGAATGATCCATTTACGCATGATTCATGAGCCCGCTCCCCGGGCGAAGGCCTAGTCCTAGGAGTTCAACGCAGCCCCGGCAAGGTAATCCGGCCGCTCATCCGCCGTCAGAAGTAGCGGTTTTCGCCTTCTTCAGAAACGGCAGGATGCCGAGGAACACCAAGCCGAACAAGGTGTCCACCAGCATGATCTGCCACATCGGCCAATTCCACTCCTTGGTCGACAAGGCACGCCCCTGCCAGAAGTTGGCAAAAGCCGCGGACAGATTGCACATCGCCATCAAGGCGGTGAAATGGGTTCCCGCAATCTTCGGGTTCACGATGTCCATGAAGAAGGCCGTGCTGATGCCATACCTCAGACCATTGAATACCGAAAACACCATCGACGCAATCCACCACATCCCGATCAATTCCTCCTGCCGCGGCCACTGACCGTCGACACCTGCTGGCGGATGATCCCAGCCGGCAATGCTGAACTGCCAGCCCATCCACAATCCCGGCAGCACCGAAAGCGCGGAAAACAAGCCCAAGGTCAAACGCCGCCCGAAGCGGTCGGAAAACCAACCGCCGGCCATGCAGCAAGGCACCCAGACCAAACTACTCACCAGGTTCAGTTTGGCGACCTCGTCATCGCTCATCCCGATCTGCGGAGCCACCAAGGTCGAGAGCGCCATGCACAAGGCCATTCCGCCCATCGGCAACAAGGCGATCAGGAATCCCAGACGGCCTTTCGCCGTGCCGATGATCGTCCTCCCCACTGTCATCAGATACTCGACGATCTGATCCTTCACCGCCTGCCATCCGGCATCTCCGGGATGCGGGGCGATCAAGTCCCCGTCCGCCATCTCGCGGGCGGCGGATTTCTCACAAATGAAGGTGATCACTCCGATCAGGATGGCGAACAGCAGCAGCGGGACAATCAAGCTGGCCGCGCCGAAACCACCGAGAACCCCCTTGAGCACCAGCACCGCGGAACCGCCGATGGCGGCACCGACCTGCGCACCACCAAACATGATTCCGTTCGCCAAGCCGCGCTCATCCTCCTTCAGGACCTGACAGGCCAAGGCATCGATCGCCACATCCTGGGTGGCCGCAAAGACGTTGTGAACGATCAACAAAGTGGTGAAAAAGCCCATGCCGATCACGGCCCCGTCGCCAAACTGGGGCATCCTGAGCATCGCCAGGCACAAGGTGAGCAGCATGCCGACCTGCGCCGCAACGATCCACTGCTTGCGCGCACCGAAGCGCCGGAAATGCAGGTTGTCGACAAACGGCCCCATCAGGAACTTCCACGCCCATGGCAACATGATCAACGCGGCAAAAGTCCCGATCGCCGCATCATCCATGCCTCGTCGCTTGAACTCCATGGTCAGGGCGACCGTGCTGAAGCCCTGCGGCAACCCTTCACTGACATATAGCACGCCGAATGCCGTCAGTCGGCCGCCCTTGGTCTTGAGAAGATTCATGCGATGGGGAAAGCACCCCATACGCCATGATTGCCCGAACCTTGTCACGCCAATCCTTGAGGCACTTGGCCTACCACCCGCAGTCTTGTCTAGGTCTGCCACCAGCAGCCTTGCGATGGCTTGCCATCCCTGGCTTTAGCGAAGGATGGTGGCCCGAGCCGGATTCGAACCAGCGACACGCGGATTTTCAATCCGCTGCTCTACCAACTGAGCTATCGGGCCATAACCACCTGTTCGGCGGGCCGGAAGTAAGAGCGGAGGGGCCGGATTTGACAACCGGAAAATCAACGATTTTCAATTTTCCCCGGGGGGCCTTGGTGGCCTGTTCCAGCACCCTGGGCCCACGCGGAGGCCCAACCCTCACTTGAGGAACACCTCGCGCGGCCGGGCACCATCGGCAGGGCCGACAATCCCCCGTTGTTCGAGGATGTCGATCATCCGGGCCGCCCGGGTGTAGCCGAGGCGCAGCCGCCGCTGCAGCAGCGAGGTACTGGCCTTCTGCTCCTGGCGCACGACCTCAATGCACTTCATGATCATTTCCTCGTCCGCCTCGGAGACATCCTCTTCATCGTCACCGTCATCGCCGCTGATCGAGGCATGAATATCCGTCTCGAAGCGCGGCTCACCCTGGGCCGCACAATGGTCGATGATGCGCTCGACCTCGGCATCGGTGACAAAAGCGCCCTGGGCCCGCTCCAGCTTGGCCGAACCCGGCGGCAGATAGAGCATGTCGCCTTTACCGACGAGCTTCTCCGCACCCTTGGTGTCGAGGATCACCCGCGAATCGAGCTGCGAGGACACCTGGAAGGCGATGCGGCTCGGAATGTTCGCCTTGATGATGCCGGTCACCACGTCCGCCCGCGGCGTTTGCGTGGCGATGATCAGGTGAATACCTGCCGCCCGCGCCTTCTGAGCAATACGGGCAATGCACATTTCGACATCGGCCGGCGCCGTCTGCATCAGGTCGGCCAACTCGTCGATCAGGACAACGATGTAGGGAAAACGGTCGGGAATCTCATCCTCCGCCATCATCCCGAGATCCAACTCGTCAGGATCCGCCTCCGGGGCAAGTTCGCCGGACTCGAGGGCGGCAGCAATCGATTCAATCGCCTCGTCGTCGACTTCCTCATCTTCCGGTTCCTCCTCGACCACGGGCTTGCCGGCCGGCGCGTTCTTGCGCGGACGGTTGTTGAAACCATCGAAATTCCTGACCCCCTCCTTGGCGAAGATCCGGTAGCGCTTCTCCATCTCATTGACCACCCACTTGAGCGCCGCCACCGTCTTCTTCGGATCAGTCACCACCGGCACCACCATGTGCGGCAGGCGATTGTACATCTGCATCTCGACCACCTTGGGATCGACCATGATGAAGCGCAGTTCATCAGGACCGAACTTGAACAACATCGAGGCAATGATCGAATTGATGCAGACCGATTTGCCCGAACCGGTTGCACCGGCCACCAGCAAGTGCGGCATCGCCGCCAAGTCACCGATCACCGCCTTGCCATACACATCCTTGCCCAAGGCCAGCGGGATCTTCTTCTTGGCGGAACGGAAATCCGCGTCATGCAACAACTCGCGCAAGGGCACGGCCACCTTCTGCGAGTTGGCGATCTCGATACCCACCGTATCCTTGCCGGGAATCGGCGCCAGGATGTTGATCCGCTCCGCGCAGGTCGCCCGCGCCAAGTCCGGCTCCAACTGCGAGATCCGCGACACCCGCAGGCCGGTCGACGGATAAATCTCATATCGGGTGATCGTCGGGCCGCGGGTGATGTCACCCGGAGTCACCTCAATGCCAAATGCCTTGAGCGTGTCGACGATCACCTTCTGGGTCGCCAGCAACTCATCGCGGTTCGCCTCGGGCGCATCCGCTTCCTCGGTCTTGTCCAACATGTCGAAGCCGGGCAATTCGTAATCCTCGAAAGCGGAAACCGACAGGAACTGATGGGCCGGCTTCTTGCGCTCGAACGGCTTACTGCCCGGTGCCATCTCCATCTCGGCGCGACGTTGCGAGGCATCGATGATCTGCGGCGCCGGAGTATCCAGTAGCGGCAGCATCGTCTGAGCCTCTTTTTTCTCCTCCTTCTCCTCGGCCTTGACCATCGCCTCGCGCTCCTTGCGCCTGCGCTCGCGCTCCTTCTCCTTCTCGGCCAGCAATTCCGCCTCGCGGCGGGCGATCTTGCCAGCCTCGTGACGATCCATCCGCCACTCACGGAACTTCCGCCACAACAACTTCACGCACTCCTTGGCAAAACGGATCGGCTGCTGACCGGTCAACAAAATCAACGCCACCACATAGGCCGTCAGCGTGACAATCATCGTCCCCACCCGCCCGAGCAAACCGACCAACACAAAACCACCAAGCCCGTCACCAATCACCCCGCCCGGACTGTTGCCGATGTTGCAACGTTCCGCCCACCCCATGAACAGGACATCGGCCGCATCCAAAAAGGCCGCACCGGACAACAACAGCACCGTGAAGCCGATCACCGAACGCGGCCAGATCCGACCGTCATAGGCCAACTTGACCACCCCGAACCAGATGAAGCCAACCGAGATCAGGAAACCCGCCGCCCCGAACAACAGGATCTGCAGAAAACCCAGCACGCCGCCAACCGGACCGATCAGGCTCTCCCCCTTCACCCCGGACTTGCCCGAGAAGGCCTCAAATATCCCCCAGCGCGGCAAATCCGCCGGACTGTAGCGCACCAGCGACAAGAGCAAAAGAAGACCGCCGGCGATCCATAGGATCCCGGTGATCTCGTTGGTCCAGCGCGAGGGCTTCTCCTCCTCACCGCGCTTCTTGTTCCCGTAGTTGGCCATGTCTCGACTGCAGGCACAGCATCCCCCGACTGCCGCGCCGGGGCAAGATTGTTTTCAAGGGCCGGAAAATCAGGAATTCCTAAGGAAAATGGGGGGCTGGACCCATAGGACCCATAGGACCTACTGATATTCCAGCACCGCCGTGGCCGTGCAGTCCTGGTCGGCCGTAAAACGCACCCAATAGGCCGAAAACGCCTCGGGGAAATCAAACCGGCTCGCTTCGGTGCCCGCCGACAAACTGCGGTAGGTCTGCCAATAGCCGTCACCGGTCAGGTCAACCTCCAGCTTCACTTTCACCTCCTTCGATGCCCGCAAGGTCAGGGATTTCCGGTCATAGCCGGTCATCAGGTAGGGATCAGACGCCACCCCTGCCTTCACCTTGCTGTCCTTCCATGGCCCACCGATGCCCACCGGCTTGCCTAGCTCCCAGAGGTCATCGATGGCTCCCACCCATAGCGCCGTCTTGCCATCGTCCGAGTGCACCACATGGGACCCCTGCGCCCCCTGCTTCACTCCCGAAAGCACCCACAATCCACGATACGAGCAGAAATCATGCACCAGCTTGTCGTGACTGGCGACCGGCCGCAATTTGGCAAAGCCCCCGGCATTGCGCGCCGGCAATTCGTAAAACGTGCCCGCCGCATGGAACAGGTCGCGCTCGGTGGCCACCTCACGAGCGACCCGGTAAGCACCCAGCGGATGCTCGACCACGCCGGCCGGCGGCAAGGGCAGACGCCAACGCAGGCCATCGTCATCCACAAACAGCACCGACGCCGGATCCACCTGCAACACCTTCTTTGGAATCGCGGTGTGCTCCTTCATCTCGGCAAACAATGCCGGATCCTCCTTGCGCGCCAGCTTGAGATCCGCATCGAGTTCATAGTAACCGATAGCCTGTCCTTTGCCATCCACCGCAGCAAATCCCAGCGTGCGGCGATTGCCACCCAGCGCACGTATCAACCCACCGGTCAGTTCCTGCCCCTTCACTGCCAGACCTTCGAAATCCGCAGTGCGCTCCGCCTCACGCGCCTGCCGATAACTGAACACCGCCGAAACACTGCCAATGTCCTCGGTGCTGATCAGACGAATCCAAGCAGCCTTCTGCTCGGGCTTATATTCCACACAGGCGTAATCCTTGACGTCCACATCCGACAGACGAGTCCATTGGCCATCACCCTTCACGTCCACCTCGACATGGAAGGTCACCTTCGTCCCTTTGTCGTGCGCCAGATGCAGCACCCGATGCTCGTAACCGGAGAACAGATAGGGATCGGACACCTCGCCTTGCTTCACGGCATCCCTCATCCACACCGCTCCACGTCCGATCGCCGGTCCCAGTTTGTCGATCTGCTCGCGGTTGACGAACCACAGATTCGATTGCGACTGCGGCGCAGCGATCTCACCCTTGGCCTTGCGCTTGTTCAGGAACTCCGACTTAGCGGTGTCGTCGCAGCCGAACACCAGGCGACCATCCCAGTAAGCGAAGTCGCCGATGACTTTCAGGTAATTCGAGCGCGGTGCGATTCCCGCAGATGACTTTGGCGTGAATGTTTTCGGGAAGCGCCAGAAAGTGCCGTGCATGGTCATCAGGTAATCCTCCTCGCCGATCTCACGGATCCGCGGCCATTCGGTGTTCCAGCCGTGGGCACCGTCATAGCTGTGCGAGCCCTTGGGCAAGCGGTAGAAACTCCAGCCGGTGTCAGGCATGCGCACGCCCAGGATCAAGGAACGGTAATCCCAACCCACCGCCCAGATGGGATCGGTGGCAGGATTGGCGCTGCCGTAAATGCCACCGGGGCCTGTCACTTCCGTGAATTGATTGCGCCGGACAATCGTCCACTTGTCCGCCTTGCCATCCCACTCGGCCAGCACGCCGGAAGATGTCTCCGGCTTGGTCTTGGCGTCGTTGCCCCGTTCACCGTTGTTAGAATACACATAAACGCCCTGACCGGAATAGAAGCCCTTGCCATGGTAGCCGGGAAGATCCGCCTTGCGCGGGCTGCTTGCCATGGCCTCATCCCCCCACAGCTCATTGACCGCAAGTGTCTTGAGATCCACCTCGTAAATCCCCTCCTCCATCGTCGCATACAGGATCCTACCTGCAGGATCAGTCAAATGCCGTGCATTGCCCGTCAGACGACCAAACATGTCCTTCCAGTGGATCGTGCGCACGTTGCGCTGCTGATCAATGACGTAGGGGCCAATCAGCAACTGACCGGTCTCCCTGTGGATCATCCGGTTCGCCGGAGTGCCACCAATCGATTCAGGCCGAACCACCTGCTGCAAGCCGGGTGTGATCTCATACAACTTGTCCGACGATCCCTTCGGCATGTGCGGCGCATAGGTGATCACCCACAAGCGGTCCGCCCATGGCACCACCGCTCCCGTGCCGCATTCACCCTCGTCATTGAACATCGCCAACGACGGGTAAATTCCCGAAATTTGCGGGGGCTCCGCAGCCACCGACGAAACGCCAATAGCCACCAGTATGATAAGCGGAAAACGCCGGAAAATGCACATGATCGCGGCATACGGCAATTCGGAAGCGGATCTATCATGAGTGCCACACCCTGTCATGACTGGCGATTCGCGGCCAGCCAGCGCCCGGGTTTCAATTGAATTTGACAGCCACCGATCCATACTGAAGCATGCGGCAGTCCGACCCATAACGATTGGGCCACAGTCACCACATCCATACCATGCAAGACGCACCTCCAGCCACACCGGCCAAAACCACCTCCGGCCTCGCCATCGCCAGCCTCGTCACCGGCCTGACCTGCGTCTGGCCAGCGGCCATCATCTGCGGTCACATCGCACTCTCGAAAATCAAGAAGTCCTCGGGACAAATCGGCGGCGCCGGCATGGCCATCGCTGGCCTCATTCTGGGCTACCTCAGCCTGGCACTGATTGCCTTGTGGGTCATCACTATCGTGACAGTTGGCGCAGGCGCATGGAAGAAAGGCTCTGAGCGCGCGCAATGCATCATGAACCAACAGGTCATCAGCGCCCAACTCGAGGCCTATTGCTTGGACAAGAACCTCAAGCCGGGTGATCCGCTCGAAGCGGATGAAGCTCTGGAAAGCGGCACCAACACCAGCTGCCCGTCTGGCGCACAACTGGTCATCACCCCGGTCGTTCCCGAACAAGGCCAGCCATTCGTCAGCTGCCCCTTCGAAGATGGCTCCGGACATTCACACAGCCTGACCACCGAATACGACTTCGGTGACAGCTCGGTTGATATGCCGGCCACCGAAGAATAAGTCACCCTCAGGCCTCAATACCGCTGCCACGCCGGCTTGCCGTCGTACACCCAGCGGTAGTAGTCCGCACGCTGCAGTTGGCTAGCCGCCGCCTCGTCGAGGCAAACCTTGACGACCGGATGCAACTGCAGCGCCGATGCCGGGTTGTTGGCCGTGATCGGTCCTTCCACGGCCCCGGCAATTGCCGCAGCCTTGTTTTCCCCGAATGCCAGCAACAGGTTGCAGCGCGCCTCGAGGATGGTACCGATGCCCATGGTGATCACATGCCGCGGTACTTCCTCCGCGCTGTCGAAGAATCGGGCGTTGTCCCTCACCGTGCGCTCGGTGAGCGTTTTGATGCGGGTGCGTGATGCCAACGAACTCGTCGGCTCGTTGAAGCCGCTGTGCCCGTCACTGCCGATGCCGAGCACCTGCAGGTCGATGCCACCGGCCCGCTTGATCGCCGCCTCGTAATCGGCACAGAACTTCGGCACGTCGGCGGCATTGCCATCCGGAATATGCACATTCTCGGGCTTGATGTTGATGTGTGAAAACAGGTTCTCCCACATGAAGCTATGGTAACTCTGCGGGTGCTCCTGGGGCAGACCGACGTATTCATCCAGGTTGAAGGTGGTCACCCGGCTCCAATCGAGATCCATCTCGATCAACTTGCGGTACATCGACACCGGCGTGCTGCCGGTCGCCATACCCAGAACCGCATCGGGCTTCTCAAGAAGCAGCTTGCGGATGATCCTGGCGCCGATCTCGGCTGAGGCCTCTGCGGTGGGTTGAATGATGATTTCCATGACTGATGGTGGTTTAACCGAGCCGTTTCTGAAGTTTCGAGCGAACGTCCTGCTGGAAGCGCTCCAGGAATCCCATGACATATTCGACGATGTCGAGGCTGTCATCGATGATCAAGGGCGTCAGATCGAGGCCGAAGATCAACTGCGTCGCATCGTCGGATGAATGCGAATCGAAGAAGGTGGCATTGGCGGAGCGACGGCCGAGGATGGCCAGATCGTAGCGCTTGCCACCGGCGATCTGGGAATCAAAGGCACCATTCAGCCGGGCCGCGAGTTCATCGCGACCACTGACATCCATCACCACCTTTTCATCATCCCCCAACCAGTCGAGGTTGCGCCAGACTTCACAACCGATCACCTGCCGCGGCCGCTGGCCAACGGGCAACTCACGCAGCGCCTGCAGCGTCGCCACAGTCACGCCGATGTGGGTGTCGTGCTTGTCGCAAGGGTTGTGGGTATAGACCACCTCCGGTTGCGCAGCCTTGAGGATGGCAAGCAGGTCTTCCTTCAGGCGCGCATCCTGCGCACTCTTCACCGCACTGCTCGGATAGTCGAGCTGCACCATGACTCCGAATTCCCCGATCACCGCAGCCGTGTCCTGCTCCTTGCGGCGGATGGCCATCATCTCCTCGTCGCTGAAGCGAGCATACGGGCCCGTGCGCGAACTCCCAGCACCATTGGTGCAGGTCACCCCACCGAACCAACGGTCATCCCTGCCGATACAGGCCAGTATCCCATGGTAAGCCATGAACTCGAGATCATCCTGATGCGCCCCGATCCCAAGATGGGTGATGCGTGAAAACGCCTCGGCCTCAGGCTTCGAATCAGGAATGAATACCCCAGCAGTAGGTAAATGGAATTGCATCGAATTGAATAATCGTGATTGAAGATGATGATTTCAGCCGGGCTCTTTACTTCTGATCGAATCCGTGTGCATCCGCGTTCATCCGTGGTTGAAATCATTTCTTCGGCAAACTTGCCGCTGCCACCGCTTGGCCGACGCGGCGCGACTTCTCATCCGGCACGTGCATTGCCACCGCCCGGGCAATCTCGGGGAATTCCTTCTTGAGCACCTCACGCGCCTTGTCGATGACGATGTCACCACCCTTGCCTGTGGTCACACGGCCAAGGATCAGCATGTCGGAATAATCGTAGAAATCGGCGTAGTGCGGAATCGTGTAGCCCAGATACACGCCGATCGTCTCATAAATCCTCGCCGCACGCTCGTCGCCGGCCGCCATCAGCTTCTGCACCTCGACCAAACGCTCGGGTAGCCCCATCGACGCCGGCACCTTGATCTTCGCTGCAGGCAGCAGCTTGTTGACCGCCTGCTGCGAGAAATACAAGGCCCCCACTCCGGCATCCCCCGACCACTCATCCGCTGGAGCCAGCGGGTTGTAATCGACCGGCGCGAAGGCCAACTCGTTGAGCCAACCGAGGATGCTCCCCTTGCGATCCATGTAGCCGGTTGCCTCACTCGACCCCATCGCAATCCCGAGCATGCCCTTCTTCTTCAACGAAAGCGCACCGGCCAAGGCCGTGACATCGCCGTCGTTCATGACCACCATCGGCACCTTCCATTCCTTCTGGATGCGCTTGAATACGGCTGCGGCTTCCGCAAAACGACGGCTCGGGATCGAACGCAACAGCGACGCCACCCGGATCTCATTATCGACGATGATGCCGGCCGAACTGCCACCGATCGCATCGACCCGCGGCAAATGCGCCGCGGCCCGATGCAGCGCCGCGGAAATGTTGTGGTAATGGTAACCCGGATCCTTCTGGTTCTTCGGATCCCACGGCGTCTCCTCGGTGAATCCCGCCTCACCATCGATGACCGCCGAAACCTTGTAAGCGCTGGCACCCAGATCGAATCCAATCCGACAACCCTTCAAATAACCACCGGCCGCCACCTTCGACAACTTGTCCGCCGGCACCCGCTCAGCCGTGGTCACCACCACCTCGAACGGCTTGCCGTAAGCCATCGCCATCATCCGGACGTCAAAGCGCCGCGCACCCCGCGGCGAATAGATCCGGCGGATCGCCTCACCCAACACCTTCGGGCCACCGACATGCAGCCTCCACCCGCCGCGACTCCAGAGCAGGAACTTCACGATCCGCTCGACATGACGCAACGTGGCCTCATCAGCCGATGGCAACACCCGCGTCTCAAAGCGCGACAACAATCCGCACTCGCGCTCCAGACCGATCACCAAGGGAACCGCCTTGCCGGTCACATCGACAATCTCCTCATAGGCCTGATTGAAAAGCACGGCGGGAACAAATCCCGGATCCAAAGGGGCCTTGACGGTGGGCTGTGGCAAACGAATGGACATGTTGGAAGATGCAGGTCTGCGAACCCCGGTCTAGCGATTCAGGCCCACATTCCGAGCGAAAAAACCAGATTCCTCAGGGTCCGGACCCGGCCACCAAGCCGCTCAAGAGCCGCCATCCGGGCTTAGGCAGCAGATGGAGCATGACCAATCGCAATTCCTGCGCGGACAGACGGCCCGGAATCCGCACAATGACCACCGACATGACCACTGCCATTCACGGACACGAAATCATCCACCTCGTCGCCGAATTCCCCTCGGGCATCTCGATCCAGCGACTGGGCACCATCGCCGAACAGCGGTTCGGTAAGGACGTCAGCTACCACACCTGCTGCGCCGAAGGCATGAACCTCGAGCAATTGCTCGAATTCCTCGCCCACCGCTACAAGGTCCGCCTGCAGGACGACTTGGTCTATCCCGGCAGCTCGCCGGCTTGCAGTCACTGATTCAGGGAGACACATCCAGTCGCTTCACCGTGACGTAATAGGCACCACTTTCGGTGGCGTCCGGGCGTATCAGCCAAGTCTGCAGCATCATCGGGCCGGGATTCAGCCCGACCTTGAACTTCGCCTCAACGGCGTCGGCGGACAAATCCATCGATGCATCGAAGTCCCCGATTTTCAACCGGGCCGACTTCATGTCCATCGCCTTGCCAAGATAGGGCGCCCAACGGTGCAGGGAAATCTCATAGGTGCCTGCCTGCGCCACCTCCACCGCCCACGGGCCGTTGAGCAAGGATCCCTTGCGGATCTGGTTCTGATGCCAGGCGGCATCCTTGCCCGGCGGCATCAGCCAGTCATGACTGCTCAAGGTCATCGGGTTCTCGCCACCACCCAGCACGTAGCGCACCGTCTGCTGCAGATCCGGCTGCAGTGAAGTCCACCACGCCTCATAATCCGCAGTCAGGCGTTTGACGACCTCCGGATGCTTGCCAGCGATGTTCGACCGCTGTCCCGGGTCCTGGCCGAGATCATAGAGCTCCTTGCCATTCACCAATCGCCAGTCGCCATTCATCACCACCGAACGCTTCCACTTCGGCGGCAGAAATTGCCGCTGCACGTGCACGAACAGGCTGCGCGAGGGAAACTCCTCAGCCACCCCACGCAAGGGACCAGTCAGGGGAATGCCATCCAGCGCAGGCCCGTCGGGCTTCTTCAACTTCAGCAGATCCACCAAGGTCGGCAGGATGTCGAAATGCGCGGTCAACGCGTTGACATCGCGACCACCCGTCAATCCACCGGCAGGCCAATGCCAGAAACACGGCACCCGGTGCCCACCCTCATACTCCGACTCCTTCCAGCCGCGCATGCCGGCATTGAAATACGGGTAACGGGCATCCATGTCGATCCAACCCGCCGTGGTTCCGTTGTCGGTGGTGTAAATCAACAGTGTGTTTTCCGCCATACCCCAGTCCTCGAGTTGCTTGCGCAAGCGACCGAAGTTTTCATCGATATTGGCAATCATGCCGTAGAACTTGGCCATCGTCTTCGGCATGCCCGCATCTTCATAGGGCTTGGAGTATCGGTCCTCGACGATGTAGGGCCCGTGCGGAGCGTTCGTCGGCAGGTAGAGGAAAAACGGTTGTTCGCGATGCTCGCCGATCCAGCGCGTGGCCTCACGGAACCAGACATCGGTGCAATAGCCTTCGAACTTCTTCCATTCACCGTCAGCGGTGTAGGTATCGTCGAAATAATCGTTGTCCCAGTAGTCGGGGCCACCACCGATGCAGCCGTCACGATGCCAGATCGAATGATCGAAACCCTGATCCGCGGGACGACATGGGAAATTCTCACCCAGGTGCCACTTGCCGAACATGGCGGTCGCGTAGCCGTTCGCCTTGAACACCTCGGCCATCGTCAACTCCCGCGAATTCATCGACGAACGACCGTTGATCGTATGCCAGACGCCGGTGCGAGTGGAATATCGGCCGGTCATCAAGGCACTGCGCGTCGGCGAACAGGTGGGATCCACATGGAATTGGGTCAAGCGCACGCTCTCCGCATGCAGGCGGTCCATATTCGGCGTCTTGATGATCGGATTGCCATGCGCAGCAATCTCGCCATAACCCTGATCGTCGGTAAGGATCAGGATGACATTCGGACGCTTGAGCCCGTCATCCGCCATCACCGAGAGCGGCAACAACAGACACAGGCCACCGAAAAGCCTGCCCAGAAACCCACGTATCTTGCAATGCATGGACCTAGCATGCCTCGCGACCGCCCGCTGACAACCCTGAATCCATCATGAAGTCATTCGCCCTCGCCATTTTACTGGCCTGGCCACCTGCTGCCATGGCCGCCGGGCCGCTGAACATCCTGTTCTTCACCTCGGATGACATGAACTACGACTCGCCCGCCGTGAGCGGTGGGCCGATCCAAGACCTGACTCCACATGTCGACAAACTGGCCGCAGAAGGGCTGCGCTTCGAATACGCGTACTCGACCGTCGCCGTCTGCCAACCGGTCCGCCAGATCATGCAAACCGGCATGTATCCGCACCGCAACGGCTGCATGGGGTTCTTCCCAATCTACCCCGAAGTACGCACCCTCAACCAACAACTCCACCAGGCCGGCTACCTGATCTCGATGTTCGGCAAAGGACGCCACCACCAACCGAGCGAACAATTCTGCGTTGACGTCTCCGACGACACGATGAGCCGACACCCGTCGCGTCTCGCCCAAGCAACCCGACAGTTCCTGCGGAGGGCCAAACAGGAAGGCAAACCGTTCTTCCACAACGTCAACTGCTACGACCCGCACCGGCCGTTCATTGGCATCAACGGCCCGAATGACCTCGCGGAAGGCGAAGAACCCAGCCGCCGGATCAAACCGGAGGAAATCACCGACGTTCCCGGATTTCTCGAAAACCTGCCCGAAGTCCGCCGTGAACTGGCCGGCTACTACACCAACGTGCGCCGCCTGGACGATGCTTTCGGCGCAGTCATGAAGGTGCTCGAAGAGGAGGGATTCGCCGAAAACACTCTGGTCATGTTCTACGGTGGCGACCACGGCATGTCGTTCCCCTTCGGCAAATCGAACAACTATGAGAACAGCTCGCGCGGCACGCTCATCCTCCGCTGGCCGGGCGTGACCAAGGCAGGCAGCATCGACCGACACCACCTGATCTCGACCATCGATTTCACCCCCACCCTGCTCGATGCGGCCCAACTGCCGGCCATTCCGGATATCGATGGCCGTTCGTTTCTGCCGGCCGTGAAAGGCAAAACCATGGAAGGCTGGGACCAGGTGTTCACCTTCTACAACGCCGCTCACGGCAACCGCTGGTTCCCGATGCGTGCCATCCGCACCCGCGACCGAGCCTACATCTGGAACGCCTGGAGCGACGGCATCACCAAATACCGAACCGAAAACATGAACGGCCTCACCTGGAAGGCGATGCTCAAGGCGGCTGAAACCAACCCCGACATCAAGAAACGCACCGATCTCAACACCTACCGCGTGGCCGAGGAGTTCTTCGACCTCAGCCAGGACCGCTGTGAACGCGACAACCTGATCGACAGCCCACAGCACCAAGCCGAAATTGCAGCCATGAGACAGCAATTGCTCGAACTACTGGTTCGTAGCGGCGACCCCCTCGCCCAGGCTTTCGCCAACCGCGAAAACCGTCAACTCGTCGATCAGGCGATCCAGCGCATGAAGGACACCCACAACCCACGCAGTATCCCACGCTGAATCAGCCGATCATCGAAAGGCACGCCACAGAATCGTCCGCCTGTGCGTCAGGCATCGCACTCACCCGACTCAGTCCAGCAGCGGCAGCATGCTGGTCCAGCTTTGCTCGAGGAAATCACCGATTCCGATCAACTGCGGAGCGCCGTAGCGATGCTTGGACAACATCAGGATGAAGAGACCGTCCTCACCCCAACGCACGGCGTCATATCCACGCTTGAGCAATTCATCCATCGCATCGCTGTCGAGAATCATCGACGAGCCAAGCTCGAATCCATCGAGTTGTGCTGAACCGTAGCGCGAGCTGCCGCTTTCAAGCAGACGCTGCATTGCACGGGTCAATGACGTGGCGGCACTGTCGGCAGCATCAATTGCACCGTAATTGCGGATGAGGATGTTGCTGAACACCAGTCCGGTGGTCGTGATCCGTCCCATGATCACGGTGTCATGCGGGAATCCACGGGCCCAGGTATCGAATACATCGACATAGATGTAGTCATGGCCGAAGCCGCCATCCAACCAGTCGTCGTTCGGACCACCGGTCAGACGGTCGCTACCGTAACCACCCCAGAGGAAGTCGTTGCCAAAGCCGGCGAAGATCGTGTCATTGCCGTCTCCACCCTCATTCCAGTCGTTGCCGCCACCACTGAGGATCAGATCCATGCCGTCACCACCGAAGATCCGGTCGTCACCCGGCAGGGTTTCATCGATCAGCATCACCAGTCTCGGGGTGGTGAGCGGCTGATACCAGTATGCCTGATCACCAACCAGGGTGTCATTGCCACCTTCGCCGTAAATCACATCGTCACCGGTTCCACCGATGACCAGATCATCGCCATTGCCCGAGTAAATGAGGTCATTGCAACCGATGGTGTAGTTGGTCGTCGTCAGGTAATATGGCTGACCATTGATGTAGAACGCACCATTGCCATTGTCACCCAGGATCCAGTCGATGCCGGTGCCGGTCACGATGGTATCAGCCCCCTGACCACCAAGCACGATGTTGTCACCATCACCCGCATCAATCACATCGTCACCACCGATCTCCGGGGAGGTCGTGGTGATGTAGACCAGGATTCCGAGGTCGGTGAAAATCGCATAACCATTATCACCAACCACAACATCATCGCCGGCACCACTGGTCACGGTATCGGAGCCATAGCCGCCGAGGACGATATTGCGCCCGTCACCTGCATCCAGCAGATCATCGCCACCGATATCCGGATCGGTGCAGGTGATGTAGGTGAGGATACCATTATCGTTGAAGATGGCATAACCATTGTCTCCGACCACGATGTCATCATGCAAACCGGTCGTGACTTCATCCGCGCCGAACCCGGCAAGAACGACATTGTTGCCGTCGCCGCCATTGATCAGGTCGTCCCCACCGACGGTCGGGTCAGTAGTCGTGATGAATGTGAGCGCCGCAGATGCGTTGAATCGCGCGTATCCATTGTCACCAATGATCACGTCACGACCGGTGCCGCTGGTGATGATGTCACCGGCCTGACCACCGATAATGACGTTGTTGCCGTTGCCGGCATTGATGATGTCGACATCACCGATCAGCGGCTCGGTGGTTGTGATGAACAGGAGCACATCGGCGCTGCTGAATGTAGCATTGCCGTTGTCACCGAGGATCACATCACGACCGCCACCGGCGGTGATCAGGTCTCCTGCAAAGCCGCCAATCACGGTATTGTTGCCATCACCAGCATCGATCGTGTCCACATCACCGATTTCCGGGCTGATGGTCGTGACATAGGTGAGGACCTCTGCCGTGCTGAAGTAGGCATGACCGTTGTCACCGACAACCACGTCATCGCCGGCCCCGCCGGTGATCTGGTCGGCTCCGAAGCCGCCAATCACGGTGTTGCGTCCAGCACCAGCGTCGATCGTGTCATCATCACCGATAGCGGTGTCCGTGCTCATGATCTCGCGCAGCACGCTCGTGCCGGCGATGTTGTCGAAGCTGGCAAAACCATTGTCACCCACCAGCACATCGCGGTCCGATCCACCGACGATGCTGTCGGAACCATTGCCCGCCAGAACGGTGTTGAATCCATCACCGGTGAAGATGGTGTCATCATAGGATCCGGCAATGGTTGCATCCGTAGTCTGCACCAGAAGCAACACACCAGTGGCATCGAAGGTGGCGTTGCCGTTGTCACCGACAACCACGTCGCGACCGGCGCCACCGGTGATTGAGTCCGCTCCAAGTCCACCCAGCACCGTATTGTCACCACTGCCGGTGTAGATGACGTCGTTGCCACCGATGGCCGGATCAGTCGTGGTGATGTAGGCAAGAATGCCCGCGTTGGAGAACATGGCGTAGCCGTTGTCGCCGATCACCACGTCACGATCATCACCACCGGTAATCGTGTCACCACCGATACCACCCAGAACCACGTTGTAGCCATTTCCGACAAGAATGATGTCCGCACTACCGATCGAAGGATCAATGGTCGTGATGTAAGTGAGGATTCCCGTGGTGGTGAACACCGCCCGGCCGTTGTCACCCACCACGACATCACCATCGTTGCCGCCGGTGATTTCATCGGCACCGAAGCCACCGAGCACCACGTTATCACCGTCGCCGGTGTTGATGAGGTCCGCATCGCCAATCGAGGATTCCGTGGTGGTGATCGCCAGCAACACCGCGCTATCGCTGAACTGGGCGTTGCCATTGTCACCCACCACCACATCCCGGCCGTTGCCACCGGTGATCCGGTCGCCACCGACACCGCCGAGAACGGTGTTGAAGCCATTGCCAACCTGGATGATGTCCACACCACCAATGGTCGGATCCGAGGTCCTGATGTCGATCAGCACACCCGAAGCGTTGAATGTCGCGTTACCATTGTCACCGACAACCACATCACGGTCGATACCGCCTGTGATTTGATCACCGCCAAAGCCACCGAGCACCACGTTGTCACCGTCACCGGTGAAGATGAGGTCCGCATCGCCAATCGACGGGTCCGTCGTGGTGATCGCAAGCAACACTCCAGTGTCGCTGAACTGGGCGTTGCCATTGTCACCCACCACGACATCCCGACCGCTGCCGCCGGTGATCTGGTCGCCACCGATACCGCCGAGCACGGTGTTGAAGCCATTGCCGACCTGGATGATGTCCACCCCACCGATGGTCGGATCCGATGTCGTGATGTTGACCAGCACGCCCGCGGTGTTGAAGGTGGCATTACCATTGTCACCGACGACCACATCACGGCCGTCACCACCGGTGATTTGGTCACCACCAAAGCCGCCGAGGACGGCATTATCACCAAGTCCGGTGTAGATCACGTCGACACCGCCAATCGCCGGGAAGGTGGTGGTGATGTCAGTAAGGATGCCGGAGAGGCTGAAGTTCGCTTCACCATTGTCACCGATGATCACATCCTGATCATCACCACCAGTGATGCGATCGGCACCGAAGCCACCAATCACCGTATTGAAGCCATTGCCGACATGGATGAGGTCATCACCACCGATGGTTTGATCCGAGCTGACGATGTTGGTGAGCAGGCTCACACCGGCCGAGTTGACGAAGGTGGCCGAACCGTTGTCACCGATGACCACATCGGTATTGTCACCGCCAGTGATGGTATCCACACCGTTGCCACCAAGCACGGTGTTGAAGCCGTTGCCGGTGATGATCACGTCATCGTAGGCTCCGGCCAGACCGGCATCGGATGTCGTGATGTAGGTCAGCACGCCGGTCACATCGAATGTAGCGCTGCCGTTGTCGCCGATCACCACGTCGCGGCCGGCTCCACCGGTGATCTGGTCGCCACCAATGCCACCGAGCACGGTGTTGTCGCCATCGCCGGTATCAATGATGTCCACTCCCCCGATCGTCGGATCCAGGGTGGCGATCGAAAGCAGGATGCCGGTCGCACCGAATGTCGTGCTGCCGTTGTCGCCCACGATCACATCGCGATCGGCACCACCGGTGATCAGATCGCCGCCGAAGCCGCCCAAGACCACGTTGTAGCCGTCACCGACATTGATGATATCCACCCCACCGATTGCAGGAGCGATCGTCGTGATCGAGGTCAGGTAACCGTTGTTGTTGAAGATGGCCTCGCCGTTGTCACCAATGACCACATCCTGGTTGGCGCCACCGGTGCTCCGATCGGCGCCGAAGCCACCAATGATGGCATTGTAGCCGCTGCCCACCGAAATGATGTCGTCACCTCCGATGTTGAAATCAGTGCTGACGATGCGGGTCAGCAGGCTGGTGCCCAGCGAATTGACGAAGGTGGCCGAACCGTTGTCACCCAGGACCACGTCGGTGTCGTTGCCACCGGTGATGCTGTCCACCCCGTTGCCGCCAAGCACGGTGTTGAAGCCGTTACCGGTAATGATCACATCGTCGTAGGAACCAGCGAGAGTGGCGTCTGAAGTCGTGATGAAGGTCAACACGCCGGTCACATCGAAGGTCGCGCTGCCATTGTCACCGATCACCACATCGCGGCCGTCGCCACCGGTGATCTGGTCGCCGCCGATGCCGCCGATGACGGTGTTGTCGCCGCCGCCGGTGAAGATCGTGTCCACACCGCCGATGGTCGGATCGAGGGTGGCGATCGAGAGCAGGATGCCGGTCGCGCTGAAGGTGGTGCTGCCATTGTCACCCACCACCACGTCGCGGTCGGCACCACCGGTGATCTGGTCGCCACCGAAGCCGCCGATCACCACGTTGTAGCCGTCGCCGGCATCAATCACATCCACACCACCGATGGTCGGCGCAATGGTGGTGATCGAGGTCAGATAACCGGCGGTATTGAAGGAGGCTTCACCGTTGTCACCGATGATCACATCCTGGTTGGCACCGCCGGTGATCCGGTCAGCGCCGAAGCCGCCGATGATGGCGTTGTAACCGCTGCCCACCGAAATGATGTCGTCACCTCCGATGCTGAAATCGGTGCTGACGATGTTGGTCAGCAAGCTGGCGCCCAGTGAATTGACGAAGGTGGCCGAGCCGTTGTCACCCAGGACCACGTCGGTGTCGTTGCCACCGGTGATGGTGTCCACTCCGTTGCCACCGAGCACCGTGTTGAAGCCACCGCCGGTGAGGATATTGTCATCGTAGGCGCCGGCAAGCGTGGCATCCGTGGTTTGGATGAAGATCAGAACTCCGGTCGCATCGAAGGTCGCGCTACCGTTGTCACCGATCACCACATCGCGGCCGTCGCCACCCGTGATCTGGTCGCCGCCGATGCCGCCGATAACGGTGTTGTCACCGCCGCCGGTGAAGATCGTGTCCACACCGCCGATGGTCGGATCGAGGGTGGCGATCGAAAGCAGGATGCCGGTCGCGCTGAAGGTGGTGCTGCCATTGTCACCCACCACCACGTCGCGGTCGGCACCACCGGTGATCCGGTCGCCACCGAAGCCGCCGATCACCACGTTGTAGCCGTCGCCGACGTTGATGACATCCACACCACCAACCCCTGGAGCAATGGTATTGATGGCGGTCAGAATGCCGTTGGTGTTGAAGGTGGCATTGCCGCTGTCGCCGATGACCACGTCCTCGTTGGCGCCACCGGTGATCTGGTCGGCGCCGAAGCCGCCGATGATGGTGTTGCGACCGCTGCCGACGGAAATCACATCGTCACCACCGATACCCGTGTCCGTGCTGGTGATGTTGGTCAGCAGGCTGGTGCCAGCCGAATTGACGAAGGTGGCCGAGCCGTTGTCACCCAGAACCACGTCGGTATCGTTGCCACCGGTGATGCTGTCCACCCCATTGCCACCGAGCACCGTGTTGAAGCCGTTTCCGGTGATGATCACATCGTCATAGGAACCTGCAACGCCCGCGTCGGAAGTGGTGATATAGGTCAGCACGCCGGTCGCATCGAAGGTGGCGCTACCGTTGTCACCGATCACCACATCGCGGGCGTCGCCGCCAGTGATCTGATCGGCACCAATGCCGCCGAGCACGGTGTTGTCACCGGCACCCACATTGATGATGTCGGCTCCACCGATGGTCGGCGCGGTGGTGGCGATGCTGGTCAGCACTCCGCTGGTGTTGAAGGTGGCGAATCCGTTGTCGCCGACAACCACGTCACGATCGGCGCCACCGCTGATCTGGTCGGCACCGAAGCCGCCGAACACCACGTTGTAGCCGTTGCCGGTGGTGATGATGTCATTGCCACCGACACCGGTGTTGGAAGTGCCGATCTCACTGAAGGAACTGCGGGTCATGAAAGCAACCCAGGGGGCCGCATTCAGGTCTGCGGTTTCGGAAAGGATCGTGTAGGTGTTGCCACCGGAGAGGAAGGTGATGTAGCCGGAATCTCCGACCACCACATCCGGACCGGAGTCGAGACCGGCGTGGATGATGTCGGCGCCGTTGGAGCCGAAGATGATGTCGTAGCCGACACCGGTGTCGATGTTGTCATTGCCGCTGCCACCCACCACCAGGTCGTCGCCATCACCGGTGCGGATGGTCAGGCTTTGGGTGGAACCGATCGCGTTGACCAGGTCGTTGTCGTTGAGAACGAGGCCACTATAGGGGCCTTGGGTGTCGAGAATCAGGGTGCCGTCCGTATTGGCGTCCAGGTTTACGGTGACTCGATCGCTGCCGTAACCGGTGTAGAGGTAGGTGAAGGTCTGAGTGGCGCGGTAGTGGGCGCCGTCCACGAGGATGATATCGTCGCCGCTGCCCGCGGCAATCACGATACCGTCAGTAAAGTTACCAGCAGGCGGGGCGCGCAGACTGATCGCTGCGGGCGCGAGGCCGGTGATGGTGATCTCACGATCCGGGGCAAGGCCGACCGGAGCACCGGCCTGAATGGTGTCGGTGATGTAGACGTTGGTGTCGGCCACCGTGGAGTCGGCGTCGCTGATCTTGAGGATCTGGGTGCCGGTGCCACCGTCGATGTTGAGCACCGCCAGGATGCCGTTGAGGTTGCCACCCGGCACGTTGACCGCGGTTTTGGTGGTGTAGTTGGCCACCGAGGTGACGAAGAAGGCGTCATTGTCGTTACCGCCCTCGAGATTGGTCAGCACGGAAGTGGCGCGGACGTTGAAGTAGTCGTCGGCATTGAGTCCGTGAACGTTGAGTTCCTCAACATTAGCATCGAAGTTGACCACCTGAGCATTGCCGTTGGGGGCGAATTCAAGATCACCGCTGCCGTTGACCACCGTCTCGTAGGAAGTGACCTTGAACGGATCAAGGCCGAACACATCGCGGTTGTTGGTGCCGAAGACGTTGACGACGTCTGTGCCGTTTCCGGAGTCCACCACGTCGATCACCGCGGACCCGACACCAGACAGACCGATCTCATAGAGGTCACTGCCGTTGCCACCGATCAGGGTCACGCTGGCTCCGTTGGCGATGCCGTTGTTGAAGGTCTGCAGGCCGCTGCGGTCGTAGTTGATGCGGATGATGTCGTTGCCTTCGCCACCGTAGATGGTGATGTTTCCACCGATGGTGTTGACGTTGATGACGTCGTTGCGGTTGGTGCCGACCACGGCCTCGTCACCGCCGTTGATGGTCGTGACCGATCCGGTCGGAGTGGATGCGACGTAGAAGTTGTCGTTGCCGTCACCCAAGGTGACCGTGATGAAGCCGAAGTTGTTGTAGTTGACGGCGTTGGTCAGGGCGGCATTGCCGGCCATCGCGGTGTGGGCGAAGGTGGTCGAGGTGAGAATGCCGGAGCCGACTGCGGTGTCGTCGCCGTTGTCGAAGGTGATCCGGTTGGTGCTGGCCTGACCGTTGATGGTGAGGCTGCCGGCGATGGCCTGCAGGCGGTCACTGGTCCAGAAGGTGGTGTAGTCGCTGCCAACGAACACCTGATTGGTGACTCCCGAGCCCGCTCCGGTATTGACCACGGTGGTGTTGCTGTGGCTGCCGGTGATGTAAACGGTGTTGCCACCGGTGCCGAGGTTCAGGTTGAGGGTCTCAACGCCGTAATACTCGATGCCGTCATCCGGGTCACCCATGCCGAAGCCGACGATCCGGGTGGCGGAAAGCATGCCGGTGTTGGCGCTGGCATCGCCGGTGTCGTAGACATTGACGGTTTCAAGCGTGCCCGTGGCATCGATGACGAGGCGGCCGAGGACGGCATTGAGGGTGCCGCCGGGGTTGGGAGCACTGCTGCCCACATTGTAGACCGCTCCGGTGCCGCGGGTCTGGATGGTCGATGTGGTCACGGCATGGGTGCTGCGCACATTGGCCTGGGTCAGCCCTGGGCCACCATGAAGGACGAGGTTCTCGATGCTGGTGTATGCGATGCCCCTGGTGGCGGCACCCGCAATCTCGTTGCCACTGAGACCCAGCCCGGTGATCAGGCTGTCGGTCAGCACCAGTGTGCTGGCGGCGGTTTCGGCCCTGTCGTTGACGCGCAAGGTGTCAGTGCCACCACCGTTGATGACGAGGTGGCCGAGGACGTTGTTGACGTTGCCGGCAACAGCCCAATCCGTGCCACCCACATCCACCGTGTTGGTCCCGGCGTCGGTGTTGATGTAGGATTCAACAGCCGAGGTACGCACGCGGATGCTGTCGTTGTCGGCGCCACCGTTGATGGTGAAGGTTGCGGCGGTTCCGTTCACGGTGATGAGGTCATCGCCGGCATCACCATTGAAGATGACAGCGGCGTTGGCGCCATTCAAATTCAGGATGTCACCCTCGGTGCCGCCATTGACGGTGATGAGCGCTCCCGAGCCGTTGATGTTGACCGTGTCGACACCGGCGCCGCCGTTGATGGTCATGGCAGCCGAGGTGCTGGTCACCGTGATGGTGTCGTTGCCACCGCGACCGTTAATGGTCGTCGGGATCGAGGTGCTGGTGACGGTGAAGGTGTCACCGGCGTTACCCAAGTCGATCTGCATCCACTCGACGTCCTGGTAGCGGATGCCTGCGCCGGTCATGCCGAGGCCGGTGACGGTTCCATTGAGGGAGCCATCTCCTGCCGTGCCGCCTGTCATCGCCCCGATCAGGGCCACATTGGAGCCCGTGGCATCGATGAACACCCGGTCGTAGTTGCTGCCGGTGTCTCCACCGTCGATGATGAGCAGGTCGCGGATGACGGTCAGCACGCTATTGGAAGGATTGCCCATGGTCGGGCTGACCAGACTTCCGATGTAGAAGGTGTCGGAACCGAAGCCACCGAAGACGATGGTCGGCGCGCTAACGCCGATGATGTAGAAGGTGTCGTTACCATCACTCATGCGGATATCAACATTCTCGAAGTTCGAGTAGGTGATGCTGCCGGTCATATCGAAGCCGGTGATCGTGGTATTGGTGATGGTGCCGCTCTGCCCGGCCGGGTAACCGTTGGCCAGCACGTTCAGGGTGTCGACATTGCTGCCGGTTGATCCCCCGTTGACATTGAGGGTTCCGGTGATGCCGGTCAGCACATAGCCGGCACCTCCCACGCGTCCGATATTGACGATATCCGAATCGGCGTCGGCATTGACCGTGAGCGTGCCGCTCATGCCCTGGATGTAGGTGATATCGTTACCGATTCCGCTATTGAGCGTAGTCGCACCGGCATGGGTGCTGACCACGGTGAAGGTGTCGTTGCCGATGCCCAACAGGACCCGCAGGTCTTCGATATTGCTGTATTCGATACCCTTGGTGCTGTCACCCATGCCAAGGCCGGTCAGGCGGGTGCTGGTGAGGTTGCCGGTATTGTTCGTGGTGTCGGCGGTGTTGTCGACAGTCACCACATCCGAACCACCGGCGTCGGTGATGGTCATCAGGTAGGTCGGCAGCGCCGAAATGTTGACGCTGTCACTGCCCAAGCCGAGGCGCAGGAAGGAAATCTGCTCGAGCGGTTCAAGCACAAGATTGTTACCGGTTGGTGTTGCGGCAGTCAGGCCGGTATCCGGTTTCTGGATCGTGAGCGCGGTGGTAACGGTGCTGAAGTCCAGCGTCACCGCGCCAAAAAGGTCGACAAACTGATCCACCCCGTAGCCATCGGCGAAGATGTAGGTGTCATCGTGAACCAGGCCGACCAGCTTGTCATTGCCAGCGCCACCGGTGATCGTATCGACACCCGGAGATCCGAGAATGATGTCATTGCCACCTTCACCATACATGCTGTTGGTGTCGGTCGACAATGTCAGCGGGGATGCATAGGACTTGTTCTGCTCGTCCAAGAGGTCGTCACCCAGCCCACCATAGTAGGTATCGCTTCCAATCCACCCCATCAGCTTGTCATTGCCATTTCCACCGTAGAGGGTGTCGTTGCCTCCGAATGTGAATATGGTGTCGTTGCCGTCACCGCCAAACACGGTGTCATTGCCGTTGCCTGTGACAACCATGTCGTCACCACCATAAGCGTATACCGTGATGGGCTTGCTGATGCTATCCTTATCAAAGACGATGTTTTCCGCCAGATTGGCGTTGGTGGTGAGGCTGGCGTTGTAGACACGCGAGTAGGTTCCACCATCAGCACCGTAAACGACGATCGAGGTGATGCCACTTGCCGCAATACTGGTGGTGTTGGAGAAAGTGATGCTCCTCGTGATGGGCGTCTCGCTTTGCAGCGACCAACTGCTCCAACCCCAGGGGATCGGTCCCTTCCAGCGGAAGTAACGGGTCCAATACTGATCCTTGGCCACAACCGCATTCTTGACCGTGTCCGGCGCATCGATGATCAGATTGCCATTAACTATGGCGAAGCGGAGGTCGGTCGCAGTGAGGTTGCGAACGGTCAGCACACCTCCGGAGAGGCTCGTGGTGTAATCGAAGTAATCCGACGGCACCACGGTCACTGGCACGATCTCGTGCTTGCTGCTTTCAAACCAGCTGCCGATCTCATTGCCGATGTCCGAAAGAAGGGCCCCAAGATCGGAGATGAAGCCGTCGACGAAATCAATGATGTCGGATCCGAAATCCAGAATCGCGCTACCAAGGTCCTCGAACGCCTGGGCCACAGCCTCGGCAGCTGCCGTCACTGCCTCACCGACCGCCTCAGCTGCTGCACCGAGGGCTTCAATGACGGCCTCAAACACACCCAATCCACCACTCAGGCTGAACCAGGGCGAGGAACTTGCGGACCTCACTTCAACCCATGCGCTCAACGGCCCTTCAGCGCGGATGAGCCATGCGCCGGTTGCCCAATTGACCGAAACGGTGGCCGAGGCGATATTGAATCTCTGACCGAGAACGACGATACCGATGCCACCACTGCCGGATACACCGGTTTCCTTGAGATTGATGGTGATCGAACCGTAGACTCCGAAGCCGCCGGCCGTCAGGTCGAGCACCAGGCTGCCGGTAAGATTGAATCTGACGGTGCCGCTGCTCGAGACGCTGAAGGATCCTGAAATGCTGACATTGGCAATCTTGAAGAAGTCAAGAGTTGCGCTCATGCTGATGGAGAAGGTCCCGTTGACAACGGCCATGGTCAGGGTGCCTGTCGCGCTCAACACGCCGAAGAAGTCGAATGTCGCGGCCACCGAAACTCTGTAGGTGTTGGCAGTCACCAGATGACCAGCTCCAAGCGCGTCATATACGGTCTTGTCGATCGAGCCCGAGTTGATCTGAAGCACTGCATTACCGGTGATCCTGAATCCGGAAATCGGCTCGATGCTGCCTGTCAGGTTGAGGTAGGCGGCAAAGACACCCCCTTCGAACGAGGCAGCGCCGGTGACGCCCATAGTGACGAATCTGCCGATATTCACCGTTCCGTTCATCCCCAATTGCAGCCCTGCGGTGCTGAGCTTGAGCTGGAAGGCAGCGGTAATCACGAAGGACCTCACCACGCTGAGGTTGCCATTGAGCGAGACGTAGAAGTACGGGCCGACTGGATCACTACCGCCACCCAGACGCGGAGCGGCACCGTTGATCGTAAAGGTGACGGAACCATCGGGATTGCTCGTAAAGCGGCTGTCCAGCGGACCGGTGAGCGCGGTCAGCACAGCGGGATTGGTGAACCCGGATCCCGGGTACGTAGTTTCAATCGAGGTCGCACCGGTGAGGAAACCGACATAGCGCGCCGGGATGTTGATGGTCTGGTTGGCTGAGGTCGTATTGAACAGGACTCGGGCGCTGCCGCTGAATGAGAGAATCGTTCTGAGAGAGCCACCGATCGAGACGGACAGGCTGATGTCGCCCGCGATGCCCGTATTGGTGATCACCAGACCACCGAGGGCCTTCATATCGAAAATCCTCGAGCCGTCGGCCACACCGATGTCCGGTCCCACCTCAAGCGAGGCGAGGACAAACACAGACATGGTGGTGGTGGTCTTCTCGAACAGGAAGAGTCCGTTGAACTTGAAGACATCATTGTTCTTCGCTGCATCGGTGGAGATCGTGAGCGATCCCGCCAGCTGGATGCTGATGATCTCCTGGGTGAAGTTCAACAGGACAGGGGAGGTGGGGTCGCCCGTGTTGACCTCGAAACCTGCCCGATCCAGTTTGCCGTCGCCATCCCTATCGGCCGCCGCAAGGGCTGCCGCCTCAGTCACGGTCACGACATTGTCGGCATTGGTGTCATACCTTACAAAGATATCGCCCATTGTGACCGCGGTCGCACCCGAAACACCGAGGTCGGCGCGCACGGAGGCGGGAAGCTCCGAAGCCTGGAGAATGCGGTCACCATTGCCACCGTTGGCCACCGCGTCGTAATAGGCGACGATTTCCTCAGGGAAGCTCCTCACGAAGTTCACCACCGCAGCACCCGATGCGAGACCCAGGCCGACGTTGATGTTGATGTCGAACTGGCCGGTAGCGTCGACGTATGGCAGGTTGACGACGCCGAAGCTGGAAACAGTCGCACTGGCGGCCAGGTAAGCGCCGACGTCGGTAGGCACCGTCGAGGCCATGACGATGATGCCCATGTCGAGGTTGGTGATGTGGAAGCCCCTAGCGGTGGTGCTCAACTCATTGGAATCCACCGCATGGTTGCCATTGGTATCCGTCCAGTAAGGGCCGTTGATACCGATGAAGGCGGTGACGTTCGCAGCCCCGATGGTCATGGTTGTGACCGACTTGGTGCTGCCGTTGGTCAGGGTAACGGTCTGGCGCGGGCCAAGTTCAAATGCCACGCTGCCGGTGAGGATGACCGTTCCAAAAAGGTTGAGTTCGACAAAGCCCTGAGCCCGGATCAGCGAGGAATCCATGGTCAGGTAGACCGGGGTGCCGCCGGTATTGACCTCGAATCCGGGCGGGTCGAACTTGCCATCACCGTCCGCATCCAGGGCGATGATTTCGTTAAGGTGGGCGGTTTCAAATGTAGCGGTCAGGATGCCGACCACTTCATCAAGCGAGAGTATGCCATCAGGTACGGGTTGGCCAGCAACCGGGGGTGCACCGCCGACATCCAGGGTGTCCACCAATTGGGCAACGGTGGTGATGGCAGCCGTCGCACTGTGATTGGTACCGAAGGCCGCGGTCATTTCAGCCAAAGAAATCTGATTGTCGTTGTTGGTGTCGAGCAGATCGAAGAGACCCTGCTGCTCATCCACCATGAGGCGAGTGGTGCCGCCGAAATCGATGACCGGAAGCAGCGAGTTACCGTAAACACTCGGCGTGGACATGTTCACCTCGACCACAAGGTTATCCACCCGCAATGTGACACCGGGCATGCCCACGAGGCGGACGCTATTGGCAGTGGCACTGAGTGCGAAATACTTGCTGGGATCGATACCCAGTGTCGGCTTCATGATGGCCAGACCGAAATCGAAATCGTCAATGACGATACCCACGGCATTGGTGTTGACCTCATTGAGGTCGAGCCTGCCGTCACCATCGCCGCCGTTGGCGACCGCATCCCTTTCATACGTCCAGTAAGGACCACGCATACCGACGAAGGCATGCACATTGGAAGCCCCGATGGTGATCACACTGACTTCGGTGGTGCTTGCGCCCAAGGCAGGGATGCTGTTGGCCACCGGAAGATCCGCGACATTCACACCAAGCAGTGCGGCGATTCCCGTCAGATCATTGGTCGGCAGCAGGCCCGGAGCGACATCGAACACCTGTGACGGTGATTTTTCGATGGCGATGCTGGCAGTGATGTAGATGAATTCGGAAATCTGGATGGTCGCACGTGCAACGCTGGCCAGCAGGTATTCACTGGTGTAGTTCAGGATCACAGGCGGCGTGGTGGTGCCGGTCTGAACGGCCAAACCATCGACCCCCGCCCCACCGCCATTCGGGAAGCTGGTCACGAAGTCGATCGTCGCATTGCCCAGGAGGGAGCCAGCACCCTTGACGATGGGACCACCGAGATTGAACTGCACATTGATGACTTCGGCAGTCATCCGCATGAAATCGTTCGTGGGATCATTGTCACCATCTCCGATCCTGAACGATGCTGTGGAAGCCGTGATCTTACCGGCATAGAAGGTCGGCAGGGTCTTGTTCTCGATCGGCTTGAACATGGCAATGCCCATCGTGAGGTTCTCGATCAACAGACCGGTCGCCCCATACTGGTCGGCAAGCGGCACGTTCAGGTTGAAGCCGCCTGTCGGTGGAAACCCGACGAATGCGGTTGCGTTGCTGATACCGAATGCGGTGACTTCAACCTCGACACCCGTCAGTTGATCGAAGCCCGTGGTGATACGGATATTGGCGATACTCTGCAGTTTCGCGAATACAGGTGCCATGCCGTCGATCAGCTTATCCTTGAGCTTGTCCATCTCGGCGTAAATCCGCGCGAGCTGGGGCTCCACCTTGTCGCGGATCGCGTCGTCGATTGCGGTGCCTACCTTGTCGGCGGCATTGTCGATCGCTTCAATGACGGTACTGCCGATGCGGTTGACCACATTCGCGAGTGCTTCTTCGAGCACCGAATCGAAGGTCTCGGTGAGCAACTTCTTGACCGGCTCCAGCAAGCCCTGCAGGAGGGTCTTGACCGCCGTATTCATGGTCGGGTTCGTAAGAGTCACGAGATCCGCCAGGGTATCCACGAACGGGTCGACGAGGCTGGTGAAGATGCTGCCGACACCGGAACCCACCTGGGCATCCAATGCCGTGCTCATTGCCGACTCGACGTTGGCCTTCACGGTGGTCGCCAGCTGCGCGATCTGCGCCTTGATCGTCGCCACGGCATCGTCGACCGCCGTGTCGATGGCAGTCTTCAGATCGGCAACCAGATTGTCCAACGCGGCGGTGATGTCGGCCTCAAGGTCCGTGAGTGTGGTGGAAAGGTCGGCCAGCGCGGTATTGATCTGGGCGATCGTGGCCGCATCGATGAGGTCGGTGATCGCCGCTGGGATTCCGGTGTTGACCGTGACCGTCTTTCTTGCACCGAGATCGATCGCGACACTCCCCTTCACGTAAATGAACTGGGATACATTGATCAGGACATCGTCGGCAGAGGCGAAAATACGGCGGCCGGGCTCATCGAGGTAGATGTAACCGGTGCCGGTCGCGATCTCCATGCCGAAGTCGATGCGTCCGTTGCCGTTGACATCGGCCGTGGTGACTGCGGGATCGTTGGTGACAAAGGCCTGCACCTCGGCAATCGAAAGGGCACCGTCACTGTTGGTGTCCAGTGCCTGGAGAATCTCGTCGAGTGACACGCTGAGGGTGCCGGCGTCAGTCGCGGTGAAGAGGCCGGTGTAAGCGCTTTGTCCGCTGAGGGTCCTCAACTCTGCCACTGTGATCCCGTTGTTATTGGCATCGAAGATCGAAAGTGCTTCTGCGGCGAACACGCTGAAGTTAACCACCGGCGAGGATGCGGTTGCACCGCCACCAGTGGCGATGTTGAGATTGATCACGATGTTCGAGGCACTGAGCTGGAAGGCATCGACACCGACGAAGCCCAGCGAGCTGGCGGTAGCCTTGAGTCCGATGTATTTGGTGTTGCTGCCCGTAACGGGCTTCATCAAAGCCATGGCCAAGCTGGCATTGCTGATCTGCACGCCGATTGCGCTGTCGCTGGTCTCGCCTGGATCGACATTGCCGTCGTTATCCAGGTCAGTCCAATACGGGCCGTTGGCACCGAAGAACATGGTGATGTTTGCCGCACCCACCTTGAGAGTGGTGACCGACTTCGTTGCGCCGCCACCGCTCATGGTCACCGTGATGGTGGGACCCTTCTCAAAGGCAAGCGATCCCCTGATGAAAACGTAGTCGGAAATCTGGAGTTCCACGCCGGTGGTGCTGGCCCGCATCAGCTTGGTGCCGAAATCGAGGGTCATGGTGCCGTTGCCGGTGTCCACCGCGTAGTTGTTCGCACCGCTGAAGTTGGCGACAATGTCAGGGGTGGATCCCTTGGAGGCGTTGTATTCCAGGGTGATGCCAGTGGCGGAGAAGCGGAATTCATCGAGACCGACGAAGCCGACGTAATCCGCAGTGGCCTTGAGGGCGGTGTATTTGCTGCCGGCACCGGTCGACGGCTTCATCATGACCAGGGCGACGGTCGCGTTTTCCACAACCAGACCGACCGCATCCGGGTTGCGGTCATCGGTGTAGTCAATAACACCGTCGGCATTCGTGTCCTGGAAGTAAGGTCCGTCTCCGATGAAGATGTCGACGTTGCCGGCACCGAAGACCAGCGCATCCACCGTCACCGTCGTGCTATTGCTGAGGTTGAGCGTATAGTTCTGCTGCTGGGTCAGCGAGAAGCCGCCGGAGATGTAGATGAAGTCGCCGATCATCAGGACGGCATTCTCGATCGCAAGCCGCCGGAATCCGCCGGAGTAATCGAAATCCCTCGTGCCAACACCGGTCTTCACGCTGAGTTTGCCGTCTTCCAACTTGGTGAAATCAAGGGCCGAAGCGGCGCCGGCGCCGTTCTTGCCACCATTCACCTCAACCCGGTAGCCGCTGGCGGTGAAGGAAAACGCACTCGAGCTGAAATCGAGTCCCAGGAGTTGCACAGTCTCGGCGCGGGCGCTGATCGCGTAATAGCTGCTGGTATTGGACGAATTGGTCGGATCAAACAAGGCGATGGCGATGTCCAGATCCTTGAGCAGCAGACCGACGGCGTTGGGATTGGTGCCTGTCACACCCGTGAAATACGGGCCATCGCCGACGAAGACATCGACATCCTCGAAGCCGATGGTGGCCACATTGAAGGAAGTCGCTGTGGTCTGACCAACCACATACATGTCGACACCCGTCGAGTAAGTGAAGGCAAACGATCCCCTCACCTGAACGAAGTCAAAGAAGGAGATCAGCACGGTGCCGGTGATGCTGATGCTGTCCTGGGATTTCAGGTTTACGCTGGTCTGCGTGACAGCGCTCCAATCGACCCTTTCTCCCCCATCCACACTGGTGGCGTTGTAATCGATGGCCAGATTGGAGATCGTGGCGGTGAAACCGAAATCCGCCAGACCGACCACTGAGACCGTCGGGAAGTTCGACTCGAGTCCGGTGTAGGTACGGCCGTCATCGGCCTTGAAGACCGCCAGGTTGACTGTGACGCCGGAGGTGCCTGACGCATTCCCCACCTGGAAGCCAATGGCGTCAGTGGCGATGGTCATGGTGCCACCACTGAGGGTCGCACCATATCCGACGAACAGGAAGGCATTGGTCACACTCACACTGAGCAGGTCCCCGCTCATGGTCGTGGCCGTGGCATCGGGATCGGTGATACTGAGGCTCTGCGAACTGATGCTCAGGGTTCCCATTGCACTGATCAGGTTGCTGATCTGGAAGGTGACCGTGCCACTGATCGAGTAATCGATGAGGTCGGTGACTCCGAGGTTGAAGCTGGAGCCGATAGCCGTACGGGTGGTGGCGTTGCTCCAGTCCAGCTTGGACTGACCATTCGGAGCCATGTTGATGGCAACGCTGCCGTTGGTGACCGACAGGTCGACCGGCCCGAAGTCGATGCCGAAGGTCAGGTTAGTGGCTTCGACACCGGTCCATGTCTGACTGCTCGCATTGGTCAGGCGCAGCATGCGGAGCGTGCCGGTCACGGGCCCATTGACCACCGTGACCTGCAACTCGATGCCGGTAGCTGCGGAGCCAAGCAAAACAGAGGAAGCCACATTGAACTGGCTCAGCGTGAAGCTGCCGGTAAGACTCAGCAGACCGTCGATGGACACCGTTGCCGTTCCGGACACCGAGTAATTCACCGCAGAGCCGATGTTGAGCGTGGTGGTCGAACCAATGTCGGTCCGAGTGGTGGCGTTACTCCAGTCCAACTTGCTCTGACCGGCCGGGGCTTGGTTGATGGAGAGCGCGCCATTGGTCACCGACAGGCTCAGCGGGCCGAAGTCCAGATCGAAAGCGATGTTGCTGGCCTCCACGCCGGTCCAGGTCTGAGAGCTCGCATTGGTCAGACGCAGCATCTTGAGAGTGCCGGCCACCGGGGTGGTGACGGTCACTTCCAAAGCCAAGCCGGTCGCAGCGGAACCCAGCAGGGCCGAGGAGGCGACGTTGAACTGAACGAGGCTGAAGCTACCGGAAACAGTCAGCAGACCGTCGATGGAGACCGTGCCCGATCCGGACACCGAGTAATTCACTCCAGAGCCGATGTTGAGCGTGGTGGTCGAACCAATGCTGGTCCGGGTGGTGGTATTGCTCCAGTCCAGCTTGCTCTGACCGGCCGGGGCCTGGTTGAGGGAAACCGTGCCATTGGTCACCGACAGGCTCAGCGGGCCAAGGTCGATGTCGAAAGCAATATTGCTGGCTTCGATGCCGGTCCAGGTCTGTGAGCTCGCATTGGTCAGGCGCAGCATCTTGAGCGTACCAGCCACCGGGGTGGTGACGGTCACCTC
>JACCDY010877760.1_pt1 | contig 35907 bp, 57 predicted proteins | sample 7446391 | NCBI WGS metagenome assembly JACCDY01 (sample SAMN15323451, study PRJNA562643) | freshwater metagenome | isolation source: river surface water | place: USA:Blue River Watershed | collected 2017-08-18 | reverse complement strand
GGTAATTCGCGCCGCGTGATTTAGCTAGGGTGTGGCTTTTCAGCATAGTGAAATCGAAAAAGAATCTCAGGGACGACATGCCGATGACGGCTGCTTTCATAGACAACCTGCGTGAAGCGTTCGGGGTGGAGATGATCAACGACTCGATCAAAGGGGGGATGGCCGGCGATGGCTCGTTCTACGCCAAGGAAAACGGCCTCGAGATCGGCAGCCGGCCGCGCGATATCCCAGGGGCTGCGATCAATGCCAACGACCTGGCGTCATCCTTTGTCCGGAAGCCAAAAAAATGAAAATCAGCGTCGAAATAAAGGGGATTGAAGCCGTCAAGGCACACCTGAGCGGTATGGGAAAACAGGTCGCATTCGCGGCCAGCAAGGCGCTCAATGCCACCGCCAAGAAGGTGGCCGACGCCATGCCGAACGAGATCGAGAAAGCCCTTGACCGCCCGACGCCATTTACGAAGCGCGGCGTCCGCGTCCTGCGCTACGCCAACAAAGCCAACCTGGAAGCGACGGTCGGTTTCATGGCCGCGCAGGCGAAATACATGGCGCTGCAGATCGAAGGTGGCACACGCCAGCCGGGCAAGGCAGGCCTCAAGTTGCCGGCCGCGATCAAACTCAACGAATTCGGAAACATCCCGCGCGGCATCATTGCCCAGCTCGTCGCTGTGGCGCGCAAAGAGCAGGGCCTGAAGAAGGCGACAAGCCGCAAGGTCAAGGTCAGCGCCAAGCTCGACCTGTTCTACGGCGATCCGAAAGATATGGCCGGAAAGAAGTGGCCACGCGGCATCTACAAGATCGCCAACGGCGCGCTGATTCCGCTGATCATCTTCCCGCAAGTCGCCGCCCACTACAAAAAGCGTTTCGACTTCCCCGCCAAGGCGCGCGCCATCGTCGAGCGCGAATGGCCGAGACAGTTCGACGCGGCCCTGGCCGAAGCGCTGAGGACGGCGCGATGAGTTACATCAACTACGACGACATCGTCGACCAGCTGCTGGCCGGTGGCCTGCGGGTCGATACCGTCAAGGCCTCGAAGGGCGGCATCACCGTCGGCCAGCTGGTGGTCGATAGCACCTCGCCGGTCCGCTGCGAGACCGAGGACAGCAAGGAGAAGCGCGGCTGGTACTGGATCAGCGCCATTCAGCTGCCCGATGCCGAGGGCCGGCTTGAGGATTACCTGATCGGCAGCTACGGCATCTACCACGCCAACGACAACGGCAAGCAGAATCTCAAGCTCAAGCGCGACGGCCGGCCGTCGCTGACCGCCGCCGAGAAGGACGCAATGCGCGCCCGGCTCGACGCCCAGGCCAAGCGCGCCAAGCTGCTGCGCGCCGCCGAGGCCAAGAAGGCCGCCGACGAAGCCGACCGCTGCTGGCGAAAATATCAGGCCACATCGCCGGTCGAATCCGACTACCTCAAGCGCAAGGGCGTCAAGGCCTACGGCCTGCGCTACTCGCCGTCCGGCAACGGCACCGTCGCCGTGCCCATGATGCGCGACGGCCGCATCGTCGGCCTGCAGATCATTCGCGGCAAGGACCGGGGCAACAAGCTGGAAAAGCAATACTGGCCGTCCGGCATGGACAAGGTCGGCGCCTACCACCTGATCGGTGGCATCCCGCGCGGCCTGGTGCTGGTCGCCGAAGGTTACGCCACCGCCGCCACCCTGCGCGAAGCCACCGACCTGCCGGTCGCCGTCGCCTTCGATGCCGGCTCGATCATGCCCGTCGTCGCCGCCCTGGCGAAAAAGTACCGGACCAGCAAGATCCTGATCTGCGCCGACGACGACTACCTGACCCCGGGCAATCCCGGCTGCGAAGCCGCCCGCCTGGCCGCCACCGCGCACGGCGCAGCCTGGTGCAAGCCCGAATTCGCCGAAGAACGCAGCACGACCAAGAAAGGCCCCACCGATTTCAACGACCTGCACGCCCTCGAAGGCATGCTCGTCGTCCGAGATCAGATTGCCCACCGCCTGGATGAATTGGGTTGGAAGCTGCCGCGCGCGCGGGAACTCGCCCACGGGGGGCAGGGGGAAATGCCGAGCAAGACCATCCTCTCCTCGCTGCTCTCGGTGGATGAGGCCTGCGACCGATTCGCCCTGATCTACGGCGGCAAGGGCACGCTGTTCGATCACCAGGAACACCTGCTCGTCCCCAAGACAGACGTCCTCGACATCATCCCCGACCACGGCTGGCGCGAATGGAAGCTGCGGCAAGACCGCAAGGTCGTCCGCCTCTCCGAGGTCGGCTTCGACCCGGCCGGCACCGACAAGGCCATCCGCTGCAACCTGTGGGGCGGCTGGCCCACCGAGCCGAAAGCCGGCAAGTGCGACGTCCTGCTCGAACTGCTCGGCTACCTGTGCAGCGGAGAACAGAACAGCCAAGACCTCACCAAGTGGGTGCTGCGCTGGCTGGCCTATCCCATCCAGCACCCCGGCGCCAAGATGCGCACCGCGCTGATCTTCCACGGCCCGCAAGGCACCGGCAAGAACCTGTTCTTCCAATCGATCATGGGCATTTACGGCGAATACGGCCGCATCGTCGGCCAGGCCGAGATCGAGGACAAATTCAACGACTGGGCCAGCCGCAAGCTCTTCCTGATCGCCGACGAAGTCGTCGCCAGGCAGGAGCTCTACCACGTCAAGAACAAGCTCAAGTCCTTCGTCACCGGCGAATGGATACGCATCAACCCAAAGAACGTCGCGGCGCACGACGAGCGCAACCACTGCAACGTCGTCTATCTCTCCAACGAGATCCAGCCGCTGCCGCTCGAAGCCGACGACCGCCGGCACTTCGTCATCTGGACCCCGCCCAAGCTCTCCGAATCCTTCTACCAGCAGATCCGCGACGAACTCGACAACGGCGGCATCGCCGCCTTGCATCAATACCTGCTCGACCTCGACCTCGGCGACTTCGACGAACACACCAAGCCCCCGGAAACCCAGGCCAAGCGCGACCTGATGGACGTCGGGGCAGGGAACGTGCAGCGCTTCATCCGGGCGTGGATCAACGGCGACGTCTATGCCGGCGACGCCATCCTGCCGCTCTGCCCATGCGGATCGTCCGACCTTTACAGCGCCTATATCAAGTGGTGCCGCGAAGACGGCGTGCGCAACCCGCGCGAGGCCAACCAGTTCTGCGGCGAAGTCGCAAAACTGCCGGGCTGGTTCAAAGGCTACAAGGACCGCGACAAGGATCTGAACATGGTTGGCCCGGATCGCAAGACCGTGCGCTGGATGTTCATCATCCCGAGCGCCGAATCGCTGACCCAGTGGGCCAAAAGCCGGGGCCGCGATTACCGGAAATCCGACGCGCAAACACAGACCCAATGGCTGACCGACTGTTTTTTCGAGTTCCGCAACGCGATCAAGGCCTACCAATGACCGCAAACCGCAAACCTGACCGCAAAGGCGACCGCAAAGGCAAAAGCCTTGCTACGACTGCAACCGCAAAGGCGCAAAGGCTTTCCCTTGCGTGTGCACGTCAACAGGCATGCGCCCATGCTCGCCCACTATGCGCGCCGGCTTCTCATGTATGCGTGTACACCCCTTGCGCCTTTGCGGTTGCTCTACCCATGCTGGTCTCGCCTTTGCGGTCGCCTTTGCGGTCGCCTTTGCGGCTTGCGGTGCGCGTTTTTTCGCGCGCGCGTTCTTTTTCATTACCTGCTTAAAGGAAAAAATGGAAACCCCGAAGCTCTGCAAGGACTGCATCCACTTCTCGCTTCCTGGAACATCAGTTCCGGTCTGCCGTCGCCTGGAGTGCATGGACATGATTTACGGAAACCAGATCACTTGCCGATCCGCCCGCAAGAAAAGCGGACCCTGCAGGCCGGCCGGACTGCTGTTCGGTGCCTTCCCTAACATTCGGCAGCCCGGCAGCAAATGACTGACACCGCCGCCCTTCTCGGCAAAAAAGAATTCGCCGATTTAATCGGCCGCTCGCCGTCTTACGTTACGAAATTAAAAAACGACGGTCGCCTGGTAATGACAGCGGACGGGAAAAAAATCAACGTCGCCGCCAGCCAGCGCCTGATCGAACAGACGGCAGGCATACGGGGCGACGTCGCTGACCGCTGGCAGGCGGCGCGTAACGCGCGAACGGATTGCGCCGCAAGCCAAGGTATGCCCGAATCCGAAAAAACGCAGCAGCGCCCCGCAGCGCAAGCCGACGCCGCCGAAAAAATCGGTTCCAGCCTGCAGGCCGCCCGCGCGGTAAAAGAAAAATATGGCGCGATGACCGCCAAGGTCGAATACGAAAAGCTGATCGGCGAACTGGAAAGCCGCGACAACGTGCACGCCGACCTGCGCAGCATCGGCGCCGTCCTGCGCTCGGCGATGGATGTTTTTCCCGACCAGATCGCCCCGCTACTCACCGCCACCAGCGATCTGCATGAAATCCATCAAATATTGACCGAGAACTGCACCGAGGTTCTGCACCGGGTAGCGGCCGAGATTCTGAAACTGCGCCACCTGGAACTGCTATCGACCGATGAAAATAAATGCTGATTTCCTAAAATAACCCTTGTGCAATACGTCATTTTGACGTATTATAAAGACATGGGGAAGCGCATCGCAACCCTTATAAACCAAGGAGATGACCATGAAAACCTTCACCAATACCGACCACGCCCGCCTGCTCAGCGCCGCTGCCGATTCTCGCGCCACCGACGACGAAAAGGCCTTTCTCGGCTACATGGCCGGCCTTGCCGCCGCACCAGAATTCATGTCATCGAATCAAGGAGCGATGGCATGAAAACCACATCACAAGAAGTCTTAGAGATCGTCAAGGCACTGCCGCAGCTACCTGATGCGATGCGCGTCAAGCTGCCAGTCATCTGTGCAGTCTACTCGCGCTCTCCCGCATCGGTCTGGCGCGATGTTCAAAGCGGGCGCATACCCGAACCCCGCCGCGATGGCACCAGGAACACCTACTGGACTGTCGGCGCAATCCGAAATCACCTTTCGGCATCCTGATCGTGGCCCGCCCCCGCAAAGGACCATGAGCCGGTAAGCGATGACGAATACCGCCGCGCCTCGGTTCTCGCCGCCATTAACCTGCATGTCGAAGATTCCGTTTTCGACCGCCCGCAAAAATGAATCCGACCCCTGCCGAAATCCGCGCCGCCCGCGAGGCGGCCGGATTAACCCAAACCCAAGCCGGCAAACTGGTGCACGCCCCGCTGCGCGCCTGGCAGCGTTGGGAAGCCGGCGATAGCGCCATGCACCCGGCCTTTTGGGAGCTTTTCACGCTAAAACTCAAAAGGAAACGGAAATGACCGACCTCTTCGAGACCGAACTCGCCGCCGCCGAAGCCGCGCTGGTTGTTGACGATGAACAAAAAAAAGCCGTCGCCATCGCCCGCCGGAAAAACCGCACTTTCGTCCGCCGCGCCAAAAGCGAAAAACACCTTGACGAAATCATGCCGGCCATCGAATCGGATGCCAGCTACCACGTTCTGAGCCACGGCGACATCGACAGCATGACCTACCTGATTCACCTGCTGAAAAAAAACGGCCCGCTCGAAACGCTGATGATCTCGACCTGGTGCATGGCGATGCCCGACATCGAAGAAATCGCCACCGCCCTGAAAACCAAAATGATCGGCTTTTGCCATTTCTGCGTCGGCGAAATATTCCCCGGCCAGTACGGCCCGGAATACGAAGCCATCCGCGAGCTCGAACGCGCCGGCCTGGCCCGGGTAACGGTCGCACGCAACCACAGCAAAGTGATGCTCGGCGCCGCCCCGGCCCGCGACTGGCATTTCGTCGTCGAATCCAGCGCCAATGCCAACACCAACCCGCGCATCGAACAAACCGCCATCCACACCAGCCGCGATTTGCACGACTTCTACGCCGAATTTTTCAACGATCTGAAAGACATCGATTCCCGCTCGAAGCTGAAAGCTACGGTCGACGCCTAAAAATGATCGAAAACGAAAACGAAAAGCGCAATCGTCGCCTTGAAGTGATCGCCGCGGCGATCACACCAAGGAAAAACCTCACCGTCTCGCAATGGGCCGACCAGCACCGCGAGCTATCCGGCAAGCAGGCGGGCGAGCGGGGCCGCTGGCGGACGGCGCGCAACCCCATCCTGCGCGAGATCATGGACGCCATGAGCGCATCCAGCCGCGTCACCGACATCTGGGTCATGAAGTCCTCACAGGTCGGCGTCACCGAAGCCACCGTCAATTTCCTCGGCTACTGCATGGACCACGCCCCGGCCCCGGTCATGGTCCTCATGCCCACGCTCGATTCCCGCGATGCCTGGAAAGCCCAGAAACTGAACCCGCTGCTCCAGGAAACGCCGGTCATCCGCGACCTGCTCGGCGGCCAGCGCTCGCGCGACGCGGCCAACTCCAAGGACATGATCGATTTTCCCGGCGGCGTGCTCTTTCTGGCCGGCGGCAACTCGCCCAACAGCTACGCCCAGCGCTCGGTGCGCTACCTGATCATGGACGACCTCGACCGCTTCCCGCCCGAAGTCGGCGCCGAAGGCGACCCGGTCGCCCTGGCCCGCGGCCGCACTAAGGCCTTCGCCCGCGCCAAGCGCCTCTACATCAGCACCCCCACCGTGCGCGGCGAAAGCCTGATCGAGCGCGGCTATGCCGAGTCCGACCAGCGCCGCTACCACGTCGCCTGCCCGCACTGCGGCCAGTACCAGCCGCTGGAATGGGGCGGCCCGGAGGCGGCGCACGGCATCAAATGGCGCGCCAGCGAGGCCGGCGTCGAGGCCTGGTACGTCTGCGCCCACTGCGCCGCCGAAATCTACGAGCACCACAAGCCGGCGATGCTGGCCGGCGGCCGCTGGATCGCTTCTTTTCCCGAGCGCGCCACCCGCGGCTACCACATCAGCGCCCTCTACGCGCCCATCGGCCTCGGCCCATCGTGGCGCGATCTGGTCGAGGAATGGAAATCCGCCGTCAAATCGCCCGGCACCCTGCGCACCTTCGTGAATACCCACCTCGGCGAATGCTGGGAAGAGCAGGGCGACCAGGTCGAGCCGGTCGGCCTGCTCGCCCGGCTGGAAGACTACGACGAAAAGGCCAGGAGCCTCGCTCGCACGGCCGGCGTCGACGTGCAGAAAGACCGCCTCGAAGTCTCGGTCGTCGATTGGGATGCCGGCGAAGAAGCCTGGCTGATGGATCACCTCATCGTCCCCGGCGACACCGCCCAGCCAGACGTGTGGAAGCGCCTCGACGAAGAACTGGCGCACTGGGCGCCGGAGTGCGTCGCCGTCGACTCCGGCTACAACACCTCGATGGTCTATGCCTACGTCGAAAAGCGGCGTTGGGCGCTGGCCATCAAGGGGCGCGGCGGCCCCGGCGTGCCCATCGTCGAAGACGAAAAAGCCCGCCGCCAGCGCCTGCGCCGCCAGCGCAAAAAAGGCATCACCGTGCACATCGTCGGCGACGACCAGGCCAAAGCGCTGATCTACAGCCGCCTGAAAATCACCGAGCGCGGCCCCGGCTACATCCATTTCCCCAGCGACCCGAGCTTCGACGACGAATACTTCGCCCAGCTCACCGCCGAAAAGCTGGTCACCAAGATGCGCGGAACCCGGCCCTACGTCGAATGGGTGCAGACCCGGCCGCGGAATGAAACGCTCGACTGCCTGAAGATGGCGCTGGCTGCGCTGCGGCTGTCGGGGATCGATCTCAAGGCGCGCGAAGCCCGGCGGAAGACGGAGGCCGCACCGGCGCCGGCCGAAGCCGCCGCCAAGAAAAAGCAGCAACCCATCCCCCATAAAATCCCGACCATAGGCTGGTAATCATGGACTTCCTTTCCTACACCCTCGAAAAGGTTGCCGCTCACCTCAACATTGACCCGGCCGTACTCGACGAGGTGGATTTCGAGATCCGCGAGGTCAAGGGCAAGGATCGCCACTATGTCGCCAGCGCGGCGGCCAAGCGCGAATCCCTGCGCATCGCCCGCGTCTTCGCCGCCTTCCGGCAAGGGCTGGGCACCCGCGAAATCTCGGAGCGCCTGGGCATTTCCCAGCGCACCGTGCAGCGCATCCTGATGCGACATCCCATGCCTTAAATCTGTCGCCCGCCGCCGGTAAAAAGGCGGCATGAGCGCTCCTACCCTGACCACGGAACCCGCGACCCTGCGCGCGGGCGATACGGCCGACTGGCTGCTGTCCCTGCCCGATTACCCGGCCGGCGATGGCTGGTCTGTCGAATACGCGCTGATCAACGCCGCCGGCAAGATCACCATCGCCAGCGCCGCCGAAGGCGACGCCCACCGCATCCATGTCGCTCCGGCCACCACCGCCGACTGGGCAGCCGGCACCTACGCCTGGCAGCGCCGGGTCAGCAACGGCACCGACGCCACCACCGACCGCACCGGCAGCATCGAGATCCTGCCCGACTTCGCCGCCATGGTCGCCATCGATGCCCGCACCCATGCGCAGAAGACGCTGGCCGCCATCGAAGCCTGGATCGAAAGCCACGACCCCGGCGTCGCCGAGTACGAAATCGCCGGCCGGCGGATGAAATACATCCCGGTCGCCGAACTGCTCAAGCTGCGCGACCAATATCGCCGCGAAGTGCGCGGCCAGTCCGGCAAATCCGGCCGCGTTTATCTGAGGTTCTGATGGCCATCCAGCCGATCCAGCCGTTCAAGGGCAGCGTCATCCTGACCGAGTTTGCCGAAAAGCAGCGCCTCGCCCGCGAAGCTAAGGCCCGCCGCGAGCATTCGGCGCAGATGTCCAAGTCCTTCGCCGCCGCCCAGCTCAACCGCTTGACCAGCACCTGGCGGGCCACCGCCGAGCGCATCGACGACGAACTGCGCAACGACCTCGACGCCCTTCGCCATCGCTCCCGCTCGCTGGAAAACAACAACGACTACGCCCGCAACTACCTCGATATCGTCGAGACCAACATCATCGGCGACACCGCGCCGCGCCTGATTTCGCTGGCCGACAACGCGCCCGGCAACCCGGACGACGGCGCCCGCCGCGCCATCACCAACGCCTGGGCCGAATGGAGCAAGCGCGGCAACTGCGAGATCAGCGGCCAGTATTCCTTCACCGAACTCTGCCAGGCGCTGGCCCGTTGCGGCGCCCGCGACGGCGAATGCCTGGTCGTCATCCATCGCGGCCCGGCCGCTGGCAACCCGTGGGGCTTCGCCCTGCAACTGCTCGACATCGACCGCCTGGCCACCTGGTACAACCGCGAAGCCTCGGCCGGCGTCAATGCCGTCGTCACCGGCGTCGAGATCGACGGCGTCGGCAAGCCGGTGGCCTACCACTTCAGCAAGGGCCGCCGCATCGACAACCGCAGCACCGAGCGCGTCGAGGCCGGCACCGTGCTGCACCGCTTCAAGATGCAGCGCCCGGAACAAAAGCGCGGCATCCCCTGGATGCACGCCAGCATGCTATCCATGCACTACGCCGGCGAGTTCGCGCTGTCGGCGCTGATGGCCGCCAAGCACGGCGCCGACCACCTCGGATTTTTCGTCACGCCGGACGGCGCCGCCCCGACCATAGGCGACGCCGCCAGCGACGAAGACGGCGCCCGCATCGCGACCAGCGCACCCGGCACCTGGGACACCTTGCCCGACGGCGTCGACGTCAAGACCGTCGATTCCAAATACCCGAACGAAGTCTTCGCGCCCTTCATCAAGTCGGCCCACCAGCGCATGGCATCCGGCCTGCCCGGCGCCAGCTACCCCGAGCTGTGCAACGACTACGAGGCGGTCAATTTCTCCAGCATCCGCGCCGCCGTTCTGGCTGCCCGCGATGTCTGGAAAAAATATCACGTCTGGTTCGCCGACGCCTGGCTGGAGCCGATCTTCGCCGACTGGCTGCGCCTGTCGCTGGCCAAGGGCGCCATCCTGCTCGACAACGGCTCGCCGCTGCCGGTCACCAAGGCCGCCAAGTTCGCCGCTCATGCCTGGCAGTTCCGCGGCTGGTCCTGGGTCGATCCGCTCAAGGACGTCCAGACTGCCAAGGAAGCCATTGCGCTCCGCATCACCAGCCGCAGCCGTATCGCCCGCGAGCAGGGCCGCGACATCGAGGATGTCTTCGACGAGCTACAAAGCGAAGAGGCGCTCGCCGCCAAATACGGCATCGACCTCAAGCCACCCACACCGCCGGCCGCCATGCCGGCAGAGCCCACCGAGTAACCAAGGAGAAACCGCACCATGAAACCCATCCGCCATATCCTCGCCTTCCTGACCTTCGCCCTGGCGCTGGCCTTCAGCGCCGCCAGCCACGCTGGCGCCCTCACCGACTACGCCGAGAACAAGATCGCCGACGCCCTGCTGCGCGGCCAGTCTCTCGGCGCCCCGGCCACCATGTACATCGGCCTTGCCACCGACACCTGCACCGATTCCGGCGCCGGCACCGAACCCAGCGGCAACGCCTATGCCCGCGTCGCCGTCACCAGTTCGCTCGCCAACTGGGCCGGCACCCAAAGCGCCGGCAGTACCACCGCATCGTCCGGCACCGGCGGCACCACCAGCAACAACGGCGCCATCACCTGGACGGCCAGCACGGGCGCCTGGGGCACGCTGCAAAGCGTGCGCTGGTACGACGCCAGTTCCAGCGGAAATTCGTGGATCTGCATCGACCTGACCGCCGCCCTCAACGTCTCCGGCGCCGGCTTCACGGTCAGCTTCAGCGCCGGCCAACTGACGTTCCAGGTCGACAACTGATCATGACGCCAGCCCAGCAAACCGCCCTGGAATCCGTCGTCGGCCGGACGCTGACGACGGACGAAATCGCCGTAATCGATCCGCACTTGCCCGGTCGCAACGACGTGCAGATCGCCGAGATCCTGAGTATCGGCCGAACGCGGACGAACCCGACGCCCATCGGCATTGGCACCGTGCTGGCCGTGATAGCGCCGAGCGGTGGGGATTTTCTCAATGCACTCGAATCGCTTGGCTTGACCGATGCGAATGTCAAGTGGGCGCTCAAGATGATCGAGCAGGCGACGTTCGATATCGGACACCCCGTCTCGCGGGAGCAGATGACACAGTTCGCCGCTGCCCAGCCGTCGCTGGCCGATGCCGTCGCTGCGCTATTATCCATTGCCGAGCAGCCGGACCCGATCCACTACAACGCCGTCAGCGATGCTCTCAACATCGCCGAAGGTCGCATGACACTGGGGGGCTGACATGGCCGGTGAAACCATCCTCAAGTTCGGCACGCCGAAGACGCTGGAAGCCAACGGCGGCAGCATCACCAATAACAGCGTGGTGCAGGCTGATGATGCAACTTACTCAGTGGCGAGCGATGGCGCTTATTATCCAGATGCCAAGTTTGTCGCCTCGTTTACTTTCGGCACGGCACCGACTGAAGGCACAATTCTGGCGCTCTACGCCCGACCGTTGGATGTCGACGGAACGGCTGATGCCGAAGTCCCGGAAGCAACCCGGCCGACGGTGTATATCGGCAGTTTTGTCGTCAATAACGTGACGACTACGCAATATGCCGAGTTAATTGCTCGCGATGTTCCGTGGTTGGCTAGTTATTATCTACACAACAGTGGCACCGGGCAAACGGTCAGTGCGGGTTGGACGCTTAAAGTAACGCCCTACACAGTGGCCCCTGCGGCTTAAGACATGGCCAACATTATCGTTCCGTCACGGCGGATCTGGACGCAACAACCGCGCGATCAGCAAGACATCTCGAAGGAGTGGCTTAACCGGGCGCCGATCTTCCTGGTCAACCCGGCCGTAGGTCAGATCGATCTAGTGAACGGATCGCCGCTTGTGCGCAACGGCAGCCCTACACTGTTTCCGCACGCTGACGGACCGCTGGCGTTAAAGAGCGTAAATAGCGGAACTGGCTATGACGGGTGGAGAGTGCCTGAGGTATCTTCGGGGTCTCGGTCATCGTTACTTTACGATGTCGTGGCGCCGCCATTAACGCTTATTACTGCGCAGGTCGTGACAGGCAATGCAATAGGGGTGCTGGTCCGTGGAAATGGTTCCGGCCACCCGGCATTTCTCTGTGGGTCATGGTTTGGCTCGAATCGCGGAGGTTATGGAAAAATACGGACAACTGGTGGGGTATTAGAGCTTGGTCCGGGCGGTGCACTATTTGATACCGACAAGCGGCTATCGGTAACTGTCTTGGCTATCGGCCCGGCGACCACCAATCTGTATTCTGGCCTGCTTGGCGGCAATGTTTTGCACAATGTGAGTGCCGCCACGCCGGGCGGAAATTTTTATTATGAGACAGGCGATATTTACCGATGTCTTAGTGTCAGCGGAAGTTACCTGTCAACAGCGCCGGCGACCGCGCTTGCAGGGATGTTTCGCGCTGAGTTGTCGAGTGCAGAAGCCTCCGAGCTGATTAAAAACCCATGGCAAATCTTCCAGCCGCGTCGCCGCATCGCGTTTTTTGATCTTGGAGCAGGCGGCGGATCGTCGCTCAATGGTCAGGCCTCCGGCAGTGCCCAGGCCTCCGGCTCCGCCGCGCTCGCCGCCCAGGTCGCGCTCGCCGGCGTCGGCGTCGCGCTGGCCGGCGGCTCGGCCGCGGCCGGTGTTGCCGTGCCGCTTGCCGCGGCCGGTGTCGCCGTCGCCGACGGCGCGGCTGGCGCGCAGGCCACCATCACCATCGCAGCAGCCGGCCTGGCGCAAGCCGCCGGACAAGCCGGATTGTCGGCATCGGTCCTGCTGCAAGCGGCCGGCGCCGCCCAGGCCGCCGGCAATGCCGCCCTGGCCGCCCAACTCAACGCCCTGGCGGCCGGCGCTGCCCAGGCATCCGGCACCGCCAACCTGTCCGGCGGCGCGCCTGGCGAACTGTCCGCCGCCGGCGGCGCCGTGGCCGGTGGGCAGGCCGTGCTGTCGGTTGCGATCCAGCTGCAGGCCGCCGGCGCGGCAGTGGCCGGCGGCTCAGCCAGCGGTTTGGCCAGTGCGCCTGGATCTGTCAGCGCCTCGGGCGGGGCAGTCGCGGCCGGCACGGCCTTGCCTGTCGTCACCGTTTCCTTGGCCGCAGCCGGGTTCGTTCAGGCCATGGGCGCCGGGCAGTTGGTGGTGTCGGTCAATCTGACGGCGCTCGGCCAGGCCGTCGCCGGCGGCTCGGCGAATCTCGGCCAGCCCGGGGCCGACATGACGGTCGATCCCAAGTTCATAATCCGCGCCGCAGCCCGTAACTACCTGATCGCGGGCGCGGCACGCAATTACCACATCACCAGGCGCGCCTCATGATCGATCCCAAAGACCCCAGCGAAGCCGTTACCGTCACCTTCGACTTTTCCGCCCTGGCCACGGCCATCAGCGCCCCGGCGGTGTCCATCGTGCAGCAGAGCGGCCGTGTCCATGCCGGGCTCGAAGCCATGCTATCCGGCGAGGCGCAAGTATCCGGCCTGGCCGTGCTGCAGCGCGTCATCGGCGGCGTCGCCGGCAATGCCTACAAACTGCGCTGCCAGGTCGATGACGCCGACGGCGAGCGCTGGGTGCTGGCCGACGTGCTGCGCGTCATTGACGCTTGACCGCACCCCCTCTTCGCAATGATCACAAACCGCCTCCGGGCGGTTTTTCTTTGAGCGACACCCCATGCCTTAAACGTGTCGCGGCCGCCCGGTAAAAAGCAAACCATGGAGGTTTGCCCATGAGTTTGACCCGCGATCTGAGTTTCAAGCACGACAAGTCTGCCGTCGAGGACGGCCAGGATTTGACCGTCGAATTGTCCTTCGCCAGCAACGACCCCTACGAGCGCTGGTGGGGCATCGAGATCCTCGAATGCACGCCGGAATCGGTGCGCCTCGACCGGATCAACGATGGCGGGGCGCTGCTTTTCAACCACGACTGGGATGACCTGCGCGGCCATCATCTGCCTGGCTCGGTTCGCGCCGAAGACAACAAGGTGCGCGGCCAGGTGGCCATCAGCTGGGCCGCCGACGACGGCAAGACCATCAAGCTGGTGCAGGGCGGTCATCTGACCAAGACCTCCACCGGTTACGAAATCCACCAAATCATCGAGCAATCCGTCGGCAAGTCCGGCGAGAAGATCGAACGAACCCTGGACGGCCAGTTGTTCGAACGGGTGCTGACGCGCTGTCACGCTGCGGCCCCGGGCGACCTGGCCGCCTTCCGGCGCGCGCTGGATGCCGCCGCCGGGCCTTTTGAACGAGCCAGCAACGAGCCGACAACCTACCGCGTCACGGACTGGGAAATCCTCGAAAACTCGCTCGTCACCGTGCCGGCCGACACCACCGTCGGCCTCGGCCGGAGCCTGGCATCCGAACCCGCACCGATTCAAGAATCCATTCAGGAGAAAATCACCATGACTGAACAAGTCACCCCGCCGGTCGACGTTGCCGCCATCGAGCGCTCGTTCGCCGAAAAGTCGCAAAAGCGCGTCAATGACATCGCCGCCCTCGGCGACCAGTTCAAGGACTTCGAAGGCGCCAAGCCGCTGGCCGACGCCGCCATCCGCAGCGGCCAGTCGGTCGAGGACTTCACCGCCGCGCTGCTCAAGCACATCTCGGAGAAGAGCCAGAAATTCACGCCGGAAATCGGTATGACCCAGAAAGAAGCCCAGCGCTTTTCCGTGGTCAAGGCCATCAAGGCGATGATCGATAACGACTGGTCGGACGCCGGCCTGGAGCGCGAAGCCTCCAAGGCCATCGCCGACAAGATTCGTTCCATCGGCGTCGAACGCGGCGGCTCCGGTCGCGGTTTCTTTATCCCGCTGGAAGTACAGCAGCGCGACATGCTGGTCGCCACCGCCGCCAACGGCGGCAACATGGTCGCCACCAACCTGCGCCCGCAGGACTTCATCGAACTGCTGCGCGCCCGCACGCTGTCCAACGAACTCGGCGTCCGCCGCTTGTCCGGCCTGGTCGGCAATGCCGACATCACCAAGCAGACCGCTGGCGCCACCGGCTACTGGCTGGCCTCGGAATCGACGGCGATCACCGAAAGCCAACAGACCATCGGCCTGCTGCAACTTCGCCCGAAGAACCTCGGCGCCTACACCGAAGTCACCCGCCAGCTGCTGCTCCAATCCACCCCGGATGCCGACAGCTTCGTCATGGGCGACCTTGCCGCCCAGCTCGCCGTCGCCATCGATGCGGCCGTCTTCAATGGTTCCGGCGCCTCCGGCCAGCCGACCGGCATCATCGGCACGTCCGGTGTCGGCTCGGTCACCGGCACGACGCTCGGCCTGGCCGGATGCATCGAATTCCAGACCGATGTCGCCGGCGCCAATGCGCTGAACGCCAACTGCCGCTACGTCACCACCCCGGCCGTTGCCGGCCTGCTCTCGCAGCGCGCCCGCATCGCCTCGACGGATTCGGTCACGCTGTGGAAGGGCAACATCAACGACGGCATGGTCGAGGGCTACCAGGCCCACACCTCCAACAACATCCCGGCCGCCACCATGATCTTCGGCGACTTCAGCCGGGTCATCCTGGCCGAGTGGGGCGTGCTGGAAATCGACGTCAATCCGTATGCCAACTTCACCGCCGGCATCACGGGCATCCGCGCCTTCTACACCTGCGATGTCGGCGTCCGCGTGCCGGGCGCCTTCTCCGTCGCCGCTTCCATCACCTAATCGGGCGGGCGGGGCTGCGGCCCCGCCTGTTCCGCAAGGAAAAATCATGGAAATCCGTGTCACTCAGCCCTTCCTGCACAAGGGCCAGCGCGTCGAAGCGGGCGAGGTCATCGACCTGACGGTCGCCGATGCCGCCTACGTCGTCGGCCTCGGCCGCGCCGCCTACGTCGCCGACGCCGACGAAGCACCAACCCAACCGCCCCGGAAGGGCCGAAAAGCAAAGGCCGAATGATGTTGCTCGATGCCACCGCGTTTTTCACCGACTTCGCCATTGACGCCACCGTCAACGGCGCAGCGGTGCGCGGCATTTTCGACAACGCCTACGCCGAAGCCTTCGGCGGCATGGTCTCCGGCAGCCAGCCCCGGCTGCTCGTCCCATCCGCCACCGCCGCCGCCCGCGGCCAAACCGTCGTCATCGATGCGGTGAGCTACACCATCACCGCCGTCGAGCCAGACGGCACCGGCGTCACCAGTCTCGGGCTGGACAAGGCATGAGCCACGTTCGCACCCAGATTCGCGACGCCTTCGTCGCCCGCCTGACCGGGCTGGCCACAACCGGCGCCAATGTCTTCGGCCAGCGCACCCGGCCGAATACCGATGCGCTGCCCTATCTGAAAGTCTGGGTCGGCGACGACAGCGGCGAAACGATTACCGTCGGCGACGACTACACCGAGCAGCGCAGCGCCGACCTGGTCGTCGAAGCCTACGTTAAGGACGGCGGCGACATCGAGGACACCCTGGACCAGATCGCGCTCGAGGTGCAGCAAAGCATCGCCACCGCGCCCGACCTCAGCTTCGGCGGCCTGCTCAGGATGATCCTCGCCCCGCGCATCGAGCCGGACGTTGACGACAGCCTCGAAAAGCCCTGCGGCGTCAATCGCATCACCTACCCGATCACCTATTTCATCGCCGGCAGCAATCCGGCCGCGCCCATCTAGGAGCAAGCAATGACTATTCACATCAATTCCGGGCTCAAGCTCTACATGGAGTCCGCCATCGCCGCTGCGAAAACCATCACCGGCATCACCAAGGCCGCGCCGGGCGTCATCACCGCGACGGCCCACGGCTATGCCAACGGCGATCATGTGCTGCTGGAAATCCAGGGCATGGTCGAACTCAACGGCCTGCTGGTCAAGGTCCTCAACGTCACGACCGACACCTTCCAGGCCGCCGGCGTCGATGGCGTCACCGGCATCGACACCACGCTATTCTCGGCCTTCACGACCGGCACCGCCAAGAAAGTCACCCTCGGCACCACCATCACCGGCGTCCAGGAATTCAGCTTCGCCGGTGGCGATATCAAGACGGTCGATACCACCACCGTCAATGACACGGTCGACACCCAGGCCGTGGTCGGCGCCACGGCCCAGTCGGCCGACATGACCATGCAGTGGAATCCGGCCGATGCGGCGCAGCAGGCGATGATCACGGCCTTCCGTACGCGCGCCAACAAGGGCTTCAAGGTCGTCTGGCCGGATGGCGCCTTCGCCATGTGGTACGGCACCGTCGGCTACACCGGCGCCCCGGGCGGCGGCAAGCAGGGCGTCACCACGTCGCCGGCCAAGATCACCATGCTCGGCGGCTTGACCGTCAGCGCCACCTGATGAAACAGCTCGACCTCGCCCGTTTCCAGAAGAGCCGGGAATCGACCGTCCAGGTCGGCGCCTGGCAATTCACCGTGCGCCGCCCGTCGGCGCTCGATGTCGCCCGTCTCGGCGCCGACGGCGGGCGCATCTCGCTCGAATTCGCCTGCCGCTTCGTGGTCGGCTGGTCCGGCGTCACCGAAGCCGACCTGCTGCCCGGCGGCGACCCCGAGCCTGTCGAATTCAGCGACGCCCTTTTCGGCGCCTGGATCGCCGACCAGCCGGATGCCTGGAATGCCATCGTCAGCGGCGTCATCGAAGCCTACCAGCGCCATGAAGCGGCCCAGGCAGAGCGGGGAAACGTCTAGCCGACTGGCTGGTGACGACCGTTCGGCCGTCACCGCCACCCGGGCCGGCGCCCACGGAAAGCCGGGTTTCCGTCCAGGCCTGGAACCTGATGGGCGGCCTGATCGACTGGATGGCGCTGCCGTGGGTTTGTGACCACCTCGGCATAGACGACGTTGATTCGGTCATTTTGGACCTGATTCAGATTCGAGATTTTCAGCGATGACCACGACCAAAACCGAATTTGTCCTGACCGCCCGCGACGACACGCAGGCCGCCTTCCGATCGGTGCAGACCGGCCTCGGCGCCCTCAAGACCAAGGCCGACAGCTTCGTCAGCAGCAGCGCAGCCGGTCTCGCCGGCGGTCTGCTCACCGGCATCCTCGGCGTCGGATTTACGGCCACGGTCAAAAACACCATCGATGAGCTCGACAAGATCAGCAAGGCCGCCCAACAGGTCGGCCTGACCACCGAAGCCTTCTCGGCGCTGACCTACGCCGGCGGCCTGTCGGGCGTCGAATTCGAAGCGATGGGCACCTCGCTCGGCAAGTTGTCGGTCAAGATGCAGGAGGCCGCCAGCGGCTCCAAAGAATCGGCCGAGATCTTCAAAGACCTCGGCATCAACGTCAAGACATCGTCCGGCGAACTGAAAACATCCGACCAGGTCTTCGCCGAAATCGCCGACCGCTTTGCCAACATGAAAGACGGCGCTGGCAAGACGGCACTGGCCATCGATATTTTTGGCAAGTCCGGCGCCAAGCTGGTGCCCCTCCTCAACAATGGCGCCTCGGGTCTCAAGGACATGGCCGACGAAGCGGCCCGCCTGGGTGGCATCATCGACAGCAAGCTGGCCAGGCAGGCCGAGAACTTCAACGACAACATCGACCGCCTGAGCACCGTATCCGGCGCCGCCGGCCGCTCCATCGCCAACGAAATGCTGCCGGCCCTGGTTCGCCTGTCTAGCGAATTGCTGGCCGGCATCAAGAATTCCGACGGCTTTCTCGACGCCCTCGTCAAATACGGCCTGACCAACCCTTTCAAGGACCAGGCCGAGCGGGTCCGCGAACTGAACGCCGAGGCCGCCAAACTCGAAGACCGGATCAGCATCGGCCGGGGCAGCGCCGCCGATGAAGAACGCCTGCGCTCGCTGAATCAACAGATTGCCTATTACGCCGAAATCAATCGTCTCAAGAATGCGCCAACCACGGCGCCGGTCACCCTGACCGCGCCCACCCGGACTTCGCAGGCTACCGGGGGCAATGCCGGTCGCGCCGACCAGGCCGCCAGGCTGATCGACACGCTGGACAAGGAAATCGCCGTCCGCGCCCTCGATCTGTCGACCACGGAAAAACTCACCGCCGCCGAAAAACAGGCCGCCGAAGTCCGCCAGCAGCTGGCGGCCGGCACCCTCAAGGCCACTGCCAGCCAGCGCGCCATGATCGAAGGCAAGCTCGAGTTCCTGGTCGCCGCCGACAAGGAAATCGCGCAGCAAAATGAATTCAACGCCAGCCTCGAAAAGGCCGGCCAGGCCATGCTAGACCATCGTCAGAAAATGGTCGAAAGCATAGGCGCCGCCGAGGATCTGGCGGCCACCTACGGCCTCACCGAATCGCAGATCAGCGTCGTCACCCAGGCCAGGCTGGAAGACGCGCTGGCCATCGCCGCCGCCAATGGCGCCAGCGCCGACACCCTCGATTACCTGCGCGATGAAATCGCCCTGCGCGGCCAGCTGACCGACGCCCTGATCAAGGTCGACAAAAAGCGCATCGAGCAGCAGACCACAGCCGAAGACAAAACGAATGAATTTGCCCAGCAGGCCGCCCGCAATATACAGAACTCGCTGGCCGATTTCATTTTCGATCCGTTTGCCAACGGCGCCGACAAAATGGCCAAGAAATTCGGCCAGACCCTCCAGCGCATGGCCGCCGATGCCGCCGCCGCCCGCATCGGCCAGGCCCTGTTCGGCGACCTCCTGAGCGGTGGCAAAAGCACAGCCGGCGGCGCCGGTCTAATCGAAAAAGGCATCAACGCGGCCGGCAGCTGGCTGTCGTCGATCAACTGGGCCTCGCTGTTCGCCTTCGAAAGCGGCGGCATCATGACCAGCGCCGGCCCCCTGCCGCTCAACAAATACGCCAACGGCGGCATCGCCACCTCGCCGCAGCTCGCCATGTTCGGCGAAGGCAGCCGGCCGGAAGCCTACGTCCCGCTCCCCGACGGCCGAAACATCCCGGTCAAGATGGCCGGCCCGGGTGGCGGCGGCATGGTTATCAACCAGACCATCACGGTCGGGCAAGGGGCGGACAAAGCCGAGGTCAGACGAAGCGCCGCAGCCGGCGCCCGAGCCGCCCTCGGGGCCATGAACGGAGCGCAGCGTTATGCCTGATTTCCTCGAAGAGCGCCTGTCCGAACTGGTCCGCATGGGGGCCAGCTACCAGGACGACTACGCCGTCGACATCATCACCACCTCCGGCGGTCAGGAATACCGGCGGCTTGTTCATCAATTCCCGGTGCGGAAATTCGACATTTCCTACCTGCTCGACAATGACCAGACCTACGCCGAGCTACAGGGCATTTACCACCGCGCCCACGGCAAATATGCCGGCTTTCGGGTTCGCTGTTATGACGAGTATTCGAGCAACGGCCGCATCGGTGTTCCAACGGCCTTCGATCACGCTATGGCCTTGGTCTCGGCCGGCGTCTATCAGCTACGGAAATATTACGGCACCGACAAAACAGCCGGCGGGGCAGGGTACGCCTACCGCGAAATCAAGAAGCCGGTATCTGGCACAGTCAAGGTAGGCATAGGGACAACGGAAATTCGCTCGGCCGACTGGTCGGTTGTCACGACCACGGGCCGCGTCACCTTCGCCGCCAACCAGACCTACAACATCACTGCCATCACCAAGGCCGCATCGGCTGTGCTGACACTTGGTTCTCACTCGCTGGTTGTCGGCCAGTCGGTGCAGGTTTCCGGCGTCTCAGGAATGACCCAGATCAACGGTCTGCGGGCGCTGGTCACGGCCAAGGATGCCACCACCATCACCGTCGCCATCAATTCGACGGCATTCTCGACCTACACATCCGGCGGCGCGGTCAATACCCGGCCGCAGACCGGCGAGACAGTGACGGCCGGCTTCGAGTTCGACTTCCCTGTCCGCTTCAACACCGCTATTCCCATCGGCCAGGACTATCCCGGATACCGCTCTGTCGATGGGGTTGAACTGATGGAAATTCTCAACCCATGAAAACCCAAGTCGCTCCCTACGGCACCTCGGCCATTTGCCTGCGCATCGTCTGCGCCAACGGCACGACTATCCGCGTCACCCGCCATCCGAAAGATTTGCTGATGAGCAACGGCCAAATCTACCAGACCGGATCGGGGTTTGATTTCACCGGCTACGAGGCGACGGCATCGCTTTCGCCGTCTGCCATCGATCTTGACGGTATTCTCGGCTTTGCCGGCGTGACCAAGGAGGCGGTGGCATCCGGTGTTTTCGACGGGGCACGAGCCTACTTGTTCGCCACCAATTTCCTGTCGCCGGTCGAAGATTACGAACCTATCGTTGCCAGTTTCCTCGGCAAGGCCACGCTGACCGATGACGGCTATCGATTCGAAGAAATGGCGCTGATCGACGCCCTGAATCAGACGACTGGCGACACCTATTCGGCGGGCTGCAAGAAGCGATTCGGCGGGCAGGAGTGGGCCGGATGCAAAGTCGATCTTGCCCCGCTGACCGTAACCGGCGCCCTGAGCCACGTTTCCGGAACCCAGATATTTCGCGATTCGACCCGAACCGAAGCCGCCGATTACTTCGCTTACGGAACCATCGCGATCACCAGCGGCGGCAACGCCGGGTTGAAAGCGATGGAAATCAAGCGCTACGAGGCCGATGGCACCATTGAGGTGTTCGAGCCTTTCTACTACCTGCCCACGGTGGGCGATACCTACACGCTGATTCCTGGGTGCCGCAAGCGCCTCGCCGATTGCCGCGACAAGTGGTCCAACATCCTGAATTTCGGCGGATTCCCGGACGTGCCGACCAGCAGCGTCTATTCCTCGCGAGGCACCAATTGACCGCCGACATCATCGCCGCCGCCCGGCAGTTCGACGGCACGCCGTTTGTCCATCAAGGCCGCATCCCCGGCAAGGCGCTGGATTGTGCCGGTCTGGTGGTCATGGTTGCGAAGACTCTGGGCCTGGAATATCTCGACCAGACCGGCTATTCACGGCGACCGTCCGGTGGCTTGCTGGAATCCGCACTTGATGCCCAGCCCTGCCTTGAGCGCATCACCGCGCTTGAGCCGGGATGCGTGCTGCTGATGCGATTCAATGACGACCCGCAGCACCTCGGGATTTACACAGGGGAGACGATCATTCACGCATGGCAGCCGGTCGGCAAGGTTTGCGAACACACGCTGGATGCCGCATGGAAAAGTCGCATCGTCCGCATGTACCGCTTCAAGGGGCTGATCGATGGCTGAGAAAAGCACAGGCCAATGGATAGGCTCGATTATCGGGGCTGTCGTCGGTTTCTATACTGGCGGCACGACATGGTACGCCATGGCGGCCTCGGCAGCTCAAGGCGCCGCCGTAGGCTCTGCGGTTGGCGGCCTGATCGATCCGCCGAAAGGCCCGACCATCATCGGCCCGCGACTGTCGGATCTGAGCCAGCAAAACGCCAGCTATGGCGCATCGATCCCGAGAGTCTATGGCAGTGCGCCCGTTTTCGGCAATGTATTCTGGATTGAAAACAACCGCTTAAAGGAAAACGTCCATAAGGACAACGAAGGCGGCAAAGGTGGCGGCGGCTCCGAGGTCAAGACATTCACCTACTCGGTCACCTTCGCGCTTGGCTTGTGCCGTGGCGAAATCGCCGGCGTCCGGCGTATCTGGGTATCCGGCAAGCTGATTTACGACGCTGGAGTGACGGACGTTGATGCCATCGCCGCCAGCAATCGGGCCGCCAATGGATTTACCGTCTATCTCGGCACCGAAGACCAGATGCCGAATCCGCGCATGCAGGCGGCGCTCGGCGCAGCCAATACTCCGGCTTTCCGGGGTCTGGCTTACATCGTATTCGAGGATTTCGACCTTACCGATTACGGCAATTCGCTGGCCGGTGCGCAGATCAAGGTCGAAATCGTCAATTCGGGAACTTACACGGACTGGGACAGGACAACGACGGTCACTGATACCGGTGTCGCTTTTGGCAAAAGCGGAACGCCAGGCGTCGGCAGACCTTACATTACCAGCGTGAATGGGGAGGTCCGGGTAGCCATTGTTGGGTCGTTGCGAGAGTTTGTTTTTTCGCGAAACGGGCAATTTGTCGCCGAGGATCAGCTTGATTTCCCTGCTTGCTCCAGTGATATAACGGTTGGCTCAACAACGTGGAGAGCCTGCGGAAAACTGGTTTATGACTACGGCGGTCTTGAGGAAGACCTGCTATGTAATCCGCTGGTTTTCCCGTCGGGAGGGCCGGCGCTAACCAGAGGGATAGGCACGCCGATCCGGCGGATTGACCACAATCTGCCGCAAGACCGAACAATACTTAATGTGGCTCTGGCCAACGACCGCAAATCAATCCTGGTTGTTTCCGGCGATGTCGGGGTATACGGGCACTTTGGCGGAACGCACTACTCCGCGGTCTGGACTCTGATATCGGAAGACGGCGACTATATCTCAAGCGGGGCGTTTCCTGGCGTAGTTAGTATCGCGCAACTGGGATTCGGCCGGTCGGCAAATTACTCATTTTCGGCCTGCTGCTACGATCAGGATTCGGGAATCCTGGCCGCAACATGGGGGGCAACGGGCGCTGTATGGGTATACCGATTTAATGATAGCGGCAATCTTGTACTCGAATCGACCGAAGCACTGAGCTATTTCACTTTTACCTATCCATCCATTTTTTGCGAAAACGGCGTTGTTTTCGTCGTATCCGAAAAGCATTTCAACGTTTTCACTCGCGGTCTTCTATCTCAAAGTTATCCACAACTGAAAGCGATTGTCGATAAGGAATGCGCCGAATCGGCCGTCCTGTCGCCATCCGACATCGACTCGACCAGCCTGACCGACACGGTGATGGGCTACCGGATTTCAGCAGCCGGGTCGTTGCGCTCCGGCATGGAACCATTGCAGGCAGCATGGCCTTTCGACGCCGTGCAGGCCGGCTACCAGATCAAGTTCATTCGCCGTACCGGGCTATCCAGTGTAGCCACCATTCCCAAAGCCGACCTTGGCGCATCGGCGGACGGCCAGCGTGCCCCGCAACTGGTGCAATCGCGGGAAATGGATTCGCAACTGGCCGGGCGGGTCATCGTTACCCACCTCGATTCAACACGCGAATACGACATCGGCGAACAGGATGCCGAGCGCCTGAACACCGGCACCATCACCGAACGTCGGATAGAGCTATCGATAGTCCTGAGCAGCACCGACGCCAAGAAGGTCGCCGAAATCACGCTGTACCGCTACTGGATGGATCGCTACGACTTCACCTTCAGCCTGCCACCGTCATACCGGCATCTTGAGCCGTGCGATGTGGTTACGGTCGTCACCGATAGCGCGACCTATGATTTCCGGCTGACTCGCGTCCAGTATCAGGCCGATGGCACCATCGACTGCGACGCCAAGCTGCACGCGCCGATCTACACCAGCGCGGCTATAGGGGCCGATGGCGTCGCATCGGTCAGCACGCTTGAGGCGCCTGGATCGACGGTATTGCAACTGCTCGATATTCCAACGATCAGCGACGAAATCGATGCGCCGGGTTTCCTGATGTCCGCTTGTGGCTATACATCATCATGGCGCGGCGCCAATATCTTCCGGTCGCTTGACGACGGCGCCACATGGTCATCGGTGGCTTCCATCGCAACGCCCGGAACCATAGGATTCGCTGCCGTGGCGATGGGTGCGCCGATTGATTTCGGTTTGATCGACAAGAAAAACACCCTGTCGGCCAAGTTCTACGGCGGCCAAACGGTGAACAGCGTCACCGAGCAGCAGATGCTCACCGGCCAGAATCACTTTGCCTACGGCGCCCATGGCCGATGGGAAATCATCGCGGCGCAGAATGCATCCTTGCAAGGTGACGGATCGTATGTGCTGTCCGATTTTCTGAGAGGCCGTTTCGGTTCGGAGTGGGCAGCCGGACTCCACCAGGCCAATGACCGGCTGGTGCTGCTGGGCAAAAATTCGGTGACGTTTGCATCGACCGGCACCAACGGGATAGGGGCCGAATTCCGGTATAAGGGCGTCACTGCCGGACAGAACCTGAGCGATGCCGCGACCCAGACAATATCCTATGCCGGCGAAAACCTCGAATGCCTGTCGCCGGTCTATCTCAACGGCAACCGTCACCCGTCAACCAGTGACTGGACGCTGACCTGGATACGCCGTACCCGCGTCGGCGGCGAATGGCGGGATTACGTCGATGCCACGCTCGGCGAAGCCTCTGAGGCCTACGAAGTCGAGATTTACAGTAGCGGCACTTACGCCACGCTCAAGCGGACGATCAGCGCGACATCGGCAACCTGTAGCTACACCAGCGCCGATCAGGTGACCGACTTCGGCAGCAACCAGGCAACGCTCTACGTCAAGATTTATCAGCTATCGGCTAACGTCGGCCGCGGCCAGCCGCTGACGACCAGCATCACGAGGTAATCCATGAGCAATTCAACCGTTACGTTCGATGCCCTGGTTCAGAGCCAGGCATCCAAGGAAATCACTGTCAATGCGATGCTCGATGCCCTGTCGCCAGCCTCTCTCTACGGGCGCCGGCAATCGACATCCTCTGGCCTGACCTGGGGATACTACGGCGGCAATGTTCTGGTCAATGGCATACTGACCCAGATCGCCAACGCCACCATTGCACTGACCGCATCGACCACTAACTACCTTGAGGCCAACCCCACGACCGGCGCCGTGAGCAAAAACACGACGGGATTCACGGCCGGGCAGACGCCGCTCTACGCCATCGTCACCGGAACCGCGACAGTGAGCAGCTACACCGATCACCGGATTGCTGTCCCCGATGTAACCGGACGCTTGGTCAAGGCGATGAGCGACGCCAATACCACGCTGAGTTTTGCCGAAGTCCGCAACCAGATCCTCGAATTCACCGGCACGCTGACTGTACAGCGCAACATCGTCCTGCCGCTGACGCCGCGCCAATGGACGGTGTTCAACAACACGACCGGCGGCTTTGGACTGCAATTCATCGGCGCCACCGGAACCGGCATTGTCGTGGCGGCCGGGAAGCGGGCGATCGTCTATGCCGACGGGACCAACATCGTTCGGGTAACAGCCGACATCTAGATTTTAAACGCATCGGCCCCAAAGAGGGCGGGAACGAAAACGCATGACCGAAAAAGACCTAATCCAATACTGGCTGCCGGCCATCACCGCCCTGTGGGGCGGCACTGTCGGCTATCTGCGCCGGGTGCAAAAGGGCCGCGCCTTCAAATGGCTGGCGATGGTCATGCACCTTGCCGTTTCCGGATTCTCGGGGATGATGTTCTGGCTGGTCGCGGTCGAATACGGGCTGTCGGGTCCGATGTCCGCCGTCGTCACCGGCATGGCCGGCTATATGGGTGGCGAAGCAATCCAGATCCTCGAAGAGCGATTCCTGGCCGCCACCAAGCCATGATGCTGTCCCGCCATTTCTCGCTGGCCGAAATGACCGTCAGCCGCACCGCAGCGCGGATGGGCATGAACAACACGCCCGGCCCGGAGGAAATGGCCAATCTTCGCCGGCTGGCCGAGTCGCTGGAAAAGGTCCGCGCCTGGCTCTACAAGCCGGTCATCGTTCTCAGCGGCTACCGCTGCCAGGCCCTTAATACGGCAGTCGGCGGCGCCTACCAATCGGCCCATATGCGCGGGCTGGCGGCCGACATCATCTGCCCGGCCTACGGCAAGGTCATCGACGTTTTCGAGGCCGTCCGCCGCTCCGGGATCATCTACGACCAGCTAATCGCCGAGCGGCCGGGCGACAACGGCTGGATACACATCGGCCTGGCCGACCGCGCCCGGCGCCGCGCCCTGATTTTCGACGGAAAGCGATACACGGAGGTAACATGAGCTACTTTCGCACTAGCCTGCGGGCCACCCTGGTTTCCGAGCCAGAAAACGTCTGGAAGCTGATTTACCGGCTGGTCTTCGTGTCGGATGAAATCGGCGAGATCATCGTCCCGGCCGGCTTCGAGACCGATTTTGCCAGTGTGCCAAGATTGCCGCTGGTCTATCTGGCCACCGGAGGAATCGCCCGTCAGGCCGCCGTCGTCCATGATTTTCTGTACAGCACCGGCCAGCATCCGCGCCATGTCGCCGACCGGGTATTTCTCGACGCGATGAAGGTTTCCGGCGTGTCGTGGATCAAGGCGCAACTGATGTACAGCGCCGTCCGGCTGTTCGGTGCCAGCCGCTACACGACGCCGTGAACAACTGCCTGACCTACGCCCTGCGCATGTGGCGTTTCGGCCGGGCAACCGACCATCTGGTCATCAGGAAAAGCCGATGGGGCTGGTTCCCGCACTTCGCCGTCATCTTCGAATTGCAGAATGGCGATCTTGAAAAGCGCGAATACGTCCCGCTCAAGCCGCGTCCGCGCTTCATCCCGCCGCTGTTTTTCAAGGGCGTCGAGAAAATCACCCACTACCGCTGCGAAAGTCTGGTTCTGGGTGCCGGCCGCCACGTCGCGGGCGGTGGCCAGGTGCGACAGGTAGGCTTCGACTTCGACGGCGCCCATGTCGCGCGGATGCCGCCGGCCGTGGAAGCGAATGAAGGCCAGTATCCAGTGGATGTAGGTCTTCTCCGTGCTGCGGCTGTAGTGCAGGACACGGATGCGCTCACGGACCTGGTCAAGGAGGCGCGGCGCAGCCGTGTCGCTTTTGACGGGCGCGGCTGTCGCGTTTTTTTCGATGACGGTAGTCATGGTGAGGTCCTCCGTGGTTGGTGGTTGAGTTTAACGACAGGTGGCAGGCGTTAACGCGACATCAGCCTGTCGTTGAATTTGAGTTCGGCGACACCTTCCGCCGCACTGCCTGCGCCAGCGATCTGGCACGACCGGCGATGTCGTTCATCGAAGACCGAGCGCCGTTTTCTCTCTGCATGTAATCCAGAAGGGGAGGCAGAAGGATTAAGGGTGTTATAAGGCGGCGAACAAACAACCGCATCGTGCCTATGCAGCAGCGGCAGCACTTCGCGGCAGTCGCCGAGGATCAACCTGCATTCACCGATGGTCACTTCTTCAAACATGGTCACTCCGTAGTTACGTTTTGCCTGCCAACCCAACGCTCAAGCGGGACGCTCCGCCTATCGGCTCCGCGCCCCTTAGCTCTGCGTTCGGCGTCATCTGGGCGTCGATCAGCGCGTCCAGGTCGGCGTCTTTGTGTTCGTGCATCCCAACCTCGCCAAACAGGCTGCAGCGGATCGAATAGCCGCTGTTGTGCCGCAGCCAGCGGTAACGGGCGGAGTCGGCGGCATCGTCCTCGACGTATTCGCAGAGAGCATCCGCAATTCGGCCAAGAGCACCAGCCCTTGACTCGACGGCAGGAAGTTTTCCCAGAATGTGATTGTTCGCGTCAGGGAATGAAGATGCCAAACACCCAACGCGCCTCCCGATTTCCATTATTAGAGCGAACCATTGGTTATTGGCGGCCCGCAGTTCCGAAACCTCTTTCCCGAGCCTGTGAATTTCCTCCACGCACTCCCCGTGAGGGTCGCCATCCGGTTGTTCGTCAAACATCGCTTCTCTCCTTTCGCCGCTCCCGTGGCATGCAGGACAGGTCGTTCCTGGGTATTCGCCAGTCACTTCTCCCATCCCTCCGCAGTGCGCGCATTCTTGATTTCCGGCGTCATCTGTTTCCATTCCGCAAATCGGGTCCATTCCGTTCCTCTCCGGCGGGTTTCGCTTCGCGCTCGGCCTGCGCTCCGCTGGCATTGCCCGCAGTTGCCCGTAGGTGGGGCGCCTGTGCTGCTAGCCGGCCCCCGGCTTGTATTCACGTTGCCGCCGAACCCGGCAGTCCAGCGGACGCCGTGCCGGCGCCGCTGACTTTTGCGTTATGCCTCGCGTACAGTGGAGTCCATGCCCCGCTGTTTTTCCGCACGTCCTCGATCTGTTCATCCATGATCGGGCCTTCGTAGCATCCGTCGCTGCAAAAACGAATCCATGCAACAGGCTTCGCCGTATCGCCAGCGCCGACTTTTCTGCACTTGTCGCGCATCAGTTCAATTATCTGCTCGCGTTCTTGCGCTCTGGCGCTGTGATGCTCGGCCGTTATCCAGCAATCACGTAACTCCCGCAGCGCTACCGTGTCGTCGGTCGGGCAGTACTTCGGGCTTCGTGCTCTCATCCAGTCGTCGAAGGTCATGGCATCACCACCGCTTGAACGGTATCGGTGCATCGCCGCCCCTTGCCATCTTTACAGCAGTGGCCAGCTTGCTTTCCGCTGGCGGTTTCGGCAACGGCATCCAAGTTGCAGCGGCCATCTGCTGGTTGCTGTGCCAGAAAATCCCGCCAATCCAAGCGCCGTGAACAGTCTTGCCGCCGCGCACAAACAAAACCTCTTGTGCTTCTTGCGGAAGTTCATCAACCACGTCGCGCCAGCGCGGGGCATCTTCAAGTCGCTCAACCAGTCCAGCCACAAACCCGCTCTGTTCAAGTTCTTCCGTCGCCACTCCTGCGCAAGCATTCACGCAAGCCACAATGCGCCGTGCGTCATTCTTCCCGCTGGCGATCGCCACGGGTCCGATCTCGCCGTCTGGCGGGTAAATACCGCATTCGTTGTCTAGCGTCCCCTCGAACGGCGGCGCGTTGAATTTGTGCTCCGACCACTCCCAAGGCTCTTTCGTGTGTTCCATTGATTATCCTTTCGTTGTCAAAGGCATAACACGTCGCTCAACACGGACGCAGGCGATAAAGCCACCTGCGCCGGTTAGCTAGGCGTTAGAGATAATGCACCGCTGAGTCTGCAGCTTCTTTGGGCGCTTCTTTGGTTTCGAGTATTCATTTTCTACCTGCCAAAGCTCAAGCACTACGGCGCGTGGGAACCCGTCGTCGCCTATGTCATCAAACTTTGTCACCCAGACCTGGAATATGTCGTCTTCGCCAAATGGGCCAGATATTTCAGAAACCATTCCGTCTGCGAAGTATTTGTTGCGCGTCCATTTGCGTGTCTTTTTCATGTTTTTCCCCTTGTCTCTAACCCGGCGCTCAAGCGGGACCGTCCGCAAGCGTCCGGCCCCTTAGCTCTGCGTTCGGCGACACCTTCCGCCGCACTGCCTGCGCCAGCGATCTGGCACGACCGGCGATGTCGTTCATCGAAGACCGAGCGCCGCGCAATGTCACGCTGTCGAGTGTCGACGCCAGTTCCTCGTTCCGGTGGTTCAAAACATGCTCTGCCGTGTCCTGAAAACTCATCCCGAACTTTGAGGAAAACCATTCATCGTGTCCTCCGAACATAAATGCTGGCACGCCCTGACCGGCTGCGTCGTCAAGTCCTTCCAGCGGATATTTCCCGTCCCCGAGGAATGACACGGCCACCGCCGCTATTTCCAAGTCAGGCGCGTACAGCGTGCAGGCGTCGCTTGGGTTGATGATCTCGAATTTCATGCTTTCTCTCCGTGGTTTCATGGAATCGTCGAACCCATCGCTCCAGGCGAAGCGGTGCATCCGCCTGTGGTTTCCTCAACTTCCTTCGCGCCGCTCGCCTGAGCTAGTGCGTTAGCCCCTGCCGTCGCCAGCAGGGGCCGCTTGTTGCTATGCCAGCGCACTTTCCGACCACCACGACTCAACCGCACGTCCGTCTGCGCACTTGTAGCGCAGCAGGTAGGACGGTTCAGCCGCCGCGTATTCAGCCCGCGCAATCACTTCGCCTTGCTCGCCGCTGGCGGCGATGGTCACTTGCTGTTTCAGTTCGTACTTCATGGGGTGTTTCCTTTCTCAGTTGCTCCGGTCTCAAGGGTGCCGGGGCTAACCCGTCGCTCAAGCGGGACCGCGCTAAAGCGCGGCCCCTTAGCTATGTGTTGTGCCCCTTGGGTGCCGTCCTGCCAGCGCCGAGTTTTAGGCGGCCTTCTGCCATCGCTTCATCCGCCCTGCCTAGGCAGTAGCCGAGGAAGATGAGCAGCGCCGCCATAAGCAGGTGCATGAGCATGGAGTCACTTCCCGTCCTCAGCCGGCACCAGCCGGTATCTGTCGTGCTGCCGGGTCGGCTCCAGTTGCCCGGTGCGGTAAATCATCCGCGTCACGGTCAAGATCGGCGGCACCCCTGCGCGCATTCGCAGCGTCGCGGCAAACGCATCCTTTGGGATGTCTAACATCTCGGTCAGCCGTTCGTTCATGGTGATGTTGTCGTCTTTCATTCCTGTCTCCAGTTAAACCGCCGTGGCACAACCCGTCGGTCGTGTGGGACCTGCGCAAAAATCCGCGCAGGCCACACACCTATGCGTTATGCCCCGCCTTCGCCAGCGCCCGAGCATCTTCAAGGGCATTGTGGGGAATGGCCGATGTCGTCGCCGTGTCCGGCAAATCGCGGCGAACCTCAAATGTCATCGTGTCAGGTCCAATTCTGTCGCCCGGCGCGTACTCCAAGAAATTGCAAAAGTGCGCAATGTCTCCGGGCCAGTCGGAAATAATATGCACGGCATCAAACTGCCCAAGAAACTCGGCCAATCCGGCGCGCAAATCTGCATCCCGCTCCGGTTGTTGCAGTAGTTGCGGCATCACATGCTCGCGTACCCACCAGCCCGGGTCGTCGCAAAACCGCACCCCGTACCACTCGCGCCCATCGTCGGCCACCAGCGCCATTGAAATCAGCGCCCCGTGGTATTCGTTAAATTCAGTGTCAATCCAAATTCGCACTATCGTTCTCCTAGTCAAAAACCGGCATAACACCACGGTCAAGGGCGGACGCCGTGAACCGTCGTTGGTTGTTCTGTGGCGCCCGTCGTGGCGCCGCTTACCTCGCTGTTATGTTTCACTTCCGCGCCACCCAGCGCCGCAGCAGCTCGCGCATTACTTCGTTCAGGTCTTCACCTGTTCGAGCCGCCTTTTCTTCTGCCGCGGCCTTTAATTCCTCGGGCGCCCGAAACCGAATAACCGGCGAGGCACCGCGTGCCCCGCTTAGGTTCGTTGGCCCCTTTCCGGGGCCGGTTTTCTTGTCGGTCATTTCGCCTTAAAGCAGCGCAGATCGCCGCTTTCCGTTTCTTGCCATTCGGTGTAACCATCGACCTGGCTAAATTCAGGGGCATCTGTTCCGGCGTAGCAGCAACGATCTGCGGCAGCTTTTACAGCGTGCTTGCTGATGGACAGATATTCGCGGCCTGATTGAGTCTTTCCGGTGGTCGGGCGAACGGTGGTTTGTTTTTTGCTGTAGTGGCCAGTAACTGTAACTTGCATGATCTTCTCCGGTTTTCGGTTTGCGCCTATCGCTCACCATGACTACAGTGTAGCACACGAAATAAACATGTCAAGCATTTTGTGTAGCACACAAAACAAACATAACACAACGCTCGTTCGGACCTGCGCGAAAAGCCGCGCAGGCCGCACAGCTAAGCGTTAAACAGTCCGCCCGCATGCACTCGGGCAAGCTCATCGCAGGCCTGATCATAGAGCTTGACAGGTTGGCGTATCCAGAAATCCCGGTAGACGTCAACGAAGCTGCGCAGGAGCTGCAGCTCGTCGCCGGTGACGCCTAGCCGGCCGGTCTGAGCGTGTCGAACCCGCAGATTGGCCAGGGGGATGCGCATGGCGTCGCACATGGCCAGGGCGCTGCGGTCGTTTTTATAGGCCGCGGCCAGCGTGAGGACGTTGCGCATGTCGGCGATATTGTCATAGTGGTCGGTGTCTGCCCAGCCGCCGGCGAAGGCTTCGACCAGCATGCGCTCGCGGGTCTCGATGTCGGCTTCGACCAGGCCGCGATTGACCAGCATGGGCACCGTGACCGGCCGCGGTTTGTAGCGGGATCGTTTGCGGGTCATGCGTGACTTTCGGCGAGACGGTGGGCGGCGCGGCGGATGCGGGAATTGAACCAGCGCCGGATGATGTAGCTGCGGGCCAGGCTGATGGCGGTGAACCAGGCGCCGATCAGCAGGTTGTCGCTGAGCGGCAGATGCACGCCGAAGACCGGGAAAATGACGACTTGCGAGGCGAGGGCGACCCAGTAGCCGATGGCGATGTTGATGGCCGCTTCGAGCAGCGAGCCGAGACGGGTCTGGCTCATGGCATGCCGATCAGCGGGACGTTGAGCCAGGTCTTGCCGTCGCGGGGGTCGACCAGACCGGCACAGCGTGCGATGTGCCGGTAAAGTTGGAGGGTGCAGCGGACGTCGCCCAGGCAGTAGTCGATGACGCGGCCGATGCGGCCGGACTGGAAGTCCTGCGGCGCGTCGGCGCCCTTGCCGCTCTTGCCGGGCAGGCGGTTGGCCTTGCAGCAGTCGTCAAGGCCGAGGCCGCGCGGGTGATCGCCCTGGGGGATGCCGGCGGCCCGCCAGATGCCGGCGGCGATGTCGATCGATTTGCCGGCCGGAATGCCGAGGCCGTTGGCGCGCAATAACTTGTCATCGAATTGCCAGTTGTTGAAGCCGATGACGCCGTCGCGGCGGTCGACGAGTTCGGCGAAGGCCTCGAAGTTGTCGGCCATGAAAACCCGGGATTGTGCCTCCTGCAGGTCGTAGGCGGCGATGACGGCGATGCCCATGCCGGCGAAGTCGGTCCAGCCCGCGGCGTAGCGGTAGCCGGGCTGGGGCGGGTTGTCCGGGGTGGCGATGCCGTGGCAGATTTCGGTGTCGTAGATGATGTAGCTCATGGGATTGGTCTCGTTATGTGGTGGTCATGCGGCGTTGCGGATCTCGGCCGGCGCGGCATGGACGCGAAGGTGTCCGCGGCCGATGAGAAATTGCCGGTAGCTGGCGATGGCGACGTTCCAGGCCGCGGCGGCGACGTCGGGGCCGGCGGCGACCAGCTGGCCGTCGTCGTCGATGATGGCCAGCCGGGCCGGCCGGCCGTCGGCAGTGGTGATGCGCAGGCCGGCATGGCTGACGGCGCTGATGTCGGCCGGCAGGGGCGCGAAGGGCAGTTTATCGATCATGGCCGTCCCCCAGGTTGGTCAGAGGCCGGCGCAGCGGGCATTTTGTCCCGCCTTGCCGCCTCGATGACTGTCGCCGCGCCCTCCGAAGGAGGATCGGTTTGCTGCGGACCGCCCGCGACGCGGGGCTCCAGATGCGCGACTGCCGGTGATACATCCCCTCCGCCGGCTGGGGTGTCTTTTGTTTTGATCATGCCGGCCAGCCGCTGGCGGCCGTGCTCGGTGATGTGCCAGACGATTTCGCTGGTGGCTGCGTCCCTGGCCCGCGTCACGGCCTTGATGATTTCGAGCACCACGCAGGTCCAGCGGATCTGGGGGTGGTCGAGTCCGCTGGTGGCCTCGAGATCGCCGTAGGTCGATGGGCCGTGGGCGGCCAGGGCGGAAAGAATGGCGTGACGATCGCTCATTTGGTGCCGATCCAGATCAGGGTGCCCAAAAGGGCAGTGAAGAAGCCGATGACGACGGCGACAACCAGGCCGGTCATGCGGCGGTTCTGGTCGTCGATCTCGGCGACGCGGGCGGCGTAGTCGTGGGCGTTCATGCCAGCCTCCAGGTGCGGCGCTCGCCGGGGGGAAGGCAGGCCTGGTAGCGGGCCCGGGCGGCGGCCAGGTCGCGCGACAGGCCCTGCATGGCCAGCCGCATGGGCGCGGCGGTGTCGGGATCGTCGATCAGCGAAAAGGCGTCGATCATGCCGGCCAGGGTGATCTCGATGCTGCGCATCTGCCAGTAGGCGATGATGCGGCGGATGATGAGGGTGAGTTTCATGCGGCCTCCGTGATAGCGGCGGGTTCGCCGTACATGTGAATCTCGCTGCTGAAGTCGCGCAAATGGATGACCGATGTCACCGGCCGGTCGTCGTTTTGTTCGGCTTCCGAGTCCACCGACCAGCCCAGCGCTTGAATGGCGACGCGGGCCTGGCCGTGGTTGGACATGACCAGCACGCGCACGTTGACCTCGCCGCTTTGATGACTGGTGACGACGGGGGCCGCGGTCATGTAGTACGGGTCTTTGACCTTGCTGTTGATCGCTTCGGCCAGGGTTTCGGCTTCGGCGATGCGCCCGGCGGCGGCGATCAGGCCGGCGCGGCGGGCGGCCATTTCCTTGTCCAGCTTGGCGAGTGCGGTTTCGAGATTTTCCATGACGGCCTCCTGGTTACTGGTGATTGCAGACCCGGCGCAGCAGGCTGATGGCCTGGCTGGCGTCGCTGCGGGTGCCGAGCGAGACGATGCGGGGACCGATCCGCCGGCAGACTTTGAAAACGCCGCCGGAGGCCAGCAGAAAGCAGCTGCTGCCGGCGGCAATGACGCGGGATTTGGCGAGGGCTTCGGCTTGGGTCATGGGTGGCTCCGGGGTGATGACAGTTCAATTAAACACCTGTTGTTCGACGATGTCAACAGGTGGGGATTATCCGGGCGAAAAAAAACCCGCCAAGGCGGGCTGTTTATTGGCGGCGGCAGTGTCGCAGGTCGTTGGCGGTTTTTCGTCGATGATCCTCGATGCTTAGCCAGTGCATATTGGCGGGAGAATCAGCGCCGCCAGCGCCAGCGCCTCCTTCGATAGCGGGCGCCCCTTCGCATAAGGCGGCGGTTCTGGCTCCGAGACCACGTCTGCCGCCCGGGGGGCTTCCTCTCTGCCGTAGACCAGCCAGAGCACCGAAACGCCCAGCGCTTCGGCAATGGCTTCGTCCCACTCGCTGCGCCGGCTGTCGCGGATGATCAGGTTGGATAGCGCCTGCGGTGAAAGGTCCGGGACTTCGGCGAGCAGCCACGCGCGCGACTTGCCCATGTCCGCCAAGCGTTGAGAGATTCGGCCACCGATATTCATGGCGGGAAAATACAACTTTTGTTGATCAAGGCGAACACCAGCTGTTGACATCGTATACCCACGTGTTTAATCTAGGCGCATGCAAGCACTTCAAATCGCTATCGCGACACTAGGCAATCAGACAAAACTGGCGCTGGCCATTGGTGTCGTCCCCCAGGTCGTTCACAACTGGGTCGCCCGGGGAAATGTTCCGGCCGACAAATGCCCGGCTATCGAAAAAGCGACCGGCGGCGCCGTTCGCTGCGAAGACCTGCGGCCCGACGTCGATTGGGGCTACCTGCGTGGCACGAATGCTACGGTCGCCGCCGAAATTGGCCCAAATCTGGAAAAGGCGGCCTGATGTCAGCCCAGGCTTTTGGTTGTCTCCAACGCAACGGTATTGGCAAAGAGCTGACGACTTTTGGCGTCGACATTCAAGCCGCGATCCCGTTCCTTGATGGCGAAACCCCGCTCCCCTGAGTTATTGGAAACGAAACCGTCGTGAGTGGCAATGAAAAAAAACTGAACAGCCACACCCCTTTGCCGGGGAAAAGGTACTGGGTCGACAGTGCAAATGCGGGTAATTCGCGC
>JACCDY010753729.1_pt1 | contig 35912 bp, 17 predicted proteins | sample 7446391 | NCBI WGS metagenome assembly JACCDY01 (sample SAMN15323451, study PRJNA562643) | freshwater metagenome | isolation source: river surface water | place: USA:Blue River Watershed | collected 2017-08-18 | reverse complement strand
GCTGAATTTAGCTAGTTTTTTGCCTATGTATTTTTTGTTTGTTACGGTGTTTGTAATCAAATACACGAAGCCCACGCAATCTTCTGGTAATTCATTGATTGGTTGACCTTGATAACTCCATGACATGTATGTAGTTATGCGTATTCGTTGCTTTTAAAATATTTTGCTATATCGCTACGATCAAACACCCCCCATTTGTGTAACTTTGCATAAAATTGTTTAGTTAACTCTGGATCGTTTGGTTGCTGTAGCAATTTAATAATGCCTTTTATTTCGTTATCTATGTGTTGCCTGTAATGTTCAGGGTTTCTATCGTTGCCTTCTAGTTCTAGTTCGTCAAATTGCCATGATCGATATTGTTCTAATAATCGAGTCTTAATGTCTGATGGTAACTGTCTTATTGATAAAAAGTCTGGGTTTGATAAAAATGTGCTCATTACATCAATTTTATTTTCAATTGCCCATTTGTATAGATCGTCTAGTTCGTGTACAGTGAGTGCGCTGGGAACAGTACGCAACACTACATAAAAATGTCCCGGTGATCTATAACTTAGATACTTTTCTAGGTTTTGTTTAACTAAATTGGTGTTTGACCCTGTACGACAAAATTCATTAATTGGGCCGAGTCCTTCTAAACTAACACCAATGTCAACATGCTTAAACACTTTTAGTTTGTTCATTAGGTCTTCGTCGAAGATCATGCCATTTGTAGTAAAGCCAATATAGATATCTGTTTTACCTGCGTTGTATAGAGCATTAATTAGATCGTAGAATCTTGGCATAATCAACGGCTCGCCACCTATTAGGTGTACGTACTCAAGATTCTCTGCTCTCAACATAGTATCAACGACCATATCCCATGCTTGTTGATCGTCGGTCCATGTTTGACGAACAGGACGATCCCATAGCCCTTCTCTTTTTCTTTCAGCCGCAATGCGACTGCTAAACATAGGTCCGCACATTTTGCAAGCTAAATTACAATCATTTCCTAATAGGATGTGAAAGCTTCTCGGTAGTTCAGTTAACGCCGGTTGATAATACTTTATGGGAATCACTGGATACTTTCCCAATTCCCTAGTTCTTTTGCTGTTCTTGCCTGCATTATCTTCTTGATAGCAAGTTTCGCACAACGGTTCCGGAATGTTGTTTGCTTTTTTTATTCTGGCATCAGTCTGGTATTGACTAGACATCCATTCTTCAATAGACATGTTATGTACATTATGTTCTGCACCAAAATCGGTCCCGGATTTGTTATTGCGATTCCCTCCGCAAGTTTGGTAAGTGCCGTCGTTGTTAATATGCACTTCTGTCCAAGGAATAACACAATAGAATGGATTACTCATGACAATCCTGACATTTAATTTTACATACTTTTAAAGGCATAACTTCTATTCTGGTTATAAATTCATCCCACAGTGGATCATCTAAGACCTGGACGATAGATCTGTGTTTAATATTTAAACGGTCTCTATATTTTTCAACAAAGTCGTTGTCTTGATACCCGCTGTTAAACCACGGACACGGAAATATTAAACCTTCAACATTAATAAACAGCTCTTTCTTCCAGTTCAAACATTTTGCCCAAGGATGTGTGTTGAGTTGATGTCTAATAGATATAGGTTTAGGTCTGTTTAATATAATTGGCAAAGTCTGATAGACATTCGATGCAATGTTATTTGCGTCAGCTGGCATTAAACCGTCCACCCCATTAACAACATATCTACCACCAAACTTAGTGCTCTTTACAGCTTGCCACTCGTCGCAGCCTAGCTCTTTTGCTAATTGTGCAATACTATTCATGCGGTCTTCGTTGAAGTTAAAGTATATAGAACTCCATTTGATTCTGCAATCGCTAGATGCTCTTAGCGACTTAATGCCAGCAATAATACTGTTCCAATCACTATTGACACGATAAAGGTTATTACTGTCATGATCCCATCCGTCTACGCTAAAAACTACAGTGTCGTATTTTGTTAAGTGAGCTCCTAGCTCATCCCACCATTCAGGTTTTTTATAACTACCGTTAGTAACTATATCCACGGATATGTTGCTTTGACTTTTAATATAAGCAATTATAGGTATAAATTCGGTCGCGTAAATAGGATCGCCGATATCTCCGCAGAATAACATTTTGCGAATCTTTGATAAAACATCAACCGGAAAAGCTCGTTGAAAATCCTCGAGACTGAACTCTTTGTTTAACTCCTCTGGTTTTAATTCTGTCCTAGGACATCTAGGACATTTCAGTGTACACTTACTACTAAGTTCAATGTGTACATCTTGTAGATTAAACAATCTCGACATCGGTGTTATAAGTTGTGAATCCGTTTTCTTTAACAACATGTAAGGTGTTGTTTACTCGTCCTGCAAGTTCGTCTTTATGGGATACTAACCATACACTGCGATTGCTTTCGCGACTCATTTTCTTAAGAATAGCAAGACTGTTTTCTACACCCGAACTGTCCATGCCCGAATCAACTAGTTCGTCAATGAACAGCAAGTTAATAGGTTGATACAAGCTTTCCCAAACATCGCGGAACGCCCAGCTTAATGATAGAATTAAACGATTGCGCTCGCCTCGACTTAAGTTATCAAAGTCTAGATCTCGTCCAAGTTCAGTGATACTAACAGTCAAGTCGTTGTTAAACTTAACAGTATGTGGTAAACCGATACGATCCAAGTATTGTCCTAAACGAGCATTTAAGTAGCTCAAGTTTTGATCAATGATACGCTTGCGGATAAAACTGTCTTTGTTGGTTAATAGCTTTAACAAGAACTCTTGATGGTCTTTAAGAGATGTAAGATCGTTGATAATTGAATAATCAATTTCTTCTACGCCCTGTTCTTGCATTTCTTTAATTTGTTCTTCGTATGGATCTGTTTCACTTTGCTTGTTTGTTAGCTGTTGCAAAATAGCAGCCATACTTGACCTATGCTCGAAAGCATCACTTTCTTCGTCGTAGTATACTTTAGGAGGAGTACCTAGTTCGCCTAATTCTTTTAGTGCGTCTGTGTGTTCGACCCATTGCGTATTTGTTGATAATGCTTGCAATGCGGCTTCCTGCAATGCTTTGCGTTTTTCTTCTAGTAATTTTTCTTGTTTAGTATCATGAAATGCTTGTCCACAGCTATGGCAGGTGTGATTTTCTAAACTGGCGATTTCAGTTTTGAGAGTTTCGATTATCTTGTTTTCTCGTGCTTCATCTAGCTCACATCGCTTAATCCATGAGTTTAAATCTTTGATCTGTTTTGCTTTGTTGTTATATTCTGTGAGGGACTTGTGAGCTAACAGCTCTGCTTCGATATCAATGGTTGACAGCTCATCATAAGCCGCTAATAATTTATCAATATCTTCTTCGTGCTTGGTTTTCCACAGTTGTTGTCTGCGCTTTAAGTTATCAATTTGTTCTTGGATTCGCTTGTTTGCATCAGTGACAGCTTTGATTCTAAACTCTTCTTTAGTAATAGAGTCTTTTGTTGTTTTAATAAGTTCTTTAAGGGACTCGGCTTTTTCACTAAGCATAGTAATGCCCAGTAATTGTTCAATAATAGTTCGCTGATCATTTGCCCGCAAGCTCAAGAATGGCTCGGTGTAGGTGTTTAATGCTAGAATGTGCTTGAACATGTCGTGGCTCATACCTAACATGCGTTCAATTTCTGCCTGTGTTTCTCGGCTGTCACCTTGCGCTTCGTCTGTGATTTCTTTTTCGGTTCCGGCAACAAAGAACTTCATAATGCCGGGCTTACGACCACGCTCGATACGATAGTCAATACCGTCTTTTTCGAAATCGATCGTGACCATCATGTTTTTTCCGTTGGTCTTATTGATTAAGTTATCTTTCTTGATATTAGTAAGAGCGTTACCGTATAACGCATAGCTAAGTGCATTAATGATTGTGGTTTTACCGGTGCCGTTACGAGCACCAGAGTCGTCTCCGCCTAAGTCTAAGTTTTCGCCAAGCACTAGCGTTAGATCTCTGCGATCAAAGTTAACGGCCTGTGTAGCGTTACCTACACTCATAAAGTTTTTAACTGTAATATCTTTTATTTTAAACATCAGAGATTTCTATAAATGTCCAGTAGTAATGCTTTGTTAAACTTATCGCTTTCGATACTATTCAGTTGCCCTGCTACAATTTGGTCAACACTTTCAAAAGCAATATTTCCTTGGATTTCGTATTCAGCAACATCAGTTGCTTTAGACGGAATTAATGTAAGCTCTCTTAATCCAAACTTGCTAACAAACTCTTCTTTAATAAATGTAGATTCTTCGTAACTGATATCAATGTCTAAGTTTACCCGGACATGCATACCTGGTACTAGCATTTTTTCAGCATGATTAATGACATCGCTAAGTTGGAATACACGATACTTTGGTTGATCCGGCCAACTATGATACTCTGGATCCTTACCCCATTCTAGTATAGTTAATCCACGGTCATCGTCCCCTGCATCTGCGTAATTGTGTGGAAAAGCATTACCGATGTATGTAATATTTCTTTGTGTTTGTCGTTTGTGAAAATGTCCACTAAACACATGACCGAATCCTTGCAAGTCGTCGCCTCGCAATTCTCCGTGATCTGGCATAGCTACCATAGCATTCATTAAGTAACCCGGCAGTTCAAAGTGCCCAAACAGGTGCTGCCCTTGTAATTTTGATAATCGCTTGTGATCATCACCAACCAACCAAGGAGCAATGACGACACCGCCATCACTAAACCAGTCATTACAAATTTTAACATTTGGGAGGTGTCGAGCCCACTCGACTGATTGAATATCTCGCTTATCACGATAATACAAATCGTGATTGCCAGGAATAAAAAACACACGCTCAAAATTTTCATTTAGGTGCTCCAGTGCTCTTAAACTGTAGTTGAGCGTAACAATGTTGATACTTGCTCGATTATTGTGCCAATCTCCTAAAAAGAGGCAAGTTTCACAACCTTCCTCTTTGGCTTTAGCAGTTGCCCATTTAACAAAGTTCAAACAGTCGTCGTTGTGAATCTGACTGTTTGACTTCAGACCGAAGTGGATATCAGTGAATATTGCAGCTTTTGTGAAAAGATTACTCATAAGATATAGTGTAGCAAACTACACGACTAGAAAGCAAGCGGTCTGGTTTAATCATCGTGGTCATAGTGTCCTGAGCCAAACCCCATTCCCTGTCTAGTGTAACTAGGATTTAGGTTGTTCATTTCTAAGATATCGTCTCGAAGATTCTGATTTCGCTTCTCGATGTTTAGCACACGAGTGAAGCTATTAGTGATAGCGGCAGTATAATACGCAAAAGGGTTCTGCGATTTTGATTCGTCAAATTGGAGTCCAATTTGGGACAGTTGCAAGAGTGCTTGGCTTCGCATTTCGTCATTGTATGTGTATCCTCTCCAGTTACTTCTAGTAGCGTATCTTTCGCACAGCTTCATAAACATATGAGCTAATTTATTGGTCATAGTACCGTGTTCTTTGTTAAATGAGCCAGTGTCAATTGGTCCTTGCCAATGACTTTTGCCTACGCAGTAATGGTTACCTTCTGCGTCAATTTTAAAATGTTGGAACGGTGGAAAATTACATTTAGTATATTTTGTCGATTTTGGCTCTTCGGGTTCGTCGTATTCGCTCAGCACCGGTTCTTCATCTTCGTCTACATAGGCTGCAACTTTTTTGCCTTTTTTACTGTCGTCTAACGGAACATGTTCCCAGGTCATTACCCTAAACACAACATCAGTTTCGGGCACATCCTTTAATTTTACTTCGAATTCATCTAGTTTTCTTTTGGAACCGTCGGCAGTAGCGGCTTCGTGAGCTAGCTTTGCTAATCTTTCTGCACGATTTTTACGACCTTCGAGGATGTTGGTTTTGTTTAACTTTTTAAGATCTGGCAAAATGATGTCGTAGTCGGCAACATCGGGGCTTACATAACTACAGTAGGTGTTTTTGCTTTTATGGATTTCCTTTAAGATATCCTTGTTGTTGAGATAGTTGTGTTTCATATTAACACTTTCCTTATAATAATACCACTTAATAATAACAAATAAATACTAAAAAGAGCAAGAGATAATTATGCCATTTAACTTACCAGGATCTTTATCCGATGCATTTAGCTCAGTTAAAAACGGAGTTGGTAATGCATTAAACGCCGCCGGCGATCAAAGCACAGTATTAGGCAAGGCCTTGAATATTGTGGATCCAGGCAATAACCGTCTTGCGCTAGCAGGATTGCTCAAAGGTGGTAAAAAAGCAACCGGTGTTACAGGTAAACCCAATGTAAGTTTTGCAGTAGATCAAACTGATTGGCGAGTAAAAATAAGTTTAGCATCAGCTGCTGATTATTTTTATAACAGCAGAGACGCTGGAATTATGTCTGCTCTAAAAGATACAAATGGCGTTATATTTCCCTACACTCCACAGATTTCAGTAACACACGCCGCAAGATACGGATCGCAAAACCTCACACATAGTAATTATACAAATTATTTCTACGAAGGTTCAGAAGTTCAGGCTATTACTATTGCTGGTGATTTTACTGTGCAAACTGTTGAAGAGGGCAAGTACCTGTTAGCCTGCGTTTACTTTTTTAGGGCCGCAACTAAAATGTTCTTTGGTCAAGGAGCTAATGTAGGACATCCTCCTCCATTGGTTTTTCTAAACGGTTATGGAAGTCATTACTTTCCCAATGTATCTTGTGTGGTAACTAGTTTCCAACACACATTGCCAGCAGAAGTTGATTATATTAGTATTCCTACCGACGGTGGTAAACAATACTACGAAAACGACGGAAGAACTAGTAGCAACAGCAATTTATATACTAGAGTCCCTACTAACAGCACCTTGTCGGTTACACTTCAACCAATCTATACTAGACAAAATCAATACAATAATTTTAACCTCAATGATTTTGCGGCAGGCAAATTAATCAAGGGCAAGGGAGGTTATATTTAATGGCTTATACAAAATCAAGCCCGTACTACGGAACAAACACCTTTGGTAAATTTTTGGATGTTTTAACATATCGCTCAATTGGCAAAAAAGAAGACGATGTTGTTTATACAATTGATAAAGTTTATCAATATCGTCCAGATATGTTGGCTCACGACCTTTATGGTGATAGCGCACTATGGTGGGTCTTCGCGGCAAGAAATCCTAATGTTATAAAAGATCCTTTGTTTAGTTTTAAAGCAGGGGTAACAATTTACATTCCCACAAAAGACACATTAGTTGCCGATTTAGGACTTTAATATATGGCGATGTCCTTACAAAATCAACTGTCGCTTGCTGAACAAGGAGTAAAGCAAGATCAAGCTCGGCTAGCACAATTGGTATTACAGCGTGACCGATTAGTTGCAGAAGGTGGTAATCCAACAGATCTCAACGAATCTATCAGCGACCTGCAACAAGATATCACAGACGGTCAACAAGATATACTCGATTTGAATCAAGAAATTGAAGAAGACGCGGCTGTTGCACAACAAGACACAGCACAATCTGCATTAGAGGATAGCGGTGAACTTGACACTGGAGACGAGGCGTTAGAGGATGCTGAAGAAATTTCTGACGATGAAGAACAACAAATTGAAACCGCCGACGACGAAGAAGACCCTGACGATTTTGAAGATGCAGCAGATGTGCAGCCACCATCAGAAGATGATAATGTAACTTCTAAATCTGTTGTAGCCGCCACACCGGCAACTCCTACAGCATCAAATGCAGAAGTAATTAAACCAATTCCCAATCCTCTGCATCAATATGCAACTTATACATACGGAATTACGCTATATGTATTAAGTAAAGAAAGTTACAATAGATTAGGTGAATCGTCGGGCGATGACAGCTGGTTACAATCCGGCGCTTTTAGTTTGATTAGCTCGGGTGGTGGTCACCACGAAAACCGACACCCGGAATTTAGAGAAGATTTTTATTTTGATGGACTAACTGTTAAAACGGTTATTGGCATGAATGCTACAACTCGTGCTAGTAACGCTATTGAATACACATTCAACATTATTGAACCATACGGTATCACTCTACTAGATAGATTAATGGCGGTCAGTGAAGATAAAAGAATTGGCGCCGGAAATTACCTACACCAGCCTTATTTGTTGGAAGTTAACTTCTTTGGCAGTCAGGAACTAGGTAAATTAGAAACTCCTATAGCATATTTAAAAAAGAGATTTCCGATAAAAATTGTTGAGATGAAGATAAAGGTAGGAGCCAAAGGCACCGAATATGCTTGCAGGGCGATACCTTGGAACCACATGGCTTTTAATGAAACCAACAACAGCGCACCGGCAAACTTTGAAATTAAAGCAACAACGGTTGGCGAATTTTTCTCTGCATTGGATGTCGATGAAATGGCGGCACAAATAGCCGCTAAAGATCAAGCTCGCAGTGATGCAATTCTCGCGAGAGGTATTGTAGTTGACGATGATGGAAACCCCATGCCCGGTGTTGGAAAAGTTGGACTAGGCGGGGACGAGAAAGCACTTGAATCGGCTCTAGCCAGGGCAAATACACCTTATTCTGTTTCTAGCTATGCTGGCGCATGGAATGCGTGGAATCAGAAGGTCGCCGACGACAAACATGTTAAGTTTGCAAACAAGATAAAATTTGTAATAGACAAAGAAATTGCAGACAGTCCTATTGTTGATCCTGGAAAGATGAGCTACAGTAGATCTGACATGGCATTAACTAACGCAAAGACTGCGGAACAAGATAAAAATACAGCCGTCAGCAGTAAGAACCCGTCCAGTGGTTTTGATCCTAGGAAGATGATCTTTAGTATCTCCAGCGGTACTAGTATTATTGATACCATTAACTTGGTACTTCGTAACAGCGATTATATCAAGAGTCAAGTAATTGACCCACTTAGCGACAAAGCAAATTTCAAAGAAGAAAAAGAAGTCAATTACTTTAAAATTGTGCCTAAGATTAGTATCTTAGACTTTGATCCTTTTAGAAATGAGTACGCTAGAGAAATAACCTACTACATTAAAAAATACACTTACTACAATACAAAACATCCCAACCTACCAAAGAGTAAAATCAATGGTTCAGTAAAAGAGTACAACTACATATACACTGGTAAAAACATCGATATCATTGATGTACAAATCGATTTTGATACTGCATTTTACACAGCTAAGATTGTAAATCGAAACAATGCAGAAGCAACAAGTGCGGCCCCATTGGCTAGTGACGGATCTGAAACTACTCCGGATACTGCACAAAAACCAGCTGGTGCAGGAACTATTGCTCCGTCAACACAAGTTCCAGTTAACGGTGATGTATCAGCACAAAGCACCGGTGCAGACACTGCAAAAACAGCACTTGTAGCCAATGTAATGAAAAGCATCTACAGTTCAAGTCGTGGTGACATGCTGAATGTTAAGTTAAAGATACTCGGTGATCCGCATTTTATAAAACAAGACGATGTATTTGTTCCGCCCGATGATTCATCTAACAATTCTGCTGGTATGCTATTAAATCCTGGAACACTAAAACTTGATCGTGGGGAAATATTCTGTACGCTAACTTTTAAGTCCCCAGTTGATATGGACGATAACACAGGACTAGCAAGATTTGAAAAGAAATACCAGGAAAGTAAATTTAGCGGGTACTACAAAGTTCTTACAGTAGATAACGAATTCAAAGGTGGCCAGTTTATACAGACTTTAGATTTAGTAAGAATATTTGACAATGTTCCAACTATAGCAACAGGGGGTACTGGGTTATCTACTTCAACAGATACCAACAGAGAACAAACTAATACAGCAACAGCAGAAGCAGAAGTAACAGATATTGCCGCAAGATCTTCAGACTCTTCGAGTTTCACTGATACTGATTCGGATCCATCTCAAGCTGATACAGTTATATCGGTAGAAGACGAAACCACTAACGAGGATGAAGACATACTTTTAGCTGAAGCAGATGATAATATAAACGAAGACGAAGAATTCACAGATCCTGAATTATTAGCAGCCGAGGACGAAAATCTTTCAATAGCAGAGGATTTAGCCGACGCTGAAGAAACTGATATAACAACATTAATAACAGAGGACCAGTCTAGTCCGGAACCACAAAATCCCATAGGCTAAAATCGGAATAAACATGAGTACTGATCGCAGATTAAATCGAAAATTACCAGAACGAGTACGCCGCGAAGATACGCCTGGCGTTCGAATTGATTCTGGCCCTTTCATCGGAATCATCAAAAATAACATTGATCCTACTAGGGCAGGCCGCTTACAAGTATGGATTCCTGATCTAGGTGGTGACGAAGACAATCCACAAAACTGGAGAACTGTTAATTACGCAAGTCCTTTCTACGGTACTACATATCAACCAAACACCAGCAAAAATAACAAATACAGCGAAGTACAACACAGTTATGGTATGTGGGCAGTTGTTCCTGACATTGGTAACCAAGTAATTTGTACATTTATCGCAGGAGACCCCAACAGAGGCTATTGGTTTGCGTGTATCAATCCCAATTTAAGTAAGCACATGGTACCGGCGCTTGCTACAGCTAAATCAATTGATACCAACAATGTTGACCCAGCACTAAAGTCAAAATTTGATAGTGCAAGCAGTGTGTGGCCAGTTGCAGAGTTTAACGAAAATATACAGGAAAATATCAAGCCCGGTTGGATTAATAACAATAAGCCCCCGCATGAATTTCAAGCAAATGTATTGATAAACCAAGGTCTAGACAGAGACGGTGTGCGTGGCGCAATTGGCAGTAGCGCACAGCGTGAAAGTCCTAGTAATGTATTTGGTATCAGTACACCAGGCCGTCCGTTAAACGATCCAATGGACAATCCGCAATTTGAATCAAAACTAAAAGCCGGTACATTAACAGAAGCAGATTACGCGGTTCGTGGAAGAAAAGGTGGACACACTTTTGTAATGGACGATGGCGAACAGATGGGCGCAAATCAATTGGTTAGATTGCGAACTGCCGGTGGTCATCAAATTTTAATGAATGACACAGAACGAGTAATGTACATCGCCAACAGCGATGGTAGCGTTTGGCTAGAATTTACAGGTGGAGGACACATTAACCTCTACAGTGCGGCCGGTATAAATGTCAGGACTGAAGGCGAGTTTAATGTTCATGCAGACAAAGACATTAACATAAACAGCGGTGGCAGTATAAAGTTAAAGTCTGAAAAAGTAATTGCTAGCCAAACAAAAGATTACTATATTAAAGCAAGTACTAGTACAAATATTCAAACTGGAAAATTTGGCGCATTAGTTGATGGTGCATTATCTTTACAGAGCGCAAGCGGTAATTGGAATAGCAGCGGAAAACTAGTATTAAAGGGTAGCAAAATACTTCTTAATACAGAAACACCTGCTGAAGTTGCTAAAGTTAGCGACCTAAAAACCTATAAACAAGCTGACACAAGTTGGGACAGTACCAAAGGACTCTGGGTCAGTAAAAATGATGTTTATGAAACTATTGCGGCAATTGCTCCTGCACACGAACCGTGGCCAAGAAAAGCCGGTCGTGGTGTAACTTCGAGTGCCGCGGCAAGCCAGTTCTCAGATGCACCTAAGGTGGAAAAACAAAGCAGCGTGTGTGAACCGCCGGGTGGTATTACTTCAATTAAACCGGGTATTCTTCCTACTGGTAGTACAGGAGAAGAGTTAGTGTACAATGCTCTACAGCAAGCTGGCAAAACAGATCCTACAACGATTGCCGCAATATTGGCTCAATGTGCTCATGAAAGTCTTAACTTTACCAAGCTAGTTGAGAACTTAATGTATTCTGCAGAAGGATTAACTAAAACTTTTAGAAAGTATTTCCCAACCATAGAGTCTACTGCGGGATATGCTAAGAACCCTGAAAAGATTGCTAATAAAGTTTATGGCGGCAGAATGGGTAATGGTCCTGAGCCAACCGGAGATGGATGGAAATATATCGGACGAGGCTATATAGGTTTAACTGGTAAAGAACTCTATACCAAAGCATCTAGTGTAATTGGCGTAGATTTAGTAAACAACCCTGAAAAAGCGTCAGAACCTCAAGTAGCCGCCAGGTTAGTTGTATATTTCTTCTTTGAAAATAGCGGAAAGTTTAACAATGTTAACTGGGATGATGTTGACCGTATTTCTTATCTAGTTAACGGGGGCACAATTGGCTTAGCAGATCGTCGAGAAAAATACAAAGCTTATAAAGCAAAATATGCTAGTGGCGGGAATGTAGTAACAAGTGGTAGTGGGGGTGTGGTTGTTGATGGTAGTGGCAAACCAATTACCACAGGTACTGGCACACTGGACCCAGGACCAGATTCTGCAAAAGGTAAATCGGTGGTTAATCCTGCACCTGGAGAAAAAATGGGTGCAGCAGATGCACCTCGTCCGGGACCAATTACATCAACTGAATCTAAGATTCCGGGCTTGATTGCAACACAGGTTAAAGCGTTGATGGTGCAAATTGGGTATGCAGAAAGCGGACTTGATTACGCCGCAAAAGATGAAACATTAGGCAGGATCGGCCGTTATAAGATAAACGGAAATCTGCTTAGAGACTATGGCTATATAAAGTCCGATTACTTGTCAAAATATGGCACGGCAGCAATATTTAGAACAGACAGTTGGACAGGTAAGAATGGCATAAACAGTCCCGACGATTTTATCTCCGGTAAAGGCATACAGGATAGCCTGATGGAAACTATTATCAATGACTATTATAAAGCATTGGTAAAAAATCAAGGTATTAAAATACAAGACGATGTTTGTACTGTAGCTGGTATGATATCAGTTGCATATTTCTTAAGGGATTCTGAACGAGGATTATTGTCAGGTAATCCCCCAGATCAAGCTAGATTCTGGAGAGAACAAGCAAACACAATCACAAACAAACAAAAGCAAACCTGCGATACACCGTACAACCAAGGTCGTTACGCAATTGATGTGTTAAGCATACAAACCACTACCCCTGCAACTACCAGATCTCTTGAAGTTGTTAACACAGGACCTAGTGGCAGCGGAATTAATCCGCAAGATGTTATTCAGTTTAGCTCAGGCTCTGGAGATTTTGAACATTACAAGGAAATGCCTGCAGAGTTGCGAGCAAAGTTTGAATCTATGGCTAGCGAATACAAACAGTTAACTGGCAAAAAGCTAATGTTGAGTAGTTCTTACAGGAGTTATGAGGAGCAAGCTGGATTGTATAATAAATGGATTTCTCTCGGCGGCTCGTTGCCCGGTAACCCAGTGGTGCAAGATAGTTCGGGTACTAGAATCTTTATGCCTTCTAAACCAAGTACTACTAACCCGCACACAAGAAGGCTTGCATTCGACCTAAGTAAAACGGACATTGCATTCCTGGACAGCAAGGGGTTATTGGCAAAGTACAACTTCTCGTTCCCGTTCCCGGTTGCTGATCCAGTACACATCCAAACCAAAGGTTAAATATTATTATGGCAAAATACAGAGGATTCAATACCATAGACCAGGTTAAAAAGTTCAGGCTAACTGAACTTGACCTAGTAAAAAGAGATCTATTAAACCATTTCCAAATTAGGAAAGGGGAAAAACTAATGAATCCTGCATTTGGATCAATAATATGGAATATGTTATTTGAACCTTTGTCCGACGAAACTAAAAAAGTTATTTTAGACGATGTAACGGAAGTTGTAAAATACGATCCTCGCTTGTCTGTAGATGAAGTAATCATACAACAGCTTGAGCACGGACTACAATTGCAGATCGGACTAACATATTTGCCATCTGGAACTAACACTGTAATGAATTTAGAGTTTAATAAAGAAGCAGGCACTGTTGCCATGTCTTAATAATAGCCGTTTTTTCTAGCCATAAATACTGAATATAGGTACAGATATGGCTATTACTACTCGTCAAACCAGTTTATTAGTCCAACAAGATTGGACAAAATTGTATCAGACATTCCGTAACGCAGACTTTCAAAGTTACGATTACGAAACTCTACGCAAGTCGATGATCGATTACTTGCGTACATACTACCCTGAAGATTTTAACGACTTCACCGAATCCAGCGAATATATTGCATTAATTGATTTAATTGCATTCTTGGGTCAGAGTCTTGCTTTCCGCACAGACTTGAATGCTCGAGAAAACTTCATTGACACCGCTGAACGAAGAGACAGCGTTCTAAAACTAGCACGCCTGATTAGTTACAATCCCAAGCGTAATATTCCTGCAACGGGTTACTTAAAGATTAATAGCATCAGTACTACAGAAAACATTGTTGACAGTAACGGACTAAACCTTAGTAACTTACTAGTTTCTTGGAACGACGGCTCTAACGAGAATTGGTTAGAACAGTTTACATCTATTATGAACGCTGCCTTGATTAGCAGTCAGGTAATCGGTAAACCTGGAGCAAGCAACAGTATTAACGGAATACAAACAGAAGAATACAGTGTAAGCATTATTCCTGGCGTAAACCCAATCTACAAGTTTAGTTCCAGCGTAGAAGGCATTAATATGCCGTTTGAAGTAGTAAGTTCTACATCATACGGACAATCTTACCTGTACGAAAGAGACCCTAAACCTACTGGTATTTTTAATCTATTATACCGCAACGATAATCAAGGCAATGGCTCAAATAACACAGGATTCTTCTTGCAATTTAAACAAGGCGAATTAAGAACTCTTGATTTTACACTAAGCGACAGCCTGCCAAATCGCGTTGTTAACATTAATTTTGACAACATTAATAACACTGACATCTGGTTGTATGAACTAACAAGTCAAGGCGTGCCTGGGGCTAAGTGGACTCAAGTTCCCGCTGTTGGGGGCTTAAATGTGGTTTACAATCAAGAATCAGATAGAAATCTTTTCCAAGTTAATACTAAAACCAATGACAGAATTGATTTAGTTTTTGGCGACGGTGCATTTGCGAATGTCCCACAAGGAAGTTATAGATTGTATTACCGAGTTAGCAATGGACTAACTTATAAAGTTACACCAGACGAAATGCAAAACATTTCGTTGACTATTAACTATATTAGCCGTGTTGGCCGAATTGAAACTTTAACTGTTGTTGCTGGCTTACAGTATACAGTTACTAATGCAAGTGCAAAAGAATCGATTGAAGATATTCGCACCAAGGCACCACAACAGTACTACACACAAAACCGAATGGTAACAGGAGAGGATTACAATACTTTACCTTATACCAGTTTCAACAACATTCTAAAAGTAAAAGCGGTAAACCGTAGTAGCTCTGGTATCAGTCGTTACCTGGATGTGGTTGATTCGACAGGAAAATATTCTAGTACAAACATCTTTATTCAAGATGCATTGATTTATAAAAATTCTTCTAATCTAACAACACAATTCACTTACTCTACTGTCAGTGAAGTTAATAGGGTAATTTATAATATTGCAAAGCCGCTGGCGTATGCAAAAGCAGTAATGCACCTTTACTACGAGCAACAACCTTCAAAATCATTTACAACAACAGCAACCTGGCAGAGATTTACAACCAGTACATCAGCAAGTGTTGGTTATTTTAATTCTTTAACTACAGTAGGTGTTGCAGCCGGTGCAACTCCTGCAAGTGGATTTGACTTTGTTGATGCTGGCGCACTAATTAAATTTGTACCCGATACTGGATTTTACTTCAACAAAGACAACGAATTAATTGAAGGTACACCATCTTTACCAACAGACAAAACATACATTTATGCTACAGTAAAAGGTGTTAACTCTCCTTATGTTACATTGTCAGAAGATATTCCTTCTGGCTCAAAAGCAGAAAGTATTATACCAAGATTTAACTCTGATTGGGACAGTGGCTTAGTTAGCGTTATGTCATCTTATATTATTGCTAACAAAGATTTTGCTCTACGATATCAAACTACAACCGGAGCTACAACAGGATGGACTTATATCTCTCAAGCTAATTTAAGTTCCGATCCCGAAACAAAAGAATTTAGTCTGACTAACGCCGGTGGCGCCAACGACGACAGTTGGTTCTTGTTATTCAAATACAGTGCTGGACAGTACACTATCTATCAACGAAACTTAACTTACTATGCTGAAAGCATTTTAGAAACAAGATTTTACTTTGACAATAAAGTAAAAGTTTATGACAGTACCACAGGATTAACTGTGAGGGATCATATTAAAGTCTTGAAAACAAATAATCAACCGGACAATTCTTATCCATTGGGTGCAGACCAAATCTGGTATGTATACGACAATGTTATACAAGCCGACGGATATCAGGACACTAGCAAAGTGCTAATTACCTTCCCTGATAAAGACAACGACGGCGTGCCAGATGATCCAACTTTGTTTACTCAACTAGTTAACCCGACTGTAAATGTTGGAAATAAATTTGTTTTCTTTAAACAGGCAATCGATTACAGCAGTTTTATAAAATATAATGTCGTTGATTCTTCTTTAATTGTTACAACATATGCAACAAAGAACACTATTTCCTTAAACTCAACACTATACGAAAACGGCACAATCTTCTACGCATATGACGAAGATATGTTCTATATATTAACCAATGGTATTCCGGTTAGCACAACAGATTATGTTGCAAAGATAGGTCGTCAGAGCTTATATTGTCAGTATAGACACAACAGTCCGAACAATCGAAGAATTGACCCAAGTCCAAATAATATTGTTGACTTGTATATGCTAACCAAGTCTTATAACGATTTGTATTCTGCATGGATCAGGGATTCTAGTAACAAGTTAACTGAGCCTGTTGCACCGACCACTGACGAATTAAGAACCGAATTTGGCACATTAGAAAATTTAAAAGCATTAAGTGATACTATCATTTATAATCCTGCTAAGTTTAAACCTGTATTTGGTGTAAAGGCAGATTCGCAATTACGAGCAACATTTAAAATTGTAAAGAATCCTAACATTGCTGTAAGCGACAATGACATTAAGAGTCAAGTAGTTTCAGCAATCAATAGCTATTTTGAAATTGCCAATTGGGACTTCGGAGAAACATTCTTCTTCAGCGAGTTGAGCGCATATTTGCATAATAAACTAACACCGAATGTTAGCAGTATTATCATTGTACCAAGCGCCACTAATGCAGTCTTCGGAAGCCTGTACCAGATTAATGCAGAACCCAATGAAATTATTACTAGCGCGGCTACAGTTGATAATGTTGAGATTATCAGCGCCATCACTGCGGCACAATTGAACCAATCCGCAGTCGGGTTAAATATTATATAAGACATTGAAATAATAAAATGGCAGCTATTAAAACTATTAATTTTTTACCAGAGATCTTTCGTACAGATACAAATAAAAAGTTTCTGAATGCAACACTAGATCAGCTTATAAGCGAGCCCAACTTAAAAAAAGTTAATGGGTACATTGGTAGAAAATTTGCACCGACCTATAAGTCAAGTGACAGCTATATTGAAGAAATTGATAGCCAACGACAGAACTATCAACTTGAGCCCGGTGCTGTTGTTTATAACCCCGAAACAGATAATATCGACTTTTACGGTAGTTATACTGACCTGGTTAACAAAGTAAAATACTATGGTGGTATCACAGATAATCACAGTCGTTTGTTTGGTAGCGAATTTTATAGTTTTGATGGCAAATTTGATCTTGATAAATTAATCAACTTTAGTCAATATTATTGGTTACCTAAAGGTCCGGATAGTGTAATTGCCACAGCAAACTCTGTACCAATGACATATACATGGGATGTTGAAGTAGATGTCACTACTGGCGCTTGGAGGTTCAGCGACAGAAATAAAGTAGATTTAAATCCTAACATTACATTAGCCTACGGCGGTGTATACACATTTAATGTAAAGTCTGGCCAATTCTGGATTCAAACAGAAGCTACCACCAGTGGATTTGATCCTCTGCATCCTGGTATCGACTTGAGAGAAGTATTGGGAGTTGAAAACAACGGAGCAACATCCGGACAAGTAATTTTCCGTGTCCCCCAGCCTTCTGGACAGGACCGTTACACAAAGATGATTGACCCAGTCAACGGCATCGAAGTTGACTTTGCAACAACGCTAACATATAAAGATTTGCAGGGAAATACTGTAACCAATTTAAACGATATACTAGGCGGCATTGACAGTGTTAAATCCGATCCCAATGGCAAGTTAATTATTTTTGTTGGCTCATCAATTGATGAAATCTTCTGGACTGTTGAGTCTAATGTTGATCCACAAACATTAACACCAATTGATCCAGCTTTAGTAGTGCCTACTGAAAATCGTACAAAAACTTGGATTATTCAAGTAGACCAAGATGGTATTATTAACTTAGTTCCGTACGACACCATAGAAAAGAATCGAGCTGTCTATGTTAAGTCTGGTGTAATTAATGCTTCTCGTTACTTCTTTGTAGACTACACAGGATTTTACAAACCAGTTCCTCTAATTACTGCCCCGTTAACTATCCTTGCTTATCAAAATAGTCAAAGTGGCGCAGGCTTTGGTACTATTAGTTTAGTAAATCCGTCCAATGCGGTTATTAATCCAGACTTAGAAATTGTAGGAAAAAAATACTATACTAGCCCCAATGGTGTTACGTTTACTAACGGATTAAAAGTTAGGTTCGATTCTACTGTTTTCCCTAGTAGTTATTATGCCTACGAGTTTGATGATTACATTGACTGGAAGGGGTTTGTAATTTCTCGCGGAGGGACAGTCACTGGAAGCGAAGAATCCGGTTACGCATTCATGGACGGAGATGTGATAGGTGAGTGGGATGCGGTCAAAGGATTAATATATAAACAATGGTATGTTGAAGGAGTTGGCACTGGTATTAAATTAGTAAACACTAATACTCTAATTGCACCAGAACTAGAAAACTTAGATTCTCACGACTACATCACAATCAATCGTTCTAGTGTTGACGGCAATGCGTGGAGTCGAAGTAATCGTTGGTTCCATATTGATGTGATTAAAGCAACAGACACTTATAATGGAACAATCACAGCAATTGACCAAAATGCAAGAGCTAAACGAGCTATTATTGAATTTGATGCTAATTTAAAATTATATCAATATGGTCTGGTAGCATTAGACCCTATTAATCAACTCGATTATGTTATCACTGACGCATACACACAAGTTGTTACACGGATCACAGATAATCCTGATTCGATGACAGTCACTAACAACGGTAGTTCTGTTACTTTAAACAACGGTGATAGAGTTATTTTTGCAAATGACAGTAACCCAACAGTCAGAAGAAAAATTTATAAATTCAAGATTGTCGACATCAGCGAAAACCCATTTACCAATGTATACATTGGATTAATTGAAGAAGATGGTGTCGTTGAAGTACAAGCAGGTAACGACTTGCTGGTATTAGTTACCGGCGGTCAAAATGCAAATAAGCAGTTCTACTTTGACGGAGTGAACTGGTTATTATGTCAACAAAAATATGCAGTAAACCAACCACCACTATTTGATGCATTCGACGAAAATGGTGTAAGCTTCGGTGACACCAACACTTATGTTAACAGTAGTTTCAAAGGCACAAAACTTTTTAGTTACAAAGTGGGCACCGGCACAGAAGATCCTGTATTGGGATTTGCATTAAGCTATAGAACCTTTAACAACATCGGTGACATCCAATTTGAAAATGCATGGGATACACAAGAGTTTACATATCTTGTGAGCCCAAGTACTTTTACTAAAAAAATCAACACCGGATATTTGCATGTAACACAAGACTTGCAAAATTATCAAGAGACTAATCTATGGGAAAAGGTAGTTGAGCAGAGCAAGCAATATCAAATTATAAATCACACCGCCGACGGTGTTAACAATTTATTTGAAATTGATATTCTACCTAATCCAAGTACTACGACAGATGGATACAAAGCATTACCGAACATCAATGTTTTTGTTAATAGTAAATTCCTGGATGTTAACAACTTCGGTCTAGCTCAAGTTGGTGTTAGATACGCAGTATTAATTAATCCTGTACTTCTTAAAGCTGGCGATGCAGTAGATATTTTAATCTACAGCGACAGCGTCAGTAAAATGGGATACTATCAGATCCCACAAAATTTAGAAAACAACAGTCTTAATCAAAACTTTGATAGTTTGACATTAGGTCAAATTCGTAACCATTTAATTAGACTTTCTCAAAATAGCCAAGATGTTACAGGTTCGGTTCCTGGTAATAGCAACATTAGAGATTTAGACATTAAATGTCAGGGCGGTGTGATCTTAAAACACAGCAGTCCTGTTGTATACAGTAACTTATTCTTGTTAGATAACAATCTAAACTTTGTTGAAAGTTTAAAACTTGCACAAAGAGAATACACAAGAGTTAAGAACAAAGTCATTGAATTATCTACTACTATAGAAGTGGATGTAACAAAGATTGCTGAAACATTAGATAACATCATGTATGTTATTAATGGTGTAAAAAATAAAAACTTCCCTTGGTACCACAGCGATATGATGCCATGGGGACAAAATAAGAGAGTACTGCCTGCATACACAGTGTTAGATCCAAGAATTCGCGAATATGAGCTGTCAAGCATTTTCGATCCATACACTGTAAGCAACAAAGCGGTATTAGTATACCTAACAAGGTCTTCTAACGGTCAAACAACCACCGAACTGTTAAACCACGAAGCGGATTATGTGTTTAATACAAATAGTCCAACTGTTAGAATCCTCGACTCATTCAACTTGAATTACGACGATATACTAACTGTAGTTGAGTACCACGACACCGACGGTAACTATATCCCGGAAACCCCGACCAAGCTTGGTCTATTTCCAAAATATTTGCCTGAAATTTTTGTCGACGAGACATACGCCAGTGGTCCAAGAAATGTCATAAGAGGCCATGACGGAAGTTTAACTCCGGCATATGGTGATTACAGAGACCTGATTCTAATAGAATTTGAAAGAAGAATCTACAACAACATTAAAGTTAATTTTGCACACGAAGATCTAATTCAGCATATGCCTGGTGCGTTCCGTGTAACAGATTACAACTTCAATGAATGGAATCAACTATTAAGTGGTAGCTTCTTGACCTGGGTTGGAAATAACAGAATTGATTTTAGTACAAACACTTATTTCCAGTCTAACAATCCTTGGACATGGAATTACAAAAACTTTAAAGATAACCTAGAACCAGGTAAAGTAGTTAGCGACCGTAACAATTTACAAGGTACATGGCGTGCCATTTATCAGTATTTCTTTGATACCGATAAACCACATACATGCCCTTGGGAAATGTTGGGATTCCAGCGTAAGCCCGATTACTGGGATAGTCGTTATGGTCCGGCACCATACACAGGCGGTAACTTAATTCTATGGAATGACCTAATGGAAGGTTATATCCATGATGGGGATCGCAAAGGTTACGATCTACGATATGCTCGTCGTAGAGTCATTGACGAGACAACAAATACCATCACTCGGTTAGGCCTAGTAGACATCATTCCAGTGGATGATGCTGGAAACCTGCGACCACCTAGTGAAATCTTAGTTTCTAACTTTAACAGTAGTAAAGCCAATGCAAGCTACGCAATTGGCGATCAAGGACCTGCTGAAACAGCATGGCGACGAAGCAGTGATTATCCGTTTGCAGTAACACTAGCAACAGCGTTAATGAAGCCGGCAGAATTCTTTGGATCTTATATTAACATCGATCGGTTAATTTACAATCAGAAATTCGGCCAATGGGTAACTAAAGAAACAAACCAACACGTTGTTCCTACTGCCATCGAAGTTAACGGATACACTGATTCAAACGGAGTTATTTACCGTACCGCTGGTTATATTAATTGGATCAGCGATTACATGAAAAACTTAGGCATCGGTGATCCTCAGACTATTATAAAAACATACCTTAAAAACTTAAACACACAATTAAGTTATAAGGTCGGGGGATTCACTGATCAAAATTATATTAAAGTACTTGCCGAGCAAGGCAGTCCTAACAGCACAAATGATAGCATTGTCATCCCCGATACCAACTATCGTGTTGAACTATACAAATCTGTTCCTGTTAATCGAATCGCATATAGCGCAGTTATCATCGAAAAAACACAAAATGGCTATACAGTAAGCGGGTACAATCTCGGAAATCCTTATTTCACTATTGTACCAAGTCTAGCAAACAATAATACTTACAGTATTAAAGTTGGCAGACTGTCTGGCGTAATTTACAAAGACTATCAACGGGTAAAAGTTCGAGTCCCGTACGGATTTGAATTTAGCACTTCGCAAGAAGTTGTTGATTTCTTAGTAAGTTACCAACGACACCTACAAAGTCAAGGATTTGTTTTTACAGAATACGACCAAGATTTAAAATCTAAAAAAGACTGGGTATTAAGTGCAAAAGAATTTTTAACATGGGCACAACAAGGATGGAATCCGGGTAACGTTATTATCCTAAGTCCAGTTAATCAGAAACTTTCTGTTTCTTCTCCTGACTCGGTAGTCGACGAAATTGTTAATACACCTAATGGATCAAAGATTCTTGATCCTAACTTTGCAACAATTAAAAACAATGCAATGACGGTGATGCGCCAAGACAATCGTTTCACAGTTGAAACTATTAAGGGCCAGACAATTGCATTTGCAGACTTAAATCTTGTTAGATATGAACATGTAATGATATTTGACAACGTTACATCATTTAATGATGTAATTTATAGTCCTAGCACAGGTAATAGACAATATAGATTAAAGTTTATCGGAAGCAAAACATCAAATTGGACCGGAGCATTAAACCCACCAGGATTCATCTACAACAGTGCAAAAGTTGAAGAGTGGAAGCCTGGAGTTGATTACCGAAAAGGAACCCTTGTTTCTTACAAGTCTAATTATTTTGTGGCACTAGAGAATGTAAATGCCACTGAGTTATTTGTAACTACAAACTGGAAACAGATTAACAAAGGTAGTATTAAGACTGGTATACTCCCTAACTTTGCAACTAACGCTGCCAAGCTAGAGAATTTCTACGACCTCGACAATCAACCAACTGACGAAACTCTTAATTTCTATAGCAACGGTATTACTGGATTCAGAGAACGCCAATTCTTAACTGATTTAAACTTAGATGTAGAAACACAAAGCAAGTTCTATCAAGGTTATATCAAACAAAAGGGAACAAAGAATTCTGTTCTTGCATTGGCGCAAGCACAAATTGCAAATATCAGCAGTGAAGTAGAGTTATTTGAAGAATGGGCTGTTCGTGTCGGCGAGTATGGTGCAACAGAAAGTAATAAGTATGTTGAAATTATTCTTGATGACAGTACAGTAACTTCAAATCCAGTGCCGGTTGAATTCTTAGAAACAGCCGCAATTAAAACATTGGGCTTTAGTTCTTACCATCCTAGAGACATATATCAAAGCAGTTTAGGTTTTAATAAAGATGTATTTGATATATACGAGACTTCTGCAGATAAAAAGACCTTGCCTGTTGCGGGCTATGCATCACTTGATCAAGTTAGCACAACTATATTTGACTTGGCGAATTATAACAGTCTACAAAGTATTATCAACGAAATAGGTATTGGTTACACAATATGGACTGCAAAAGGGTTCCGCGAAGATTGGGACGTCTATAGAGTTAGCGAAACCAACTGCCAAATTACTGGATTATCGTATAGTATAGATAACATTGCAGAATTTACTACCAACCGACCACACGGTCTGGGAGTAGGCGATGTTATTGCAGTAAAAAACTTTGACAGTAGATTTGATGGATTCTATCAGATTTATGCTGTGTCCTCAACAAACAGTTTCTCTGTTGGATTAAGACAAAACTATGCTTTATTAAGCCAGCTGATCAATGTCTCCGGTCGTGGGCTGTTGTTTAAGCTAACTAGTTCTCGTATCAATAAACCCAGCGACATAGATAGTATTAGACCAAAATTTGGATGGGCCACAAACGATAAAGTATGGGTAGATAACCTTGACACCGAAGGAAATTGGGGGGTCTACAACAAGGAAGAACCTTGGGGATTTACTACACAAATTAACTTAAACTCCAGCGAATATTCTGGAAATGATCAATTTGGTAGTAGTGTATCACTATCAAAAGATGCAACTATTTTATATGCTGGTGCACCTAACAGTGCAGGTACAGGTAGGGCTGCAATTTTCTTGAAAACTTACACAGGAGATTGGGTAGAAAACAGCAACTTTGTTATTAACGGATACGGAGTAGTTGGTTTTGGACAAGTTATACAAGTAAGCAGTAAAACATTTATTGTCGGAGCCCCTAGAAGTTTTGACAGTAGAGGTTATGTATTTGTGTATACAATTACCAACGACGGTATTCAGCTCAACCAAGTACTAACAGATCCAACCGGTTCATCAAACGGATTGTTTGGGGAAACTATTAGTGTATGTGATGATGGTGAATGGTTGTATGTTGGCGCCCCCGGTACTGGAAAAGTATTTGCATACGGCAGAACTACTCGCGCATCAACATCACAACAAATTTCAGCTGATGGTGTCACTAACGACTTTGTTCTGAGTAATCAGACTATTACAGATCCATGCAGTATACTAGTTACTAGTGATCTTCCATACATTCCTAACATACAGTATACTATTGTTGATGTTAGTGGAACTAAGAAACTAAGATTCATTGACGATAGCGGGACACCAACTCCTCCGGCACCTGCATCTATATTAGTAACTTTCCAAAATACATATGACTTAGCAGATTCATGGACTGGGGTCAGTGGATTTGGGCAGAGTGTTAAGACAAATCAATCAGGAAGTCAGGTAATTATTGGTTCTAAGAACGAAACCGTTAACGGTACAGTTTCTGCTGGTAAAGTATACGCATACGATCGAAGCATAGAAGGCTTTATTGCCAGTGGAACACAAAATACATTTATTCCATCAAGGCCTATACAAACAAAGTATAGAGTTACTATGAATGGCCAAGAAATGGTTGAGGGGGTTAATTACTATCTAGTCACTGGCAACATTCAGTTTGTAGTCACACCGGCGGCTGGAGCAATTATCAACATAGAAACAAATTATTTTTCTGAGATACAAAGTTTTGGTAGTGCAGTAAGCATTTATTCGCAAGAACTAGGAACAGCAGTTGATCTCTGTCCTAATACATGCTCAGTATACGCATCCGCACCAAATTACTCAACCTCGGAATACCAATTTGGTACAGTTTATAGATTTGTTAACCAAGGTAAACTATACGGTACTATAAAAGGAACAGTACAGAATCCTACTGTTACTCCTGGTAATAGTATTAGAATCAATAATGTTGTAATTTTGTTCACCGAATCTACACTAACACATGTAATCAATAAAATTAACGGTTCTGGAATCCCGGGTGTAACAGCAAGTAACAACAACGGATATTTACAGATAGATTCTGCGTCTGTGATTCAATATAACAAACTAGATGTATTACCGTCTGTGGGAACAGCAATTTCAGATTTGGGATTAGAAATTTTTATTCAATCACAGATAATAACTCATCCTAACTCAACTCCTGAAAATGAATTCTTTGGAACTACATTAAAGATTAGCGATAGTGCCACTCAACTTATTGTTGGAAGCAAAGGCGGAAATAGTTATCTAGAAACCAGCTTCGATGACAGCACAACTACATTTGATGTCGGTAGCACTAACATGGTTGATAAAGTACAAGGTTCTGGTGCAGTTTATGTCTACGACCTTATGGAAAACCCATATGAAACTGCTACAAACCCAAGTACTTTTGCTTATGTACAACAATTAGTGCCTGGTGCAAGAGAAAGTATAATTGACAGTGGATTTAATCTTGGCTCAAGCATCGATATTAAGAATGGATATATTGTTGTCGGAGCGAACTATCATTCTCAGTTCAACAACGGTGGAGGCATATTTGCATTTGATAATGCAGCAGGCACCGGGGGATGGAACTTAATTACTTACAAAGAACCACGAGTAGACCCTGAGAGTATTGATAGAATTTATATCTATAATACAAAAACCAAGACAATATTGTCTAGGTTAGATTGTTATGATCCGGTCAAAGGAAAAATCCTGGGCGTAGCCGAAACTGATTTAGATTATATATCTGAAGAAGATCCTGCAATTTACAATGACGGAAATCCTGGTGACGGTAACGGCGCCGGCGGAAGTCTAAATTACGATGCATTATATCATTGGTCAGACTTGCAAGAAGGTAAAACTTGGTGGGATACTAGTAAAGTCAGATACATTGACTACGAACAAGGTGACTTGTTATATAGAAGCAGATACTGGGGAGATACTTTCCCAGGAAGTAGAATTGCGGTCTACGAATGGGTCAAGAGTTTATACTTGCCGAGCCAATACATTGCCAATGGTGGTAACGGTATTCCACGAGATCAAAGCGATGTTTACTTTGTAAGTCAGATTGTTGTGGACCCAAGCTCGGGACTGATTACAACTTATTATTATTACTGGGTTGAGAAAAAGACAACAGTTGATACCGTTAAAACAAATAGAACTAATAGCGTCTATACGATCAGTCAGATTATCGAAAATCCTCGAGATCAGGGTATACCTTATGCCGCACCAATGGCTAGAAATAGTCTAAATTTGTATAACATAACAAACTATTTAACTGGTAGAGATGTCGCATTACATATTGACTTTAGTCCATTTGGGGACACTAATATTATTCATAGTGAATACCAATTGGTTCGAGAGGGCAACGATATATTAGCTATTCCTGACCGTATCATTAATAAGATACAAGATAGTTTAGCAGGTATTGACGCAGCCGGTTTGGCTGTTCCTGATCCATCATTGCCACCTCCTACAAAACTAGGAATTAGTGTTCGTCCTCGACAAACAGTTTTCGACAATAGAGAAACCGCGGTTGAAAATTTTGTTAAGTTTATTAATAGAGTTTTTGCAGAAAACCCTATTGCATATACTTGCGATTTAACAAGATTAAATGCCGGCGAAGAAATCCCGGTTGCAGGGTCGGGTGCATGGGACATTAGTGTAGATACTATTAACGAGCTAGACTACATTGACACTAGTTTATTAGTTGATGGAGAGAAGGTCTTAGTAAAACAAGACACCGGTAATGATAATCTATGGTCGATATACAAGTGGGTGGCCGCGGATTCTTCTTGGACACTGGAAAAAATTCAAGGTTACTATACCAGTATCTACTGGGAGTTCCAAGATTGGTATATGAGTGGTTTTGATGCTACTATCAAGCCAACTTATACCATTGATTCATATTACCAGATACAAACTCTTGCATTGCAAGCCGGTGACACTATTAAGTTAAATGATAATGGCGAAGGAGCCTTTGTGTTCTATCGTGTTACAGCAGATTTAACTTTAGAAATTGTTGGATTGCAAAACGGAACTATCAGAGTAAAAGATAGTGTGTACGATCTTGCCGCAGGAAATATGGCATTCGACAACGATAACTTTGATACTATTCGTTTCGATCAAAACCCTATTGTTGAAATTAGAAATATTTTCTCTGCGGTTTATAACGATATCTTTATTAAGGATATCAAAATTGAATTCAATCGTTTATTCTTTAGCTTAATTAATTACATCTTCAGTGAACAAAAATCCACTGACTGGATATTTAAAACAAGCTTCATTGATGTTGAACATAAGATAAGAGACCTTATCCAATATCCAAGTTATGTAAAAGATAATCAAACATTCTATGAAGATTATATCAATGAGGTAAAACCTTATAGAAGTCAGATTAGAGAATATGTTCCTCGTTACGATGGTCTAGATCACTTAAATGCTGGTACTACAGATTTTGACATTCCGTCAAGTTACAATAGTGTCAATGGTACATTTAGAAGTCCCGACGGCACATTACCTAACGACGCCAGCGATTTGTCAACCCTACCTCAGTACAACGATTGGTACAAAAATCACACATATCAAGTAGTTGAAATTGATGTTGTTGAGCCTGGCGTAGGATTCACCTTGATACCAAATATTACTATTAGTGGTGGTGGTGGCGCTGGTGCTAAAGGCATTGTAAACATTAACACAAATACTGGTGGTATATCTTCTGCTACTATTGTTAGTCCCGGAGTTGGATTTACTTCTACACCGACCGTGACTGTAAATGGTAACGGAACTGGCGCGGTACTTAGTGCAAAACTTAAGAATGTGTTCTACAAAGAAGATCCTTCTAAGAGTTACAACACCGTTAGAACTTTTGATACATCATTGATTTTTGATCGTGTATCTTACACAGCTAACGTAGTTGACTGGCAACCTAATGTTGCGTTTACTGCTTCTTTAACAACTGGAACCGGTACAGGCAATGTCTGGCTAACCTCGGGTAACCTAGTACAATACGGAAACAAACTATATTATCCATTTGATGCCAATGTAACAACTGAATCGACCTTTGATGCAACACTGTATCAAGAAGTTACTCCTGCTAACATTTTGGTTACTGCAAGTGAGCGTGTGATGGGATACTATAGTCCTGCTCCCGGTATGCCAGGTCGAAATATTACTTCTGTTATAGCAAATATTGATTATCCTGGTGTAATGGTAGACGGCATTGATTTTGCTAATACTAAGCTACCTTCAATGGACACAGTTATTAGCAGTACTTTCATTGACACAAGCATTGGTACACGACCAGAAGATATTAATGTTGATGGTGGCGCCTTCGTTGATACATTTAGTAGTCATGCACCTGAAGAATTGTTACCGGGCACAATATTTGATACTTTAGAAATGAAAGTATTCACTAAAATTTCTGGAAATACATCAGTATTGGGTCACCGACTATTTAGAAACATGAGAGGCAATGTAATCTACACAAGAATTGCAGATGCGGCATCAACTCGTTTATCAAGTCAATTGTTACTAACTGATAGTAACATTAATGTAGTAAATGCAAGCGTATTGCCACTGCCTAACAGATCTCTAAACATGCCCGGCGTTGTATTTGTCAATGGCGAAAAGATTGTTTACTGGAATGTAGATTACAGTAACAATGTACTTTATGAGATTGTTAGGGGAGTTGATGGAACAGGAGCGGCTAATGTTCATGCAGCCAACAGCCGAGTAGTTGACAGCAGTTTACAACAAGTAGTGCCTAATTATGTAACTAACAAAACACAAGAATTCATTGGTAATAGTGTACAGCAAACATTCACCTGTGCAAACTTGAATACAATACATCCAGATAGTGTTAGCGTAAAAGTAAATAATTTACCAGTGGACTTTAGTCTAGTCACCTATCCGAATGTATCTGTTACTTTGTTGACAGCACCAGTAACTGGAGCAAATGTTGCCGTTACTGCTGGGGTCGAAAGCCCTTGGCTAAACATGACCGGAAATGTTGCAGACGGTACAGGATTTGAAGGCTCAACAACTACACAAGTTACCTTCTTGAAAGCAAATGTGAGTTATAGCCCATGATAATTAACGCAATAAATACTGATATGGAAGAAAAAATGGAACAAGTTCAACAAACAGAACAAAAGAAGCCCGACGAGTCAAGCGGAATATATGTACGCGGTCATATCAAAATTCACGATCCAGAAACTGGGGAAGTGTTTATAGATAAGCCAAATGCAATTCACTACGAAAATATCAGCGAAGCGTTAGCATATAGCTTAGCCGATAAATCGGGTAATTTTATATACACAATGAATTTTGGTAACGGTGGAACCAGCGTTGACCCAACGGGTGTTATTAACTACTTACCGGCTAATACAACCGGGCAAAATGCAGCCTTGTACAATCAAACTTTTACTAAGATTGTTGACGATTTAGATGCAGGCAACTTAGATCCAGCCAACAACAAATTAGAAGTTAGGCACATTCCCGGTCAGCTTTATACAGATATTTTAGTTACCTGTTTAATTGACTACGGTGAGCCTACTGATCAAGCGGCGTTTGACAATAGTCAAAATTTAAACAGCGACTATGTATTTGATGAGCTAGGTCTGTTTAGTTCTGCTGGAAAGATGCTAACTCATGTAGTGTTCCATCCTGTTCAGAAAAGCCTAAACCGTAAAATTCAAATCGACTACACTGTGCGAGTTCAAGCTTTAACTAACTTAAGTTCGATTGGATAATAAACAATGGCATACCTAGTTAATAAAACAGACGGCACCTTACTAACAACAATACTTGATGGACAGACTGACAGTGTATCATCAAGTATTGTTTTAATTGGTAAGCAAGTTACAAACTATGGTGAAATTCAAAACGAAGATTTCATCCACATATTAGAAAATTTCAGTAACAGCATCGATCCAGCAAATCCGTTAGAGGGACAACTGTGGTGGAACAAGTCCACTAATATCATGAATGTCTTTGACGGTAGTCAGTGGCGTCCAGTAACTGGTTTAACTAGCGGAAATACCACACCTACTAATAGCTATGTGGGCGATCAGTGGTGGGACACTATTAACGATCAATATAAGATTTGGAATGGAACTGAGTGGACCACAGTAGGTCCAGCATTTAGTAAATTAGATGGTAAGTCTGGCGCTATAGTTGAAACTATATACGACACTTCCTCAAACAAACATACTGTAGTTAGTGTTTACCACAACGGCAGCATTACTGCAATCTTTAGCAGAGACGCAGAGTTTACACCAAATGTTGTGGTTCCTGGCTTTACTACAATTAAGACTGGTGCGTCTTACAGCAGTGAAGTTGATGCAATTAAGTATCACGGAACTGCAACAAACGCAGATACACTAGGAAACTTAACACCGAGTCAGTTCTTACGCAGCGATGAAGATGATACAACAACTGGTTCTTTAACAATTAAAGGTCAATTGACAGTAGGTGACAATGGTGAATTTACAGCATCCACCGACGGCTTAGGTCGAGTTATTCTACAAAATAATTCTGTTAACGATGACTTATTGTTTAAAGTAAACATCGGAAACATTCTTACAACTGCTATTACTGTAGGCGGAACAGACGGACTATTAAAAGTCTATGGAGCGCCAACTGACCCTCTTGGTGTAGTAACAAAAAGCTATTCAGACAGTGCAGTTAGCCTACTAAGAACTGATGCCGATATTTACATCTCTGCTAACGTTGCCGCTCTTAATTTGAGAATTGACGGTGTGCAGGCAAATGTTACCGCTGCAAATGCGGCGATTGCGAGTCTTAACACTCTTAAAGCTCCGTTGGCTAGTCCCAATTTAACCGGTGTACCGACATCTCCAACTGCGCCTTTTGGTACAGGTAACACACAAATTGCTAGTACAGAATTTGTTCAGGCTGCAATAGCGGCGTTTGATACAAGTAAAATTTACTCTGGTAGTAGTTCTTTTGTTAAAGTATATAATTCTAATGTACAAACAGTAGTAAACAGCACAGTAGTTTCAACTGCAAGATCAACTGGCATAGAAACAATTACACAACCAGCTGGAGATAATAGCAATAAGGTTTCTACAACAAACTATGTTGATCGAGCAATTAAAAACTTTGTAAGAAGCAATGTTAGTTATCAACCAACATGTTATGTTTCTAATTTACCACCAGATAACGGAGTCGGGTCAGACGGCGACTTTTGGTTCCAATATAGATAAGAATAAAGTATGTCAACATTATACGATGGCACATTAGCATATACCATAGCGTTGCCATACTTTGGTGGCAGGTACTATTTCACCTTTCCTCAAGATGGATTCTTGTATGGACTTAGCTACAAACTTTGGGGCGCAGGCGGCGGCGCAGGCGGCGCGGACAGTAGACCTGGTGGCAACGGTGCCGGCGGAGCCTATGTCGAAGGAACAGCATGGTCTACAGGATTTGGTGGCTCCACAGTAGAAATTTTTGTTGGCGGTGGTGGCAGTCCTGGGGTGTCTGGGGGAAATGCCGCTGGTGGCAATAACGGTAAAAGTCGCACTGGATTTAGCGGAGGCCCAGGCGGAAATTCAGGTCCCGGCGGTTGGTCTGGTTCTGGTGGCGGTGGCGGCGGAGCAACACTCCTTAGAATCAGCGGACTTAATATCGCTATAGCTGGCGCCGGAGGTGGCGGTGGTGGTGGCGGTAATCACTCCGACGGTGTTAGCGCCGGGTCAGCATACAATCACACTTATAAGCAAGATTTACCTGCCGCCGATCAAGGCAAAGGATGGCACGGCCTATCCCACTATGGTGACGGCGGTGGCGGAGGTGGCGGGGGCGGCGGAAACGCTGGCGGCGGTCCGGGTGATGCAGGCAGTGGCGATAATGGAGGCCAAGGCGGATCTAGTGGAACTAACGGAAACCAAGAAGATTATCCTTTGACCACTGGTAGATATGCAGTAGGTATAATTCCAGGAGGAATTAATATTGACGGATATCCTGGTGACAGAGTTGGTATGGGCGGATCATATGGCACAGGCCAATATTATCCCAATGCTGGTACAAACGGTGCGTGGTCCTCACTGTTAAACGAATACGGCGTATGGTCCGGGAACGGGATATACACCTGGCAAGTTTATTTCCCAACGACAGGCACATATACATTCGAAGGCTCAGTTGACAACTACGGGACTATGTATGTTGATGATGTGCAAGTTTTGAATATTCCTTCTTACTCTACCGTATATAGTTCTACAAGTTCAGTTACAGCAGGTTGGCACACAGTTAAAATGGTTGCTACTAACACAGGTGGACCAGCTGGAGCAGCCGGTCGAATCAAATCGGGTAGCACCACAGTGTGGACTACTAGATCAATAATTGACACTACACTAGGTGGAGCAAGCCCGACAGGGGGTAACGGATACGCTATATTAACTTTGTATAGGGTTTCTGATTTCTTTGTTAAAGTAAACAACCAATATCGTCGAGCCTGGCCCCGATATAAAAATCAATCTAGTTACAATGTTATTCCATCTTCGTACATTAAAATTAACGGAGAATGGAGATCGGTAATTAATGATTTAACAATCGATGTAAGTCAAGATTATATTGATTGGGGAGATAATGGCGTACCTGAACCAGTCAGACCGGTTGAGCCAACTTGGTATGGTGGAGATTACGGCGGCGCAGGCGGCGACGCATCAGCGGCATCGTCGTGTGCCTCTAGTTCGTCTTGTTCTGCCGATGGCGGAGGTGGGGGTGGCGGCGGTTGCTTCTTACCCGAAACCCTAATTACAATGGCAGATGGAACAACTAAACCGATTAAGGATATACAAGTTGGTGATTATATTGTAGAAGCGTTAACAAACAAACCAACTAAGGTTATAGGAGTTAAGTCTCGTCCACACGACACTAGCAAATGGGTATTCTCGTTAAGCAACGATGTTGAACCTTACATCACAGAAGAACATCCATTCTATGATGACAGTAACGAGCTCTGTGCTATCAGTGATTTAGCAACTACACTAGCTCCATGGTTGGGGCCAATTAAAGTTGTAGATGTTCCGAATAAAAAGAAAACCGGTGATGTTACAGTATATAACTTGATGTTAGAAACCGGTGAAAGCCATTATGCTAACGGAGTTCGTGTAAATAATATTGTAAAAACTGGTGGCGCATACTCATTGGTATACAAAGGTTTCTTAGACCAAGAAACATATGAACGACATGTTTATAATACAGAAAATCAATCAGTTAATCCAGAGCAGCAGGCATTGATTTTTAACTACACTCTCAAGTTAACTAACTATATATTACATAACGATAATTTTAGAAGTCGTGTATTAGGTCGTGCTTTGTCTTGGGCAATACGCAATAGAGATACCTTATATCCATATATTGCAGCTTGGTTTAAGAGTCCTGTGCGCCGTTGGCTTCTTGGAAAAAATATATGAAAATTAGATTTACAGCAAGTTTATTGCCGCTGAGTCCTCTTATCCGTTTATGGACATGGAGTCGAGTAAGTCATTGTGAATTTGAATTCAGTGATGGCATGCAAATAGTAGCAGCTATGGAGGCAGGCAGAGTAATTGCTACCCGCAACAGGAAATATACCTGGGAATACAACTACGAAATAGATATTACTCCCGAACAGGAAAAATTATTAAGGGATTGGTGTGAGGGAGAATTGGGCAAACCTTACGATTATACTGCTCTTGCCCCACTTAATGTGTTAATTCCCAGAACTAAAAAACGCTGGAAAGATCATAAGCAATGGATGTGTTCGGAATTTTGTGCATACGGGCTAGAATTAGTGGGTATAGAGTTGTTCTCAGATACTTTCAAGAAAATCAAACCATCGGATTTGTTTAACGCGGTGAGAAATTGCCCACGAGCAAAATTAGTAAAGGATTAAACATGGAATTTAGAAATACAGACAATTTTCTTGAAAATGTTCTGCGACTAACAGATGAAGAAAAAGCAACTCTATTAGAAATTTTAGTTGCACACGGGGAATTATTTTCTAAAATTGCCCCCGGAAACAAGCTAATAAATTATGTCAGAAGTTACGGTATGTTGCCCCGAGATATACTTTACAGTGAAACTCATTAAACCTACGGAAAATTTGAATAAATAACATATAATCGGATTACAGAATGGCGTATACCTTATCATTGTCAAACGGAAGTGCTCTGCTAGCAACGGGTCTAGCAGATGGCACTATTGATACTACAGCCACTAGCTTGAGCTTGATAGGTAAGAACTATCCTGGCTATGGTACATTTTTAAATGAAAATTTCATCAAACTGTTAGAAAACTTTGCTAACAGCACAGAACCTGGATCAGCATTGCCTGGTCAAATTTGGTATGACAATGCTAATAAGGTATTAAAATTAAATGTAACTTCTGCCGCTGGCGAAGATGCACAGTGGAAAATACTGTCAACGATTACTAGTTATAACAGTAGACCCGAAACAGCAGTTGGCGCACCGAATCCTGTATTAGGAGATTTTTGGTGGGACACTGCAAATAACCAATTAAAAGTTTACAGCAGTTTACCAACACAGGGCGATAACGGTTGGATTACTGTTGGACCGGCAAGTAACACAACCACTGGTCAGTCTGGCGCCCAGCCAGATACTATCAGCGACGGCACAGCATCGCACGTTGTTGTTAAATTCTTTATCAGTGGCGACTTGATTGCTATCTTAAGTAAAGACGCTGAATTTATACCTAGTACTACTATCAGCGGTTTCAGTAGTATCAAGCCCGGCTTCAACCTAAATGCCGCTTATACTAACCAATTAAGATATTACGGATTCTCGAACGTTGCTGTTAACCTATTATACGGTACTACAATTGTTAGTGCAAACAACTTTGCTAGAACTGATGTTGTGAGTACAAGCACAGTACCGCTAGTTACAAGTAATGCCGGCGGTATTAGAATTGGGCCAACAAGTGACTTTGTAGTTAACGTTAATGCTGTTACAACATCAATTGGCGTTTATAACAACGATAATAACTATAACACTGTTTTCTATGTTAAGAACGCTGGCGTAACAAGAGATGTATTTACAGCAAACGCCTTAATTACAGAATTACAAGTCAGAAATGACCCCACTACAGGTTTAGGTGTAGCAACCAAGCAATATGTGGATGCCGCTAACACCGCTATTACAACATCTTTCTTGAAAAGAGATGGTACAAATACGATTACCGGAAGTATTGTGCCTGCCGCTAACGTAACATATAATCTAGGCAGCACCACCGCGTGGTTTAATAACATTTATGGACGATCATACCAAGCCGCATATGCTGACTTGGCGGAGCGTTTTGAATCAGATCATCCGTATGAACAGGGAACTGTTGTTGAACTAGGCGGGGAAAAAGAAATTACCGCTGTTGTAGACGAACTAAGCGAATCTGTGTTCGGCGTCATAAGTACTGGAGCGGCCTATTTAATGAACGCAAGGGCAGGAAGTGACGAAACTCACCCCGCTGTTGCAGTAAACGGGCGTGTACCGGTTAATGTTATTGGTCGAGTACGCAAAGGCGATAGATTAGTTAGTGCAGGCAACGGTTATGCTAGATCTGCAAAAAGACAAGAACTAACAGCTTTCAATGTTATTGGAAGATCGT
>JACCDY011360388.1_pt1:12500-35927 | contig 35927 bp, 50 predicted proteins | sample 7446391 | NCBI WGS metagenome assembly JACCDY01 (sample SAMN15323451, study PRJNA562643) | freshwater metagenome | isolation source: river surface water | place: USA:Blue River Watershed | collected 2017-08-18 | reverse complement strand
CCAACTGAAAGACCAGGCATTAACTCTCCACCTAACATGTATTTTACAATCTTCAAGTGTGCACTTACTTCTAATTCATGATCCATTAACTCTTTTGCTAAGTCAAAATCACCATTTTCAACAGCTGCTAATTTATCATTAATAGTATTTTGGACTTCTTCTTGTAATTTTTTAAGAGCAGCAGGCATCATTTTTCCACTTAATCGAGCACGCGAACCTGCTTCGTCAATGACATCAATAGCTTTATCCGGTAAATTTCGATCCATTACATATCGATCTGAAAGTTCTACGGCTGCTTTCAGACTTTGTTCTGAAAACGTTACCATATGATGAGCTTCCATAACTGGTTTTAAACCTTGAAGAATTGTATAAGTTGTCTTTACTGATGGTTCATCAACTCGAACTGGGTGGAATCGACGTTCTAAAGCTGGATCCTTTTCAATATGCTGCATATATTCATCAGCTGTTGTTGCTCCAAGAACTCTTAATGTACCACGTGCAAGAGCAGGTTTTAAAAGGTTTGCTGCATCAACGGCGCCTTCTGCTGCACCTGCACCTACTAAAGTATGAATTTCATCAATTGCTAAAATAATTTTACCTTGGGCAACAACTTCTTGAATAATCGATTTCATACGATCTTCAAATTCACCACGATATTTTGTACCAGCTAGTACTGATCCTAAATCAAGAGCAAGTACAATATTATTTTTTAAAAATTCAGGACAGTCATAACGATCTTCCATTAATAAAGCAAGTCCTTCAACACACGCAGTTTTACCAACACCCGCTTCACCAAGGATTACTGGGTTGTTTTTCCGACGACGCCCTAACGTTTTAATTAATTGTTGAATCTCACTATCACGCCCAATAACAGGATCTAATTTATTTTCTTGAGCTAATTTAGTAACATTCTCACAATACATATCTAAATGAGGAGTTTCAGAAACTCGTCCTTGTGTACCCCATTTATCAAATTCTGCACCTGGTGGTGATAAAATATCTTCTTGTTGTTCTTGAATATAAGTTAATACTAATTGTCTTAACTTAGGTATATTAACGCCCATTTTATCTAGAATTCGCATTGCGATACCATCAGGTTCATTTAATAATGATAATAATACATGTTCAGTACCAACATAATTAACACCTAGATCTTGGGCTTCATGAATTGACATTTCTAATACGCGTTTTGCCCGTGGGGTAAAAGGAATTTCTGAAGCTACAAATCCGGTACCACGACCAATATACTTTTCAATTTCTTTCCGTGTCTTTTTTAATGTTAAATTTAATTGAGATAGAGCACGTCCACCAATACCATGACGCTGGCCAATTATTCCCATTAATAATTGTTCAGTTCCAACAAAATTATGACCCATCCGTCTTGCTTCTTCTTGAGCAAGCATAATTACTTTAATCGAACCTTCAGTGAATTTTTCAAACATTTTTCTTTTTCCGTATTTTTAACAAATAAAATAATCTGTTAGTAAACTTTTTCTGAGTAGTTTTTCTATTCACGAGTAATGTGTAAATTTAAAAAAAAATATATAGATATAAATTGCTATAAAAAATTATATAATGCTTAGCAGATTTTTTCTAGAGTTGCATAATAAATTACTTTAAATTATAATTCATATTGTATTTAAATACAATAATATTTATGGCGGTATGGCCAAGTGGTAAGGCAGTGGATTGCAAATCCTCTATCCCCAGTTCGAATCTGGGTGCCGCCTTTAAATATAGTTCAATAACATTGCTTTTTCTAAGCGTATAAAATATAATATAACGAAATCCAGTTAGGGGACGTGGTGGAATTGGTAGACACGACGGACTTAAAATCCGTTGCCTAGTGATAGTGCGTGAGGGTTCAAGTCCCTCCGTCCCCATTTAATATATAGTATAACTAAAATTTACAACATTCAAAATATTAAATAATAATAAAAAAAGTTTTTTTTATTGTTAAATAAATGCAATTTCTTACATTTATTTAACAATAATTTAAATGAAACAAATTCGACATAATACTCCAGGTGGTAAATCGGATCTTAATAAGAGATTAAAAATATCGACTTTTGATGAATCATACCAAATTTCTAGAATTCGTTTATGAGTTCTAATTTCAAAATGTTCTCGAGAATCTTTATCAACGTGTGGAGAACGTAACACACAGTATATTCTTTTCTTAGTAGGTAATGAAACTACTCCAAAAGGATCAATATGATCCTTATTTGTTTGAGTAATTTCCATTATTTTTTGACATGATGTAGTTAAAAGTTCATGATTGAATGATTCTAATCGTAACCTTACACCAAGTTTTTCGTTTGGTTTTATTTCCATAAATTTTTTTCACTATTTCACAATTTTAGAAACTACACCAGCTCCAATTGTTCGGCCACCTTCACGAATCGCAAAACGCATACCTTCTTCAATTGCAACTGGGTAGATTAATTCAGCTGTCATTTTAATACGATCGCCTGGCATTACCATTTCTACAACTGAACCATCGTCGGCTGTAAATTGGATAATTGAACCTGTAACATCAGTTGTTCTTACATAGAATTGTGGACGGTAACCTGTAAAGAATGGTGTATGACGTCCACCTTCTTCTTTTGTTAAAACATATACTTCTGATTCAAAGTTTGTATGTGGAGTAATAGTACCCGGTTTAGCTAATACCATACCTCGTTCAATATTTTCTCGAGTAATACCACGTAATAAGATACCTACGTTATCTCCAGCAAACCCTTCTTCTAAAGTTTTTTGGAACATTTCAATACCAGTAATAGTTGTAGTTTGTGTTTCAGAAACACCAACGATTTCTACGTTATCACCAACTTTTACTACTCCTCTTTCAATTCTTCCTGTTGCCACTGTTCCTCGACCAGTAATTGAGAAAACATCTTCAATAGCCATTAAGAATGTTTTTTCAACATCACGTTCTGGAGTTGGGATATAATCATCAACAGAATCCATTAAAGCAAAAATTTTATCAACCCAAGGGTTATCACCACGTTTAAGGTTTGGATTAGATGAAATTGCTTCAATAGCTTGTAAAGCGGAACCAGGGCAAATTGGAATATCATCGCCTGGGAAGTCATAAGTTGATAATAATTCACGAACTTCTAATTCTACTAATTCTAATAATTCATCATCATCTACTTGATCTTGTTTATTTAAAAACACAACAATATGTGGAACACCAACTTGTTTTGCTAATAAAATATGTTCACGTGTTTGTGGCATCGGTCCATCTGCTGCAGATACAACTAAAATAGCACCATCCATTTGTGCTGCACCTGTAATCATATTTTTAACGTAATCGGCGTGACCTGGACAATCTACGTGAGCATAGTGTCTATTTTCTGTTTCATATTCAACGTGTGCAGTGTTAATCGTAATACCACGGGCACGTTCTTCGGGTGCTCCATCAATATCTGAATAAGCTTTTGCTACAGAAGTACCTTGTAAAGATAATGTTGCTGTAATTGCTGCTGTTAAAGTTGTTTTACCATGATCAACATGCCCAATTGTACCGATATTAACATGCGGTTTAGTACGTTCAAATTTTTCACGTGCCATTTCTAAAAATTCCTTTGAAATTTAATGTTTATAATAAAAATCTATTTGCTTTTAGCGAAATAAAAGTTAATCAATAGAGACTAACTTTTAATAACGAAAATGTGCAAATGCTTTATTGGCATCTGCCATTTTATGAGTTTCTTCTTTTTTCTTTATAGTATTACCTATATCGTTTGCTGTGTCAATAATTTCACTAGCTAATTTAATTGACATTGTACGACCTACGCGTTGACGTGAGTACTGAATAATCCAACGTAAAGCTAAATTAGTAGCGCGAAAGCTACTTACTTCAATGGGAACTTGATAAGTTGAACCACCAATTCTTCGGGCCTTTACTTCAACAACTGGGCTAGCATTTCTAATGGCTTTCTCAAAAATTACTAATGGATCTTCATTTGTTTTCGATTTAATAATATCAAAAGCTCCATTTACAATATTTTGTGCCAGATTTTTTTTACCTGATTTTAAAATTCGCGTTACTAATAAACTAACTAGGTAACTATTATAGGTAGGATCTGGTTTCGGAAATCGTTTCTTTGAAATATTTCGACGTGACATAATCGTAATTATTTTTTAATAAATCATTTTTATTAAATACTAATATAAGAATTAATATTTAACTTTTTGGTTTTTTCACCCCATATTTTGAACGTCTTTGTGTTCGGTCTTTTACACCACCGCTATCTAATGCACCACGAACAATATGATAACGAACACCAGGTAAATCTTTTACACGCCCACCCCGAATTAACACTACTGAATGCTCTTGTAAATTATGACCTTCACCTGGAATATATGCTGTTACTTCAAAACCAGAGGTTAAACGAACACGAGCAACTTTACGAATTGCTGAATTCGGTTTTTTTGGTGTTGTTGTATAAACACGTGTACATACACCACGACGTTGTGGACAATTTACTAAAGCAGGTGATTTAGTTTTTTTCTTAATCTGAATTCGTCTTGAACGAACTAATTGTTGAATAGTTGGCATTTATTTATAAAGTAATTAAGTAAGTTTTAATTATTTTAATATAATTAATTTAGTTATTTTTTGTTTGTAATCCATATTTTTTCATAAATCTTTCTACACGTCCTTCACTATCCACAAGTGTTTGTGAATCAGTATAGAAAGGATGATTTCCTAACCAAACATCAACTTGTAATTGTGGTTTTGTTGATCCAACAGTACAAAGTGTTTTTCCCTCACATAAAACTGGAGTATTTGGAAACCAATTCGGATGAATTTCAGATTTTGGCATATTTAAAAATGTTTTAACGTTTTGAATATTGTGATGCTTTTCTTGCTTTTCGTAAACCATATTTTTTTCGTTCTTTAATACGTGAATCACGAGTTAAAAAACCAAATGGTTTTAAAATTAAACGATTAGAACTCTCCATTTTACAAAGTAATCTTGAAACTCCCAATTTAATTGCATCAGTTTGACCGGTTAAACCGCCGCCTTTTACAATTGCAATAATATCAAATTGGTCTTTTAAGCTTAACTTTATTAAAGGTTCGAAGATAGCATTTAAGTAATTAGTATTATATTGTAAATATTTTTCCCCAGAAACTTTATTAATAATAACTTTTCCGTTCCCGGGTACTAGAAAAACTCGTGCAATGGCACGTTTTCGTTTTCCAAGACCAATTTTATCTTTTTGAAAAATTGTATTCATAAATAATTTTTAATTTATTAATTAAAGTACATCCAATTGTTTTGGATCTTGTGCTAAATGTGGATGTTGAGTACCTTGATAAATCTTTAATCGATTTGTTATATGTTTTTTAGGATAACCATTTGGTAACATATTAAAAACGCATCTTTCAATAATTTGTTTTGGTAAAACATTTACTAACCGTTTCAATGATTTCCCAGGACGTCCAGGTTTGAAAACATGGAATCGTTGAATATCCCGATCAAGTTTAATATATTCGCTATTGATTAAAATTACATAATCACCAACATCTACAGATGGATGGTAAATTGATTTTGATTTACCTGTTAATAAGGGTACTATAGTAGAAGCTAAGCGTCCCAATTGCTTATCTTTACAATCAATAACATACCATTTTTTTTTATTATAGGTTGAAGCTGGAATAAAGGTTTTATTCATAAAATTAAATTAAATAATTATTTTAAGACTATTCCTAATTTATTTTTAAGAGTAGCAAAAACTTCGTCCGCAGATTTTCGACCAAAGTTTTTTAATTCTAAAAGTTTTTCTGGAGAATAATCTAATAAATCTCCAATAGTATTAATTTGTGCTCTTTTTAAACAATTATACGGGCGTACCGATAATTGCAATTCTTCAATTGCAATATGAGTATATGGATCAACAGGTTTTGCCTGAGTTTTTTCTTTTATACTTTCTTTTTCTTGATTTATTTTATGTTCAGTAATCGATTTAAACAAGTCTATAATTAAATTCGATCCTGAAAAAATTGCTTGTTCCGGAGAAATACTTCCATTAGTCCAAACATCAAGAAATAAACGTTCTTTGACGTTATTTAAACTATCATAAACGTTTTCAACTTTAAAGTCGACTTTTTGTACAGGCATAAAAATAGCATCTGTCTCTATAAAGTCTTCAAATTTATCAGAAAAAAGTTCATTAGCTAACCTATATCGTGTTCCAGATTCAATCTTAAATTCTATTTCCAAAATATGTGAACTTGAAATCGTGGCAATATAATGATTAGGATTGATAATTTCGACCTCTGGAGGTAGTTGAATTGAACTAGCAGTTATTACTGCTGGTCCATGTAATCTCAATCTTCCAAATTGTCGCATAGAATTTTTTGATTTTAAAACAATTCCTTTTAAATTTAATAAAATTTCAAGTATATCTTCACGAACTCCTGGAATTAAAGAAAATTCATCTTTTACTCCAGCAATTCGAACGCCTGTAATGGCAGTCCCTTTTAAATCGCCGAGTAATACTCTTCTTAATAAATTTCCAATTGTTATTCCTTGTCCAGAGCTAAGAGAATCAATTAAAAATTGCCCATACATAGAACCCGATTCAATTTTTTCTGATTTTAAACATTCTATTAGTAAATTAGAACTATTCATGATATTTTTTGTCGAATTCTGAATTTATTTAGTATTGAATAAACTAAAACTTATACACGACGACGTTTACGTGGTCGACAACCATTATGTGGTACTGGTGTTATGTCTTGAATTGAAAGAATTTCTAAACCTGCTCCTTCTATAGAACGAATCGCAGTTTCACGCCCAGAACCTTGACCTTTTACTAAAATTTCAACGGTTTTTATTCCTGTACTTAAAGCTTCTAATGAAGCCTTTTCTGCTGCTGTTTGAGCTGCAAACGGTGTACCCTTACGAGCACCTTTAAATCCAGAACTACCGGAAGATGCCCAGGAAATGGTATCCCCTGCCATATTAGTAATTGTAACAATCGTATTATTAAATGTTGATTGAATATGAACAACACCTGTTCCAAAATTACTTCTATTTTTTTTTACTGTGGATTTTCGGATTTTTTGTGCCATATTAAAGTAATATTTTTAATTAGTATAACTGCCAATAAAAGAATACTATTTTTTCTTACCAGTAACAGTTTTTTTTGCACCTCGTCTTGAACGTGCATTTGTTCGTGTTCTTTGTCCTCGAACAGGTAAGCTATTTCTATGTCTTTTTCCTCGATGACAATTGATTTCATTTAATCGTTTTATATTTAATCCATTAAAACGACGTAAGTCTCCTTCAAATTTTAAATCAGAATTTTCTAAAATATTTCTTAATGTTACTGATTGTTCTGTAGTAATCTCATCTGTTCTCGTTTCCGGACTGATTTCTGCTAGTTCAATAATCTTATTTGCTGATGTAAGTCCAATACCATGAATATATGTAAGTGCATATGCAATTCGTTTATTTCTTGGTAAATCTATACCTAGTAATCTTACCACTTCATTAACTCCTTTTAAATATTAACCTTGTCGCTGTTTATGTTTGGGATTTGAACAAACTACCATAATTTTCCCATGTCTTTTAATTACGCGACATTTATCACACATTTTTTTAACTGAAGGACGAACTTTCATTATAAAGTTATAAATATTAAATTGATAAATAATTTTTTATTTGATTTAATCAAATCTTTCATTGTAAATATTAGAAAGAATGATACTTTTCATTTCCCGTGAAATATCTAAAACAACTCCTACTAAAATTAATAATGATGTAGTACCTAAACCATTAAAACTTGAAATATTTAAAATACCTTCAATAATATTTGGAAGGGTTACAAGGATTGCTAATATTATTGCTCCAAATAATGTTACTCGTTGCATTACTTGTTTTAAATAAAATGTAGTTGCTAAACCTGGACGGACGCCAGGTATACTAACAGCCATCTTTTGCAATTCTTGTGCAATATCTTTTGGATTTAATACAATCGTCGAATAAAATGAGCTAAATATTAAGATTAAGATAAAGTAACTTACCCAATATAGAATTTTTGATGATTTTAAGAAAATAGGAATTGTTAAAAATGGAAAAACTCCTAAGTTTGTAATATAACTTGGCAAGACTAAAAGAGCAGTTGTTAAAATAATTGGCATAACACCTGCTTGATTAAATCGTAAAGGAATATAATTACTTGATGTTGCTTTTGAAAGTAAAGGTTTATTTTGGCCCAGTTGTTTTGAAGAAATTAATGGAACAATTCTGGCACTTTCTTGCAACGTAATAATCCCAGAAATTGCAATAAAAAATAAGATTGCAATTCCAATAGTGGAAGCCAAAGTTAAATTTTCAGTATTTTCATTTATTAATTTCTTACCTAAGTTTGGTAAACTTGAAATTATATTCGTATAAATTAATAAAGATGCACCATTTCCTAATCCATATTCTGTAATTAACTCACTTAACCATAATACTATCATGGCGCCTGTAGTAAGCCAAAGAATTATTTCAAAAGCTAATAACGGACTCCAATCAAATAAAGCCCGTTTTAAATAGAAAGCAATACTTGAACTTTGAATTAAGGCCCATCCTAATGTAATTAAACGAGTTAACCGTGTAATAGCTCTTCTACCTTCGCCACCACCCTCTTTCTGTAATTTAGAAATACTAGGAATTAACCCAGTTATTAACTGGACCATAATTGATGCATTTATATATGGAAATATATTTAATGTAAATAATCCAATTACAAATGTATCATTTCCAGAAAAAGTACTAACTAAATTTTTTGTAATTGGATGTTGTTGAATGTAAAACGCTAAATGTCCATGATTGACACCTGGAATTGGAAGAAAGGTACCCATTCTAATAAATAAAAGTATACCTACGCTTAGTAAAAGACGTTTCAATAGAATGTCATCTGTCTTTTTCATTTTTTTTTAATCGTTTAAAATTCTGTTACTTATATTTAAACTAATAGTTAATAATTAGTTTAAGTCACGTTTTTGTAAAACTTCAGATTTTGTGGTTAAGCTTTCTAATGCTACAATTGCTGCACGGGCATTATTTAATAAATTATCGGAACCTAATTGTTTTGCAATAACATTTTTAATACCTGCAACTTCTAAAACCGTTCTAACCGCTCCACCTGCAATAACACCTGAACCTTCAATTGAAGGTCGCATAATAATTTTACAGGCCCCTACATCCCCAATAACACCATGAGGAATACTTAAAGATTTTGTAAGTGGAATATTAATTAAATTTTTTCTTCCATCAGTTTTGGCTTTTTTAAAAGCATTAACAACATCTTCAGCTTTACCTACCCCAACACCAACTTGACCATTTTCATCACCGATAACAACAACAGCACGAAAACTTAATTTTTTTCCACCTTTTGTTACTTTTGTTACACGACTGATTTTAATTAACCGTTCAATAAATTTAATATCATTTATATTTTCATTACGACGGGGTGATTTTTTTAGTTTATTAACTTGTTTTAACTCGGTACTCATAAAATTTATTAGTTTTAAATTATTAATTAAAATTGTAAGCCACCTGCTCGAGCACCGTCGGCTAAAGCTTTTATCCGTCCATGATATAAATATGGACCTCGATCAAAGACAATTTTTGTAATATTCTTTTTAAGACTTAATTCAGCTAATTTTTGTCCCATAAGTCTTGAAGCATTACATGTTCTTCCATTATCACTATTAAGTTTAATATCTCGATCTAATGTTGAACATGAAACAAGTGTTGTTGATGTTGTATCATCTATAATTTGAGCATAAATATTTTCATTAGAACGAAAAACTGATAAACGTGGACGGTCTAATGTTCCTTTTATTAACCCTCTTACACTTTCACGTTTTAACTTTTTGTACTTATCAGGTTTTAATTTTTTATTTTTATTTTTAAGTCTTAATAAAACTCTTTTCGAAAATTTCATAATCTAATTTTTTTTCCAACTTAATAATTTTTATTTTTTACCCGACTTTCCAGCCTTACGTAAGATTTTTTCACCTTTATAAAGAATTCCTTTTCCTTTATACGGTTCTGGAGGTCGCCATCCTCTTACTTTTGCTGCGAATAATCCTAATTGCTCTTTATCACATGATTTTATTTCAACGGTTGTGTTTTGAATAACTTCAATTGTTATTCCGTCTGGAATTTCAATCTCTACAGGATGACTATAACCTAAATTCAATATAAGAGATTTTCCTTGAACACTTGCTCGGTAACCGACACCTTGTAACATAAGTGTTATCAAAAATTGTTCAGAAACACCAATAACCATATTATTTATTAATGTTCGATAAAGCCCATGTAAAGCTTTATTTGTACGTGTTTCATTTTTTAAACCTACAATTAAAGTATTATCAGTGTTTTCAATTTTAATTACATCAGGAATTGATTTCTCTAATGTACCAAATTTTCCTTTAACCGTTAACATTGAATTATCAGTTGTAAGATTAATATCTACAGCTGTTGGTACTTTAATTGGTAATTTTCCGATTCGTGACATATTATATATTTACTCCAATTACCAAATATAACATAAAACTTCACCCCCAACGCCAAGCTCTTTCGCTTTAGCATTAGTCATTACCCCTTTTGATGTTGAAATTATAGCAATTCCTAATCCATCTAGAACATTTGGTAATGTTTTTGAATTACTATAAACTCGTAAACCAGGTTTACTAACTCGTTTAATTGTATTAATAACCCGTTCGCGAGATTGACCCTTGTACTTTAATGAAAGAAGTAAATATTGGTATAAATTTTCATTATAGATTTCAAAATTTTCAATAAACCCTTCTTCCTTAAGAATTGTAGCTATTGCTTTTGACATTTTTGTCGCTGGTATTTCAACAATTTGATGTTTTACCATATTAGCATTTCGGATACGAGTTAACATATCGGCAATATTATCTGTGACCACTAGTAGCTCCTTACTCTGATTGTTTTCATTTTATTTATTCTTGTGACCAGCGTTTGCGGCGTAAGTGTTTTTTTCTATCCCAAACTTGATTAATTTCTTCAAAAGATGAAAATTTATCATAGTAACCACAATCATTTAATGGGAATCGTAAAAATTTTAATAAGATCATTCCATTTAAAACTCTATCTACTGTTTTTGAACGAGATTTTGGACTAGAAGAATCTAAAACAAGAGTTATCGTTAATCCTTGAATTTGATCAACATCATCGTATTCAATCTCTGGAAAGATTAATTGTTCTTTTAATGAAAATGTATAATTACCAGCTTTATCGAAGCTTCTAACTGATAAACCGCGAAAATCGCGAATTTGTGCAAAAGTAAAGAAGATTAATTTTGTAAGAAAATTATACATTTTATCACCACGTAAAGTTGTTGTTAATCCTAACTCCATATTTTCACGAATTTTAAATCCAGCTACTGCTTTTTTTGCTCTTGTGATGATTGGTTTTTGACCTGTAATCTGAGTAAATTCAGTAATACTTTTTTTTAAAATATTAGTATTTTGTGCAGCTAGACCTAAGCCCCGATTAATACTAATTTTCTTAAGTTTTGGAATTGTATGAGTATTTGAAAATAATTCTGGATTACTTTTTTGTAATACAGGATGAATACCAGTTGTATATTCTTTTTTTATATTTTCTAATAAGCCATATAATTCTGCAATTTCTTCTAAAGAATGTTGACTACGCATATTCGTTATTTAAAATAATTTAAATTAATTTAACATTGGAATGATGAATTGGAGCTTCAAATTGTTTTATTTCTCCTACATCACTTTCAGTATTGGGTTTAATATGTTTAAACTTAAAATTAATACCTTTCACTAAAATTTTTCCTGTATTTCGATAAATTTTGGTAACTTCACCTGTTTTATTTTTATCAAAACCAGAAATAATTTTTACATTATCACCAACTTTAACATGTAATTTTATAGATTTTACCATTTATAAAACCTCCGGAGCTAATGAGACAATTTTAGAAAAATTCTTATCACGAATTTCACGAGCAACGGGACCAAATACACGTGTACCACGTGGATTATTTTCCGTATTTACGATCACAGCAGCATTATCATCAAATCGAATATACATCCCATCAGGACGACGAATAGTTTTTGATGTTCGTACAATTACTGCACGCACAACATTCGATTTTTTGATTGGCATATTTGGTATCGCTTCTTTGACAACACCAATAATTGTATCGCCAATTCTTCCGTATTTGCGGTTTCCACCTAAAACTCGAATACACATAATTTTTTTTGCACCCGTATTATCGGCTACCGTTAACATTGTTTGTGGATATATCATAAACGTTTAAGCTTAAGTAAGTAAAGATGATTTTGAAATAATTTTAGCTACTGACCAACGTTTTCGTTTACTAAGTGGTCGACATTCTGTAACTAAAACTTGATCACCAATATTGCATTGACTCATTTCATCATGCGCCAAATATTTACGTGTTTTTATCATTGTCTTTGAGTAGATTGGATGTGGGTAGCGGCTTTCAACTTTTACAACCACAGTTTTTTGCATTTTATTACTGACAACAATACCAACTTTTTCTTTTACAGGCATTTTAAAACTCCTTAAAGTCTCTATTTTTAAATCGGTATAAAACTAATTGGGGTTATCAATTAATTTATCTACAGTATTACTTTTTGTTTTCTCTACAACATCAATTCGTGCTGTTAAAATTGTTTTTAATTGTGCTAGACGACGTTTTGCATTTTTAATTTCATGTGATTTAAAAGGCTGACGTGTGGCTTTTTTAAAACGTAAATCAAACAACGTTTTCTCTGTTTTAATAATTTCTTCAGATATTTCTAATGTTGAAAGTGTTTTAATATCATTAAATTTAGGCATACCCATACTTTATTAATTATCGTTTTTAATAATAAATTTTGTTTTAATTGGTAATTTATATGCAGCTAATTTAAAAGCAGCACGGGCAACTTCTTCCGGAACGGAACTAATTTCAAATAAAATTGTACCCGGTTTTACGGTCGCAACCCAATAATCAACAGCACCTTTACCAGATCCCATACGTGATTCAGCAGCACGAGCTGTAACTGTTTTATCTGGAAAAATACGGATCCACAATGATGCCCCACGTTTTGTATAACGGGTAATTGTGCGTCGGGTTGCTTCAATTTGACGTGAAGTAATCCATGACGGTTCTAAAGCTTGTAACCCATATTTTCCGAATGTAACTTCATTTCCCCGAGTGGCTTTACCACGCATTCTTCCACGATGGTATTTTCTATACTTTGTTCGTTTTGGACTTAACATAATGAAATTAGATTAATTAATAATTATAGTTTTGTAGTTAATGTCTCTTTTTTGATTATTTTTTTAATATTTCATTTTTAAATAACCATACTTTAACACCAAGAACCCCGTAAATAGTATTAGCTTCTTTAGTAGCATAATCAATATCAGCTCGTAAAGTCTGTAATGGAACTCTACCTTCGCGAATCCACTCACTTCGCGCAATTTCCGCTCCATTTAAACGCCCTGATACTTCAATTTTAATACCATTTACTTGACTATCTTGAGCACATTGAATGCCTTCACGAATTGCTCGACGAAACGCAACTCGATCTTCAAGTTGTAAAACTACAAGATCTGCTATAAGTGAGGCACTTGTATTAACATTTTCGACTTCAATAATGTTAATTGTTATCTGTTTTTGTGGTATAAATTTTTTAATACTAGTAGCTAAACTTTTGATACCATTTCCTTGATTTCCCACTAATACACCTGGACGAGCTGCTTCAATATTAACTTCAATATCCCCTAAGCCATTTCTATTAATTTTGACATTTGAAATACTTGCTAAAGCTTCAAATTTATTAAGATATGCTCGGATTTTATAGTCTTCAACTAATAAAGTTGAGTAGTTTTTAAAATCAGAATACCAAGCAGATCGATGTTTTTGTGTAATACCTAGTCGAAATCCCAAAGGATGTGTCTTTTGTCCCATAAAAAAATCCTTAATTTTTAATTTCTTAATTAATTGATTTTACAACAACTGTAATATGACAAGTTGGTTTTAAAATCTTATAAGCTCGGCCTTGGGCACGTGGTCGAATACGTTTTAATTTTGGTCCTTCATCAGCGAAGATTTCCGAAATAATCAATTTCTTTTTATCTAAGTTATAATTATTTTTTGCATTTGCTGCTACAGAATGTACAACTTGCCAGATTGGAGAACCAGCATCATATGGTAAGAATTCTAAGATCATTAATGCTTCTTGGTAAGAACGACCCCGAATTTGATCTAAAACTTGTCTTACTTTATGTGGCGATATTCGAACATATTTTGCTACTGCTTTTACTGATTGACTAGTACTATTGGACATAATATAGTTTCCTTAATATTGTTTACATATATTTAAAGTTTTTAAAAAATATCTAAATAACTTAACTATAAAACCTAGTTTGTATAGGGACCCCATTATTTTTTGTCTTGTGAAGTATTAACCCCATAAGCTAATTTAATGGTAATATATTCACCTGGTTCTAGATTTTGGTATTTTTTATACATAAACTTGTTATGATTTGAAACTTTATTTATGTAAATTTCATACACCCACATATCAAAGAAATTTATAGATAAATTATTTTGTAAAGAAATTACAATTGAATATAAAGCTTGTAAGAGGAAATCTCGTTCAACCGGATTTGATTTTAAGAGATAAGAAATATCGTCACGTACATAATAGAAATGTTTAAACTGAACACTTTGCAAAATTAATTTTGCTAGTGGAGATAATTTCTTTTCAGATTTAACATTAAAAGTTTTAATTTGAAAACTTTTTGGGAAATTTAATGTTAATTCTAATCGTGCCATATTTAGGTTTTCCTTAACGATTTAACGTTTTGTTTTTTTATCTGCTTTAATATGAGATCTAAAGGTCCGCGTAGAAACAAATTCACCAAGTTTATGACCAACTAATTGATCAGAAATAAAAATTGGAACATGTTGTTTTCCATTATAAACAGCTATTGTAAATCCAACCATATTTGGTAAGATAGTCGAACTACGCGACCAAGTTGTAATTATATCTTTTTTTCCTTCTACATTCATTTTATTAATTTTTTTTAATAAATGATATGCAACAAAAGGTCCTTTTTTTAGTGATCTTGACATTTTTAAGAATGTTAGTAATAAATTATTTTTTATAAATTAATTAAGAACGTCGACGAAGAATATAGGAATTACTAAGTTTTTTTGTTTTTCTTGTTTTTTTACCTAATGCTGGTTTACCCCAAGGTGTTAAAGGTCTTGTCCGACCAATTGGTGTTCGCCCTTCGCCACCCCCATGTGGATGATCACATGGATTCATTACGGAACCCCTCACAGTTGGTCGTTTTCCTAACCAGCGTGTACGTCCTGCTTTTCCACTTTGGACTAAAAAAGCATCATTGTTACTTACTTCGCCAATAGTTGCAAAACATTCTTTTCGAATTAATCTAATTTCCTTTGATGGTAATCGTAAAGTAACATAGTTACCTTCTTTAGCTAAAATTTTTGCTGATGTTCCAGCGGAACGAACAATTTGACCACCACGACTAGGAATTAATTCAATGTTATGAACTGAAGTTCCTAATGGAATCTCTTCCAACGGTAATGCATTTCCGATATTTAATCCAATTCCTTTTCCAGATGAAATTTTATCCCCAACATTTAAATTATTAGGATGTAAAATATATCTTTTATCCCCATCAGTAAAATGAAGTAATGCAATCCGAGCATTTCGATTTGGGTCATATTCAATTGAATTTACAACAGCTTCAATACCATACTTATTACGTTGAAAATCAATTAATCGATAACGTTTTTTATGACCACCACCACGGTGTCTGATTGTAATAACTCCTCGATTATTTCGACCTTTACTTCTTTGATTTTTTCTAATTAAACTCTTTTCAGGTTTATTAGTTGTTATTTCTGAAAAAGCTGATAAGGCTCTATTTCTTGTTCCTGGTGTATATGATTTATATAGACGAATACTCATAAACTTGATTAATTTATATAATTGTTAATTTTCTTCTGCAAATAAGTTTATTGTATCACCCTCTGCTAACGTTACAATTGCTTTTTTATAATGCGATTTCCATCCAACATATTTACCAACTCTTTTCTGTTTTTTTGGTAAATGAGAAGTGTTGATTTTTATTACTTTAACATTAAATAAATATTCAATTGCAGCTTTAATTGTAGGTTTATCAGATTTAGGGCTTACAACAAAACTATACTGATTGTTTGCTAATAATCGTGTAGCTTTATCAGTAATAATTGGATATTTTATAATTTTCATAATGCTATCATCTGAACAATTAGTCACAATAAATCTCCTTTATATCATTGATGGCTAATGGTGTGAATAAAATTTGATTTGCTTTTAATAAACTTAATGTATTTAAGTTTGCTGCAGAAATTAATTCAACATTTTTTAAATTTTGAGTTGATAATTTTAAGGCCTTTGTTTTCTTTGATACAATAAGTAAAACTTTTTGATTAAAGGTTACATTATAATTATTACAAAGATTACAAAAAGTTTTTGTTTTAGGTTCTTTAACTAAATCTTCTAATTCACCAATTACCGAAATATTATTCCGTTTATTATACAATAAGGTTTGTAATGCTAAATTACGTTCTTTTTTATTTAATTTTAAAGTAACTGTTTTAGGTTTAGGACCAAATATTACCCCACCCCCTTTCCATAATGGCGATCGGCTTGAACCTGCACGAGCACGACCAGTTCCTTTCTGACGCCAAGGTTTTTTACCACCACCTCGAACTTCACTTCTAGTTTTTGTTGAAACTGTTCCTTGTTTTTGAGAAAATTGATGTCTTAAAATATCTCTATGAATTAAATAATTGCCTGAATTTTCTAAGATGGTAAGATTTAAATTATATTTCTCAGACGAACTTTGTCCATTTGAGACTAATGAATTATATTCTATTGTTTTTTGAACAGCCATATAATACTTTTCCTAATGTTCATTTTTTTTAATAATTTTTTATTCATTATTTAGAGGGAACGATACTCACTAAATTTCCAGGTTTTCCAGGAATAGCACCTTTAACAACTAAAATATTTTCGTCATTGTTTACTTGAACAATTTTCAGTTTTTTAATATTTGTCGTTTTGTTACCTAATTGACCTGCCATTTTTTTTCCGGGTAAAACACGCCCTGGTGATGTTCCCATACCTATTGAACCGGGAGCTCGATGGTTTTTAGAACCATGAGTCATAGGACCTCTTGCAAAATTATGACGTTTTTGAAGACCTGAAAAGCCTTTACCGATACTCTTTCCTGTAACATTAATTAATTGTCCCGCAACAAATGATTCGACATTTAGAACTTGTCCAACGTCGAAATTATTGGGATCACTTACACGAAATTCTTTTAAATATTTCAACGGTTGAATATTTGACTTTTGTAAATGACCTAATTCAGGTTGTGTTAAAGATTTTGGTGAAACATTTCCATAACCAACTTGAATTGCGTTATAACCATCATTTAATGTTGTTTTAACTTGTGTAATTACACAAGGTCCAACTTTTAAAATTGTAACTGGAATGATATTCCCTGATTCATCAAATATTTGGGTCATTCCAATTTTGTTACCTAATAAACCTAAAGACACAATATTTTTCTCCAAAAATACTTATTTATATATTAATAGTGATAAAAACAAATTTATATTATGTGTAAACTTAATAAGTTTGCTAATTATAATTAGCAAACTATTTTATAAAGATAAGAAAATATTATCGTTTTGTCTATATAAGAAATATATAAACTGTTATAATATATATATATATATATATATTATTCTGTGGATTAGTGCTTTATCAAGGTACTTTTTAGTACAAATTAAAATTTAGTTATTAATATTTAATTTAATACTCTTTTTTTACGATTAAGTATGTATTATAATGTATAGTAGTAAACATATTAATTTATTTGAAAGGAGATCCAATCTATGAATAAAGTAGTTGGAATTGATTTAGGAACAACAAATTCTGTAGTTGCTGCTATTGAAGGTGGACAACCAACTGTAATTACAAATTCAGAGGGTTTCAGGACAACTCCGTCAATTGTAGCCTATACAAAGAAAGAAGAACTATTAGTTGGACAAATTGCAAAACGTCAAGCTGTTATTAATCCAGAAAATACGTTTTTCTCAGTGAAACGTTTTATCGGTTGTAAAGAAAATGAAATTTCTGAAGAATCAAAAGAGTTACCATATAAAGTAATTAAAGATAATAATGGAAACATTAAAATTAAATGTTCCTCTTTAAATAAAGACTTTAGTCCTGAAGAAATTTCTGCACAAGTTTTACGTAAATTAATTGCAGATGCAAAAGAATATCTAGGACAAGATGTTACAAAAGCAGTAATTACTGTACCCGCTTATTTTAATGATTCACAACGTCAAGCAACAATTGATGCTGGAAAAATTGCTGGAGTAGAAGTTTTAAGAATTATTAATGAACCGACAGCAGCTTCTTTAGCTTACGGACTAGATAAAAAACAAAATGAAACGATTTTAGTTTTTGATTTAGGTGGTGGGACCTTTGATGTATCGATTTTAGAAGTTGGTGATGGAATCTTTGAAGTATTATCAACAGCTGGAGATACAAATTTAGGTGGTGATGATTTTGATAAAGCTTTAGTTCGTTGGTTAGTTGACGATTTTGAAACAAAAGAAGGTATTAATTTAACTAAAGATATTCAAGCTTTACAACGTTTAACAGAAGCAGCTGAAAAAGCAAAAATGGAATTATCAACGGTTGAAAAAACAACTATTAATTTGCCTTTTATTACTGCTGACCAGAATGGGCCTAAACATATTGAACAAGAATTAACACGTGAAAAATTTGAAAATCTATGTAAAGCATTAATCGATCGTTGTCGAATTCCAGTTGAAAAAGCCTTAAAAGATGCTAAATTAGAAAAATCTGAAATTAATGAAGTTGTATTAGTAGGTGGCTCAACACGTATTCCAGCGATTCAACAATTAGTGGAATCTTTAACAGGTAAAAAACCAAACAAAACTGTTAACCCTGACGAAGTTGTTGCTATTGGAGCCGCAATTCAGGCAGGTATTTTAGCAGGTGAAATTACAGATATCTTATTATTAGATGTGACACCATTATCACTTGGTGTTGAAACATACGGTGGTATATTTACTAAACTAATTACACGTAACACTACTATCCCTGTTAAAAAATCAGAAGTATTTTCAACTGCTGCTGATTATCAAGAAAATGTAGAAATTCATGTTTTACAAGGAGAACGAGAATTTGCTAGTGATAACAAGAGTTTAGGTAATTTTAAATTGGAAGGAATTCCAAAAGCTCCTCGTGGTGTACCACAAATTGAGGTAACATTTGATATTAATGTAGATGGAATTTTATCTGTAACTGCTAAAGAAAAAGAAACTGGAAAAGAACAATCTGTAACAATCCAAGGTGCTTCAAATTTATCAGAAAGTGAAGTCGAATCTATGGTTGAAGAAGCGGCTAAATACGCTGCTATGGATCAAGAAAGAAAAGAATTAGTAAACTTAAAAACCTATGCAGAAACACTTTGCAAAGACGCTTCAACTAAAATAGCGGAAATGAAAGTAGCTAATCCTGGTATTGAGGATACACAAATTCAAAATTGGCAAGAGACAATTGAGTACGTGGAAGGAGTTTGTAAAGGTGATGATATTAATTTAATTAAAGAAGCACTTGAAAAATTAAAAACAGCTTATCAAGAAATAGAAGAAAAAATGCCATCAAATACGACTAGTAATAATGATACTTCTGTTGTTGACGATTTCTAAATATAAAAATTTTTTAACTAGAGAAAATTAATTCTCTAGTTAATTATTAAAACTCTTTTATTTCGTTTGTTCAATATCATCCACAATAATACATTCTGTTGTTAAAATCATACTAGCAATTGATGTAGCATTTTGCAATCCTGAGCGTGTTACTTTCGCAGGATCTACTACTCCTTCTTCATACATATTTCCAAAAATATTTTTTGCTGCATTATAACCAATTTCAAATTCTTGCTCTTGAACTTTTCCGATAATGACTGGACCATTAATTCCTGCATTTTCGGCAATTCTTTTTAATGGAGCCACAATTGCCCGTGAAATAATAAGTGCACCAATCAATTCATCTTCTTTTAGATTATTTTTTGCCCAAGTAATTAAATTTTCTGATAAATGAGTTAGGGTTGCACCACCACCCGGTACAATTCCTTCTTCTACGGCAGCTCGTGTTGCATTAATGGCATCTTCTAAACGTAATTTTTTATCTTTCATTTCTGTTTCTGTTACTGCCCCGACACGAATAACCGCAATCCCACCTGAAAGTTTTGCAATTCGATCTTGTAACTTTTCTTTTTCATATGCAGTATCTGCTATATTCACCTGCTTCCGTAGTTGTTCACAACGAGCTTTAATATTTTCAATTTCCAGTCCATCCCCCACAATAGTTGTACTGTCTTTATTAACAATTATTCTTCTTGCTTGTCCTAATAAATTAACTTGAATGTTATCCAAACTTAATCCAGCATCTTGCGTAATAACAGTTCCGCCAGTTAAAACGGCAATGTCTTGTAACATTAACTTTCTTAATTCTCCAAATCCTGGAGCACGTACCGCAACAACATTTACAATTCCCCGTAATTTGTTTAAAATAAGAGTTGCTAATGCTTCTTTTTCAACATCTTCAGCAATAATTAATAAAGGCCGTTTTGTTTTTGTAATTTGTTCTAAAATTGGTAATAAATCTTGTTGTACTAAAGTGATTCGTTTATCAGTTAATAAAATATATGGATTTTCATACGACACCTCCATTTTTTCTGTATCAGTTATGAAATAAGGTGATATAAAACCTTTTTCTAATTTCATACCTTCCGTAATTTCTAATTCAGTAACTATACCTTTACCTTCTTCTAATGAAATTACCCCTTCTTTACCAACTTTTGCTAAGGCATCTGCTATTAATGTTCCAATAATATCATCGTTACCAGCCGAAATAGATGCAACTTGTTGAATAGCTTGAATATCTTCAACAGGTTGTGCAAATTCATTAATTTGCATTACTAAATATTGAGTTGCTTTTTCCATCCCTAATTTTATTGAAATTGGATTAGCTCCAGCAGCTACATTTTTTAGTCCTTCTTTAACCATAGCGTAAGCAAGAACTGTTGCAGTTGTAGTCCCATCCCCTGCAACATCATTTGTTTTTGCTGCCGCTTGTCGAATTAAAGAAACACCTGTGTTTTCAATATGGTCTTCTAAGTTGATTTCTTTGGCAATTGTTACACCATCATTAACAATTTGTGGAGAACCATATGTTTTTTCTAGTACAACATTACGACCTTTTGGACCTAACGTTACTGAAACTGCTTCAACCATAATTTCCATTCCGCGTTCTAAAGCACGTCTTGCATTATCTTGATATAATATTTTCTTTGCCATAAAATCTAATTTAAATAAATATATATAAAGTGTTTATTTATAACTCTAAAATAATCTTTAATAATTCGGCAAGTAAAAAATGTAATTTTGTTAAAATTTTTTTATCTAAAAGCTTTACGAAAAAGAACTTTACCTAGTATTATTTAAGAGTAATACAGTTTGGGCTTGTAGCTCAGTGGACTAGAGCACGTGGCTACGAACTACGGTGTCAGGGGTTCGAATCCCTTCTTGCCCAATATATTAGACTATTTGATAAATATAAATTATCATACGGTTTATACCGTACTGTATTACTGAACTGGGGTGTCGCCAAGCGGTAAGGCTGTGGACTTTGACTCCGCCATTCGTAGGTTCGAATCCTGCCACCCCAGTTTTTAAAATCTAAAAGCTTAAATATTTAATTTACATTCTTTTCACTTTTCGATAAACTAAAAATTGAAAAATATAAGAAGAAAATTTTTTTATGAATAAAAGAAACTATGGTTGCTCATATTCAATTTATAAAAGGAATAGATGAAAAAGTTTTACCAGATGTTCGTTTAACTCGGTCACGAGATGGAAGTACTGGAACAGCGACTTTTAAATTTAAAAATGCAAATATTTTAGATAAAAGTTTCGCATTAAATGGTGAAATTACAGGTATGTACATGATTGATCAAGAAGGTATATTAGAAACTCGAGATGTAAGTGCTGTTTTTGTTAAAGGAAAACCAAGTTATGTGGAATCAATTTATATTATGAAAAGTCCTGAAGCTTGGAATCGTTTCATGCGATTTATGGAACGTTATGGAGAAAGTAATGGGTTAAGTTTTACGAAAGCTTAACTCTTTCTTATAAAAATATATAAAATAACAATCTTTGAATAAAAATATTCCCTATTTTTTTCAGAGATTGTTTTTCGTTATCCCCCGCCAACAATAGTAACAATTTCAATTTTATCCTGATTTTCTATGAAAATTTTATTCCAATTGTTTTTACTACAAATAAAATTATTATATTCAATCACCAAAAGTGCTGAATTGTAATTAAAATAAATAATTAAATCATATAAATTAATAGATTTATCTATACAGTATTCGTCTCCATTTAAAAAAAAAGTTTTCATGATTTACCTCTTTAATTAAAAATTATTCTTAATAACCTAGACGTAGTATACTATAAGTTGGTATATTATTGTATGTAAATAGTTTGGCGGGTGTAGCCAAGTGGTTAAGGCAGTGGGTTGTGATTCCACCATTCGCCGGTTCAAGTCCGGTCACTCGCCCTACTTTAAAAATTTAAAAATAAAAAGTAAGAAAAATAAAAGAGATATCACTAGTATTTTATGTCACGTTATCGAGGCCCAAAATTAAGAATTACAAGAAGATTAGGTGTATTACCAGGTTTGACACAAAAAACATCTCATAAAAAAGATCGCCCTGGGCAGCATGGGAAAAATTTAGGTGAGGGTAAAAAAAAATCAACAGAGTATGGAATTCGATTAGAAGAAAAACAAAAACTAAAATTTAATTATGGTTTAAGTGAAAGTCAATTATACCATTATATTAAAGAAGCTCGTAGACGTAAAGGAGTAACGGGGTTAATACTGTTACAATTATTAGAAATGAGGTTAGACACAATTTGTTTTTCGTTAGGTTTTGCCTCTACCATTGCAGCAGCACGTCAAATAGTAAACCATGGTCATATTACGGTAAATGGTAAAGTAATTGATATTCCAAGTTTCCAATGTCAAATTAATGACGTTATTGGTATTAAACCAAAATCGACATCAAAAAATTTAATTGAAAACAATTTAAAAAATATTAATTTTACTGATCCACCAGCACATTTAAATTTTGATAAAGTAAAATTACAAGGAACTGTAAAAAATTATTGCGATCGAAACGAAGTTTTATTAGATTTAAATGA
>JACCDY011360388.1_pt1:0-7500 | contig 35927 bp, 50 predicted proteins | sample 7446391 | NCBI WGS metagenome assembly JACCDY01 (sample SAMN15323451, study PRJNA562643) | freshwater metagenome | isolation source: river surface water | place: USA:Blue River Watershed | collected 2017-08-18 | reverse complement strand
TCTTGTTCAATAACAGTTCCAATTACACTAAAAGCAGCAATGACTAACAAAATGAAGATAGCAAATCTTAAATCTGCTATTGATTTAAAAGTATTTTGTTTCATAAAAATATTTAACTTATAGAAATAGAGTTTGATGAAGCAAGGCGAATACGCCCTGATGATGCCCAATTTTTTAACTTTATTGTTTGGTCAGTTTCTAATTGAGAAAGAGGTATTAATTGAGTTAATGCAAAACAAATATCTTCTGTCGTAAATTCTCTTTTTTCATAAAAAGCATGATACATACCTTCAATAATACTCTGACGAATTTCTGCCCCTGAAAATGATTCCGAAAGTTGAGCTAATTTTGAATAATCAAATGATTCCCATCGATTTGGTCGAAATTGTTGGATATGAATTTTAAAAATTTGTTCTCGTTCTTGTTTTTGTGGTAAATCCAAGAAAAAAATTTCGTCAAATCTACCTTTTCGAATTATCTCTAAAGGTAAAAGATCAACATTGTTTGCAGTTGCAACAACAAAAACTGGTTTTGTTTTTTCTGATAACCAACTTATAAAAGTTGCTAATACACGATTACTCGTTCCACTATCTCCTTTACTATCATTATTACTAAAGGCTTTATCAATTTCGTCAATCCATAAAATACAAGGTGATATTGTTTCAGCTATATCGATCATTTGACGAAGACGAGATTCTGACTCACCGACAATACCCCCAAATAATTTTCCAACATCTAATTTTAATAAAGGTAATTGCCATTCATTTCCAATAGCTTTGGCAGTTAAAGATTTTCCAGTTCCTTGAATTCCAACAAGTAATAAGCCGCGTGGTGTAGGTAAGCCATAATTTGAGGCTTGAATACTAAAAGAAGTTTTTCGTTTTTGTAACCAATCTTTTAAATTATCAACACCACCAATATTAGAAATTGTTTCATTTACTGACCAATATTCTAAAATTTCTGTTTGACTGATAATCTGTTTTTTTTCATTTAACAAAAGTTGGATACTATTTTCATCAATTGTTTTATAAGTTGCAATAATTTTAGATAAAACACGTCTTATCCGCTCAAGTGATAAACCTTGGCAAGCTCTTGTTAAGTTTTCTAAAATTTGTTGATCGATTTCAATATTTAAAGATTGAATTAAGCGTTTTAATTCATGATTAATTTCACTTTCCATAGGTAATTGAAATTTTAAAACTGTAATTAAATCGTATAAATCTTTTGGAATATTTAATTCTGAACCAATAATGATAATTGTTTTTGGTTGAAGTTTTAGAATTCTACTTATATTTTTTAATTTTCTTGAAATGGAAACATCTGTTAAAAATCTATTAAAATCTTTTAATAAAACTAATGCCGGAGTTTGAGGGGCTAAACGTTCAATAAGTTCAAGTGCTTGTACGGGATTTCGCTTTGCGAATCCTTCATTATTTGGGTTATTAGTATAACCATCCACAAAATCCCAACTGTAAATGCTTCTATTTAAACTTGTTTTAATATATTTTCGAATAATATATTCAACTCGATCTTCTTCAATTGTATTAATATAGATTATCGGATATCTAGCTTTTAATAACAGTGTCAATTCATCCGTAAATTTCATAACTTCATTCAATCCAAATTGTATTTAGTAAATTACTATTATATTAATTTTACATAAAAAATTATGTATTATTAGAGTAAACAAAACTGATTGACTCTAATAATGTATTTAACTAATGTTGAATTGTTAATTTTTTTCGTCCTTTTTTTCGACGATTTCGAATAATTTTTCTTCCTTCAGCAGTCGACATACGACTACGAAAACCTGATACTTTTAAAATAGAAGGACGCGTTTTATTTGAGAGAGTGCGTTTTGTCATAAATGTAATTATTTTTTTAAGTAAAACTATATTTAACCTTTATAAAATAAAGGAATGTAAAAAATCCCGAACTAATAAATGTCTTATTATTGTATTTCGATTTTGGAATAAATTATAGGCTTCTTCTTTAAATTCAAATAATGGATTTCTTTGCCCATAACTTCTCCATCCAACAGCATCACGTAACAATGAAATTTTTTGTAAATGTTCTTTCCACGCAATATCAGTATAGTAAAGAATAACTGTTCGTTCAAATGAGCGGACTAACCCAGTTTGGCATATTTCAAATTCTAGAACTTTTGCTTCATAAGATAACCAAAATTCTTGAAATAAATAAGTTTTTAATTCAAATGGATCGATGATGTTTAAATCAGAATATAAACTTATTAATCTTGTTTTGAAAAGGTCTTCCACTAAAGAACCATTTTCATTAAATTTTGGATCTTTTAACAAATTTATAATATCTTTAATAACTTGTTCCCCATAAGCTAAAATGGTTTCACGAAGCGATTGACTTTCTAAAAGTTTTCTTCGTTCATAATAGACGATATTACGTTGTTTATTTAGTATATCATCATAGTCAAATAAATACTTTCGTCCATCATAATCTCTTTCTTCTACTCGTTTTTGAGCCGCATCTAAACTTTTAGTTAATAGATTTGATTCTAATGGAAGATCATCTAAAAGTTGATTTTGCATAAAATTCTGAAGATTTGAACTTCCAAAATTTCTAAATAAAGCATCTTCTAAACTTAAGAAAAATCTTGACGTACCTGGATCGCCTTGTCTTCCACATCTACCCCGTAACTGATTATCGATCCGTCGGGAATTATTTCGTTCCGTTCCAATAATATAAAGTCCACCTAAATTTTTAACAATTTTGTTATCGATATTTTGGTTTTTTTTCTCAAATTTCGATAGTTCATTAAGTAAAAATTTAATTGAGCATTGATATGAAATTTTAGGAATTCGAATTTGATCAATTTCGTTTAAAAATTTTAAAATCCCAGTTGACGATAAACTTAAAAATTCCGAGTCGTTAAGTAACGAATTTAAAACACTTAAAAATTTTTGTGAAGTAAAACAAATATCTTTTGATAAAGGGAAAATACTATTTAGTTTTGTTAATTTAGTTTGAGTTTTATAAGAAATTAAAATATTATAAAGTTGTTTTCGAACTTTAAATGTAATATTTCCCCCTAAAATAATATCTGTTCCTCGACCAGCCATATTGGTTGCAATTGTAATACTTCCAATTTCACCAGCTTGTGCAACAATTTCTGATTCACGTTTTACATTTTCTGGTTTCGCATTTAATACTTGATAAGATAGTTGATATTCTTTTAATAAATCGGCTAACATTTCCGAATTTTCAACCGTTGTTGTACCTATTAAAATCGGCTGTTTTGTTTTTGCAATAGATTCACATTCTTTTGCAATAGCAGTCCATTTTGTTAAACTATCTTTATATACAAAATCAGGTAAGTCTTTCCGAAGGTTTGGTCGGGCTGTTGGTATTTCTTCTACAGATAAATTATAAATTTTTTCAAATTCTAATTCTGAAGTTTTGGCCGTTCCCGTCATACCCGATAATTTAGGATACAATAAGAAAAAATTTTGATAAGTTATTGATGCAGCTGTTTCTGTATTTTGTCGAATTGGAACACCTTCTTTTGCCTCAACAGCTTGATGTAAACCTTCATTCCATCTTCTATCAGGCATAATTCGACCGGTAAATTCATCAACAATAACAATTTGATTATTTTGAACAATATAATGCACATTTCTAAAGAATAAAGCAGTAGCTTTAATAGCGCTCAAGATATATGGAATCCAAGGATCATTAAGATTATATAAATCTTCAACTTGTAAAATTTTTTCAATTTGCGTTGTTCCTTGTTCAGTTAAGATAATATTTCGATTTTTTTCATCTACTTTAAAATGAACATTAACTTCTAAATATTCTGCAACTTCTGCCGCAACAATATATTTATCAATACATGTCTCAACAGCTTGAGAAATAATTAATGGAACTTGGGCTTCATCAATGAAAATTGAATCTACTTCATCTACAATACAATAATTAAATGGAGGTAGAACAACTTGATTCAAATTAGATGCCATATTATCACGTAAATAATCAAAAGCTACTTCATTATTTGTCACGTAAGTAATATCAGCTCTATAATTTTGCTGACGTTCTAAAAAAGACATATCCTCTTGAATTAAACCGGTGTCTAATCCTAAAAATCGATAAATTTGTCCCATTGAAATTTGATCACGACTTGCTAAATAATCATTTACAGTAACAACATGAACACCTTTATTTGTTAAAGCATTTAAGTAGGCTGGTAAAGTAGCTACTAATGTTTTTCCTTCACCAGTTCGCATTTCACTAATTTTTCCACTATTTAAAACTAAGCCTCCAATTAATTGAACATCGAAATGACGGAGACCTAAAGTCCGAAAACTTGCTTCTCGGGTAATTGCAAAAGCTTCAGCAATTAAAGAATCTAAGTTTTGTTCTTCTTGGTATTTGTTTTTTAATTGAAAAGTTTTATTTCTTAGTTCTGTATCAGTTAAGGTTTTTAAATTATTTTCGAGTGCATTAATTTGATTAATTAATGTTTGATATTGATTTATGACTGAATTTTTAATAAATGGATTTTTTAGCATTTTGAAAAATTTATAAAAGTCTAGTGACTAACAATGTTTACTCTTTTATGTTGAGCATCTTTATAGTCAAATTTTACAGTTCCATCAATTAATGCAAATAAAGTGAAATCTTTTCCATAACCAACATTAGAGCCTGGTTTAAATTTCATTCCTCTTTGACGAACTAAAATACTACCAGCTGTCACTTTTTCACCTCCAAATCTTTTAACGCCTAAACGTTTTGCATTAGAATCACGACCATTTTTTGTACTACCTGCACCTTTTTTATGTGCCATATTTATTTTCCTTCGTTGTTAATTAATAGTTATTTCTTCTATAAGAACTCGAGTTAAATCTTGACGATGACCTTGTTTTTTACGAGTTTTTTTCTTCGGACGCATTTTATAAACAATCGTTTTACGACCACGTAAATGTTCTAAAATTTTTCCTTTAACTTTTACACTTTCTAAATAAGGTTTTCCGATTAAAATTTCTCCCTCATTATTAACGAGTAAAACTCTATTTAAGGTAATTTCTTTACCAAGTTCTGTTGGAATTCGATTTAAATCGTAATACTTTCCTGTTTCAATCCAAAATTGTCTTCCACTAATTTCTACAATTGCATATTTCATAATTTAAAAGATTTTCTCTTTTTATAACCTCATATTACAAAATAGATTTTATTTCCGTCAACTTAAATTAGAACAGGATAAATTTATAAATTTTTTAGCAACCATAATTCATTGTAAAAAAAATCAAATGCTTTAGATCGATGTGAAGCTGGGTTTGTGAGAATAGATAATGTTCGAGTTATTTTAATATTTTCAATTGTTATAATTTCTACTGTTTTTAATTCAATTTCTTTTTCTATTGCCGAAGAAGATACGAAAGCAGCTCCTAAGCCTAAGCTTACAGCTGTTTTTATAGCTTCAATCGAATTTAACTCCATAATGACATTAAATTGTTTAGTTTGAATATTATTTTGGATCAAGATATTATCAATAAATTTATGGATTGTAGAATTAGAATTTAATGTTATAAAATTTAAATGGTAAAGATCTTCTTTACTAATTTTTTTTTTTTTTTTTTTTGCAAATGGATGTGATTTCGGGATTATTAAGATTAGTTCATCTTCAACAAAATCTTCAATTTCCAAATTTTTTTTTAAACTAGTTGGAATATCTCCACCTACAACAGCAATATCAATAATTTGATCAGCAACTTTTTTTGCAATAATTCTTGTTGAATCAACATCGATATTTAAATTAATTTGTGGATAACTTTGAGCAAATAAGGTCAAGACACGTGGCATTAAATAAGCTCCAATCGTTTGACTTGCTCCAACTTTTAAATTTCCTCGTTCGCCATCTTTTAAATCATTTAAGGCCCGACAACTTTCTTCACATAAAGCAAGTATTCGTTCCGAATATTGAAGAAAAACTAGCCCCGCTTCAGTTAAAGATATTTTATTATTAATTCGGTTTAATAATAAAATTCCTAAACGATTTTCTAAAGTTTTAATTTGTTTACTTAATGAGGGCTGAGAAACGAATAAGATTTCGGCTGCTTGACTAAAACTTTTTTCAGAAGCAATGGCTTTAAAAATACGTAATTGTTGTAGAGTAAATGGAAGAACCATATAACAAATATCCAAGAAGTTAATTAAAGATTTTTTTTAATTGCGGATGGAGAGACTTGAACTCTCAAAACAAAAGTTACTAGGACCTAAATCTAGCGCGTCTACCAATTTCGCCACATCCGCTACTCGTATTTATTAGTTTAATAACAAGGTACTATTAAAATACGGAAATTAAACCTTATTGTTCCCTACTCAGTAGTAAGGATGAGATTTTCTTAATATATGTTTAAATTTATACTAAGAAAATTTCAAATCTATTCATCTACGTAAAGACGATATACAAAACTAGTAGTTTTCCCTCGTAAAATTGATTTTGCTAATGATAAAGATTTTTGTGCTGACTTTGCGGCTTTTCTTTTCCAATTAGCTTTACGACTATTTTTTTTTGCTTTTGATGTCCGTTTTTTAGGTACAGCCATGATTTTTTAGCTTTATTTGAGATAGCTTTTTAATTTAAATTTATTGTACAAAATAGAATTTAATTTGTCTACATTTGTTCTTATTAGGTTTAAGAAATATTAAAAAAAATTTAGTAAAAAAAACTAACTTGATTGTTAATAAAACGTTAAATTCTGTTACCTTTAATCGACATACAAAAATTTTTGAAATGTTAAAAAATTACAAGACTATTTTTAGTTTTTTTAGCCTTGTAATGTTTTTTTAACGCGATAAACGTTGAAGTTGTTGAATTGCTAAACGACCAATATTATATAAAGCCCATGATGCTGCTACTAAAACAGGTGCACCAATTACTAGTAAACGAGTATCCATAACTGATAGTCCTCTAGAAATGTTAAAAATTTAAATACAGAAAATAATATTAATGACTAGTATTATACTTAATATTATATATAAAACTTAAAATATTTTTTAAGAATAATTTTTTTTACTTTGACTAAAATTTTTATAAATAAGTTACTTATAACTAAATTGTCTTATTCGATTAATTAAAACTTTGGCATTGAACTATCTTCCCAGGAGGTCCCCCCCCAAGTATTGTCGTCGATTTATAACGTTTCACAACTGAGTTCGAGATGGATCAGTGTGGTTCCGTTCAGTACACTAAAAACACCAAAGCATAAAATCTTTAAGATATTAAGATATCTTAAAGATTTTTAAAATTCAAGTCCTCGGTCTATTAGGACATCTCAGCACATACATTACTGTACTTACACTTAATGCCTATCAAACGGTTAGTCTTACCGTGACCTTACTCACTTACGTGATGAGAATACTTATCTTGAGGTGGGCTTCCCACTTAGATGCTTTCAGCGGTTATCCACTCCATACATAGCTACCCAGCGTTTACCGTTGGCACGATAACTGGTACACCAGAGGTAT
>JACCDY010212739.1_pt1 | contig 35956 bp, 34 predicted proteins | sample 7446391 | NCBI WGS metagenome assembly JACCDY01 (sample SAMN15323451, study PRJNA562643) | freshwater metagenome | isolation source: river surface water | place: USA:Blue River Watershed | collected 2017-08-18 | reverse complement strand
TGGCAGGGCACGCACTGGATGACCAAGGTAGAGATGTTCCAATGATGTCTACCGGATTCTTAAATCTTTTAGCTAATTCTGATGCCTCGTTTTGAGCCCGATTATCTTGCCAGATTAGAACTGGCATAGTGGGTTCACCTGATTTATCAATACATACCACCGATGGCGTATGACCTGAAAGTCCTATTGCCTTAACCGATGGAATTAAATCGGGATTCCTCGAACTAATTTTCTTGATTGCAATTAGATACTCAAGTGCATCTTGTTCCGCACATTCGCCATTACGAATAGTTGATAATTTTTCCTCATCTTTTCTGAAAAAGGTTCCATCCAAGGACAAAAAAAGTACTTTGATCGAAGATGTCCCTACATCGACACCAACAACTAAATCCTCAGCCAACTTTGCTCCACCTGATCATCGCGTCCTTTCGATTTCGAACTTCAGGTTTTAAAGCGGTACCTAAGCCAGGTCCGTCAGGAGCAATGAGATAGCCATCTTTTAAGATTGGCAATCTGGTTACCATCTCGGCATACCAACCGTAATAAAAGGCACGCACCATTTCTTGAAGTTCAATATTAGGAAAGCTCATTCCCAGATGAGTTCCCACAGTTAGAACTACAGGACCTGTGCAATCGTGGGGTGCCACAGGGACCCCATAAACTGACGCCAGGGCAATGACTTTTACCGACTCTGTTATTCCACCACACCAGCCTGGGTCGATCATCAAATGATCAACCGCGCCAGATGACAAAATTCGTTGGTAATCCCAGCGAGTGCCAGTTGTTTCACCAACAGTTAGTGGAGAGTTTATAGATCGGTGAAAACGCACTAGTGCGTCGGTAGCCTCATTTTTAAAAGGATCCTCGATCCAAAATGGCGCGAATTCCTCAACGGCATGGGCAATTATTGTTGCAGCTGGAACACTCCATAAAGAGTGCAGCTCCAACATGATGTCGAAGTTTTCTCCCGCAGCAGATCGAGCACGACGCATAATGTCTACACCTTCGGCGAGATCTCCAGGTGTAATTGTTTGTCCACCAGAGCGCATAGCTGCTTCATCAAAAGGCCAAATCTTCATGGCTGTGAAGCCCATTTCCTTCAAACTTGCAACAAGCTTTTCTGGTTCGTTAAGAAAAGCCAGCAAATCTTCATATGAATCTGCTTCTGGTGTTCCTATTTGAGCTTTTCGATTTCGATCAATATTAGAAGAACCTTTGGCATATCCTGAACCAGCGCAGGTGTTATATGCACGTATCTTGTCGCGAACTTTGCCACCCAAGAGTTGATATAAACTCTTACCAGTTTCCTGACCCAATAAATCCCACAGCGCAAAATCAATCGCTGATGCCGCACGAACAGCTACACCAGAACCGGCAAAACCTATAAAATCTTGATGCAGGATCTCGTGAATTCGATTTATCTCAAGTGGATCCTGACCCAACAATCGGGGAGCGACAGATTCATGAATAAAGCTCTCAACCGCTTCAACCCCAACACAGCTTTCGCCTAATCCAATCAGGCCTGTGTCAGTGTGTACTTGCACAAACAGGATGCTGGGGAACTCACCAAGTCGAATAGTTTCAATTGCGGTGACCTTCATTGAAAAACTCTCCTGACTGTATTGATTTTTGGGTAGTCCCACATTACCCTCAAGTTGTTAATTGTTAACGATTTTCAGCTCAAGGTCAAGAGGCAAAGATGGATAATCAAGTGCAGGTGTTGCAGGTACAACGCGATGAAATGGTGAGCTTGAGTTCGCAGATTTTGCTTTCACTCGGTACATCTGAAGAGGACGCATTGTCCGTAGCTGACTCACTAGTTCAGGCCCAAGAAGCAGGGCACGCCTCACATGGAATTATTCGATTAATTGAGTATTCATCTTTTGTAGAGCGTGGATGGGTAATTCCGACTGGACAACCAACCATTATTTCAGATCGTGGAGCGGTTGCTTTAATCGATGGGCAGTGGGGTTGGGGACAGGTCGCATGTAAGTATGCGGTTGATGTTGCAACAGAAAAAGCACTTGCCTTGGGAACTTCAACAATCGCGATTCGTTCTTGTAATCACATTGGTCGCCTTGGTGAGTATGTCGAGACGCTAGCACAAAGGAATTTAGTGTCGCTGATGTGGTGTAACGCAGATCCTGCCGTCGCACCTTTTGGTGGAAAAACCAGAGTATTTGGGACTAATCCATTTGCTGCTGGTGTTCCCAATTCAGACCAGGACATCATCATTGATTTTGCAACCGCAGGTAGCGCTGAAGGGAAATTACGAGTCGCTCGCGCAAATGGACAAAAGGTTCCCGAGGGTTTGATCATCACTAAGGATGGGAATCCAACTAGTGACCCCGAAGAGTTTTATTCAGGTGGTGCATTGTTGCCATTTGGTGGCCACAAAGGCTATTGCATGAGTTTACTTATTGAGATTTTAGGTGGAGCTTTATCTGGGAACCATCCTTCGATGAACTCTTCATACTCACGCGGAAATGGCGCGGTATTAACTGTAATAAACCCTGAATTCTTTACTGGTTTAAATGAGTTTGCTATGGATGTAAAGGAAGCCTCACAAATAATTAAACAATCACCAGCAGTAAATCCAAATTCGCCAGTGCTACTTCCAGGTGAAGTCGAGAATGCACAACGAGTAAAGAATAAAAACACCATAGAGATTTCAACTGCTATTTGGCAATCAATACAAAATCTTGCTACAAAGGTTGCGAAATCTTAGCTATTTGCCCCTTTTCGCCTTCACTGGTTGTTCAGCGAAGTGGGTCACAACTCGCTCAAGTCCCCTGGCTACATGCTGGTCAACGACCTCACGAGCTTCTTTTACTTTTTTCTCCTTGATTATGTCCAAAAGTTTTGCGTGATCAGGTGACCAGTGTGGTAAAAACTTTTTGTTGATACTTTCATCCTGAGACCATGTATAACTTAAAAATGTGTGGATTTGTGAACGTAGAATCTCCCACGAACGATTCAATCTCTCGTGATGCGCAGCCCTAAAGAGAGCGCTGTGAAAATCTAAATCGATTCGACTAACCTCTTTAGGTGTTCGCTGTTTATCAGTAAGAGAAGAGTACTCCTTAAGAATATCCTCCATGTCAGCAATATCTGCAGAGGTTGCATTTTTACATGCCCATTCCAATGCCAGCTCTTCAAGCGCTCCACGTAGCGAGTAAATCTCTTCAATATCCTGGCGATTCCATGATGCGATCGTTGCACCACGATGTCTTTCAATAACAACAAGTCCCTCTCGCTCTAGTCGCATTAGCGCCTCACGAACTGGACCACGCGAGACACCTAATTGCGCGGCCAGTTCATCCTCAGTTAATTTTCTGCCTGGCTCCAATTCATGAGAAACAATTGCATCTCTCAAATCATCTGTAACTTCATCTGCCAAAACACGACGTGTAGCTACACCCAGTGAAAGAGGACGTTGAGCCATAAGCACCACCAATTAGATTGTTGTTTGTATACAACAATCATACGGCTGTGAAGCCGTATGGGCGCACCACTTCAGATGGTTTTAATTAGTAGTGCCCCAAGTTTCCACCAGCGTTAAAGGCCAAATTGCCACCATCTACAGGCAGGATCGTGCCTGTAATCATGGCTGCAGCATCACTACACAAAAAGTGAACGGCATTAGCAATATCTTCAGGCTCAGCTACGCGTCCCATAGGAATTCCTTCAAGAAGGCGGGTCATGAGGATGCGAGCCTTCTCTCCTTCAGTTTCAACCCAGCGCCGCCAACCAGGTGTGTTTACTGAGCAAGGCTGAATTGCATTAACACGAATCTTTGACGTAGCCCATTCAATGGCTAACTCTCGTGTGAGTTGATTAACGCCCCCCTTTGCAACGCTGTAAACAAAGTTTCCTCGTCCAAGTCCAGAACTACCTGCGATGGAGCTAATATTCACAATCGCTCCTGGTTTCTTGGCTGCAAGAACTAAGCGAGAAAACTCCCGCGCATTGAGAAAATAACCTTTGAGAGAGGTATCCATCACGCGATTCCACTCATCAACTGTCGTGTCTTGCGGAGGAGTATGAATGCCTTGTGCTGCGTTATTTACCAGAATATCTGGAACTCCGATTGATTCATGAATCTCTTTGTAAATTCGAATCACATCAGACTCAACTGCTGCGCTTCCTAGAAATGTATGAGATTTTATACCCTTTGAATCTAATTCAGCTTTTCCAGTAGTTAAAGTGTGTACATCAATATCGACTAACGCAATTGTTGCGCCTGCGCCTCCAAGTTGACGACACACTGCCATACCTATTCCGCCGGCCGCACCAGTCACTACAGCTAGTTTTCCGGAAACATCAAAGTTTGACATTAGTACGCCACTACTTTTTTCACTGCAGCGACCATTGCATCAACTGATGGAATTGCAGCCTCTGACATTCCTGGATTTGCACTTATTGGCGCACGGACACTTCCTATTCGAACAATTGGCCCCTTAAGAGATTTAAAGTTTTCTTCAGTGGCAGTTGCTGCAATCTCTGCAGTTATTGAGCCAAACATCGGTGCTTCATCTGCAATAACAACTCGGCCAAATTTTTGAACCGCTGAATTAACTGCATCCGTATCCAATGGATAAAGTGTGCGTAAATCAATGATTTCTACATCGATTCCCTCTGTCGCCAGAGCTGCGGCTGCCTTTTGTGCGGTAACAACTGTGTAGCCATAAGTAATAATCGCGGCATCTTTACCCTCTTTGACGGTGCGAGCCTTTCCAAATGGGATCAAGGTGTTTTCATCACCAATTTCTCCACGAACACCACTTAGTTTTTTGTGCATCAAGAAAATAACTGGGTCTGGCGTCCGTAACGCTGTCTTAATCAGACCTTTGACATCCCAGGCATTTGAAGGCACCGCAACAGCTAAACCTGCAGTGTGAGCAAATAATGATTCAAGTGAGTTGCAATGATGTGCACCACCGAGCGCAGTTCCAGATGTTGCTCGGATTACAAGTGGGACCGGTTGCCCGAACATAAATCTGATCTTGGCAGCCTGATTGATAATTTCATCCATTGCACCTAATGAAAAGTCAATAAAGTTCAAATCGATGATTGGATGCAGGCCATACATTGCTGCTCCTAAACCAGCTGAAACCATGGCCGCCTCTGAGATGGGTGAGTCCTTTACATGTTTGAACCCAAACTCTTGCGCGATTCCTTTTACCTGAGCGAAGTGACCACCGCGCTCAATGAGGTCAGTTCCTAAGATAAAAATATCCTTATTGCGATATATCTCTTCACGAACTCCAGATTGAAAAGCTTCTGAATAAGTTGGGTTTTGATTTTGTGTAGAAGTAGTCACTTATTTTCCTCCCAATAATCCGGAATCGACATCCACTAAAACCGAGGTGACATCAGGCTGGGGAGACTTTTCTGCAAAATCAACTGCATCCTCAACCTCCTTCTTCACTTCATCACGTAGCGCCGCCAACTCTGAATCACTGAGTAAGCCTTCAGAGGTTGTGCGGGCGATAAACATATCGATCGGATCTCGGTTGGTCTTCCAATCCAAAATCTCATCCTGTGTGCGGTATTGACCTTTTTCTCCTACGTTGTGGCCGTAATAGCGGTAGGTAAGGGCATTAATCAATGTTGGACCTTCACCGGCGAGTGCTCTTTCGCGAGCTTTAGTCGTGTACTCATGGACTTCGACAACATCTTGTCCATTAATTGTGTAGGAAGGCAATCCAAATCCTTCTCCGCGCTTAGCGATGTCTCCACCACCAGTAACTCGATCAACAAATGTTTCAACCGCATATTGGTTGTTATCTACGATAACGATCAACGGCAATTTCCAAATAACCGCCATGTTGATTGCTTCCCAAGTGCGACCTGTATTAACACCACCATCGCCAACAAATCCCACAGATACCTTTGCATCACCTCTTTGCTGAATTCCTAGTGCCGCTCCCATTGCGATACCTACGCCTGCCCCAACGATTCCATTTCCACCAAAGTGTCCACGGTGGAAATCACCCAAGTGCATTGATCCTCCGCGACCACGAGACACTCCGGTTGACTTAGTAAAGAGCTCAGCCATTATTTCCCGAGAGGTAAACCCCTTTGCCAATGTATGGTGATGAGATCGGTGAGTCGTTGCAATTACATCTAAAGGATCGAGGGCAGAGAGAACTCCAACAGCAACCGCTTCCTGCCCTGATGAGTTGTGAATGCCTCCAGGGATTTTTCCTCGCAGAGAAAGTTTGTCAGCGGTTTCTTCAAACTCACGGATGAGCATCATCTGGCGCAAAGTTGCATGTGCCCACCCTTTATTGAGATTACTCACGATTACTCACTTTCTCCCGGTCCTAGAATTACAGCAATTGTGTTACCAGCTGGAACTTCGTCATTTACTCTATATTTATGCTGCCCCATCACTCCGGAAGTTTCTGCAGCAAGATCCATAGTTGTCTTATCTGTTTCGATAATGGCAATGACATCCCCCGCGTTTACTGAGTCACCAGGGTTCTTCAACCACTCTAAGAGAATTACATTATCCATAGCCATTCCGACTGCTGGTACGAATATTTCTTCCACTTTTTCTTCTTTCTCTTAGTTGAATGGACCTGATGCGAATTTGCCATTTAAATTATCTGAGCCTGTCAAAAATGAGTGAACATCTGTCAAACTCCAAGTGACCAGACGTCGACCAGCGCTTTGTGAATACCAAGCAATGTGCGGCGTTAAAATAATATTTTTTGCTGAACGCAAAGGCGAATCGGCTTGTAGGGGTTCTTTCTCATAAACATCCAACCCTGCTCCATCTAGGTGTCCTGAATTCAGCGCATCGCACAATGCATCTTCATCGATTAGTCCGCCACGCGATACATTCACCAAAATTGAACCTTCTTGCATTTTTGCTAACTGCTGTTTACCAATCATGTGATGAGTTGAAGGCATGTAAGGTGCGTGCAAAGTAATTATCTGTGAACTTTCTAGTAACTCATCAAGAGTTGAAACCATTCGCACACCAGCGATTGGTGAAGTGATCGCTGGATCAAAGCCAATAATCTCCTTGACCATGGGCTTCATCTTTTCAATGAGTGATTGACCAATACGACCGCAACCAACTACTCCTAATATTGAATCCTGAAGAGATACCACCTTTGCAACTTTTGGAGCCGGAATCCACTCTGTGTTTTTAACACCATCGCTAGCTGTCATTAAACCGCGATGCAAAGACATGATCATTGCGATTGCATGGTTTGCAACTTCGTTGTATGCATAAGTTGGTTGGAAAATAACTGGCAACTTACTTTTCTTTGCCGCTTCAAGGTCAATATTGTCTAAACCAACTCCAAGTCGCCCGACACACTTAACTGAATCTGGAAGCGCGGCGATAACCTCTGCATTAACTTTTTGTAAGCTAACAACAAGTGCATCCATTCCGACCAGATTCTTTGCCACATCTTCCGGGGTGGCTATAGAGACAACATGAATTTCTAGGCCCAACTCTTTTGCGGCAGGTTCAGCCCAGGAAAGATCGGCAATCGCCCCCTCCGAGATTCCAATTTTCTGCATGTACTAATCCCCCGCCCACTCAAACTTAGATTGGGTTTACTGTATACAATCTGCAAGGTCAGGGGTAGGGTTTTGCAATAAATCTTTTCCCCAATGGGGCCGTTCGAGAGATGAGGAACTGTTTGTGAGCTTGCCACTTCCTATGCCAGGCAAGGTAATTGCCGTTGGCCTTAATTACAAAGACCACGCCGCTGAGGCAAATGTTCCTCTTCCAGAGGTTCCAATTCTCTTTACTAAGTGGACCACCTCCCTCATCGCCGATGGTGAACCAATCATCATTCCTAAAGGGGTAACTCAGTGCGACTGGGAAGCTGAGTTTGCCGTTGTCATTGGGAAACGCGCCTCCCATGTAAGCCAAGAAGAAGCTTTGGATTACGTTTCCGGGTACACATGTATGAATGATGTCACGGACCGCGAGGCCCAAGGTAAAGATGGTCAATGGGTCAGAAGTAAGTCTTACGACACTTTTGGTCCAATCGGTCCTCGTATCGTCCCAGCATCTGAAATTGGCGACCCACACAATCTCAAGATCGAGGCTCGCCTTAATGGAAAGACCATGCAATCCAGTAACACGAGTAATTTGATCTTTGATATCCCGTATTTGATCAGCTACATAAGTCAGCGAATCACCCTTGAGGCGGGAGATGTCATCACAACCGGTACTCCGCACGGTGTTGGCCTTTTCTTCAAGCCGCCAATCTTTATGAAAGATGGGGATGTAATCGAGATCGAGATTGAAAAGATCGGAATCTTGAAAAATCACTGTGTAGCCGAGAGGTAGGCCATGAGTTTCAAAGACTCTACCAAGCCGCTCGCCCTCATTACTGGTGGTGCAAATGGAATTGGGTTGGCAACCGCAAGAAATCTTGCGACAAAAAACTATGACCTGGTGCTGATTGATCGAGACTTACCTAATCTTGAGTTGGCTCAAACCGAACTACAAAAACTTGGCGCAAAGGTACAAATCCATAACTTAGATCTATCTAAGAGCCACGAGATAGAAAGCCAACTGGAAACCATTGTAAATCAACTAGAAATTGATGCTTTAGTCAATAACGCTGGTGTGGGCTTTGCTCGCACTGTGGAACAAACCACACTTGATGAGTGGGAATTGACTTTCGCCGTAAATATCACCGCCTCATTTCTTCTCTGCAAAATCATTGTTCCCCAGATGATTAAAAGAGGTGGTGGCGTTATTGTTAATGTGGCTTCAGCCGCATCTTTAATTGGTTTGAAGAATCGAGTCGCATATGGTGCCTCAAAATCTGCAGTACTGGGTTTGACTCGATGCATCGCTGCAGATCATGCTGCCGACGGCATTCGCATCAATGCAATAGCTCCCGGAACTGTTGATTCGACATGGATTGCTCGAATTCTTTCAGATGATCCAGATCCAGTTGCACGTCGCAAAATGATGGAAGCACGTCAATTAGATGGAAAAATGGGAACGCCAGAAGAAGTCGCACACGGAATTGCATTTTTACTAAGTCCTGAAGCGCGATTTGTTAATGGATCCGTATTTAGTATGGATGCTGGTTTGACGGCGGTCTGATGACAAAAAATAACTCTGGAGTAGTCGCAGTTATCCGAACTGATCGCACAGATATTGCTTATACATTGGCAAAGGCTTTTGATCGCACAAATGTCTCGGCAATTGAAATTACTATGACAGTTCCAAACGCTCTTGAAGTCATAAGAAATCTACTGTCAGAGGGTATCGAAAGACTTGGTGGTGGAACTGTTAGAACTGTGCAACAAGTCGATGCTCTTGCAGCCATGGGTGCAGCATTTGTGGTTTCTCCTCATTCTGATGAAGCACTCATAAGAAGATGTGCTGAATTAAAAATTGCCTGCACACCAGGAACCCTTTCACCCAGTGAAATGGTTCAAGCGATGCAGTGGGGAGCATCCTCGCTGAAAGTTTTCCCAATCAGCTCTGTCGGCGGACTTTCCTTTGTTAATTCAGTTCTAGAACCATTGCCCGACCTCAAGTTAGTCGTTTCCGGGGGTGTTCAGCCCCATGAGGTCCGAAGCTATATAGAAGCAGGGTGTGTTGGAGTTTGCATGGGGGGTGCTTTGTGGGATCAAAAGATTGCCGAGAGTGGCGATATTGCTAAGGCGACTGAATACGCATTAGCCGCCTTAGCCAAGATGTAAGGTCTAGTTAGCCAAATATCCGCCATCGACAGGAAGTAAAACTCCACTTACGTAATCAGAGGCCGGTGAGGATAAGAACAATGTTGCCCCAGCTAAATCCGCTGGTTTACCCCAGCGTTTGGCGGGAATTCTTGCCGACAGAAATTCAAATCTTTCCTTATCCGCTCGAACTCGTAAGTTGATATCTGTCTCAATGAATCCTGGTGCAATGCCATTGACACACACTCCATCCCCGACCAACTCATTTGATAATCCACGCACTAAACCTCCAAGGGCTGATTTAGCAGCGGTGTAACTGATTACATTTTTTCCGCCCAAGAAGGTCCACATTGATGCGGTAAAAATTATTTTTCCACCGCCGCGCGCGGTCATGCCTCGCCCAATCTCGCGGGAGAGAATAAATGGCGCGGTGAGATCCAGCTCGATCGTCTCATCCCACAACTCATCTGTGTGCTCCAGGGCGATTGCCCGGTTTGCAATTCCAGCATTGTTGATCAAGATGTCGATTGGTTCATTCTTAATACCCCTGACAAACTCTGAAGTCTCAGATCGATTGCGCAGATCGACCGCAACTGATTGACAGCTGCGTCCAAAGCCGGTAACTATTGAGGCCAGCTCATCATTTTCGGTTTGCTGGGAGCTCACTGCGATTATGTTCGCGCCATACTCAGCCAGAATCGATGCCATAGCGAAGCCAATCCCCTTGCGTGCGCCTGTAACAAGCGCCGTTTTACCCTCTAGATTAAAAATCTCCGCGTAACTCACTCTTGGACCCCCTATTACAACCTTTCGGTAACGGCAGGAAAATTCTTATGATTTCCCTGTTTTTTTGTGGCGTAGCCCACTATAGTCCCTGTAAATCGTTAACCGTTCACAAAGGAGGACGTTAGATGAAGGCAAAAAGAACAGGGCGCATCCTGGCCACAATTGCCACCTTTGCATTAGCAATGGGAGCACTCGTAGGAATCCAAGCTGCGCAAGCCGCAACTGGTGCAAACTGCACCGTGCGATCAACTGTTAAAAATGCAGTGTGTGATGTCGTAACCTACGGCGCACTTCACAGAGTTCAATCTCTTGATCCGATTAACCCTGTTGGTGGATATACAGAAGGACAGATGGCTTACCTAGTACAAGGAAAGCTATATCGCTATGACTCAAGCGGAAAACCACGTCGCGATCTCGTTGATAAGGCTGTTGTTAGCAGCGATGGCAAAACAGTCACACACACACTTCGTGATGCAAAGTATTCGGATGGAACACAAATTGTTGCAGCAGATGTTGTGAATGCCTTTGAACGCTGGGTTAATTCAAAGCGTTCAGCTTCATACATTGATGCTGTATCAGGCGCGGTTGCGAAGGACTCTCGCACAGTTGTGTGGAATTTAAAGCGTCCATATCCAGATTTCAATTTTGCACTTGCACAAGAATTCTTAGGAATTCATCCTGCTAGCAAGACTGACTCTGACGCAAAGGCAAAGGAATACTTTAAGAATCCAGTCGCTGGTGGACCAATGATGATTAAGACATTTACACCTGGAACTGATTCATTTGTGCTAGTTGCAAACCCAAATTACTGGGCAAAGCCACTTGTCAAAGAACTTCGAGTTGTAACCATTCCTGATGGAAATACTCGCCTGGCGGCATTCCAGGCTGGTTCAATTGATTATGCAATGGAGCTTCCACTAAGCGCCAAGTCAATTAAGTGGGATAAGTCCAAGTACCGCGTAACTGGAGAACAAGACTCCGGAACATTCATGTTGGCATTCAACATGGGTGCGAATCAGCCAAATAAGGCGCTAAAGGATGCCCGTGTACGTCAGGCGATCTCTCTCGCTGTTGACCGCGCAGGTGTAATGCGTACAGCATTCGCAAACCTAGGAAAGCCAAACTGCGGCATGCAGTTCAACTACAACAATGACTATGTAGTGTGCTCACTTCCAAAGAGCGGAAAGCGCGATACAGCAACTGCTCGTAAGTTGCTGAGGGAAGCTGGATATCCAAATGGTTTCAAGGTCAATATGCCTGTACCAAACCGTATCTTCTGGCAAGATGCCGCACAGGTTGTTAAAGACAGCTTGAAGTTTGTGGGTATCGATGTGACTATTGAAATGATCACACCAGATACAAACATTTCAGGTGTGATTAACAAGCGTGATTGGGAAATGATGTGGTTCGGCAATAACGCTGCCACACCAATCCTTCAACTATCAAACTGGTTCAAGCCAGGTGGCGTATGGGCCGGTAACGCAAACGTTCCTGACTCACTTCTCACAGAAACAGCAAAGCTTCTTAATGAAGCTGCGGCTTCTGAAAGCTCTTCAGTGATTAAAGATAAGTTAGCAGGCGTCGAAAAGATTGCTTTTGACTTGTCTACATTCATTCCAATCGGAAATCGTTTCTACCTTTCCGGAAGCAGAATCGGTGACAACATTGTTGAAGCTCTCTTGCCAGGCCAGTTGCAGTTCGTTCTAGCAACAAACCCAGCACTTCCAACTGACTAATTGATTTAGTCAACGGTTAGCGGTTAGCCAAGAAATTCGAGGGTATCTTGGCGAATATGTCGATGACCTGGGTGTTCACCACGGTGGGCACCCAGGTAATCGATTTTCTATGTATACCGAATTTTTGAAAATACCTAACTTTTCAATGGTGAAAGGCGGACCAGAGTCCCGTGAATCGAAATGTGTTTTTACGAAAGGTATTCGGACGCTTTCTCCGGGCGATCTCTATCTCCTTCTGGGTAATGGTGATCTCCTTTTCCCTTATTCGGCTTTCACCGGGAGACCCAGCATCAGCCCGATTAGGAGCCGGAGCCGAACTAGAGGCTATCGAACAGCTGCGGGAACAATTAGGGCTCAACAAGAGCGCATTTGCTCAGTTTATTGATTACTTCAAAGGCCTATTACAGGGCGATCTTGGTGTTTCTTTAGTTAATGGCGTTGAAGTTCTAGAGACCATTAAACGGACCTTCCCATTAACACTTACCTACATCACCTTGTCAGTTTTCTTTGCCTTCTTAATTTCAATTCCGATTGGAACAATTATCGGATGGTCTAACAAGGCATCATCTGTATATTTCTTTAGAGGAATTACATCGATCATTATCGCAACCCCAAACTTCTTTATTGCAATGATCGGAATATTAATTTTCAGTGTTCAGCGAAATTGGGCTCCTGTGTTTGGTTATGTGAGTGAATTTCCGGAAAATCTCAAATATTTATGGCTACCGGTTTCCATCAATACTTTGATTCTGGTGGCAATTATTTCTAGAGTACTTCACACATCAGTTGTGGACACGAAGGCAGAAGAGTTTGTGGAGACAGGAATTATCCGTGGCGTTAGCCGCCCCCGTTTCTTCTGGTTCTATGTCCTAAAACCGTCGCTTGCACCAACCGTAGTTCTTCTCTCCTACATGATGGGAACGATGTTGGGAGCAACAGTGATTCTGGAAACAATCTTCTCCTTGCCTGGCATTGGCCGAGAGTTGGTTGGTGCAGTACTTGCAAGTGATTACCCAATGGTTCAGGGGATTCTTCTATTCTTTGGAGTTATTACCGTGTTCTTAAGTTTTATTGGTGATCTTTTAGCCTATGCTTTGGATCGGAGAGTAAAGCTATGAGCAGCAGTAAAGCTTTTTCCGCTAACGCAACCCGCAAAGAGCGGATCAAAGAGTGGATCTCCCGTCCCGGCGGTTTTGGAATTATCACCGGTGTCACAATGTTCTCTGCAATCACCCTAGTGGGCATTATTTACCCGCTAGTGGGACCTTACGGAGCAGATGAATTTGTTGGCGAGTCTCTTGAAGGACCATCATGGTCTCACCCAATGGGCTTAGATCAACTTGGTCGCGATGTCATGACACGTGTTTTTGCAGCGGTTCCATCAGATATCGGAATCGCATTTCTAGGTGTCTCGATCCCACTAGTAATCGGAACTATCGTGGGAATTTTGCTTGGACTTGCTAAAAATAAATACTTCAAAAGCATAGTCAGTTCAATTATCGATGGCATTAACGCATTTCCACTTTTAATTATTGCTATCGCGATGGTTACTTTCTTGGGACCAGGACTTTTTAATGTCGTCATTATTTTGACCGTTATGAGTTGGGCACGTTATGCACGCATTGCTCGAACTAAGGCGGTTGTCGTGCTTCAACAAAACTACATTGAAGCAACAAAGTTGATGGGTTACTCAAAGCGACGAGTAATTTCAAAACATATCGCCCCAAATGTTTCCTCTGAGAGTCTTGCATATGCGCTCAGTGACTTCATCTTGGTAATTATCGTTGTCTCTGGACTTTCATTTTTAGGACTAGCTGCTCGTCCACCAGCTGCCGAGTGGGGAGCGATGATCGCCGATGGTCGAACCTTCCTAGGTGAGGCTTGGTGGCTAACCATTTTCCCTGGATTAGCTTTGTGTTGGTCAGCTATCTCATTGTCATTTATCGTTGAAGGTTTATCTCGTAGAGATCGGGGAAATGCATGAGTACCTCACTCGTAAGCATCGATTCGTTGTGTATCGATGTAAAGGTCACTCGCACACGCCGATTAACAATCGTTAACTCCGCAACCTTTGATATTCAACCTGGTCAATTACTGGGCTTGATCGGAGAATCTGGTTCTGGAAAGACAATGCTCTGTCGTTCTTTAGTGGGCACTTTGCAGCGCCGCGGCGCATACATTGCTTCAGGATCAATTAATTTTGATGGTGTAGATCTTGTGAAAGCAACTCCTAAGGAATGGCGCGATATTCGCGGCAAGCGGATCGGCTACATCCCACAATCTGCATTGGCTGGCCCAAATCCAGTTATGACTATTGGTGCACAAATGGCCGAAGCCATTAAGCAGGGCGAGAAGATGGATGATAACTTCGTTCGTGCACGTGCCCTTGAACTCTTGGAGATTGTTCAAATTCGACGTCCAGAGGTTGTGCTGAAGCAGTATCCATATGAACTTTCCGGCGGAATGAAGCAACGAGTCATGATTGCATGTGCTATCGCTCGTGAACCGCAGCTTATTGTTGCTGATGAACCAACAACTGGTTTAGACGTAACCGTTCAAGCAGAGATCATGGAGTTACTTCGCCAAATCCGACGAGACTTAAATACTTCAATCATTTTGGTTTCTCACGATCTGCCACTAATCAACGAAGTCTGTGATGACATTGTGATTATGCATGCAGGTGCAACGGTAGAAAAGATTCCATCAGCCCAGATTGAAAAGACCCGCCATCCATATACCGAGGCGCTCTACAACTCTCGCATCGACTTGGTTGAGCCACGTGGCAAGCTGGTAACAATTAAAGGTCAACCTCCTACCGTTGGGGATTGGCCAACAGGATGTCGATTTGCTGGCCGTTGTGATTATGCACAAACCAAGTGCTCGACAGATATTGAAATTCCTTTGGTATCGGTTGGCGCCAACCATGTAAGTGCTTGCATCCGCCAAGCAGAGATTTGGGGGAAGTAAATGAACCTACTTGAAGCCTTTGATGTCAGCGTCACCTTTAAGTCTTATGGTTATGAAGTCCAAGCTGTAAAAAACGTTAATTTTGTGCTGCCCCAAGGCCAAGTTGTAGGCATTGTGGGTGAGTCAGGTAGCGGTAAATCAACCTTTGCTCGCGTACTTTCTGGAATTCAGGAGCCAACAGGTGGATATGTCACCTACCTGGGCAAGCCAATTCAAGAAGATAAAGAGATTTACAAAGGTGAGCTGCGTAAAGCGGTCCAGATGGTCTTCCAGGATCCATACAGCAGTCTTAACCCGCGCATGAGAATTGTGAATGCAGTTTCTGAAGCGGTACGTATTCACCAAAACCCTGACAAAGCAGAGTCACAGCAGATTGCCCTGGACCTTTTGAAGCGTATGGGTATCAGTGAAATTGATGCATTTAAGTATCCAAGTTCGCTCTCTGGCGGTCAGCGTCAACGCGCATCCGTTGCTCGTGCCTTGTCTGTTCAACCTAAAATATTGATTGCGGATGAACCAACATCTGCGATTGACCAGAGCGCACAATCCCAACTGCTTGAACTCTTTAGCGAGTTAATTGTGGATGGATTGTCCATTGTTCTTGTCTCTCACGATCTAGGAGTCATCCGTTATCTCACCGACAATGTCTATGTGATGCAAAATGGAGAGTTTGTCGAATCTGGTTCCTCATCACAGATTTTCTCAAACCCAGGTAATGCATATACTCAAAAGCTAATCGCATCTATTCCATCTGCTCGAAAAAAGTAAAATGAAATCTGTTCATATTGCAATGGACAAATTTCGAGATTGCTTTACGCAAGATGAGATAAATCAACTCCTGGGTTCAATTCTAGAGCCACATTTTCAAGAGATACACACCTACCCAATTGCAGATGGCGGAGAAGGCTCTTTAGATTTTTTCCGGCAACTGGGGTGGCGCGAAATCTCTGTCCTGACCGCAGGAGCAGATTGCCAAGAGCGATCTTCGATCCTCATGCAATCGCCAGACAGCCAAACAATCGCCATTGAACTCGCCGAAATAGCCGGTAAAAAACATGCTCCAGCAACGCTTTCTGGCTGGGATGCGAGCTCATTGGGCCTTGGAATAACCCTACGAGAAGCTGCGACTTATAACCCAACCCAAATCCTTATCTGCCTTGGTGGAAGCGCAAGCAGCGATGGAGGCCTCGGTGTTTTTCAAGGCTTAGATATCGCGGTTGTTGATCAAAATTCAAATGAGGTCACTTTTGGACTAGACGGGGTCAAAAATGCTCGCCGAGTAAATACGAAGCAGTTATCAATGATTCGCGAGCTCTTTTCTGAAATCGAGATAAAGATATTGGTGGATACCAAGGCACAATTAACAGGGAATCCAAATTCAATTAGCATGTATGGAGAACAAAAAGGTCTCAACCGCTTTCAAAGGGTCAAAGCTACTTTTTACTTCAAAAATTGGGCACGAATATTAAAAGAGATTGACAACGATTTCACGCCGACCGCAGCCGGAACTGGAGCTGCCGGTGGCTGTTCAGCCACACTCCAAACAATCTTTAATGCAACCCTTATATCAGGAGCGGAGTACTTTTCTAACCTGAGCGGAATTTCAAGTCAGATTGATTCGCAATCAATTGTCATAACTGGTGAAGGAAAGGTTGACGCATCAACCCTGACCGGCAAAGCAATAATGCCTGTGATTGATGCGGCCACCAAAAATCATGCTCAACTAGTTGTTGTTGGAGGGATTATTGACTCTTCAACCAAGGCCCATATTCAGAGACTTGCACCCAAAGCATTGTTTTTCGATATTTCACACTTTGCTCCAAGTAAAGAGTATTCAATGAGCCACGCAACTGAGATAATTACAGAGTATTTCCCAAAGGAATTGGAGCTATTGAAATGACCCACCATGTCTGGTGTCAATGGAGTGATCTCGCAATTCCTGATGGATGGAGGATTACCAACGCAGATTTAGATTCCATGTCCGAGAAGGAACTCGCTGAAATATCACTCTATGTACCTACATACATGGGGGGAGCAAAAGCTTTGTCGCACACTAAAAAAATGCCCAATTTAAAGCTTCTTCAGCTATTGATGGCTGGATATGAAGATGCTTTGGCATGCATGAGAGAAGGTCAACTTCTGGCCAACGCCCGTGGAGTTCACGATTTTTCAACTTCAGAGCTTGCGATATCAATGATGCTCGCCCACTTTAAAAACCACAAAGAGTTTGCTGCCAATCAGAAAAATTCAACATGGAATCACAAAACTGCAGGATCTTTGTATGGAAAGAAAATTGGAATTATTGGAGCGGGTTCTATTGGTTCAAAAATGGCTTCAATGCTCGCGACCTTTGAAACCTCGGTTGAGATGTATGCATCTCATGCTCGCGGCAACATTAAGAGTATTGAAACACTTCTCTCAGATGTTCCGACCCTAAATTGCCTGGTGATTATCGTTCCCCTTACTGAAAAGACTAGGAATCTGGTCGATGCAAAAATATTAGGAGCTATGAAGGATGGATCACTATTCGTAAACGTTGCCCGTGGTCCAGTGGTAAATACCGATGATTTAATTGCAGAATTACGTAAAGAAAGGATTTTTGCAGCACTTGATGTGACTGACCCAGAGCCATTACCTACTGACCACCCACTATGGCAACTTCCCAACTGCCAAATAATTCCGCATGTCGGTGGTGACTCGGAGGCTTTTGAACCACAAGCTAGAAAATTTCTTGAACAGCAGTTCAAGGAGATCGCGGAAGGCAAACCATTAAAAAATGAGATTGATTGGAAACAGGGATGAACTTTTCAGTAATTGCTTCTTTTTCGATTGAACCTGGTAGCACCGCCGCCTTTGAGGCTGCTTTGAAGATTCTCACTGATGCCACACGGCGTGAATCCGGGTGCATTCAATATGAAATTCACACCAATACTGAAGTTGAGGGTGGCTATTTTATTATAGAAAAATATGAGTCAGAACAGGACTACCTATTCCATCGCGAGCAACAGCACATTCTAGATTTTCGTCAAATAGCCACCCCTTTGTTCAAAGAAAAACCCCTTATTTTGCGTGGCCAGTTGGCCTGGTAAGGGAAGCATTTTTAGAATATCCTTGACTCTGCGCATCTGCACGCTCAATCTTGGTAAGCAGCACCCCCTTTCATAGGGCAAGATTTCCCCATGCGCTTAGACCATGTCTCATATGTAACCTCCCATGATCAGCTCGCCGACACCGTTCAACGCCTTGGCGCTCGCCTGGGCAGCACCTTTGTTGATGGCGGTGTTCACCCACGCTTTGGCACTCGCAACTTCACAATGCCTCTTCAAAACGGTCAATACATCGAAGTTGTCTGCCCACTAGATCACCCAGCAACAGAGCAAACACCTTGGGGCAAAGCTGTTAGCAAGAAAGCACAAGAAGGCGGAGGCTGGCTTACTTGGGTTTTTGCAACTGAAGATATTTCAAAGGTTGAAGAAAAGTTCGGACGCAGCGCAATCGAAGGTCACCGCACACGCCCAGATGGAAGCGATCTAAAGTGGAAGCAAATCGGAGTTAATGAAATAACTGACTCTCGCGAACTCCCATTTTTCATTCAATGGTTAACCGCTGATCACCCATCACAAGACGGAAAAGCAGTTGCTGCGATTGAGAAGATTACGATTGCTGACACCGATCACCTAGCTGATTCTTGGTTTAAGTCAGAGATTCTTGATGGATTACGTGGTGTAGAGATTGAGTTTATTGATCCGTCCACAAACGAGGACGAGTGGGGGATTGTTGCGGTTCACGTAGCTACACCAAATGGTGCCGTGAGACTGGATTAGCCTTTAGAAGGATAGGCAAACAAATCCTAATTCATCTCAAAGTGCTGAGTTAGTCAGCATTTCAGCAAAGACTTGTATCCTTGGAAAGTGCCAAGCCGACTGAAATTCCTTGCTCTTCATCTGCGGGATCACCGGATGGTTAGGTCTTTTCTGGATAAACTTCCAGAAGGCCTTTATCTCAATATTAGAAAATATTTCCACAAATTCAGTGCATTTGAGTCATCTAGTTCAACAAAACTACTGAACAATTTTTCCTTGAACTCAAATGAGTTAGTTTCGATCGTTTTGCCTAACTTTAATCACGGAGACTTTCTTGAAAGCGCAATCCAATCAGTTCTAGAACAAGATTATAAGAATTTAGAACTAATTGTCGTAGACGATGGGTCAACCGACCATTCTATTGAAGTTCTAAATAAGTATGTCGGCACACCAAGATTCCATGTGATCTTTTCAGAACATGCAGGAATTTCAACTGCCTTAAATATTGGTTTTGCAAATGCAAAAGGAAGCCTTTTTTCTTGGACATCCGCTGATAACTTAATGGCAAAAGGTGCAATTACCTTTCTGGTCAAAGCACTGATGGACAATCCAGGTTGCGGTATGGTTCATAGCGATTATCAATTAATTGATGAAAACGGTGTGAAGCTTTTAAATTCCAATTTTCGCATTTATGATCAAGACGCAGACAATTCTTATGTAATTCGGACAAATCGCCCTAGACCATTAGAATATTACATTCCCGATAACCATGTAGGTGCATTTTTCATGTACCGACGCGAAATTGCTGAACATGTAGGTGAATATGCCGTGCTTCTAGGATTTGAAGATTATGATTATTGGATTCGGGTAAGTCGCGTCGCGGCGATTTTACATGTTCCCTCGGATGGTAGTTTTTATTCTTATAGATTGCACTCAAAAACCCTTACAGCATCATCGAGAGTAAATAAGACATACAAGAATCTCATTAAGCATCTGAAGTATATGGATTCTTAGCATGCTTAATACCCAGAAAAGAGGGGCCATGGAGATTTGTATAGTATTTGGCACTAGGCCTGAATTCATCAAGATTGCTCCGCTAATTCAGGAGATCAAAAAGTCATCTTTGGAGAGATCTTACAAAATTGTTGTCATATCAAGCGGTCAACACCTAAGTCTCTTAAAGGACGCCATAGAGGCGTTTGATGTCGAAATCGACATCAATTTTGAGCTCATGCTGCCTAATCAATCTTCTGGTGATTTCATGTCACGGGCAATGGCAAGCTTTAATGATTACTTTAAACATCATGAAGTCGCTCTTGCAGTAGTTCATGGTGACACGGGGACGGCAGCAGCTGCAGCGATAAGTGCACACCACCACAAAATTCCTATTGCTCACGTTGAAGCAGGATTACGTTCTGGCGATTTGTGGGCGCCATGGCCGGAAGAATCCAACCGAATAATAATAGATACCCTGGCAACTTTACATTTTGCACCCACACCGCAATCGTTTGAAAATCTTGTCAATGAAGGTCACTCTTATTCAGCTTTCATGACGGGAAATACCATCGTAGATGCAATACAGATAACCGAAAAGAGAATTAATGAAGGTTCTTTAAATGTTTCTTCATGGATTCGCGAGATTGTTGAGAATTCTACTGAGCCAATTATCCTTGCAACTCAGCACCGTAGAGAAAATTTTGGGGAACCTCTCAAAAATATACTTAGAGCGTTAAACCACCTAGCAAATCAAGGTGCACGTGTCGTTTTTCCTGTCCACCCAAATCCAAATGTCAAAACTTTAGTTGAAGGCATTCTTAGTGAAAACAATAGAATCCATTTAATACCTCCCCTAACATACTCGGATCTTGTTTATTTATTGTCTCGATCTAGACTCGTAATTACAGATTCAGGCGGCTTGCAAGAAGAAGGACCAACATTGGGAGTACCAGTGATCGTGACAAGAGACAAAACTGAAAGACCTGAAGGTGTGGCTTCTGGCTCGGTTATATTAGTCGGCACCGAATTTGATAAAATCATTCAGAGTGCTATAGAAATTCTCTTTAATGACCAGACACATCATGAAATGTCCACCGCAAAAAACCCTTACGGAGATGGGACTTCAGCCAAGCAGATCATAGAATTGATTGAAAGACAGTTAATTCAATAACTGCTAGATGGAGATAATTTTGTTTGAGGTGCTTCGAAAAATCTGGAAACTGATTCCTTTCGCGATTCGAAAGAAACGCATTTTGTTGGCTGCCGCTTCAAAAATTGTTCATCTACACAACACTCTAGATGCAAGGAAACTTTTTGATAAATCTTCAGAATTGACCGAAACTGAGATAGCACAATTCAGAAATAGTATAAATTTCATTTCTTGGCCAACTTATGACTGGAACATTCCTCTGAAGCAGAGGCCACAGCACATAGCTGAAAATTTAGCGATGATTGACGGAGTGCAGTACATATTTTGCACGAAGAATTATTACGATTCGCTAGTTGGAGTTCGACGCTTAAGTAAGAATCTGTATTTGGTGAAGAATTTTTGGAAGTATGCAAAACTCTGCACGCATGTTCATGTTTATGCAACTGATCCCACACTAACCCTTAGACTCTTCAAGCGAATTGAAAAAATGAAAAAGCCAATATTTTACGAAATCCTAGATGAAATCCATGAAGACCTTCAGGGGAAAGTTTCAAAGAGTGTGGTTACTCGCCATTCGTATGCTTTAGCATCTAAGCAAGTCACGAAAATCATAATTACGGCCAAGAATATGGAGAATAAATTACCAGGGAATGCACGGGCAAAGCTTTGTTATATTCCAAATGCTTGCGACGCAAATCATTTCCGGATGCAAGAGATACCAAGTGAAAAGAGAGTAGTTGGGTATTTTGGGGCTTTAGCATCTTGGGTGGATTATGAGCTGATTAGCTTTTTGGCCAAGAGAAATCCCGATTGGACTATAAAACTGATTGGAATGGATTATGACGGTTCAATTTGGAAGTCAGGGATTTTGAGCCAGGAAAACGTCAGATATCTTGGCGCGGTCGACTACCAAAATCTACCCTCAGAAATACAATTCACTGTGGCCATATTACCCTTTAAAGTAAATGACATTACTATTTCAACTTCCCCAATAAAGATTTATGAATATCTGTCTTCTGGATTTCCCGTTGTATCAACACCTTTGCCAGAATGTGAAGCGATCTCACATGTATCTATTGGAATCGGGTATGAGGATTTTGAAGAAAAGATCAAGAGTGCAATAGTCGTTGACGGCACAAAAAACCGTATTGAAAGAAGATCCTTTGCGATTGAACAATCCTGGAAGGCAAGAGCAGCAGCATACGTGGCTGCTACCATCGATAAGGAAGAGAATAAATGGCAAAAATAATTGAGACTCTAAAGATCGAAAAGCTTGCCTCAACGTACTTATTTGCAAATAGCCCTCTGTATGTCCAGTACTACATTACCGCGAGATGTAATTTGAGATGTGAGCAATGCAATGTAATTTATGCAAATGCTGACGTATCAGAATGCAGTCACGAGGATGCAGCTAAAGTAATCTCAAATCTGGGGAAGATTGGGACTCAGGTACTTCTTCTCACTGGGGGAGAACCGTTTATGCGGAAAGACTTGCCCGAGATGGTCCGTGCGGCGATCGATTCAGGAATGCATCCCAGAATTCAAACAAACGGCTATGCAAGCATTGAAGCTCTAAAACATGCGGCCGATGCTGGAGCGAATGATATTTCTATTTCTTTGGACTCCATGCAACCTAGTTTACAGGATCGCATTAATGGGGGCTTCGATCAAACGTGGCATAGAGCCATGGAAACGGTGTTTAACGTTACCCAAGTTTTTCCAAAGAATACCTTTGCAGCATTCGGATGCGTATTAGCGCCATCTAATTTAGATCAAATTGTGAAGGTGATTAAATTTGCAACCGCTATTGGATGGTGGGTATCACTTGTTCCAGCACACACCACGGATGTTAATCACCCGCGAAGCTTCAGTACATTTGACGGCTCCATCAAATTTCCCGAGGAACTTTTCGGAAAACTCGAAGAAACGTTGAACGAAGTCAAGAATCTAAAGTCTGAAGGCTACAACGTATATGACAGCTCCCAATACTTAGATGACATAAAGCAATATGTTATGGATAGACCGACAAGATGGAGAGAGAGAAACAACGGGGTCTGTGACTCACCCGGTAGCTATTTTGCCGTTCTTCCGAATGGGAATATGGCTGTGTGCTGCGACTGGCGTTTTGAGAATAAACAATACTCATTAGTCTCGGACAGCTTCCCACAGGATTACGCAAGAAAGAAAATGTTCCCAGAAGCCATAAAGATCGCTCAAGCTTGTTCGGGATGCATGTACGGGTCGTATCCCGAGATTACTGTCACCCAAAGGTTTGCATTGGCGACCATGATGAGACTTCAGTTATTCCTGAAAGAAGAAAAAGTTGCAATAAAGCAGTTCAATTCTCTTGATGAACTCTTGAAGATAGCCAAAGAGTATGCATAATCCAGACCTTAGTCGAGAAAAATCTCTTTACCATCTCTTGCTCACGGTTGTCCGACGAATGAATGCACCTATCTCCCCGCACAAGAAAGAGATTTCAGATGCGTTGAAGCTACTCACAATTACAAAGTCGGATGGTGCATATCACGTTGTTATCGATGGTCTGGAAAAACAAAGACATACTTCAGTCCCTGTTTCTGATTTGAAGTTTTACGATACAAAAAACGACGCAACAATCGCTGAGAAGAATCTAAAGGCAGCCAATCGTATCGCCCTTGAACTTTTTCCGGAATTGGGTGCTAAGGGCGACCTGCACAAGAAAAGCAAGAAATCAAACTATATCGATCTACTATTTGTTTTCTACTCACTCTCTTTGATGCTGTATTACACCTTTGATTTACAAGTCTTATTGGGTATACCTGCTGCAATTGCTTTTGCATTCATTCCATTTTGGAATCTCTCCAGCAACTTAAATCCGAAAGTTCGGTGGTTAAGCAGTCTTACGTTTATGTTTCTCAGCTTTACTTTATTTTACTCGCCAAGTTCTGGCTCTTGGGTTGAAATTAATCTGGCAATCATGCTTAGTTTATTTCTTCTAAATTATTCAAGAAGGGGGCACTTCAGACCAATCGCTCTACCTATCCTCGTGGCTTTGTTCGTATTGATGGTGTTTTTCGAAGACCATCAAATTGCATTCCTTGCCGTAGTCTTTGTGGCTCTCGAGAAATTTATCGAACTACTTTTTAGAATAAGTAAAAAATTGGGGCTAGTCGCCTTTGCATTCTTTTTCATTTCAACAATCGCTCTGATGATTACGGAGTTAGTTATTTTAAACAACCCATTCTTAACAGTATCTCTTGGAGCAATAATGTTTGGGTATTTTCTCTTTATTTATGGCGTTGGCACGAGTTGGGGCGGGTTTCTTCGCACCATACTGCCGTCGTTAGGAGTTCTGAGTCTTGAAGGATTGAATGTGCTTATCTATTTATCAATCAGCTTAGTTTTATTCAGATGCTTTAAGCTTATTTCAAATCAAGTTGATAAGAAATTAGGTGCAATTTAAAGTGATGCCACACAGAGTAATTGTTTTTGGCTCTTCAGGTTTTGTTGGCAAGAGTCTGATAAAGAAGTCATCCCGAAAGCTGATTTGCCCTGTAAGGGTTAATGGCGAATGGGAGATTGATCTGGAAAACTTAGAAACTCATGATAAAAAAGTTGATGTAATCATCGCTGTGGGACCGGCGCGGTTTTCATCCTCAAACTCAAATGATCATGACCGAGATATCGTTTCTAAGATTTACGAATTTCTTAAGGGACGGGAATTTCAAGTTGGAAAAGTTGTTTATGTTAGCTCACTAGCAGCTTTAGAGTCGAATCCTAAGAACTCTTACGGTATCTCAAAAGCTAATGCTGAAGAATTCATAAAGACTGCGTTTGCGAACGTTACTATTTTTCGTCCACCTGCTCTTTTTGGGCAAGGTATGTCAAACGAAAGCCATTTGAATTGGTTTTTGAATAGGCGCAAGTTATTTTATTTATTTTCGAAATTCACCAATTCTGGTATTTCGCTGCTACATGTTGACGACTTTGCCAAGATTGTCCATAAAGAAATCGAAGATTCATCTCCAACTAATGCCGTGATCTATCCAAACTCTATTTCAATTCATTTCAAAGATTTAGCCCTTCTAATAAATCGTAAAAAAGTGAAGAAGCTTCGCAACATAAGCGTGCCAAAATTTAGTCCTATTGCGTCAAGATTACCCTTCATGTTGCAGCCGCTCTTTAGACCGATTTGGGTAGACAATTCGCATTCAAGTTTGGACCTTCATCAGGTTTTAGTCTCGCAGATTGAGAATCACGTTTTGAGGCACTTGGGATTTCCCACATTAACAGCGCCAGTGGTTGTTATTGGCGGAAATGGCGGCTTGGGTAGAGCTATATGTAATGTATTGAATAAGCAGGGTTTTGACTTCATCAGCGTTGATAAAAACCCCCCTTCAAAAGTTGGTGAATGGAAGCACTGTCGAGAATATTGGCGGATTGACTTAACGAATGACCATGATCTGGAATATTTGTATCAAAAAATGGACGCCTTAGAAGACATTTCCTGGATCGTAACGGCTGCTGGAAGAGGCCTCAGAGGAGACATTAAAGATTTTGACCGAGTTGAACGATTAGAATTCTGGAAATTGATGGTGCTTTCTAGGATTGACCTAGTGGCGTGGGCTCAGAGAAGATCATTTGAGCAGGAACACATTGGAGTGATCAATGTTTCGAGTAGTTCAGCCTATTTCCCGCTACCAAACTATGCCGATTACTCTGCCGCAAACAATAGCCTGCGAATGATTGGCAGGGTGGGAAATTTTGGATTCTCGAAACTCACACTAAAAACAATCATTCCAGGGGGGATGAAAACAAATCTAATGAAAGATTTTGGGGATCTTAAAAAATTTCATGCCGGATCAATGGACCCTGATTTTGTTGCGCAAAGGATTGTGAAAATGATTGTTACTAGAACAAAAAAAGAGGAGCCCATTGGGATTACCTCAGTTATTCTAAGTCTCCTAGAACGACTACCTTTCAATGCATTGATTCAAAAAATGATTAGCAACACTTCGGAGCGTGTAAGATGAAAAAAGTAACAGTGATTGCTCCTGTTTATAACGAGAATCTATGTTTGAATGAGTTTATCCAGCGAACAAGAAAAGTCGCAGAAGCGATGAGAGAGCATGAGATCAACCTTCACATACTATTCGTTGATGATGGCAGCACGGACGGTTCTAGGCAGATTCTCGAGGGCGCAAGCAAAGCGTATGAAAACATCAAAGTCATTTATTTGTCTTCGAATTTCGGTCATCAAAGTGCGGTCTGGTGTGGATTGGAATCTGTGGAACCAGATCAAACAGTAATTGTTATGGATTGTGACTTACAGGACCCCCCAGAATTAGTACTCGAATTGGTAAATGCATCTCAAAATGCCGAAATCGTGTTTACCCAGAGAAAATCCCGAATAGATAAGCCACTCAAAAAACTTTCAGCCACAATTTATTATAGATTATTGGGGACATTGTCTGATGGGAATGTTCTTCATAATTCTGGTGATTTTTATCTTTTGAGTCCGACCGCTCGCAGAAATCTTCTACTTCACAAAGAAAGCGTTAAGTATATTAGAGGCTTGATCGCAAATCTTGGGTTCAATGTGACAACATTGCCTTACGATCGAGACGCGAGATTTGCTGGTAAGACACACTATACATTTTCTAAGATGCTGCGCCTAGCGATTGCAGGAGTAACTGGATTTTCAATCAAACCGCTTATCTCAGTTTCTTACATCGCAATAGTCTCTGCTCTATTCACACTTCTTGGCGCAGCTTCTATTTTCCTTTTAAAAATCTTTCAACCAACACAATTTTCTCCTGGAATTGCCGCAATTATTCTGATTTTGCTTACACTTGGATCATTAATCCTAATCTGTTTAGCGGTTATCAGTTTATACGTCGCGAGAATAACCATAGAAGTGAAAAACCGACCCCTATACATAATCTCGAAAAAAGATGAGGAAAAAAGTGATTAAAGCCTATAGTCTCAAGTTTTACAAAAGTGTTGACTTTCGAGCAAATGAATCAGCTAGTAGCATATTTGGGATTCTAGATAAATTCTTGGATGTTAAGAGTCTGAAATCCATAATTGATGTCGGATGTGGTTCTGGGGCGTGGCTAAACGCAGCTTTAAATAATACTTCCGCCCGTGTTTACGGGTATGACTTGCCAGAATCAATTGAAATTAATCAAAGCAGGTTTGGTGATAACTTCAACAAAAGGTTAGAACTAGTCACTAGTGATTTTGAGTCGATGAAAGAATTGAAATTTCAACCAGTCCAATTAGGAATCTGCCTAGAAGTGCTGGAACATTTAAAAGATGAAACAGGACTTCGAATTTTGGAAAGTATGTCTTCGAGTTGCGATTTCATCCTGTTCAGTGCCGCAACCCCTGGTCAAGGTGGCACGGGCCACATAAACGAGAGAAAACACGAATATTGGTTAGATAAATTTAGGCTTAATGGATTTGAAGTCTATGATTGCATACGCCCAGAATTGCAATCAAAAAAAAATTCTGCTCGATACTACGCTCTCAACACTTTCCTTTTGGTTAAAACCAGTTCTTTAGGGTTAGGACTAGTTGATATTTCAAGAATTCAACCCTATTTGCGTACCAAAGATGTTCATGACTTAAGGAGTCTAAGAGAAAGAATACAGTCCAACTTAATTGGTATTCTTCCAGTCAAGGTTGTGACATTTTTGTCCAAGTTTATAAGTCACTAATGAATATTTATCTTGACCTAATTGCAATAGGGATCATAATTTCTTCACTACTGACTGTCGGTAGGTATCTCGAACGCAAATTTAAATTCTTAAGCGGTATTGGTTCTATATTGGTTTATTTCCTAACTCAGGTCATATTTAGCTTTCTAGCCCTGAATCCATTTTCATCAAAAAATCTCTGGGTAATTCAGTCGATTCTCGTTTGGGGAGCATTGGCTGGAGCCTCACTTACAATTCTCGTCCAAAAAAGTCTTGGTTCCAAGTGGTTTAAGGAAATCTCAACACTTGTAACCATAGGAATGGGTTTGTTGCTTTTTCTACAGCCCGGCGAAAGAACTTGGGATGGCGCTGGGTATCACAATTCAATCTCACTTTTGGTGTATCAAAGTGGAGACTATTGGGATTGGCCAAATTTGATGTGGGCGCAATGGTTTCCCGCTGGACAAGAAACTATTGCTGCTTCATTTTTAGTGTTTTTCTCAAGCTATAACGGATTGATCGTTCCAACTATTCTTTGGTCGGTCCTATCTATCAATCTCATCATAAATGTTGTAAGCGAAGCAGGAATTAAAAAATGGACAAAAACAGTTTCAATACTCTTTGCTACAACTATTCCTTTTTTGCTCGCTCAAACTGGAACTTCCTATGTTGACATTCAAATGGGAATTTCATTTATGCTGGTGTGTTATTTTCTTACTAAGCCAGCAAATGGATGGTTTGAAAAAGGTTCACTGTTCATAGTTTCCGCAGGGTTAACGTCCAGCAAGTGGAGCGGAGTAGCACTCTTACTGATTGCCTTTTTGTTTAGCCTAACATTCAAAAAAGTTTCAGTAAAACATCGTTTTGTTGAAGTTTTTTTCATGGTGACTGGTTCGGTGGTTGGTGTTTTCCCAATAGCACTTAGAAATTTTATTGAATTTAGCTCTCCAACCTATCCCTTTAAAGGGCCATTTAATATTTGGGGAGGGCTTTTTCCTCAATCCTTGATGACGAATCAAATTGGCAACGCAAACCAGCCCCAGGGGTACGACTCTTTAGACTCCGTCGGCAAAGCATTCGACAGTTACATTTTATCAATTTTCGATTTTTGGCAACAGCTGGTAGAAAATTTTCTCGATCATGGTTTCAACGTCAGAGTTTTTGATTCACAGTTGTTGAATTATATCTCTTACGATGCTCGTCTTGGTGGGTTCGGGTTAGTCTTTACGGCACTCATTTTTTTAATATTTTACTTGCGTTGGTCAGAGCGTCTATATCTGGCTCGGTATTTTCTACTACTTTCCCCACTTGTCACGTTTCCGATGAATTGGTGGGCCCGTTATTTTGTTGGAATAGCCTTTGCGTTGATATTGATCGAGTCAAAGAGCCTGGTTCAGTTAATTTTAAAGAAACGTATTCATCTTAAGATTGCCGTAAGTGTGTTAATCATTTCTTCCACTGCTAGTGTTTTTTCCTTCATACTGTTTAATCAATTTCAGAAGACTAATTGGCCAAGCCAAACAGGATATGGTGAAAAAGTATCAGTACTGGTTTCAGAAGATTGCGGTGACGTGTTTGTGATTGGAGAAGGGCTTACTTTTTCGTCAGCTTTATGGGGTCAAAACAAATGCAATCGCGTCGTTGGAAGTATTCATTTTGGAAATGCACAAGAATCTATAGGTCAATTTGGCAGTATTCCAACCCGATCTAACAATGATATTTTTTCTGAGTTGCAGCCCTACCTCAAGCGTTTTTCACCTCTAAAGGTTGTTATAACTTATCCAGAAGGAGATACGCCTGTTTGGGCGAGCGATTTAGTTGAGCAGCTTCGAAATTTTCGCTCGCTTAGCGATGTAATTTCGTCGTCCGAATCAAACGGTCACCCTGTTCTAGTTTTCCAAATTAATTGAAATGAGAACACAATTTTCCGTAAAATTGCGCTAATGCAATGATTTAACTTCCAAGGAAAATGTGGCTTGGGCCGGGATCGAACCGGCGACCTAACGATTTTCAGTCGTTCGCTCGTACCAACTGAGCTACCAAGCCAACAAAGATCTTGCTAGCAGTTGCCCACTAGTACGCATGGCACACAAATTAATTTGCATACAACACCAAAACCTTTGCGACCCGGACGGGACTTGAACCCGCGACCTCCGCCGTGACAGGGCGGCGCGCTAACCAACTGCGCTACCGGGCCTTAAGAGATGGATAAACATAAGTGGCTCTTATGTCACCGCTAAGACCTTTTAAGACTTGCCGATACATCTTTACTACTTTTCTTGCGTGCCCCCAACGGGATTCGAACCCGTGTTACCGCCGTGAAAGGGCGATGTCCTAGGCCCCTAGACGATGGGGACGTTCTAAGGCTTGGCAATCCTACCCATGAAAAGGTGTGCGACCAAATGGCATTTGTAGGCACAAAAAAGCCACTAGCCGCCAGATAAAGGGGCTAATGGCTATCTTGTTGAACTGTGTGAAGCTTAGTTAAGCGCCCATCGAACGGTGATAGTCACCGTTACATCCTGTTCGCCGAGATCAATTTCAACTGCCGCCGCATCTGCTGCTCCGGCTTTTGCTGATGGAAAAGGTGATGAATAGACAGGTGAAGATTGCTCTTCAAGTGAGAGCACTTTACCTATCGAGGTTCCAAGAAGTTTTGCATAAGAAGAGGCTTTGGATTTTGCATTTGCTACAGCTGCATTGCGTGCACCTTCTGTTGCAATTGCAGGATTAAGTGTTGTTGGCGCTACTCCACCAAGTTGAACATTGTCGCCACCTGCGGTGACAACTGCTTCAATAATTGTTCCAGCCTTTGAAGCTGTGCGCACTAGAACATCAAATGATTGTGATGCGCGGTAGCCAGTGATCTTTGTTCCAGCTTCTTGTGTCCAGTTGTATTCAGGGTAGACGCTGATATTTGCTGAGCGAATATCCTTTGTTGCAATTCCTGCTTTTAGCAAAGCTGCACGAACGGCCGCTGCTGATTTGCTTGCAGTTGCAAGCGCTGCTGCATTTGTTGAACCAACAGTCGAAACAGTTGCATTAAAGCGAACCGCATCTGGGACAACAGAGATCGTGCCAACACCTGTCACAGTGATGAAGCGGTTTTCTGCCGTGCCTGAACCATTTGCTGGGATGGCGAGCGCGATTACGCCCGCAACGGCTGCAACTGTTACTGCGGTTAGGACTTTGCGAAGTTTTGTAAGTTTCATGGCTTAAGTATCTCTTATTTAGTGGGGATGGCGTGAATTACGGCTGGGAATAGTGGGAGAATATAGAGGTGGCCCAGTTCTTAAGTAATTGCAGCGCTAATGCAATGGCAGATGCTGCTGCGAGTTTACTGGCCGGTGGATTGGTGGCATTTCCAACTGAAACGGTTTATGGGTTGGGAGCTGATGCGTGTAATGCCGAAGCGGTTGCGCGAATTTATTCAGTAAAGGGTCGGCCTGCAGATCACCCATTGATTGTGCATGTTTCATCGATGGATGGTTTGGGTGACTGGGCAAATGATTTGCCGGGATATGCCATTTCGTTAGCGCGCAATTTTTGGCCTGGACCCATGACTTTAGTTATTGAGCGGTCTGTATTGGCTGGGGATTTTGTAACAGGTGGGCAGGACACAGTTGGCGTGCGAGTTCCAGACCATCCTGTTGCGCTGGGGTTGTTAGAAGCTTTTGAGCGAGTTGGTGGCAAAGGTGTGGCAGCACCTAGTGCGAATCGCTTTGGAAATGTTTCACCAACGACCGCGCAGGCTGTCAGCGATGAGCTTGGCAATTACTTGGCTGATGGTGATCAGATTCTTGATGGTGGGGCGTGTGATGTTGGAGTTGAATCAACGATTATTGATTGCACCGGGGATGTGCCAAAGATTTTGCGACCAGGTGCAATAACGGCACAGATGATTTCTGAATCGACTGGGTTGGAAGTTGTTGGGGTTGTGGAAGTAAGTGCCATCCGTGTCAGTGGTTCATTAGAGGCTCACTACGCGCCGGCAGCAAAAGTTGTATTGGATCAATCCCCTGTCGCAGGTCAAGGGTTTATTGCGATGGCAGATGTTGTGGCAGCAGATGGTGTTGTGCGATTGGCTGCGCCAAAGTCGCATGAAGAGTTTGCACGGGTTTTGTATTCTGCCTTGCGTGCCGCAGATGAGCAAGGATTAGAAACAGTTGTTGTTACACAACCACAGGGTGACGGAATCGCAATTGCAATTCGTGACCGTTTAAAGCGTGCCGCCTTTGGCAGCGCGAACAGTTAAGTCAATAGGATTTCGCTTATGTCATTGGTCGTGAAGTTATGAGCATTACAGCTACACAGTTTGCGATTTTGGGTATGTCTGCTTTTGCATTAACTGGATTGTTAACTTGGCCTGTAAGAGCTTTAGCAATTCGTTTAGGTGCTATGGACAAGCCGAATTTAGCCCGAAAGACACAATCAGAGCCGGTGCCATATTTAGGCGGAGTAGCAATTGCACTTGGAATAACAATCACAACTGTTGTTGCCGTTTTTATCGGAGGAGATGAAAGTGGGGCAAATGTAAGTAGCCTGAAGGACTTAGCTTTGACTGCATTGTTGCCCGCCCTAGTGCTGGGTGCGATGGGATTGTTTGATGATCTGCGCTCGCTATTGCCATGGCCACGTTTGATTACACAAACGTTAATTGGAACAGTTGTCGCATTTGTAATTGTTGAAAATGGAACGATTGGCATAGCCTTTGGCGGCGGAGATTTAGCTTCTGATGCTGCAAATGGTTCTTGGCTGAATACCTTGGTCACCATCCTGTGGATCGTTGGTATTTGTAATTCAATCAATTTCTTTGACAATTTAGATGGAGCTGCATCAGGTACGGTTGCGATTGCTGCGCTCGGCGTATTCATCATCGCTTTTGATCGCGGGCAGGAACTTGTCAGTGCGTTGTCGATAGTTACAGCGGGTGCAACTATTGGTTTCTTAATGTGGAACAAGTCCCCGGCAAAGATTTATATGGGCGATGCAGGTGCCTTGTTCTTAGGTATCGTTATTTCGGTTGCCACGATTCGTTTGAATCCAGGCGTTACACCAACTTGGCATTCACTGTCGATTCCTTTGATGTTGTTGGCAGTTCCTTTACTTGATACATGTGTTGCAGTCTTCTCACGTCTTGCTCGAGGTTTGTCGCCACTGACTGGTGGTAAGGATCATTTATCTCATCGCTTGGTGCGCGCAGGATTGACCCGACCAATGGCAGCGATTTCATTGTGGTCTGCATCTGGCGTGTGCGCACTATTTGCACTGGGCGCTTACTTCTTGGCCGATTCATTTGGTTCAGCATTAATCGGGACATTCGCCACTGTTTGGCTGACCGCCTTGGTGCTATTCCTTCGCACCTCGTCGCACGACTAAATCCATCTCTTCTTTGACTAGATGTACTTCAAAGTGAGTTTGATGCATGGCACAGACCCCCTAAATCTCCGATACGATTCTGCCTGCAGCGAATGAAAAGCCTTAAACTCAGAAATTCAGCGTGCAGTGGGGCCTATAGCTCAGTCGGTAGAGCAACGGACTTTTAATCCGTGGGTCGACGGTTCGAGCCCGTCTGGGCCCACTTAACCAATCAAGTATGTTCAAAAAACACCTTTGTGGACTAAGTTTTGTAATGAAGTTCAGCTGGAGATTCATCTCGGCCTACCTAATCTGAAAATCAGAGGCAGTGGTCGTTTGCCGGCGGATCTCTTTCTGTAGGGGTTTTCCTATTGAGAAGAGATTGCGCGCTCCGAACAGCTGCGGGATCGGTAAGCAACCTTTGGTCAGAAAGGTTGATTGAGCAATGCGTTTTTCTTTTGAACTGTTCAATGAACAGGTGTTGCGCCCATGACCGTAATTCGCAGATTTGTGGAATGGCTCAGCTATCACCCAACAACTGAAGAAATCGCACGCGCATTTGCAACCGAATACCTTTCTGAATTCTCACTGCTGGGCTTGCGTTTTGGTCGCATTAACAATGATGACTCAATTACAAATTTAGGTCAGTTTGGTTTTCCTGATTCAGAAAATGTTCGCGGACGAAATATTCCAAGTGATGAATGGCGGACAGTTAATTCTCCAGAAGTTCAAATAATTGCAGGACTTTCAAAAGAAAAGTGGACTCCGGATTCAAAAATGTATGTCGCTACGTTGCGCGAGCGCGGAGTAATCCAAGGGCACTTAACTATTCACTTCCACAATGCAATTACCGAAAGCCAAAAGCACCACACAGCAGAAGCGATCGAAGACCTATGCGTTCCGCTGTCCTTGTACCTTTCTTTTGTCAGCAACCCTTATGGCAATCTGGGTGGGGTCACCCCGTTGTCGGCTGAAAATCGTGATGCCGGGGCTGGGCAGCTAACCCGGCGCCAGATCTTGATCCTGCGCGGCATGGTAGAAGGAAAGACCAACCACGAGTTAGCCACCGAACTGGGCTTTTCTGTTTCGACAATCCGCCACGAGACCATGCGGATCTACCAGGCCCTTTCAGTCAGCGACCGCAAGGAAGCGGCCAAAAAGGCCATCATGCTCAGCCTGGTCTAGGCCACGCTTAACCCACTAAACCACGTTCGATGCGGCACTAGACACGCTCAAACCCTCAATGAGTACTTTACCCTTCACGATCCGATAGACTAGAGACCTGATTCCGGCAGGCTCGTTTCTCGCTGCCATTCGGCGAAAGCCCTGCTCGCACTTCCCCCTAATTACATTCAAGAACCCAATCCACGCTCAACCCACCGCAACCCAAGAATCTTTGTAAAGATTCTTTTCAAAAGGCCACAACATTTGGCCCCCAGCGGTGTCTTACTAACTAGAGGGCAAGACGTTGCCTTCGTTATGAAACTCGCGGGAGTTACTCAAATGGCACTATTGAAGTCGAAAGCGGCGAAAGCAGCTGCAGCGACCGATGCCGCCCGCATTTTGAGCACAAATCCCGCAGACGCTCTTATGGATACACCCGCACAAGGCTCAGCAGCTGATTGGTCTATCGCACAACTCAGCGCAATCTACACAGAGCACCGCACACAGCTTGTCTCTCAGGCTCGTCGCATCACAAAGAACGAGGCTGAAGCAATCGAGATCGTTCAGGAAGCATTCCTGAAGTTCATGCTCGCTGCCCCAGATCTAGATTCAGCAGATCGTGCACTTGCATACCTTCCTGCATCCGTTAACAACCTTGCGTTGAACGTAATCCGCGCTCGCGGTGCTCGTCCAAACTTGGTTGCAATCGATGCAGACACAACCCAGGAGCGCTTGAACGAGATCGCATCTGAAAACCACATCGATCTTGATACAACTATTACTGCAGCCGAAGATGCCGCGATTATCCGCGAAGCACTTGCTCGCCTCACCAGTGACCAGCGCACAGCGCTAGTTATGTGGGAAATGGAAGGCCGCACAACCGAAGAAATCGAAACAGCTTTGAATACAACTCCTGCGAACGTTCGCCACATCTTGGTACGCGCTCGCAAGTCAATGGTCCGCGTTCTTGAAGACTGGATCGTTGATGAAAAGACTGGCCTGACAGCACTTAACGCACTTTCAACAACGTATAAGAAGACAGTTGAAATCGCACAGAAGTCATCTAAGGCTGCACTTTCTCTTCTTCTAGTTGTTACAGCATTCCTTGGCTTTAATTCCATGACTGGAAATGAAAGCCCAGTACTGCCAATCGCAGCACAGGTTGAAACAGAGTCTTCACCAATGTCCCCTGTTGCTCCTTCTGCATCTGCGACAGCAACTGCAAAGGCACAAGCTGCAGCAACTGCTGCTGCACAGAAGGCAAAGCAAGCAGCCATCAACATCCGCCTTGCAGCACCTTCATTTATGGGTCTTGATAAGAACGGTATCCCAACAGGTTTCTCAGTAACAGATGAAGAATCAGTAGCTGGAAAGGCTCGTGTAACAAAGGGAATTTCAACTGTTGGCACAGCAGGAATTGTGATTAACAACCAGTTCATCACAGGTTCAGTTGGTCCAAACGTTCTAATCGATCAGTTGATAACAGTTGATGGCTTTGGAACAAACTACGACATCAACAACATCAACGTTGGTTTTGGTGGATTGTGGAACTCAGTTGAGATCAACTCTGTTGATTCATCAATCGAGCGCTTGCCAAACGGTCAGCACCTGATCACAGCAACAGCAACTATCGGC
>JACCDY010840115.1_pt1 | contig 35976 bp, 32 predicted proteins | sample 7446391 | NCBI WGS metagenome assembly JACCDY01 (sample SAMN15323451, study PRJNA562643) | freshwater metagenome | isolation source: river surface water | place: USA:Blue River Watershed | collected 2017-08-18 | reverse complement strand
TGAGCAAGTACTTTGCGTCCGCGGAATCTTTTGCTATACTCTCGCGTCTTGGCCTGGTAGCTCAGTTGGTAGAGCAGAGGATTGAAAATCCTTGTGTCGGTGGTTCGATTCCGCCCCGGGCCACCAAGAAAATTTGAAAAAGCCTCAGCATATTTGCTGGGGCTTTTGCATTTTAAAATCCGCAAAATCGCGATCGCTTTCAAAATTGAAAATCGTTTGTTGAGCTGAAGCTACTCGTGTCGTGCTCCGCAATTATTGTAATTGTCGAGGAGTGATGCTAGGGGTAAAATCGTGCCAACAAAGAGAACGTTCGGAGGTGGCGATGCACTGGTATCTGGTTCATACCAAGCCCAGACAGGAAAAGTGTGCCCTCGACAACCTCCATCGGCAGAGTTATGAATGCTACCTTCCGACGATTCCCTCTGAGAAGCTGCGCCAAGGGCTCCTAGCAGTTTCGTATGAGCCGCTGTTTCCTCGTTACCTCTTTATCCGCCTAGGGTATGGAGATTCGGCCAAGAGTTGGGGGCCCATTCGTTCGACTAAGGGCGTCAGCCGACTGGTTACCTTCGGGAGCGAACCGGCGCGGGTCGATGATGTTCTGATCGAACTGCTGCGAGCGCAGCAGCATTCGGCGCAGGCCGAGCCGGCCCGCCTGTTCAAGGCCGGGGAGCGCGTTCTTCTGACGGAGGCGCCGTTTGCCGGTATCGAAGGTATCTACCAAATGGCCGATGGCGAGCGCCGGGTTATGGTGCTGATCGAAATTCTGAGCAAGCCTGTTGCAGTGCGCGTGAGGCCGGTCAGTTTGCGTAAGGCGAGCTGAGAAGACTGCTCTGTTTATTGCCTGTTTGGCAAAATCCTTTCTCAAAGTCATGGTGGTGTGGCAAAATCTCGCCCGTCTGTCGAACGTGCGAATGCATTCTTACTCGCCACCAATCCTCTGGACTTCCTACTAGAATCCGCTGACCGCGCTTGCTGATCGTGAAACGGCATGGCGGTAGCGTGCCTTAATGAACTGAGTCTGGTATCCCCATTGTAAGAACTGGCTGGTTTCCACGATTCCCAGTATTGCGGAGCTGACTGCAGATGCTTGTGGTTTCGCAGCGTGTTCAATGAAAAAATCATTTCTCGCATTAACCCTGGGAAGCTTTCGGCAAGATGGGCAAGTCCTGTTGCGAAAATTGTAATTTATCGCTAACGCAATGAGTCGGTGAAGCGGAGAAATCGCAGTCTGCACCGGAGAGGCGATTGCCTCTTGGGCTGGTATGGCCGTATCGAAGAAGAGATTCCTCTCGATTTCGTACGTATCTGGCTCTAGTCCAAGTCAAGGCGGAGCATGCAAAGGCAACTCCGCCGACTCTCCAACCCCTGCAATATCGGGCGGAAGTTAATCCGGGCGCGGTCCGAAAACTACTTGGGAGAGGGTGGCATGAATTGCGACGAATACAGGTAAAAAATATGAAGATTGCAGTCGTTGGCACCGGTTATGTTGGTCTCTCCAACGGTGTTCTGCTGGCACAGAACAACGAAGTGGTGGCATTGGATATCGTTGCAGAGAAGGTGGAGATGCTCAATCGCAAGCACTCCCCGATCGAGGATGCCGAGATCGAGCATTACCTGCAACACAAGCCGCTTGATTTTCGCGCCACTCTGAACAAAAGTGAGGCGTACGAGGGGGCCGATTTCGTTGTCATTGCCACACCTACCGACTACGACGTCGAGACAAACTACTTCAATACGCAATCGATCGAGGCGATCATTGGAGATGTCATGGCTATCAATCCCCGAGCGGTGATGGTCATTAAGTCCACGGTGCCGGTGGGTTACACCGAAAAAGTCAAGGCGCAGTTCAACTGCGACAATCTTGTTTTCTCCCCCGAATTTCTGCGCGAGGGTAAAGCCCTTTACGACAATCTTCACCCTTCGCGCATTGTCGTTGGCGAGCAATCCATCCGCGCCCAGACCTTTGCCAATCTGTTGAAGCAGGGAGCCATCAAGCGGGATGTTCCAGTCTTGTTCACTGGCGCCACCGAGGCCGAAGCGATAAAACTATTCGCTAATACATATCTCGCGATGAGGGTGGCCTACTTCAACGAACTTGACACCTACGCTGTCACGCATGGTCTCAATAGCCAACAGATTATTGATGGGGTTTGCCTCGACCCCCGAATTGGTGACCATTACAATAATCCCTCCTTTGGGTATGGCGGTTATTGTTTGCCCAAAGATACCAAGCAATTGCTGGCCAATTACCGCGATGTGCCTCAGAACCTGATACGCGCCATCGTCGATGCCAACACTACTCGCAAAGATTTCATTGCCGACGAAATCATTCGCAAAAACCCTAGGGTCGTTGGTATATACCGCCTGATCATGAAGGCAGGTTCGGATAACTTCCGTGCTTCAAGCATCCAGGGGATCATGAAGCGGATCAAGGCCAAAGGCATTGAAGTGATTGTGTATGAGCCTGTGCTCAAGGAAGCCAGGTTTTTTCATTCACGGGTCGAGAACGATCTGGCCGTTTTCATACGCGAGGCCGACGTCATCATTGCCAACCGCATTACCGATGACATTCGCGAAGCTTCAAACAAAGTATATAGCCGCGATTTGTTTTGCAGGGACTGATGCCGGCGCCATCCAGGCGTCAGGCCACGACAATGCTTAAAAGGCATTCAACATGAAAGATGGTGGACATGCGGGTTGCAAATCGTAAAAGAGTATTGGTGACGGGAGGGGCCGGCTTCCTGGGCTCGCATCTCTGCGAACGACTTCTCAATGATGGCCGTGATGTCTTGTGCGTAGATAACTTCTATAGCGGGACAAGAGATAACGTTGCCCATATGCTCGGCAATCCACATTTCGAATTGATACGCCACGATATAACTTTTCCGCTCTATGTCGAGGTGGACGAAATCTACAATCTGGCGTGTCCGGCATCGCCGATTCACTATCAACGAGATCCCGTACAGACCACAAAAACCAGCGTGCACGGTGCGATTAACATGCTGGGTTTGGCCAAGCGGGTGAAAGCCAAGATTCTGCAGGCGTCTACCAGCGAGGTATATGGCGATCCGGAAATGCATCCCCAGCGAGAGGATTACTGGGGGCGCGTGAATCCTGTGGGTCTCAGGTCATGCTATGACGAAGGCAAGCGCTGCGCTGAGACGCTGTTCTTTGATTATCATCGCCAGCACAATCTGCAAATAAAGGTGGCCCGCCTCTTCAATACCTATGGGCCCCGGATGCATCCGAATGATGGTCGAGTGGTGTCTAACTTCATTGTTCAGGCCATCAAAGGGGCGCCCATCACCGTTTATGGGCGTGGCAGTCAGACGCGGTCGTTCTGTTACGTCGATGATCTGATTGATGCCTTGGTCAGGTTGATGGGCAGTCCTGATGAATTCACCGGCCCTGTTAACCTGGGCAATCCCGGTGAGTTCACCATCATGGAGCTGGCCAGCAAGGTTATCGAACTAACCAATTCAAGTTCAAGAATCGAATATCTGCCTTTGCCACAAGACGATCCGGTTCAACGGCGTCCTGATATTGCATTGGCGCAGGCTACTCTCGGTTGGCAACCGACGATCCCGCTTGAGAGCGGGCTGCGAAAAACCATCCTGTATTTTGAGAAGGTGCTGGGTGGCGAGGGTAAATTCTCCACAGATGTCTGAGGGGATCATTGATGATGCCAGGTGATGAATAACTGAGTATGTTTGGTTTCCTTTCGGTGTCGAAGCGAAATTGAAATTATGCCGGAGTGTTGGCCGGCATCTTGATTGACCATGAATGTAATCCAATGAAAAAAGCGCTTATTACCGGAGTGACGGGACAAGATGGTGCATATCTGGCTGAATTGCTCTTGAATAAGGGTTATGAGGTTCATGGTATTCGTCGTCGCACCTCAATGTTCAATACGGCACGTATTGACCATCTTTACCGAGACATTCACGAGCGAGGATCAAAATTTTTCCTTCATTACGGTGACATGACCGATTCATCCAGCCTTATCCGGATAATCCAGCAAATTGAGCCTGATGAAATCTACAACCTGGCAGCGCAATCGCATGTGATGATCAGCTTTGAAGAGCCTGAATACACGGCGAATTCGGATGCTCTCGGTGCGCTGAGGATTCTGGAGGCAATTCGCCTGCTCGGGTTCGAGAAGAAAACGCGCTTCTACCAGGCGAGCACCTCGGAGTTGTATGGCCTGGTGCAGGAAACTCCTCAAAAAGAGACCACACCTTTCTATCCGCGCAGCCCTTATGCGGTTGCGAAGCTTTACGCATATTGGATCACCGTAAATTATCGTGAGGCGTACGGCATTTATGCCTGCAACGGGATTCTTTTCAATCATGAAAGTCCCATTCGTGGAGAAACCTTTGTCACGCGAAAGGTGACAAGAGCCTTGGCACGTATTGCACTTGGTTTGCAGGATTGCTTGTATCTTGGAAATCTCGATGCCAAACGAGATTGGGGGCATGCGCGAGACTATGTGGAAATGCAGTGGCTGATGATGCAGCAGGAAAAGCCGGAAGATTTTGTCATCGCGACAGGCGTTCAATATAGCGTTCGAGATTTTGTTGATTTGGCGGCGCAGGAGTTGGGGATCCAGATTCGTTGGGAGGGTCGTGGTGTCGAGGAAAGAGGGTATTGGATGAATTCTGGCGGAGCACGTCAGGAAGACAAGCCAGTCATCGCGGTTGATCCCAGATATTTTCGGCCAACGGAAGTGGAAACCTTGCTCGGTGATCCGACAAAAGCAAGAGAGAAGCTTGGTTGGCAGCCAAAGACAACTTTCAGGGAGCTTGTCGTTGAAATGGTTCGGGCCGACTTCGAGTCTGCGAAACGAGACGAGCTGATCAAGAAGCATGGATTTCAGGCCATGGATTACCACGAATGAAACAAGATTCTCTGACGGGCCACACGGGCGATTCGATGTACAAGACAATATCAAAATGTCGCGTCTGCGGCGGTCACGAGTTGACTTCATTGATGGATTTGGGGGAGCAGGCTCTCACAGGTGTCTTCCCCCGCGCCAAGGATGCAGAGATAAAGACTGGCCCGGTGGAGTTGGTGAAGTGCGTTGCTGAGGATGGCTGCGGCTTGGTTCAGTTGCGACACAGCTATGAGCTCAGCGAGATGTATGGCATGAATTATGGCTATCGCTCCGGATTGAACCTCAGCATGGTCCGTCATCTGCATTCAAAAGTTGAGACCATTTTGAAGATGGATGTCCTGCACGCGGGTGACCTTGTGCTGGATATCGGGAGCAATGATGCAACGACTTTGCGAGCCTATCCTCCGGGTAAATACCAATTGGCAGGCATTGACCCGACGGGTGTCAAATTTGCGGCCTACTACCCGGAATCCATTGAACTGATTGCGGATTTCTTTTCGGCCGATGCCGTTGCAGCCCGCTTTGCCGGTAAGAAGGCCAAGGTAATTACCTCTTTTTCGATGTTCTACGATCTGGAGGATCCCGTCGCCTTTGCGCGCGAAATTGAGAAAACCCTGGAGGATGAGGGCGTCTGGGTTTTTGAGCAGAGCTATCTGCCGGCAATGCTTCGCACCAATTCGTTTGACACGATTTGTCATGAGCATCTTGAGTTCTACGCTCTCAAGCAAATCAACTGGATTCTTGCGCAAGCTGGCATGAGGGCGCTGGACGTTGAGTTCAACGACATCAACGGCGGCAGTTTCTCTATTACCGCCGCCAAGGAATCGTCTGGACGAAAACAGAATTCCGAACGTCTCGCCCGGATCCTTCAAGAGGAGCGGGACCTCGGACTTGATGGGATTGACGTCTACGATGGTTTCAAGGCAAGGGTAGAAAAGTGCAGGAACGAGCTCATGGAGTTTCTCCTCGATGCCAGGCGCTCAGGGAAACGAGTGTGCGGCCTGGGGGCCTCTACGAAGGGAAACGTACTGCTTCAATACTTCGGCATCGACGAGACCCTGCTCGAGTCCATCGGCGAGGTCAATGAAGACAAGTTCGGCTCATATACCCCCGGAACCTTGATTCCGATGGTGTCTGAACGAGACCTGCTGGCTTCAGATCCCGATTACTTATTGGTGTTGCCCTGGCATTTCCGTGGGTTTTTCGAATCCCTGCCAGTGTTGAAGGGCCGAAAGCTGGTTTTTCCGCTGCCGACATTCGAGATAGTCCGCTTGTGACTTTCCCCGTAAGGTGCGCAGCGCGCCGGATGCCGGGTTTCGCCTGCTTGAAGCGCGGCCGCCGCAACGACTGAACCCCTTGTTTCCCTACCAGAACGATTTTGGATCAAACTCAATCCTTGTCCCGGTTGTTACGCCGGCTCTGGCGCCATATCGGCTCCAGACGCCGGGTACAGTTCGGCATGCTGATATTGCTGATGATTGCGGCCTCATTTGCCGAGGTGCTCAGCATCGGTGCCGTGCTGCCTTTCCTGGGAGCCCTCGCTGCGCCGGAGTGGGCTTTCAGCCATACGTTCGCCCAACCCGTCGTGCGCCTGCTGAACATTTCCGAACCCCGACAGCTGCTCCTGCCGCTGACGGTCTTTTTTTCGGTGGCCGCCCTGTTGTCCGGTGCCATGCGGCTGGTTCTGCTTTGGGCGCAGACTCGCCTCAGTCATGCGGTAGGGGCGGACCTGAGCATCGACATCTTCCGTCGTACGCTTTACCAGAGCTATGTCGTGCATGTGGCACGCAACAGCAGTGAGGTCATTGCGGCCATTGCAAACAAGACGACCATGGTCGTTTACCAGGTGCTCTGGCCGCTGCTAATCATCCTCAGTTCGGTACTAATCCTCACTGCAATCCTGATTGCGCTGTTCCTCATCGATCCCAAGGTGGCTTTCCTTGCCTTCGCGAGTCTCGGTTCAATCTACGCAGTGATCATCGGATTGACCCGCAGCCGGCTGGCCCGCTACGGCATCAGCATCAGCCAGAATCAGGGAAAGGTGTTCAAGGCGCTGCAGGAGGCGTTGAGCGGCATTCGTGATGTGCTGATCGACGGTACCCAGGCGGTCTACTGTAATTACTACCGCAGCGCAGATGCGCCGCTCCGACGAGCTCAGGCGAACGCACAGATCATTGGCAACAGTCCCCGGTACGGCGTTGAAGCCCTGGGCATGGTCGTCATCGCCGCACTGGCCTACTCGCTAACGGAGCGTGCTTCCGGCATCGCCACTGCCATCCCCATCCTTGGTACGCTGGCCCTCGGTGCGCAGCGCCTGATGCCCGTGTTGCAGCAGACCTACTCCAGTTGGGCCGCGATGCGCAGCGGGCAGCAGACGCTCAGTGACACGTTGGAACTCCTCGAGCAACGACTGCCGGAGCATGCCGATGCGCTTCCGCCCGCTCCCCTGGCATTCGAACGCGATATCGTTCTCAAGGGCCTGGGCTTCCGGTACGCACCACAGTCACCCTGGGTACTTCAGGACCTCGACATCGTCCTTCCGAAGGGCGGCCGCATCGGAATCATGGGCAGCACGGGCAGCGGCAAGAGCACGATGCTCGACATCATGATGGGGCTGCTCTCACCGACCGTCGGCACGCTCGCCGTTGATGGTGCAGTCGTGACCATGCAGAACCATCGGGCATGGCAGGCGCACATCGCCCATGTTCCACAGGCGATCTTCCTGGCGGACGCGTCGATCAGGGAGAACATCGCATTCGGCGTGCCTCCTGACAGGATCGATATCGAGCGGGTAAGCTGGGCGGCGGAACAGGCTCAGATCGCCCAGACCATCGAGTCGTGGGATACCCAGTACGAAACTTTGGTCGGAGAGCGTGGAGTGCGCCTGTCGGGTGGCCAGCGCCAGCGCATAGGGATCGCTCGGGCGCTGTACAAGCAGGCCGGTGTGATCATTTTCGATGAGGCCACCAGCGCGCTGGATAACGAGACTGAGCGCGCCGTGATGGAAGCCATCGAGAGCCTCGGCAAGGATTTGACTGTCATCATCGTCGCCCACCGGCTCAGCACACTGAAGAATTGCACCATGGTTATCGAATTGGAGAGCGGGCGGGTAAAGCGCACCGGTTCTTACGCCGAGATCGTGGGGGTGCGATGAACCTGGCCTCCGTCTTCGCGCTAAACGAGTTTTTCGCCTTCCTTATTCTATGAAGATTCTAGTTACAGGTGCCGATGGCTTCATCGGTTCCCACCTTACCGAGGCCCTGGTACGTGCCGGACATCGCGTGAAGGCATTCGTGCTCTATAACTCGTTCAACTCCTGGGGGTGGCTGGACCACTGCAGCGAGGATGTGAAGGGCGGCTTCGAGGTATTCGCGGGCGATGTCCGCGATCCTCACGGCGTCAAGGAGGCGATGAAAGGCTGCGATGCTGTCCTGCACCTTGCAGCCCTCATTGCTATCCCGTATTCCTACCATTCACCCGACACGTACGTTGACACCAATGTCAAGGGAACCCTGAACGTCCTGCAGGCTGCGCGTGACCTCAGTGTGGCGCGGGTGGTGCATACCTCTACCAGCGAGGTGTATGGAACCGCACGCTTCGTTCCTATTTCGGAAGATCATCCTTTGCAAGGGCAGTCCCCGTATTCGGCGACCAAGATTGCAGCGGATCAGCTGGCCTATTCGTTCTTTGCTTCCTTTGGACTTCCGGTGGTCACCGTCCGTCCTTTTAATACCTATGGACCGCGGCAATCCGCACGTGCCGTCATCCCGACCATCATTACGCAGATCGCCAGCGGCCGCCGACAGATCCGGCTCGGCGCCGTCTCCCCGACGCGCGACTTCAATTTCGTGGGGGACACGGTAGCCGGGTTTGTCGCAGCGCTGAATTCGGACCAAGGTCTCGGAGAGGTCATCAATATCGGCAGCAATTTCGAGATCTCGGTGGGTGATACCGTGCAGCTCATCGCCGAGGCTATGGGTGCGGAAGTCGAAATCCTTACCGACGAAGCCCGTCTCCGCCCGGAGAACTCCGAGGTCGAGCGCCTGTGGGCTTCCAATGCGAAGGCGCAGCAGCTGTTGGGCTGGCAGCCCGCCTACGGCGGCCGCGACGGCTTCCGTCGAGGGCTGGAGCTCACCGCCGAATGGTTCCGGCGCCCTGAGAATCTTCGGGCCTACAAGGCCGACATTTACAACCTATGAGCGAAGAGACCAGCCTACCCGAAAGGATTGTGGCTGCGATCCGCTCCGTGGCGGGCGCAGGGCCGACGGCGTTACACGAACCGAGCTTCGCGGGCAATGAATGGCTCTATCTGAAAGAGTGTCTCGATTCCACCTTCGTCTCGTCGGTCGGGAAATTCGTTGACCGGTTCGAGTCCGATCTGGCGCAATTTACCGGCGCCAGGCACGCGGTGGCGGTAGTCAATGGCACTGCGGCGCTTCACATCGCATTGAAACTGGCGGGAGTGCAGGCCGGGGATGAGGTTCTGATACCTGCGCTGACCTTCGTCGCCACCGCCAATTCCGTCGCGTATTGTGGCGCCATTCCCCACCTGATTGACAGTGATGAGCGGACGCTGGGCGTGGATCCGGAAAAGCTCAGGGACTACCTTGACGCAACGACAGAGCAACATGGCGGGCACTGCATCAACCGCATCACCCGTCGTGTCGTACGGGCGATCGTCCCCATGCATACCTTTGGCCATCCGGTGGCCATGGAGGCACTGCAAGCGGTGGCGCGGGACTTCAATTTGCCGATCGTCGAGGACGCAGCCGAATCTCTGGGCAGCACCTATCGCGGACGACATACCGGTACCTTCGGACGCGTCGGCGTACTCAGCTTCAACGGCAACAAGACCATTACGACCGGCGGTGGCGGCGCACTCCTTACTGACGACGCTTCTCTGGCGCGGCATGCCAAGCATTTGACGACCACGGCGAAGATTGCGCATCCGTGGGAATACCGACATGACGAGATTGGCTACAACTACCGCATGCCTAACCTCAATGCGGCCTTGGGCTGCGCCCAGCTCGAGCAGTTGCCGGCGCTGCTGTCGGCGAAGCGGGAACTGTTCCGGGCCTACCAGACGGCGTTTACGGCGGTAGCCGGTGTCAGGCTGATGGCCGAGCCCGAGGGGTGCGTAAGCAACTATTGGCTGCAGACCCTGGTTCTCGATCCTGCCATGGCCAATCAGAGGGACGCTGTGCTGCAGGCCACCAATTCGCAGGGGATCATGACCCGCCCGGTCTGGTTACTGATGCAAGAACTGGCACCATTCCGGCAATGTCCGCGGATGGATCTGGCCTCGGCGCAGCTACTGGCCCGACGCATCATCAACATCCCGAGCAGTGCCGGGCTGGGAATGGTAAAGCAATGAGCAGGCCGCAGCTGATTCTGTTCGGCGCCGGTGGTCATGCCCGTTCGTGCATCGACGTCATCGAGCGCTGCGGTGCCTACGAGATCGCGGGCCTGGTTGGCCTGCCCCAGGAGGTGGGGGCCTCCCATCTCGGATATCGGGTTATTTCAACCGATAGTGATTTGTTGTCGCTGGCAGGCAGATTCCGTTTCGCGCTCGTGACCGTCGGCCAGATTCGCTCTGCCCACGCCCGCATCCAGCTGTACCGCCGGTTGGTCGAGGTGGGATTCGAGCTGCCGACGATCATTTCTCCACTGGCCCATGTGTCGCCGCATGCGAGCCTTGGGCATGGGAGCATCGTGATGCACGGCGCCGTGGTCAATCCGGGTGCCGACATCGGACGCAACTGCATTGTCAATACGCGCGCGCTTGTCGAACATGACGCCGCGCTTGGCGACCACAGCCATATAGCGACCGGCGCCATTATCAATGGCAGCGTGAGGGTCGGTAGCTGCACCCACGTGGGTAGCGGAAGTGTTATTAAGGAAGGCGTGTCCGTCGGCGACAACTGCGTCGTGGGTATGGGGCTCTCAGTGCGCCATGATCTTCCTGACGGTACGAGGTTTGTAGGAGAACCCAAGGCATGACGAACAGGACCATGATCATCGCCGAGGCAGGCGTCAACCACAATGGAGACCTTGACCTTGCCAAGCGGCTGGTGGAGGTGGCTGCGGAGGCCGGGGCCGACTACGTAAAGTTCCAGACCTTTTCTGCCGCACGCCTGGCGACGCGAGATGCGCGCAAGGCGGACTATCAGGCGCAGGCAACCGGTGCGGGAGAGTCTCAGTATGAAATGCTGCAGCGGCTGGAACTGAGCCTGCCTGCGCATGAGGCGCTGGTGGCCCATTGCGCGGCCTGCGGCATAGGCTTTCTCTCGACGGGCTTTGATGTCGAGAGCATCGACCTGCTGGCCGGTCTTGGCCAGGAAATATTCAAGCTGCCTTCGGGAGAGATCACCAATTTGCCTTACCTTCGGCATGTGGGTCGCTTGGGGAAGCCAGTCATCCTGTCGACCGGCATGGCGACCTTGGGCGAGGTGGAGGCAGCTATCGGCGTCCTCGAGAGCGCAGGGATTGCGCGCAAAATGCTGACGGTCCTGCACTGCACCACTGAGTACCCGACGCCTGTGACCGAGGTGAACCTGCGGGCTATGGACAGCATTCGGCGTGCGTTCGACGTTGCAGTCGGTTATTCCGATCATACGTCGGGCATCGAGGTCTCCATCGCTGCCGTGGCAATGGGGGCGAGCGTGATAGAAAAGCATTTCACGCTCGATCGCTCGCTGCCCGGACCCGACCACAAGGCAAGCCTGGAGCCGGCGGAGTTGATTGCCATGGTTCGTGCAATTCGGAATATTGAATTGGCGCTGGGCGATGGCGTAAAGCGCATGACAGAAAGTGAGGCGCTGAATCGCCCTGTAGCTCGCAAGTCTCTTGTGGCCAGTTGCCCGATCCGTGCCGGAGAAATCTTCAGCGACCGGAATGTCGCGGTCAAGCGTCCGGGCACAGGCCTCTCCCCCATGCGCTGGGATGAGGTGATGGGCCGCGTTGCCTTGCGCGACTATTCCGAAGACGAGCTGATCGAGCTATGAAGAGAAAAGTCTGTGTCATTACCGGGGCTCGGGCCGACTATGGCCTGCTGCGCTGGGTCATGCAGGGAATCAAGGAGGCGCCGGAGCTCGAACTTCAGGTGGTTGCGTGTGGCATGCATCTGTCGCCGGAATTCGGACTGACTTATCGTGCGATCGAGGCTGACGGTTTTCGCATTGATCGTCGGGTGGAATCGCTGACCAGTTCGGACACGGCTGTCGGCCTGGCGAAGTCCATGGGTCTGGGCTTGATCGGCTTTGCCGATGCACTGGCCGAGCTTCGTCCCGACATCGTGCTGGTGCTGGGAGACCGCTTTGAGATCCATGCCGCAGTATCGGCCGCGTTGGTGGCACGTATTCCGGTGGCGCACCTGCATGGGGGCGAGTTGACCTTTGGCGCCATCGACGATGCGCTGCGCCATTCGATCACCAAGATGTCGCATCTGCATTTCGTAGCCACCGAAGAGTATCGCCAGCGTGTCATCCAGCTCGGGGAGCAGCCGGATCGGGTGTTCGTGGTCGGCGGGTTGGGGGTCGACAGCATCATGCGTCTGGACCTGCTCGACCGTACCGAGTTGGAATCCGCACTGGAATTCAAGCTTTGCCCCCGCAACCTGTTGATCACCTTTCATCCCGAGACGCTGGAGTCGAGCAGCCCCGCCGACCAACTGGCTGAGTTGCTGGCAGCTCTGGATGCTCTTGATGACACCGGCCTGATATTCACCATGCCAAATGCCGATACCGGCGGACGGGAATTGATCCGGATGATCGACGATTATGTCTCCCGGAACGGTAACGCGAGGGCATACACCTCGCTTGGCCAGCTACGGTACCTGTCATGCATCGCCCATGTTGATGGGGTAGTCGGGAATTCCTCCAGTGGCCTGCTGGAGGCACCGAGTTTTCGCAAGGCTTCCGTGAATATCGGAGAGCGGCAGCGCGGCCGCATTCAGGCCGCCAGCGTCATCAACTGTTGTGCTGACCGCCAGTCGATTGGCGAGGCACTCGACCGGCTCTATTCGCCCGAGTTCCAAGCCTCGCTCGCCCATGTGCACAATCCTTACGGCGACGGCGGTGCCAGCGAAAAAGTGGTTCAGGTGTTGCAAACACACTCCCTGGACGACGTCGTGAAAAAGATGTTCTTCGATAAGTAAACCATGACATTAGCTAGCAACGAATGAGTGCTCCCGAGAAGCTGTGGCGTCAGGTCATCCTGCCGCTGGATGCCTCCATCCAGGATGCGATCCGAAACCTGAACGAATCTTCACTGAAGATCGTGATCGTGTTGAACGAACACGGGCAGCTGGAGGGAACGGTTTCCGATGGCGATATCCGCCGCGCCTTGCTGAAAGGGTGTGACCTCGGCGACTTTTTGGAGCGAGTGGTGCACCGTGATGCACTGGTCGTCCCCCCTTCCATGGGCCGCGAGATGGTTCTTCAGCTCATGAGGGTCAACAAGATTCAGCAGATACCCGTCGTGGACGAGACCCGGCACGTAGTGGGTCTCCACTTGTGGGAAGACCTGTCGACTCCACCGGAAAGATCGAACCTGATGGTCATCATGGCCGGCGGCAAGGGAACCCGGCTACGGCCTTTTACCGAGAACTGCCCCAAGCCTCTGGTGCCGGTCGCAGGCAGGCCGATCATGGAGCACATCATTGAGAGGGCAAAGCTGGAAGGATTCAGCCACTTCGTTATCGCTATCCAGTATCTCGGGCACATGATCGAAGAACATTTCGGAAATGGTGAGCGACTCGGTGTTCGAATCGATTACCTGCGCGAGAAAACTTCTCTGGGGACCGCTGGTGCCCTGAGCCTGATGGCCCCGCGGCCTGATGCGCCGTTTGTCGTGACCAATGGCGATGTACTGACGGATATTCGATATGGCGAGCTGCTGGAATTCCATGTCCGTCATGACGCGATGGCGACGATGGCAGTGAGGCTGCACGAATGGCAGCATCCTTTCGGCGTCGTCCAGACCCGCGGAGTGGAGATTGTCGGCTTTGAAGAGAAGCCGGTCGCACGCACGCACATCAACGCGGGCGTGTATGTGCTGGAACCGGAAAGCCTGGAGGTTCTGGAATTCGAAGCCCCTTGTGACATGCCGGCTTTGTTCGATCGTCTTCATGCGAAGGCGAGGCGCATCGTCGCTTATCCGATGCACGAGCCATGGCTGGATATCGGTCGGCCCGATGATCTGACCCGTGCCAATGCCTGAAAATCACAGTTGAGAGAGATATGGAGAGAATCAAATACCCCGCCCCGGTTGACTTGCGCGACTATGCGAAGGACGCCGTCGATCCGACCGCCTTCTATGGTCTGCCGCCACACGTCGCCTACTGCAAGAAGTGCGTGATTTCGAATCAGCGCCCGAATTCGGCAGTCGAATACAAGCACACCAAGGACAGCAAGAAGGCCACCATCCATTTCGACGAGAACGGCATTTGTGATGCCTGCAAGTTCGCCGAACGCAAGCATCATGGCATCGACTGGGCGGAGCGCGAATTGCGCCTGCGCGAACTCTGCGACCGCCACCGCAAGAATGACGGGTCTTACGACTGTATCGTGCCTGGCTCGGGGGGGAAGGACAGCTTTTACGCTTCGCACATACTGAAGACCAAGTATGGAATGCATCCGCTGACCGTGACGTGGGCGCCTCATGTTTATACGGATTGGGGATGGAAGAATTTCCAGTCGTGGATTCATGCGGGCCACGACAACTATCTCATGACCCCCAACGGACGAGTCCATCGCCTGCTGACTCGACTATCGACAGAGCTTCTGTTCCATCCCTTCCAGGCATTCATGTTTGGACAGAAGGCACTGGCACCCAAGATGGCGCTCCAGTTCGACATCCCGCTTGTGTTTTACGGTGAGAACGAGGCGGAGTACGGCAACCCGATCGGGGATACGGATTCCGCCAGGCGCGACTGGTCGTACTTCACTGCGGATGACCAGTCCAAGATTCATCTCGGAGGCGTGTCGGTCGCTGACCTGAAATCGCAGTTCGGTGTCGACCAGAACGATCTCCAACCCTACCTGCCTGCGGATCCGAATCGCATTGCGGAGCGGAACGTCGAAGTGCACTACCTTGGGTACTATTTGAAATGGCATCCGCAGGCCTGTTATTACTATGCCGTCGAACACGGCGGATTTCAGGCTTCGCCGGAGCGGACACCCGGTACCTACTCCAAGTACAACAGCATCGACGACCGGATCGACGATTTGCATTACTTTACGACCGGTATCAAATTTGGCATCGGTCGCGCCAGTTATGACGCGGCCCAGGAAATCCGATCAGGCGATATCAATCGAGACGAAGGTGTTGCCTTGGTGCGGCGCTTCGACCATGAGTATCCCGAGCGATTCATTGAGGAGATGTTCCGCTATCTGAGCCTCAGTCCCCAGGAGTTTCCCGAGGCGCACCGGATGTTTGACAATCCGATCATGGATCGCGAATATTTTCGTCTGCTGACAGATCGCTTCCGATCTCCTCACCTCTGGTATCACGAGGATGGCGCGTGGAAGCTGCGCCATCCGATTCAGGGCGTGACCGGATGAGTGTGCCCGCGTGAGAAACGTTCGACTCATTGCCCGGCTCGACATCAAGGGGCCCAACCTGATCAAGGGAATACACCTTGAGGGACTGCGTGTCATTGGCTCACCGGCAGAGCATGCACTGCGCTACTACCGTCAGGGTGTCGATGAACTGATCTACATGGATTGCGTCGCCAGCCTGTATGGCCGCAACCATTTGGCCGACATCGTCAGTTCCGCTGCGAAGGATATCTTCGTGCCCATGACGGTGGGCGGAGGGATCCGCTCGGTGGATGACGCCACGCAGATCCTGCGTGCCGGTGCCGACAAGGTCGCGGTGAATACGGCTGCCGTCGCGACCCCGCAGCTGATCACCGATATCGCTCGCCAATTCGGCAGCCAGTGCATGGTGCTGTCGGTCGAGGCTAAGCAGATCGGTCCGGATCGCTGGGAGGTCTACACCGACAATGGTCGCGAGCGGACTGGGCTCGACGTCGTCGAATGGGTGAAGCAGGGCGTCGCGTGTGGCGCAGGCGAGGTACTGCTGACCTCGGTGGATCGCGAAGGCACGCGCAAGGGCTTCGATGTTGCACTCGTCAAGGCAGTGACCTCCGTGGTCGCTGTTCCCGTCATAGCAAGCGGTGGCATGGGAAGCACGGACGACATGCTGGATGTTGTCAGGGCAGGGGGAGCGGATGCCGTTGCCATGGCCGATGCATTGCATTACGAGCGGATAACTGTGAACGAGGTACGCGCTGCTGCCAGAACAGGTGGCCTGAAGGTGAGGGATTGTGATGGCGCCTGAGATACATGTCATCGACTATGGTGCAGGAAATCTTCTGAGCGTGCGACGGGGGCTGGAGCACTGCGGTGCCAAGGTGATCCAGACCTCTGACGCTGAAACGATCCTTGCAGCGAAACGTGTCGTCCTGCCGGGCGTCGGGGCCTATGCGAATGCGATGGCATCCCTGAATGCCCTCGGACTCGTTGATGTCATCCGAGAGCTTGCTCACCACGGAGTACCCTTGCTCGGCATCTGCCTGGGAATGCAGCTCCTGCTTGACGAGAGTGATGAGTTCGGCCTGACCCGTGGATTAGGTCTGATACCTGGTCGCGTCGTCAATGTACCTGAGCAGTCCGTGATGGGCGAGCCGCTCAAGATTCCGCACATAGGCTGGAATGAGCTGCTGCCTGCGACGCCGGAACGTGGCTGGCAGGGCACGGTCCTCGCCGATACGCGCGCCGGCGATGCCGCCTATTTTGTTCACTCCTTTATGGCAGTGCCCGCTGCGCCGGAGCACCGTATCGCCGACTGCGACTATGGCGGGATTTGGATTCCCGCAGTGATCGGTCATGGCCAGATCACAGGTTGCCAATTCCATCCCGAGAAGAGCGGCGAGGTTGGTTTGAAGATTCTCAGGCGATTCTGTGCGGATTGAGCGAGTTCTGGTCGTCGGATTGGGCAGCATTGGCGAGCGTCACTTGCGCCTTGCCCGAACCCTGCTACCCGATGCTGACATCCAGGCACTGCGCCGGCAGATGCCGGACACAATGCCGGAGCTTGCGGACGGCTGTCTGGTCGGCATCGACCAGGCCATTGCATTTGCACCGCAGCTCGCAGTGATTGCCAGCCCGGCGCCATTCCATGTTGAAGTCGCGCTCGCCTTGGCGGAGTCCGGTGCCCACTTGCTGGTCGAGAAACCGCTCGCCGATTCGTCGGAGGCTGTTCCGGACTTGCTCGCACTCTGTCGTCAGCGCGGACGTGTGCTGTTGACAGGCTACAACCTGCGTTTCCTGCCATCTTTGCGGCACTTCAGGAGCCTGCTGCATGATGGCCTCATCGGCCAAGTCATTTCGGTGCGCTGCGAAACAGGGCAGTACTTGCCACTGTGGCGGCCCGGCATCGACTATCGCCTCGGTGTATCCGCGAGGCGGGCGTTAGGTGGCGGGGCGTTGCTGGAATTGAGTCACGAGCTGGATTATCTGCGCTGGATTTTCGGCGAGTTTGATTGGATCCAGGCGAGCCTTTCCCGGCAGAGTTCGCTCGATATCGATGTCGAGGACACGGCGCACCTGGTTATTGGATTTATGCCGGATGAGGGCGGACGACGCCTGATCGGCAGCGTGAGCCTTGATTGCGTTCGTCATGACGTAACCCGTACCTGTGTCGCCATTGGCGAGTCAGGCAGTTTGCGATGGAACGCTATCGCGGGAACGGTCGAGCACCTTCCGGCAGGTACGCAAGTATGGCAAGAAGTTTTCCTGCACAAGGCGCAACGGGACGAAAGCTATCTCGCTCAATGGGAGCATTTCCTGGCGTGTGTCGAAGGACGGGAAGTGCCGCTTGTCAGTGGAGAGGACGGTCTTGAAGTACTGCGGATCGTGGAGGCTGCCCGTCTTGCATCGGACGACGGGCGGCTGGTTCGTCTCAAGCATCGCGAAGCCGATTTGGGGGAAGGGGTATGAGGGCAATCGCTTTCATTTTCGCGCGTGGCGGCTCCAAGGGATTACCAGGCAAAAACATTCGCCCACTGGGTGGAAAGCCCCTGATCGCCTGGTCGATTGAGCACGCGCGCGCCGTGCCGCGCATCGGACGCGTCATCGTTTCTACTGACTCGGAGGAGATCGCGGCTGTCGCGCGCGAGTTTGGCGCAGAAACGCCGTTCATCCGTCCGCCCGAACTTGCCCAGGACAATACGCCGGAGTGGCTGGCTTGGCGTCACGCGTTAAATTTTGTCAGGCAACAGGAGGGAAGCCTGCCTGATGCCATGGTCTCGGTACCTGCGACCGCACCGTTGCGCCTCCCCTGCGATATCGAAAACTGCCTGGACGTATTCGAGGAAGGGCAGGCCGATATCGTGGTCACGGTGACCGATGCCCATCGCAGTCCATACTTCAATATGGTCAAGGTGCTTGCGGACGGAACGGTCGGGCTCGTCATCCCTCCTGCGTCTTCCGTCGCCCGTCGCCAGGATGCTCCCGTGGTCTTCGATATGACAACGGTCGCGTATATCGCGCGCCCTGAGTTTGTGCTGCAGAGAACAGGCGTTTTCTCCGGCACAGTGCGGCATGTTCATGTCCCCGTCGAACGCTCGATAGACATCGATACGCTCCTCGATTTTCGAATCGCGGAGTGCCTGATGACTGAGCGTTCAGGTCTTACTCAGTAAACTGGCTCCATCATCTCCGAATCCAAAGTGCTAGAAATTACCCTTGAACCGCGATCCTGCGAATGTTGTGGCGGGGATGACCTGCATCCCGTGTGGCGTAGCGAGAGCGTCGTTGTCCGTGCTAGGAATACGTGGCGCTTTCCGTTCAGCGTCGCCATATGTCGCACTTGCGGCTTCTGCTTCTCGTCTCCCGGACCTCGGGCAGCGGATCTCGAGCAATATCATGCCGAGGGACTGACGGGCCACAAGGAAATCGGTCTGCCATATTCGGTGGATGCCAGGATGGCTGTGCTCGAGCGGTACAGCGTTCCCGGGGGCGTGTTCGCCGAGATTGGCGGCGACGATCCGGGTGAATTCCATCAGCGCTGCGCGCAGATCTTCGGTCAGCAACTCGTGGTGGAAATTGCCGATGACACGCCGGCGGAATTGCGCAGCGTGCATGGGCTGGCCGAAGATTCGGTTGATGTGCTGGCGCACTATGACGTACTGGAGCATGTCGTCGAAGCCCGGGACTTTCTCGCGGGGTGCCACCGGGCGCTGCGGCCGGGCGGGGTGATGGTGTGCGAGGTTCCAGACCTCCGCTTGTATCCGCGGAACCTGTTGCTGCTCGAATTCGAGCATGTCAACCATTTCTCCATTACGACGCTTAATTACCTCGCGAGGCAGGTCGGGCTAAATCTCGTCGAGGTAGGACACGCATGCAGCCGCCCGTACGGCCTGCTTGCCGTCTTTCGCAAGGAGCCTTTGCCGCCATCCGCTCAGCATGACGGGTTGGGTGAATATCTTGATGCCCTGGCATGCGCGCAGGGAGGACTGGCGCAGATCCAGCGCGTTGGATCGCAGATCGATGGCGTGAGGCAGAAGATCATGGATCTAGACAAGGCCGGGAAAAAGATCACCCTTTGGGCGGTGACCGACATCATGCGACGCCTACTTTCAGGTTTTTCTTTGCCTGGCAGCGTGGTCATCGTCGATGCTGATCCGCGCCGGAAGACGCATCTCGCACGAGAAGGAATCGTCGTGAGACAGCCTCAAGAAAGCATCGATCATATTGCAGACAGTGAGTTGCTCGTCATCTGCGCGGCACGCTACCAGACGAGCATCGTGGATTGGGTGGCGCGGGAGACTGGCGTAATGTTTTCGGGCGACCGGTTAGCTGTGCTGGGCGTGGGGCCAGCGGGGGAGACACTGACTTGATATCCAGAGAGAAAGCAGACAATGTGCTCATCATTGGCGCATCTTCGAGTATTGGCGGGGCAATTGTCGAAAAATTCCGGACAGCAGCGCGTCGGGTCATCACCACCCATGCTTCCACAGCGCCAGGCTGCGCAGAAGATGCCAGGAATGCTTTCCAGCTAGACCTGCAGCAGGACGCCAGTATTCATCAATGCGCTCGGGCGATCGCGGGGCAGGTGAGCCGCCTTGATGCAGTCATCTTCCTCGCAGGTGTCCTCCCCGGGGAAAACCTTGCGGGGTATGAGTTCGAGTTGATTGACGACGTCATGTCGATCAATTTCAGTGGTCAGGCAAAGCTTCTCCAATGCTTGTTGCCGCTTCTCGACGGCCGCAGCAGCGTCCTGATGATGTCTTCGATCTCTGCGCAGCGAGGCAGCTTCGACCCGATCTATGCCGCGTCAAAAGGAGCCTTGCTCTCCTTCGTGAAATCGCTGGCGACCCAGCTTCCGGCCGGCGCCCGGATCAACGCGATTGCGCCCGGACTGATCCAGGGCAGTGCCATGTACCAAGAGATGGCAGAGGAGCGTCAACAGCATCATCGGCAACAGATTCCATCGAGCCGTCTGCTGAGTCCGGACGACCTTGCCGCGGTGGTGTTTGACCTCTGTCAGCCGCACTGGGCTCACATGAACGGCGCCTGCATTGACTTGAATGGGGGGCAGTATGTCCGATAAGCAGGGAGCCGCAAAGCGGACTCTGGAAGACCGCTTGGTCGCTGGCTTCAATAGCTGGAAATTTGCAATATACGAACCGCTGATGCTGCGGGTCGAACGCTCGCGGCACGAGCGGGAGTATCTAGAGGCTGACGATCCGCTGGTAACGGTTTGCGTACCGACCTACAATCGTGGCCCGCTCTTGATCGAGCGAGCAGTCAAGTCGGTTTTGTCCCAAACCTATTCGAATCTGGAGCTGATGATTGTCGGAGATCACTGCACCGACGACACGGCCGAACTTCTGGCGGAAATTCACGATCCCCGGCTGCGATTTTTCAATTTGCCCAACCGTAGGCGGAATTACACACAAACTGTTGAGAATCACTGGTTTGTCGGGGGCGCCGTACCTGCCAACAAAGCGATGGAAATGGCTCGAGGAAAATGGATCGCGCGGGTGGATGACGACGATACGTGGTCACCCGACCATATCGAAAAGCTGCTTCGATTTGCCCAAAGGGGAAATTACGAATTCGTATCCGGCCTTTACGAGGAGGAGCGATTCGGGGTGCGCAAGGTCGTCGATGGCGTTCGCGCCCGGGATCCTTACTACACGAGACGGCCGGCCGATCCCAATGACTGCAGTCCCAAAATCGGCGGGGTGTCGACGTGGTTCTATCGTTCTTATCTGCGCTTCATGGAATACAACGTCGACTGCTGGCGCAAGGAGTGGAACAGGGTTTGGGACGTTGATCTCTCACTTCGAATCCACGCTGCAGGCACTCGGATGGGATTCCTGGATGAAGTGGTTTCATACGTATTGCCACGTCCTGGCGAAGTCTCCGTGGGCCTCGAGGCATACAAGCTTACTGAGCAGGAAAAGCTGGAGCAGTATCGTTTTGACTCGTAAGTGGACGGTGAGTCCATTGAAGTAAACATCTATCAGTTGACGCAAGCTAGCTCAAACGTTGAGACCACGTCTCTCATATGCTTGGTATTTTCGACTGTATGGTACCCCCCCCCCCACACAATGCCATTGTTTAAGCAACCGTGCGCGACAGGAGCGAGCTTTTGGAAACGTGGTTGAGCTATCCGCGGCGGCGCAAGTGAATCGTTCAGAAGCTCCTCATAAAAAGGTCATAAAACATGTGCGATATGCTTGATGGGAAGGTTGTCGTTGTTACCGGGGGAGGTGGATTACTAGGTGCTGCATTCGTGCAAGCTATTGCTGATCAGGGCGGCATTGCGGTTGTGGCCGACGTAGATGCCGGTGCTGCGGATAAAGTTATTCAAACCCTTAAACAGGTCGACTCAGGCAGTGCCTACGCCGAATTTCTGGACATTACCGACAAAAATTCTGTTGCAGGGCTCATTCAGCGAGTGGCGACAAAGCATGGGCGAATCGATGCGGTCGTCAATAATGCCTACCCGCGCAATCGTAACTACGGTCGTCGCCTTGAGGAGGTGACGTACGAAGACTTCAGCGAGAATCTGACTTGCCACTTGGGGGGATACTTTCTGGTCGCCCAGCAGTTCTGTCTGTTTTTCCGGGATCACGGTGGGGGCAATGTCGTCAATATGGGGTCCATCTACGGTGCGATCGCGCCGCGCTTTGGCATCTATGACGGCACCAGCATGACAATGCCTGTCGAGTATGCGGCCATCAAGTCAGGCGTCATTCACCTGACACGCTACTTTGCCCAGTATTTCAAGGCCGATAAAATCCGAATCAACTGCTTGAGCCCGGGAGGGATCATGGACAGGCAGCCATCATCCTTCCTTGATGCGTATGGCGAATTGTGCGGAACCAAAGGGATGCTTGCGCCGACGGATTTGACGGGAGCTTTGCTCTTTCTTCTGTCCGATGCGTCGAAATACATGAACGGACAGAATCTGCTGATAGATGATGGCTTTTCCCTGTAGCGCCAGCGCTTGCAATAACAAGGATAAAGAATGGCAATGCCGGACGTTGTAAATGTCGTTGTAATCGGAGGTGGAATATTCGGGGTGGAGGTCGCCCTCAAGGCCAAGTCTCTCGGACTTTCTGTCAAAGTCTATGAGGCCAAAGACGATATTCTCGCCGGAGCCTCACAGAACAATCAAAACAGGCTCCACCTCGGCTTCCATTACCCGAGAGACCTGGAAACCGGCAGGCAATCTATCCGAGGGTTCAACGCTTTTCGGGAAAAGTATCGGGAGTCTATTCAGGATGATTTCCTTAATGCGTACTTGATCGCCAATCTTCATTCTCTTACGTCCCCGGCCGATTACGTTGCGTTCTGCCAGAAGCTGGGCCTTCCATTTCAGAGGATTACGGCTAAAGATTTGCCGATTGATATCAATGGTGCGGATACTGGCATCCTGTGCGAGGAGGTTGTGTACGACTGCCGGATATTGAGGGATCTCGCATGGAAGATGCTGGATACACAGAAGGTCGATGTCGCACGCCGGGCAAGAGTTACCAAGGTCGTGCATCAGGCCGGAAGATACAAAGTTGAAGCTTCGGACGGGTCGACGATATCGGCAGACGTTGTGGTCAATGCGTCATATGCAGATATCAATCGCATTACGAGGCAGTTGGGTTTCCCTGTGTCTGAAAACCTTTATGAATACACTGCTGTCCCCATCATCAGACTTGCAATGCCCAAGGTCGGGGTCACTATCATGGATGGCCCCTTCATGACCATCCTCCCCCATGGGAGATCGGATTCCTTTTTGCTTTACAACGTCGTGCAGAGCGTCGTAGCTTCAGAGGTTGCCGAATTGATGCCAAGCGAATGGCTGATGCCTGAGACGGCGCCGTTCCAAACTGTAGACAAGGCAGCATTGTTCGAACGTATGGTCGAACGGTGTTCTGAATATCTTCCCGTGCTAAAAGGCGCTGAACTCACCGGGTTCCTGGAAGGGCCTCGGATGGTTCTGGCAAAGAGAGACGACTCGGACGCCAGGCCGTCAATCATTAACCAGTACAACGAGGGCTATATTTCTGTCTTTGCTGGCAAAATTGATCACAGCTTGTGGGTGGCAGATGAGGTGGGCAGCTTGTTGAAGAGCCGATTCGGCCTCTGACTCTTTCCTCGATCCCCTTAAAATATTACCAATAATGAAAGGCAGATAATGACGAACGACAACTTGGAGCAACTCAAAAGGGATGAGGCGAGGTTCTTCGACCAGGTTGCTGATGTCCGTACAGAGACGGAAGGGCTAATTGCCTCGGAGGCTGACATCCGTCGCGCTACCAAATACATCCCGAAGCGCGGAGAAAAGCGGTTCCTGATCGACCAGAAGATGACCGATCTGCTTGATGGCGGCGCGAGGGACACCTACATCAAGATGGTGTCGCAGCGCCCCGGCGCGCGAGTTCTCGATATCGGTTGCGGTTCGGGTTGGCTGGCTCTGGAACTGGCCAGGAATGGTTGTCATGTCGATGCCTATGACATCTCGCCGAAAGCGATTGCGCTGGCCAGGAAGATGCTCGAAGAAAATCCGTTCAAGGAAGGCTTCGGTTCAGTCAATTACCACCTGCAGGACGTCAGCGAAGTCGATCTCGGTATTGAGCAATACGACGCAGTTTCCGGCTGGTCGGCATTCCATCATATGCCCGATGTACCTGCCTTCATGGACAAGGTTTACCGTGCACTCAAGCCGGGTGGTATTGTCGCGACCATGGATGACATGCCCCGCGGTCGCATTGAACAGGGGCTGGAGTATTTCTTCGAATTTGCCCTGCCGACCTATAATCTCTCCTACCTCCAGAAAATCGTCACCGTCATTAATCTCCTACTGGGGAAGAAAAAATATCGCGTGGAAATCTTCAGTCCCATGGAAGAAGCCAAGCATTCGAGCGTGGACGAGATCGCTGATGCTTTCCGCGAGAAATTCGAAATTCAGTACACCGTCCAGCAAAACGCATTCGTTGGCACGCCCGTCATGCGAATCAGCGGCCCGGATACGTTGCGATACACACTTGCAAGGCTGGTCATCGGAATTGATCGCTTGCTATGCAAGGTGGGGATCGTGAAAGGCTTTGAACGAGTCATGGTCGCGAAGAAAAGCGGCTAATTGGCGGATCCTGAAGTCAGCTTAACTTTCAGAACGATTATAAGCGGTGAAAGTCGGTCTAGTTACTGGAATTACTGGCCAAGATGGATCGTACATGGCCGAGCAGCTGCTCGATCATGGTTATGGCGTTATCGGCCTCACCAGGGATGTCGGCACTGCCGGGCGATCCCTGCCACCCCACCTGGCATCAGCCGTCGGCCTGCGAAGCTGGGACCCCTGCGATCAGGGCAGCATCGCGTCGATTGTCGAAGAATGCCGGCCACACGAAATCTATAACTTTGCGGCCTTTTCGACCGGAACGGGTATGTATGACGATCCCGTGTCGATGGGCGATATCAATGGCCTTGCGGTCGTAAAAATATTGGAAGCCATTCGTGCTATTGATCCGTCGATTCGTTTCTGCCAGGCCTCTAGCAGGGAAATCTTCGGTGAAGCGCTTTCCTCTCCGCAGACAGAGCTGACTCCGGCAAATCCTCGTAGCCCGTACGGAGCTGCCAAGCTCTATGCGGATGCGATGGTCAGGATATTCAGAAAGCAGTACGGCTTGTTTGCCGTATCCGCAATACTGTTCAACCACGAAAGCCCGCGTCGAGCATTTTCGTTCATCAGCCGGAAAATCACCTGTACGGCTGCCCGTATCAAATTGGGGCTTGATCATGAACTGGCCCTGGGAAATCTCGATACGGTTCGGGACTGGGGCTTTGCTGGTGACTATGTCCGGGCAATGTGGTTAATGCTTCAGCAGCCCCGACCAGACGACTACGTCATTGCAACCGGTACTGGGCATTCTGTGAGGGACCTGTGCCAATTGGCTTTTTCGCATCTGGGGCTGGATTATCGTGATTACGTCCGCGTGGATCAGGCGATGTACCGTCCGAGTGAGCCGTTTGCCTTGGTTGGAAACCCGGCAAAGGCAAGATCAAATCTCGGATGGGCGCCACAACTTCAATTCAGGGAGCTGATAGGTCAGATGGTCGACCATGACATCGCTTTGCTGACCAAAGGGTAATGACTTTGGCTTTTGCAGATGATCAAAATGAATACGCGAACCTGATCGAGTCGCTGGGTGAGGCATTGCTGCCAGATGGGCGAACGATCGCCCAGGCGCTGACTCTTGAGGGTGTGCCCCTCTGGGAGGTGTTTTCGTCCGAGCTCGCGTGGCGTCATTTGACGACGGCGGTTGCGTCAACAACGCTCCTGAAGAATGCCAAAATCCGGATCAAGCCACCGCTGTTGCGCGCAAGGGACTTCCTAAGGAGCTTGACCAAGAGCCGGCGCAGTGACTCGGGTTGCGGACGTTGGCCAGAAGGGCCCACGGTGCTCTGCATGGCGCTGACACCTCGGATGTATCGAGATGTGCTGGAACCGGTCGCTCATTATGTGGCCGAGCATGGCGACTGCAGGATTGTTGTGCTTGGCGATGGAACGGTGCAGGGCTTGAAGCCAGGCATGGCGGCCACACAAATCACCGAACAAAGCCTCTGGCAGCATTGGGGACACGACGCGCGCCAGATGGAAGGCCGGCTTCATCATGCATATGAGCAGCTCAAGAGAGAGTTCGCATCTGCCAATGCACTGAGTGGATTGCTAAGTGGACTGGATCGCGACAAATCAGCCGCCGTTCGGAAGATGTTCGGTGTGTTTTTCAAAGGCTATTTGCCCCAGATTATTCCTCAGGCTGCGATAGCCTTGCACGTCCTCACTCATCATCGTCCAGTTTTAGTACTCTCGTCTGACACCTCGGATGCCAGAGTGCGACTGTATACGCTGTTGGCGAAGCAAATGGGAATCCCGACGATGGAAGTCCAGTTTGGGCTTGCGGGCGACGAGTCAGTCGAGTGGCGCTTCTTTACATCCGACTGCGTGGCAGTCTGGGGCGAAAATGCCAGAAATGCATTGCTTCATCAAAGGGTGCCTTCCAACAGAATCTTATTGACCGGGTCTCCGCGCCATGACGTGTTGGTGAACCCGTCGAGCGAGGTTGTCAGTCGCCAGCGTTCAGCGCTCGGATTGACGGATGGCCGCAGGATTGTCCTGCTGGCGTCTACCTACATCGACAGGACTCACGATGAATATGTCAGGCCAGAGGTGCTGGCCGACATGAAGAACGCAATCTTCGAGGCTGCCAGGGCAACGCCCGGACTGGTTCTTCTGGTCAAACCGCACCCCCACGAGAACACGAAGGCGACGCAGGCTTTGGCCGAGGGTATTGCGAATGTCTTGTTTGTCGACAAGCAGGCAGACATCAGGGACTTCATTGCAATTTCCGATGCCTTCATCTCCTTCGGTTCTACTGCCACGATCGATGCGCTGATCGCCGACAAGCCCACCATCTGCCCGATATTTCCCGGATGGCCATTCAGCGAGAATTTCCGGAACTCCGGAGCTGTGTGGGTGCCCGAAACGCGTGATGAGATTCGACAACTCTTTTCAAAAATCGTCGAGGAAAAATCCCTGAGGGCAGACGACGAGAAGAAGGCGGCGCGGATTCGCCATCTGGGGCAATTCATATACAGGCTGGATAACCTTGCCGCCACGCGCATAGGAGAGAAAGTTATTCAGATGGCAGGACTGGAAACAAATCGTTTAAGAAACACATGAAACTCTCCATCTGCATTGCAACCCTGAACCGCGCCCAGTTTATTGGGATGACACTGGAAAGCATCGTATCGCAAGTGTCCGGAAGTGTTGAAGTCGTGATTATCGATGGGGCTTCCACGGACAATACAGAAGAAGTTGTCAAGGGATTCCAGCAGCGCTATTCATTTATCCGATACCAGCGTTTGGCGGAAAAGGGAGGAATAGATCGGGACTATTCGGTGGCAGTCGACTTTGCGAAAGGCGAATATTGCTGGCTCTTTTCCGATGACGATCTTCTTTTGCCGGGCGCTATCGATGCGGTTCTCGGCGCCATTTCGACATCGAGATTCGATCTGGTTGTGGTCAATGCAAAGATCTGCTCGGCAGACTTGTCCACTGTGCTGAAGCAAAAAGCCCTTGAGCTTGATGCCGATGCCGTTTACGGCGCTGACAGGCAGGAAGACCTGTTTGTAAAGGTCGCAAGTTACATGTCATTTATAGGATGTGTGGTTATCAGGAAGGCGTGTTGGGAGCAAAGAGACAAAACTGCCTACTATGGAAGCTGGTTCATCCATATGGGCGTCATTTTTCAGCGGCGCCTTGATCAGGATACGCTGCTGCTTCATCAGCCCTACATTGCGATTCGTTACGGTAATGCGACGTGGTCAACCAGAAGTTTCGAAATCTCCCTGTTCAAGTGGCCCGACTTGATCTGGTCCTTTGCGTCTTTCAGCACCGGTGCCCGGCAAAATGTCACGCCTCGTCAGCCCTGGTTTAGCCCGATGCGGCTGTTCATTTTGCGAGCGCGTGGGGCCTATGGAACAAAGGAATACGGGGACTATCTTCGGGGCAGATTCTCGCCTGGCATGCGCCGTGTCACGGCCCGAACGATAGCGTCGATTCCCGGCGTGCTGGCGAATGCTGCATTGCTTTTGTATTTTGGACTGGCTCACCGGCTTCATGCCAACGCCGCACTGCAATTATGCGATCTAAAAATCAGCAAGTTTTACTATCGATCCTTACCACGGCGCCTTCTTTACAAATGGTTTGCCTGAAGTCTGGTATTGGTTCGTCAACAAGTCAGCGCTTCCCATGAAAATATCAGTATGCATGGCGGCCTATAATGGCGCGGGGCACATCGGTACCCAGATTGCATCAATCCTCCCCCAACTAGCCCACGGCGATGAGCTGATCATCGTTGATGATGCCTCTTCGGATACAACGGTCAAGATCATCAAAGGATTCGCTGATTCGCGAATCAAGCTGTATCTGAACGGTACCAATCTTGGACCGACCAGGACCTTCGACAAGGCACTGAGCCTGGCAGAAGGGGACCTCATATTTCTGAGCGACCAGGATGACCTGTGGTACGAGCATAAGATCGCCACCGTTCGTTCCCATTTCGAGTCCGGGGATCTGGATCTCATTGTTCACGATGCTCGCGTAACCAGCGAGAAGATGGTCATCAGTGAGTCGTTATTTGCAATGTACCAAAGCTCACCGGGCCTGATCCGTAATATCATCAGCAGTACGCATACCGGGTGCTGCATGGCATTGCGTCGCTCAGCGCTTCTTGAGTTGCTGCCTATACCTTGCAAGAAAGGGATATTTCACGATTCCTGGATAGGCGTGTATTCCGGTTGCCTGAGGCATAAAAAACTTTTCTTGAAAGTGCCTCTGATTGACTATCAGCGTCATGCACATAATGTTTCCACGATGCGCAGACGCGGAATCATGAAAATCATTCCCGAGAGGTTCAATCTGATCTTGACGTTGGGGCTCAGACTTGCGGGCAGATTACTAAGAGGCGCCGGCTAAGCCGACGCCACGTAGCAAAAGAACTCTCCCTTTTCGCACCCTTCGTTTTGAGCGTTGAGACGTAAGCCCTACGCAGTGTTCAATTCGACGTGTCCATCGAAGACGAAGCTTGCTTGTTTCCGAAAGATGATTATGGCAAAGGGGGACTTGAATTTTTGTTCCCGGGGCCTAAGCTCGGGGCAATGACCAATAATCTGATATGGGAATGCCTGGTTTGATCCGCAAAGATGACAAAAAGAGGATCATGTTCGTCGCTACGACGCCGTTTGCTGTGAACGCCTTTCTTGCGCCGCACCTGAAATCCTTATCCAAGTCGTTTCAGATCAGTTTGTGCGTGAACGTAAATGCTTATTCCCTGTCGCCAGAGATCCAACAATTCGTTGAAGTCATCGACATTGGATTCGAGCGTAAGGCCGCACCACTGAAAGATTTTATCGCTCTCGTCCGCTTGATATTTGCGATCAGACGGTGCAAGCCTCTGGCGATTCACAGCATCATGCCGAAGGCTGGCATGCTGGCAATGCTTGCCGGCCTGCTGGCGAGAGTGCCTAATCGATGGCATACATTCACCGGGCAAGTTTGGTCCAACAAACAGGGACTTGCCCGACGCCTTCTCAAAACGATAGATCGGCTGATTGTTATTTTCTCTACGCGCGTTTTCGCTGACAGTGCATCGCAGTGTCGTTTCTTGCGCGAAGAAGCACTCGTTACCGAGGGCGGAATTTCCATCCTTGGTCCTGGTTCTATCGCTGGCGTGGATACAGAAAAATTTTATCCCGATGTATTGGTTCGCAAAGCCGTCCGCCAAGAAATGGGGGCGGTGGAACAGGCCTGTGTGTTTCTCTTCGTCGGCCGTCTGGCGCGCGACAAGGGAATTTTCGATCTGCTTTCTGCCTTTGGGAAAATGGCTGAAGGTGCCCCCAATGTTGAGTTATGGATGGTCGGGCCGGATGAAGAAGCTCTGTTACCGCAGCTGAAAAAAATTGGGGAGTCAATTACAGCGTCGATTCGATGGGTTGGTGCAACGCAAGTGCCCGAGAAATACATGATGGCCGCTGATGTACTGGTGCTACCAAGCTATCGCGAAGGTTTTGGGTCTGTTCTCATCGAGGCGGGCAGTTGTGGACTTCCTGTCGTGGCTTATAAAGTCGATGGCGTGATCGATGCAGTTGAAGACGGCGTCAGCGGTTTGCTCGTCGAGCCAGGCAGGACGGAGATCCTCGCGGAGCAAATGCTTATGCTGGCTTTCCATGAGCAGAAACGCCTTTCCTTGGGCGGAAGAGCCAGACAGCGAGTGCTTGATACTTTCCGAGAAGAGGCGGTTTCTGATGCTTGGCTAAAGCACTACTGTCGTTCGCTCTTGGGTGCGGCGGAGTGATGACCGGACCAAAGCGCTTGCTTGAAAGTCGTGAGATGCTTTTGAAGAGAGCGGACTAGCCAGCTTAGCAACTCACCGAGGGCCATAGATGCCCCCGTCAGGTCTCTGTCGTGTATTCGTTTCCATTTAAGGCGGTTCAAGAGACTTATTTACAGCCTTCTTTCGCTATTTTTTAAAAAGATAATTTGTTGTGATGCAGTTGCATAAATCAAGAAATGGCACAGAAGGGCTGGCGACCTTTGTTTTTACTGCATACCTAGGCGTTTGCTTGGCCAGGTTCGCGTTTTTTCCGGCAAACATGGCGGTTTCACTTGCCATGGTTTTTATCGGCGCTAGCGCTCTGGTTTTGTGCTGGAAAAACTTTCCTGAGTCGTTCGCAAGGCTTTTCATCCTCCCCGTGCTGCTGATTTTTGGCATTATTTTGTCTGCCGAGATGACCGGGCGGTGGGAAAGGATTGTTCATGGGATTGTATTCGTAATGGTCGGCTATGGAATTTCCTTTCTTGTCATCCATGAGAGGATTAATTCAAAGGCGGTTGGGGTGGTTTTTGGCTGTTGTGCTTTGTATTTCGCTCGCTACATACTGGAGGGTGAGCTGGCGAAAAACGTTTTTTCGCACATGAGTTACAACAGCATATCCATAATAATGCTTGTATGCTGCATCTCGCTTTACATTGCGAGAAGCATGGATTCAAAAAAAATAACGATTTTTCCGGCTTTTGTCACTTATATTGTTTGTTCGTACGGCGTAGGAAGGGGGGGGATTGTTTCCAGTGCTTTTCTATTGATCGGCGTTTCTGTTATTTTGCTGTCAGAAGACCGTGCGTTTCTGAAATTCATTGCACTCATCACTATTCCTGTTATGCATCTATGTTATCTGGCTGCCCCCTTTTTGCATTTCGATATCCCCAATCTCTTTGATCTGATTGGGGCGATTCCGGTTGGGAATGAAAAGGCCGCCAAAGTGGTGGCATACGCGACGGTCTTTAGTGAGTCCATATCAACAGCTCACCTGCGGTCGCTGACGCCGGAGCCCAGGTTGTTCATCATGAGCAATTACCTTAGCAGCCTAGATCTGTTCAGGCTGTTGTTTGGTGTGGATATTAATGCAGATGCTTGGCTTGGCTCCGCTGCAATCGGTTATTCCTATCACAATGCATTTATCACGCTTCACTCGAAAACCGGGTTCGTTGCCTTAGTTTTTTATGGGTTGATATTTTTTGCGTTGTTGGTTTTCCTCAGGCACCACAGGTTATATTTCGTTCTCCTTATTACCGCCATGTTGCGATGGTTTTTTGATGACGGCATATTTTTTGAGTCGTTTGATTACTTGTTCTATTTCTTTGTGCTCTACGCCATTTCACTCGTCCATCCTGTTAATGGACGATCCCCATCGGACGGTATGGCAAGCGTGACCGGAGTCTCGAGGAAGATCATGATGGGTGGTGAGAGATAGCCGCCTGTTGTCAGCTGTCGTATGCGGCAAAGGGGCAAAGCCTTATCCGGCGTGCTTGCATAAAAGCCCTGAAGGAATTCCTGGCGACTTTTTGGCGAAAGATTCCAAGCCGGACAATTGGGGCATTAATCAGGTTGAGAGTCCCGTCAACCACAAGATACAGTTTACGAAACACATGCGATGCCGGAATCCATTTTTTCAGGATCTGGTTGCTGAGCCTCGCACACCTGCCCTGCTTGCCAGAGTGATGGCCATTGCCGGCCTGTCGGCGCTAGTTCGCAATCTGTTTGTCGCAATGGCTCCGAAGAAACGGTAGAGATTGGTGGTAAGGGTGGGTAAGTATTTTCGGGAAAAGTCTTGGTTCACTCGGCAGACCGACCGATCGGAGATTTTGGTGATCGAGTCGACGGCGGTTGGCGAGGCTAACGGAATGGGAAAATGCCAAAGATGATTCTGGTAACGGGGGCAACAGGCTTCGTGGGCGGCGCTTTGGTAAGGCGGCTTTCGGCTGATGGCGCTTCAGCGGACATCTTGGCGGCTGTGAGGAGCGCAGCCCTGAATCTGCCTGATGGCGTCAAGTCGCTATCGATCGGCGATTTGTCGCCTTCAACGGATTGGTATCGAGTACTGCATGAGGTAGACGTTGTCGTGCATTGCGCGGCGCGTGTGCATGTGATGAGCGATAAAAGCATGACACCGTTGGCTGAGTTTCGCCGCATAAATGTCCAAGTTACGTCAAATCTTGCACGCCAAGCGGCGGTCGCTGGAGTGCGGCGCTTTATCTTTTTAAGCTCCGTCAAGGTAAACGGCGAGTTCACTCAAGCGGGGCAATCATTCGCAGCCGATGATTTTCCCGCACCGCAAGATCCGTATGGAATTTCCAAGTACGAGGCAGAGCAGTTACTTCGCCAGATTGCAGCAGAAACTGGTATGGAAGTTGTCATCATTCGTCCTCCGCTGGTATACGGGCCCGGCGTCAAGGCCAATTTTGAATCGATGATGCGTTGGCTGGTGCGTGGAGTGCCCCTGCCATTGGCTGCCATTACCGGAAACCGCCGCAGTTTGGTGGCGCTGGACAACCTGATTGACCTGATCATTACTAGCCTTGATCATCCGGCAGCAGCGAACCAGACATTCCTTGTTTCCGACGGCGAAGATCTCTCAACAGTCGATTTGCTGAACCGCATGGGTTCAGCGTTGAACCGGCCTGCCCGTCTGTTCTATGTACCCAGTGCACTGCTGAAGCTTGGCAGCCTCTTGGTGAACAAGCCCGGCATTTATTCGCGCTTGTGCGGATCATTGCAACTGGATATATCCAAGGCACGGCAACTACTAGCGTGGACTCCGCCGGTTTCGGTCGATGAAGGGCTCCAACGCGCAGTCCTTGGATTTGGTGCATGAAGAGGCTGTTCGACCTCGCGCTGGCATTGGTGGCCGCAGTGCTGCTGGCGCTGCCCATCTTTGCCGTGGCGCTGGCGGTTCGCCTGACTTCGCCTGGTCCTGCACTTTATTGGAGCGAAAGGGTGGGACGTAACAACTGTATCTTCAAAATGCCAAAGTTTCGCAGCATGCGTATCGACACCCCCGCGGTGGCCACGCACTTGCTGCACAACCCCGGCCAATGGTTGACGCCAATCGGTTCATTTTTGCGCAAGAGCAGCCTGGACGAACTGCCGCAACTGTGGAGCATCTTTGTAGGGGATATGAGTTTTGTCGGCCCTCGTCCGGCACTTTTCAATCAGGATGACCTGATTACACTTCGGACAGAAAAAGGAGTCCATCAACTGAGGCCAGGATTGACAGGTTGGGCACAGGTTAACGGACGCGATGAACTGTCTATTCCCCGAAAGGTGCTGCTGGATACGGAGTATCTGCGGCAACAGTCATTTCTCTTTGATCTAAAGATTCTGTGGATGACAGGGATGAAGGTTCTGGCAAGAGATGGGGTGGCACATTGAAGAAAACCACCGGTGATTTTGGGGATGAGGGACTCAAGGGGCTACTTGCCATGAAAAATTCTCTTTCCAAGTTGGCTATACCAATCCTGGCCTTGCCCCGAGCTGCAAAGCGATTTGTGGCCTTGTCCGTCGATATGGGGCTGTGTGTAGTGACTGTGTGGCTGGCCTACTACCTACGACTCGGCGAGTTTGTGGCGATGTCTGGTCCTGCCTTATGGGCCGTTGGTGCATCCATTGGCATTGCGCTGCCTATCTTTATCGTGTCAGGCCTTTACCGCGCCATATTCCGTTACAGCGGCTGGCCAGCGCTGCTGGCGGTGGCGCGCGCCGTGGGAATTTACGGTCTGCTGTATGCATCCCTCTTCACCGCCATTGGCGTCGCAGGCGTACCGCGTACCGTGGGCCTCATCCAACCCATGCTGCTGTTGTTGTTCGTGGGGGCTTCACGTGCGCTCGCTCGCGTCTGGCTGGGCGATCAGTACCTGAATATCCTTAAGTATGCTTCTCGGCCCAAAGTGTTGATCTATGGCGCTGGGAGAACGGGGCGTCAATTGGTGGCCGCAATGGCTAACAGCCATGAAATGCAGGTTGTTGGGTTCCTCGACGATGACGATCGCCTGCACGGCCATGTGTTGAATGGCCAACCCATCTACAACCCATCACATCTCGTCAATCTTGCCCCTACATTGGCCATTAGCGACGTATTGCTGGCCATGCCCAGCCTCAGCCGCAAGCGACGCAATGAAATCTTGGCTCAGATTCGAAAAGTGCGCGTGGCTGTACGCACATTGCCAAGCGTGACAGACTTGGCGCAAGGCAAAGTCAGTATCTCGGATCTCCGTGAACTGGACATTGACGATTTGCTCGGCCGCGAGCCCGTAATGCCCAACCACATCCTGCTGGCCATGAACGTACGCAGCAAGATCGTCATGGTGACTGGTGCTGGAGGTTCGATAGGTAGAGAGTTGTGTCGCCAGATTCTTGCTGTCGGCCCAAGCAAACTGCTGCTGATCGAACAGAGTGAATTTGCCCTCTATCGCATTCACCAGGAGCTAGAAGAAAAACTGTCTGGTCGAAACATCGTGATGGTGCCCTTGTTGGCTTCGGTACAAGACGGTGAGCGCATGCGCGAGATCATGTCGACCTGGCTTCCTGACACCGTTTACCACGCCGCTGCTTACAAGCATGTGCCTCTGGTAGAACACAATCCAGCCGAAGGCATTAAGAACAACGTGTTGGGCACGCTGCGCACCGCCCTAGCCGCCGCAGAAAACGGTGTATCCGACTTCGTCCTGATCAGTACCGATAAGGCCGTCCGCCCTACCAATATTATGGGGGCCAGCAAGCGACTGGCAGAAATGGTGCTGCAGGCACTTGCTGCCACCAACTCTGGTACCAAATTCAGCATGGTGCGCTTTGGCAATGTGCTGGGTTCCTCAGGGTCAGTTGTGCCGAAGTTCCGTCAGCAAATCCGCGAGGGCGGTCCGATCACGTTGACCCATCCTGAGATCACCCGCTACTTCATGACTATTCCAGAAGCCTCGCAATTAGTTATTCAGGCAGGTGCCTTGGCTAAGGGGGGAGATGTGTTTGTGCTCGACATGGGGCAGTCGGTCAAGATTAATGACCTGGCGCTGCGGATGATTGAACTCGCGGGTTTGACTGTCAAAGATGAGCAAAACCCAGATGGCGATATCGAGATCGAAATCACTGGACTGCGTCCTGGCGAAAAGCTTTACGAAGAACTGCTGATTGGTGATAACCCTAAGCCCACTTCACATTCGAGGATTATGAAAGCCCATGAGGAATTCATCCCTTGGACAGAGTTAGAGAACAAGGTGAAAACACTGGAAATGGCGCTTGATGTCAATGATGTTGGCGTCATCCGCTTGATGCTGCAACAGCTCGTGACTGGTTACTCGCCCAGTGAAGAAATTGTCGATTGGGTTTACTTAGAGCAGGAGGCTGAGGCGCAAGCGTTGGGACTGGCGAGATAAATTTGGCGAGCGCTAGCTAGCAAGATGGCTAAGGCTATTCAATATGTGTCGACAGCTTTCGTATAATGATGCTCCAATTCTTGCTTTCGGAGCCCCATGGATTCCGTACCCTTGTGGGTGCAAATCGTCTCACTGGTCGCCCTGACCTGCACCTCGGCATTCTTTTCCATTTCTGAAACAGCGCTGCTCGCGCTGAATCGCCACCGCATCAAGCATCTTGCACGGCGTGGTTCCAAGCG